>LNFM01012078.1_pt1 | contig 11463 bp, 11 predicted proteins | sample 596031 | NCBI WGS metagenome assembly LNFM01 (sample SAMN04254537, study PRJNA301005) | activated carbon metagenome | isolation source: dual media filters at the Ann Arbor, Michigan drinking water treatment plant | place: USA: Ann Arbor | reverse complement strand
CGCGAGTGTTATCGCCACTTGAAGAATTTATTCATCATCAAACTGCCAGCAGTATTTTATTGATACTAGCTACCGCGCTAGCGCTATTTTTGGCCAACAGCAGCGCATTGAGTGAATCGTATCAACATCTGTTGCATGTGCCGTTTAGCATCACGTTGAGTGATTTGAGCATCTCCATGAGCCTGCATCATTGGGTGAATGATGCGCTGATGGCGATATTCTTTTTTGTGGTCGGCATGGAATTAAAGCGCGAAATCATGGTGGGCGAACTCTCTGATATTCGCCAAGCTTCACTGCCTATTATTGCAGCAATTGGCGGTATGGTTGTGCCAGCTTTGATTTACGTAGCCTTTAACCCCAGTGGCGACGCAAACCAAGGTTGGGGCGTACCAATGGCGACAGACATTGCTTTTGCAGTTGGCGCGCTGGTTTTATTGGCCAAACGCGTGCCAAAATCTTTGGTGACTTTTTTAATCGCCTTAGCCATTGCTGACGATTTAGGTGCCGTATTAGTGATTGCACTTTTTTATACTGAGCAAATCGCCATCAATTGGTTGATGATTTCAGCACTTTTAGTGACATTATTGCTGTTACTTAACTTTTCAGGCGTCCGTAAAACCATCCCCTATTTGATTGTCGCAATGATTCTTTGGTATGCCATGTTGCAATCAGGCGTTCACGCTACATTAGCTGGCGTCTTGGGCGCTTTTACCGTTCCTGCACGTTCCAAATACGACCCTGCCCTGTTTCTCACTCGGATTAAAGATCAAATTGCCAATTTTGCCAGCCATCAAAAAGCAGGCACCAACTTAATGACAAACAATAAACTGCACTCGATTGTTGAAACAATTGAAGATAGCGTGATGGGCGTGCAAGCACCATTGCAAAGGCTTGAACAAGCATGGCATATTCCGGTCGCATTTTTAATCATCCCAATTTTTGCTTTTTTTAATGCCGGCATCACAATTGAACTGGATTCTTTAGGCCAAACATTTTCGCATCCTGTGATGCTAGGCGTGATGTTAGGTTTGCTATTAGGAAAGTTTATCGGGATTACCGGCGCATGCTGGCTGGCTATAAAACTCAATATTGGCAGATTGCCAACAGGCGCGCGCTTTAGTCAAATCGCTGGCGTTTCTGTGTTGGCAGGGATTGGCTTTACCATGTCTATTTTTATCGCAGAGCTTGCATTTAAAGGGCATGCGGATTATTTACTGATGGCAAAAACAGGTGTTATTTTTGGCTCACTTATTGCGGCGACGATTGGATTTTGTTGGTTGTGGTTACTTGGCAAATCAAAAACTTAACCATATTCAATGGTTAAGTTTTTATGTCACAATTTATATGCTATTTTCGCGCGTTTATCTGCGCCATTGTCATTGATTTTTCGCCGTTGCGCTCATATTCTACCGCGACTTCTTGGCCTTGATGCTTGCGTACTACCGTTGACAACTCTTCTGGCTTATTGAGCGAATTACCTGCCAACTTAAGTAATGTGTCACCCCGCACTATGCCCGCTTTTGCGGCGGGTGAATCTTTGATGACTGCAATCACTTTCAATCCATCAAGCTCAGTTGCTTTCTCAGCTTCTTCCGATTCTTTTTTTGCTAGCTTAATCACATGCACACCCAATAAAGGCGCTGGCAACTTAGCCCAATAGCTAGCGTAATATTTATAATTGGTTGGCTCTTGTTCTAAGTCTTTTTCGGTTAACTCTTTACCTAACTTTGCGGCTTCTTTAATCATTTCTATTTTGCTGCTCGCTGTTTTTGCTGAGCCATATTTGCTGTACACCAAAACCGTGTCGGCTTTTAGTGCTTTGGCATGCTGTAAGGCCTGATCTGCTGACACATCACCCGCGGTAAAGCCCGATGAACCCATCATGTCATAGCCGTTTTCTAACATGCTAATATCGTCATCTTCTTTATGATTACTCACATACATTTTAGTGTCGGGGGCAGCTTGCATTGATTTTAAATCACCACTATTTTGCGATTTATAATTTTTTTCGTACCAATTCTCAGCCGCTTGCAGTTGCATAGCAGCAAACAAAATACCCACGGCAAACAAACCAAGCAACATCATTTTTGGTTTTAGTGTTTTATTCTCGGTAGTGATTGCATGCGCTTGGCCTAAATGCGCCAGCACTTTCGCATCTCTTGCTGTTTTTATCATTGAATGATTGGTCAAACCCGCCATGAATTAATCCTTTACGATTGAAAATGCTATGATTAGCGTATTACGCGCTTTTATTTTACACGCAATATCAAAGACAAACAGATGGCAAAACAATTCATTAAAATTGGTTTAATTTCCACCAGTGACAGAGCATCCAGCGGCATTTATGCCGATAAAGGCATCCCCAGCTTACAAGAATGGCTGGATAATGCAGTTATTACGCCTATTGAATATCAGACACGCCTAGTGGCAGATGAGCAAGAAGACATCGAACAAATGCTGATTGATTTGGTGGATTACCAAGGTTGCCATTTGATTTTAACCACAGGCGGCACTGGGCCCGCAGCGCGCGATGTAACGCCAGACGCTACTTTAAATGTGGCGGATAAGTTAATGCCTGGATTTGGTGAACAAATGCGTCAAATTAGCCTGCATTTTGTACCAACCGCTATTTTATCGAGGCAAGTTGCGGTGATTCGCAAGCAATGCTTAATCATTAATTTGCCTGGCCAGCCCAAAGCGATTGCGCAAACACTAGAAGGTTTAAAAGATGATAGTGGCAATATAAAAGTGCATGGTATATTTGCCGCAGTACCTTATTGCTTAGATTTATTGGCGACAGATGAGTCTCCGATGCCCTACCTTGAAACCAACCAAGAGATTGTCAACGCTTTCCGTCCTGCATCCGCTATTAAACGAACTTAACTACTTTAGAGTCTTCATGCATCACTTTTATCATTGCTTAAAATCCAACACTATGGCCAAAAAATGGGCTTTAATTATTTTTTGGCTGGCATTTTTCACTACCTGCATTTTAATGTTTATCCCAGGTGAGCCGCCCAAAGAAACTGGCTTCAAACACTGGGACAAAATTCATCATGCAATCGCATTTATGCTACTAATAAAACTTGCTTGGTCTGCTTACCCTAGAAAAAAATATGCAGCTGTTGTCATACTTGTATTATTCGGCGCTGCAATAGAAGTTCTGCAAGCCACGCTAACCACAACCCGAACTGGATCAACTGGTGATTGGATTGCAGATGTGGTCGGCATTATGATTGGCATGAGTGCTTGTGCATTGATGCTTCAAAAAAATAGGCAACTCAAACAAATTCGCAGATGACACCCGAATTTAATCTCATTCACCAATTTTTTACGCGCCCTACTGCACAAACCGATTTAAGCATAGGTGATGATGCTGCTTTAATTTCAGTCGGTAACGGCATGCAGTTGGCTATTTCTACAGATATGCTGGTAGCAGGCACCCATTTTTTTGCCGATGGCGACCCTTATCAATTGGGTTGGAAATCGTTAGCAGTCAATATTTCCGACATGGCAGCAATAGGTGCGCAAGCAAAATGGGCCACTTTAGCGATTGCCTTACCTGACATTAATGACACTTGGTTAGCCGCATTTAGCCAAGGATTTTTTGCTTGTGCTGACCAATTTGATGTTGATTTAATTGGTGGCGACACCACGCGCGGGCCATTGAATATCAGCGTACAGATTATGGGTGAAATACCCATTGGCAAAGCTATTCAGCGTAGTGGCGCGAAAGTTGATGATGATATTTGGGTAAGCGGTAACCTTGGTAGCGCCGCTTTGGGTTTGGTGCATTTGCAAAATAAAACGCATATTTTGGGCAATGCTTTACCTGTTTGCTTAAATGCTTTACATATGCCAACGCCGCGCTTAGGTTTGGGTGTAGCTTTGCGCGATATGGCTAGCAGTTGTATTGATATTTCAGATGGCTTGCTGGCTGATTTGGGGCATATTCTGCAAGCGTCAAATTGCGGCGCAACCATTCTTCTAGAGCACATTCCTTGCATTGATTACTTAAAACAAGATTTACAAAATGCGCGAACACAGCATGCTATTTTGGCAGGTGGCGACGATTATGAGCTATGCTTTACTGCGCCAAAAACCAAACGCGCGGCGATTCAAATGCTGGGCAATCAGCTTGGTTTGCCGCTAAGCTTAATTGGCGAAACGCAGGAAAAATCAGGTCTGCATGTGATGCACAATAATCAAGAGTTAACGATTTCCAGCAAAGGATTTGACCATTTTGGCTAATCCAGATTTATCTAATCCGCATGTGATGGCTCAAAACCAACTCACGTTCAAGTTTTTACTTGCGCACCCAGCCCACTTTTTAAGTTTAGGCTTTGGTAGCGGCTTAGCTAAAAAAGCACCCGGCACTTTTGGCACGCTTGTTGGCCTGCCAATATTTTGGCTAATTTCGCGCTATACACTTAACACACAATTAAGCATCATTTTTTGTCTATTTTTAATGGGCGTTTATTGTTGCGACAAAACAGGTAAAGCCTTAGGCGTGGCGGATCATGGGGCAATTGTGTGGGACGAAATTGTTGCCATGATGCTGGTGCTGGCATTTACGCCAACGAATTGGGTTTGGTGGTTAATCGCGTTTGGCTTATTTCGTTTATTTGATATTTGGAAGCCGTATCCGATTCGTCAATTTGACGCAAAACTTAAGAACGGATTTGGCGTCATGTTTGACGATTTATTAGCGGCCGTGTACGCGATTGTGAGTTTAAAACTACTGTTATGGACAAACTTCATACATTAGCCGAAACGCTGGGTGCAGCACTTAAAGAGCGTGGCTACATGCTTATTCTGGCAGAATCTTGCACAGGCGGCATGGTGGCAGAAGCTGTTACCAGTGTTGCTGGCAGCTCAGCGTGGTTTGACCGTGCTTATATTACTTACAGCAATCAATCTAAAATTGACCTGCTCAATGTATTAAGTGAAACGCTTAATCACTACGGCGCAGTGAGCGAACAAACTGCAATTGAAATGGCTTTAGGTTGTATAAATAAAGCCAGATTAAATGACAGCGAAAATTTAATTGCTGGCAGCATTACAGGTATTGCTGGGCCAAGTGGCGGAACCGCACAAAAGCCTGTCGGTACCGTCTGTTTTGCATGGGTGGGACTAGACTTACCTATGCAAAGTCAAACAAAATTTTTCAGCGGCAATCGCCAACAAATACGCCAACAAGCAACCGTTTTTATGCTGGAAAATCTAATTCAAAGATTAATATCTACCAACACTGAACAGTTGCTTTAGGTCAATTTTTTTAATCATTAGCGATGGCCATGACCGCGGTGACCATAACCGCGATGGCCTCTGTGCCCACCGTTATTCCAGCCATTACGATTTCCCTGATAATTGCGATAGCCAAATGATGCACGCGGCGCATAATAATGTGGGGGAGAGTAAACAACTCTTGGCGCGCCATAATAGGCATGTGGATAATAGACTACCGGCGGCGCAGAATAGTATCTAACAGGCGGTGCGTAATATCCATGCCCATAACCACCAACATTAATGCCTATACTAAATGAATCTCTGGCGGTTGCAGTTGAAGCTGCTACCGCACTTAATGCTAAAACAACCAATATTGAACGCAATGTTTTCATATTTCCTCCAATTAAAACGACACTCCCTACACACAAAACGCATTCGCTTTTAAAAAGTTGACTACAGGTATCAACAATTATTATTTTTTACACATAAATACCTTGGCAATAAGGCGCAGTTAAGCTTACGTTTAAGTGCAAAATATGGAATAATTAGCAGTTAATTAAGCCCCTCAAATAAAGGTAAAACCACATGGATGACAACAAAAGCAAAGCGCTCGCCGCTGCCCTTTCGCAAATTGAAAAGCAATTTGGCAAAGGCTCAATCATGCGTATGGGTGATGCTGATATCGGCGAAGATATTCAAGCCGTTTCTACAGGTTCGCTTGGCTTAGATATCGCGCTAGGCATTGGCGGTTTGCCGCGCGGCCGTGTGATTGAAATTTACGGCCCAGAATCTTCAGGTAAAACAACGTTAACTCTGTCTGTGATTGCCGAAATGCAAAAAGTAGGTGGTGTCGCCGCGTTTATTGATGCAGAACACGCACTTGACCCGCAATATGCCGCTAAATTAGGTGTTAATGTCCCTGATTTATTAATTAGCCAACCTGATACTGGCGAACAAGCATTAGAAATTGTCGATATGTTGGTGCGCTCAGGCTCTGTGGATATTGTTGTGGTCGACTCGGTTGCGGCGTTAACACCGCGCGCCGAAATTGAGGGCGAAATGGGCGACTCGCATATGGGCTTGCAAGCGCGCTTAATGTCGCAAGCCTTGCGCAAATTAACAGGCAACATCAAGCGCACCAACACGATGGTGATTTTTATTAACCAAATCCGTATGAAAATCGGCGTGATGTTTGGCAACCCAGAAACGACTACAGGCGGTAACGCGCTTAAATTCTACGCTTCTGTACGTTTAGATATTCGCCGTACTGGCGCGATTAAGAAAGGTGACGAAGTCACTGGCAGTGAAACGCGCGTAAAAGTGATTAAAAACAAAGTGGCACCGCCTTTTAAACAAGCGGAATTTGACATTATGTATGGCGAAGGTATTTCGCGTTTAGGCGAAATTATTGAGCTGGGTTCGAATCTAAAATTTGTCGAAAAAGCGGGTGCTTGGTATAGCTACAACGGCGAAAAAATTGGTCAGGGTAAAGAAAATTCAAAAGAATATCTGCGCGAACATCCAGAAATGGCAGCAGAAATTGAAGCTAAAATCCGTGCTAATGCTAAAAAATTGGCCGACGCAATGCCATCTGCTCGCAGTGAGGATGACTAATTAAGCAATTGAGATTTTAAGTGTTTAATCAAAAATCTCAGCCTGAAAAGTCGTTAAGGCAGCGTGCGCTAGAGTATTTAGGTAAGCGCGAATATTCATACAAGGAGTTGGGGCAAAAGTTAAAGCCTTACCTTGATGAAAACGATGATGTAGAGAGTATTACCGCGATTTTGGATGATTTTAAAACGCGCGGATGGTTAAGTGATGCGCGCTTTACCGAGCAAATGGTGCATGCACGCAGGGCAAAATTTGGCAGTAGCAAAATCATTCATGAATTGCGCGAAAAAGGTGTTGAAAGCACACTCATTGAAGGTGCGGTTGAGCAACTAAAAGAAACGGAATTGGCAAGCGCCAAAGAGATTTGGCAAAAAAAATATAAGCAGGCGCCTGCAAATCGCGATGAATGGGCTAAACAAGCCCGTTTTTTACAAAGTCGTGGCTTTGGTTTTGATGTAATTAAAAAAGTATTGAATTTACAAACAGATGACGATTAAATTAAGCAACCCTATCCCTGGCAAAGCGCCTAGTAGCAACGAAATCCGCCAAGCATTTTTAGACTTTTTTGCTTCTAAAGGCCATGAAATTGTTGCGTCCAGCTCGCTTGTTCCGCATGGTGACCCTACTCTGCTATTTACCAACGCGGGGATGAATCAATTTAAAGACGTATTTTTAGGCTTTGATAAACGCAGCTATACGCGCGCGACTTCTAGCCAAAAGTGTGTACGTGCTGGCGGCAAACATAACGATTTAGAAAACGTGGGCTACACTGCGCGTCATCATACTTTCTTTGAAATGTTGGGCAATTTTAGCTTTGGCGATTATTTCAAAGTTGAAGCCATTAGCTATGCGTGGGAATTGTTAACCGAAGTGTTTCAACTACCAACAGACAAACTCACTGTTACCGTTTATGCAGATGACGATGAAGCATACGATATTTGGCATAATACGATTGGCGTGCCAAAAGAACGCATTATCCGCATTGGCGATAACAAAGGTGCACGTTACGCATCGGATAACTTTTGGATGATGGGCGATACTGGCCCATGCGGCCCATGTACTGAGATTTTCTATGACCATGGCGCGCACCATTTTGGCAGCCCGCCAGGCAGTCCAGATGAAGACGGCGACCGTTTTATCGAAATCTGGAATAACGTGTTTATGCAGTTTAACCGTGACGAAGCGGGCGTGATGCATAAACTGCCGAAACCAAGTGTGGATACAGGCATGGGTTTAGAGCGCATTTCTGCGGTATTGCAACACGTGCATGCCAATTACGAAATTGACCTTTTTACAACATTAATTAACGCTGCTGCGCGAGAAACAAACACAACAGACTTAACCAATCCAAGCCTCAAAGTTTTGGCTGACCATATTCGCGCCTGCTCATTCCTAATCGCTGATGGTGTGATTCCTGGCAATGAAGGCCGCGGCTATGTGCTACGCCGTATTATCCGTCGCGCGATTCGCCATGGTTACAAATTAGGTGCACGCAAAGCATTTTTCCATAAAATGGTGGCCGACTTAGTCGCTGAAATGGGTTCGGCTTACCCAGAATTACAAGCCAGTCAAGTACGTATAACTGACATGCTTAAACTTGAAGAAGACAGATTTTTTGAGACCATTGAAAACGGCATGGCAATTTTAGAAACAGAATTGGCTACTACCAAGGATGTTTTCAATGGCGAAACTGCATTTAAGTTGCACGACACCTACGGATTCCCTTTAGATTTAACGGCTGATATCTGCCGCGAGCGCAACGTAACAGTGGATACAGCCGCATTTGATTCGGCCATGACGCGCCAGAAAGAACAAGCGCGCTCAGCGGGTAAATTTAAAATGGCGACTAATCTAGAATATTCGGGCATTAGCACCGATTTCAAAGGTTACGATTCGCTAGACTCCACCGCCAACGTTTTAGCGCTTTATAAAGATAGCATCGCAGTAGCATCTTTAAACGAAGGTGAGCAAGGCGTTGTGGTACTAGATAGCACGCCATTTTACGCGGAATCTGGCGGGCAGATTGGTGATAACGGTATATTAAAATCAGACAATGGTATTTTTGCAGTAGAGGATACGCAAAAAATCCAAGCCGCTGTGTTTGGTCATCATGGCGTATTAAAAACAGGCTCGCTTAAAATTGGCGACACGCTAAAAGCCAACGTGGATATTGCATCTCGCAATGACACCATGCGCAACCACTCGGCCACACATTTGATGCACAAAGCCTTGCGCGAAGTATTGGGTGAGCATGTGCAACAAAAAGGCAGCTTGGTGGATTCTGACAAAACGCGCTTTGACTTTGTGCACAATGCACCAATGACCGATGCTGAAATCGCCAAGGTTGAAGCGATTGTCAATGCTGAAATTTTAAGCAATGTCGCCACTCAAGCGCGCGTGATGGATATTGAGTCGGCGCAAAAAACGGGTGCTATGATGCTATTTGGCGAAAAATATGGTGATGAAGTACGCGTATTAGATATTGGCTCAAGTCGCGAGTTGTGTGGCGGCACGCATGTAAAAAGAACCGGCGATATTGGATTATTTAAAATCATCGGTGAAAGTGGCGTAGCCGCTGGCGTGCGCCGTGTTGAAGCGACAACTGGTAATGGTGCTCTGAAATTAATCAATGCACAACAAGCATTAATTACACAGCTGGCTAGTGATTTAAAAGCCCCTGCAGCTGAAGTTGTGAATAAAGTGGCGCAATTGTCTGACCACGCCAAAGCGTTAGAAAAAGAATTAGCGCGATTAAAATCAAAACTAGCTTCAAGCCAAGGCGATGATTTGATCAGCCAAGCGATTGATATTGCAGGTGTTAAAGTGTTGTCTGCCATGCTTGAGGGCGCTGATGCAAATGCTCTACGCGAAACCATGGACAAGCTTAAAGACAAACTTAAATCGGCAACTATTGTTTTAGCTAGCGTGAGTGACGGTAAAGTGAGTTTGGCGGCGGGCGTCACGGCTGACTTAGTTGGCAAAATTAAAGCAGGGGATTTGGTTAACTTTGTCGCACAACAAGTAGGTGGTAAGGGCGGCGGAAAGCCAGATATGGCAATGGCAGGCGGCACAGACGCGAGCCAATTACCAAAAGCACTCACCAGTGTAAAAGACTGGGTAAGCGGCAAATTATTATAAAAACTTAACGATATTTTAGAGCTGAAAAAATGGCATTGATTGTACAAAAATACGGTGGTACTTCAGTCGCGAATCCTGAGCGTATTCGCAACGTTGCTAGACGCGTTGCGCGCTACAAGGCGATGGGGCATCAGATTGTCGTGGTGGTTTCAGCCATGTCTGGCGAAACCAATAAACTGATTGCACTTGCAAAAGAGGTGATGGCTGAGCCAGATCCACGCGAATTAGACGTAATGATTTCTACTGGTGAGCAAGTGACTATCGGCATGACGGCATTGGCGCTAATGGAACTGGGTATTAAAGCCAAAAGTTACACCGGCACGCAGGTTAAAATCTTGACTGATGACTCTCACACCAAAGCGCGCATTTTGGATATTGACGAGCACAATATTAAGCAAGACTTAAACGATGGCTATGTGTGCGTTGTTGCTGGTTTTCAGGGTGTCGATGAGCATGGCAACATCACCACGCTTGGCCGTGGCGGATCAGATACCACTGGCGTAGCGCTGGCGGCGGCTTTAAAAGCCGATGAATGCCAAATCTACACCGATGTGGATGGCGTTTACACCACAGACCCGCGTGTGGTGCCTGAAGCGCGCCGCTTGGACAAAATCACATTTGAAGAAATGTTAGAGCTTGCTTCTCAGGGCAGCAAAGTATTGCAAATTCGCTCAGTTGAATTTGCAGGTAAATATAAGGTTAAGTTACGTGTGCTTTCAAGCTTTGAAGATGAAGGCGATGGTACTTTAATCACATTTGAAGAAGAAAATAAGGACGGCGAAATGGAAAACCCCATCATCTCTGGCATCGCATTTAATCGCGACGAAGCCAAAATTATCGTATTAGGCGTGCCAGACAAACCTGGTATTGCTTACCAAATTTTAGGTCCGATTGCTGACGCCAATATCGATGTGGATATGATTATTCAAAATACAGGCGCAGACGGCACAACCGACTTTACCTTTACTGTGCACAAAAACGAGATGAACAAAGCGTTAGCTGTATTGCGTGATAAAGTACAAGGACATATCAAAGCACGCGAAATCAGCGGCGACGACAAAATCGCTAAAGTTTCTGTGGTGGGTATTGGTATGCGCTCACATGTGGGCATCGCCAGCCAAATGTTCCGCACGCTGGCCGAAGAAGGCATCAACATTCAAATGATTTCAACATCCGAAATCAAAATCGCCGTGGTGATTGATGAAAAATATATGGAACTTGCAGTTAGAGTTCTGCATAAAGCGTTTGAATTAGAAGAAGCTTAACAATATAAATCTGTTACTGGGTTTAGTATTAATCTTAGCATAAGCCGAGTTTTGATTGATTTTTAAGGCAATTTACAGTAACATCGCGCCCTTAATTCAGTAACACGGATTAATAGCGAAATAGTCATAAAACGGAGAGCTGGCCGAGTGGTCGAAGGCACTTCCCTGCTAAGGAAGCATACGGGCTTAAATCTGTATCGAGGGTTCGAATCCCTCGCTC
>LNFM01012076.1_pt1 | contig 11463 bp, 10 predicted proteins | sample 596031 | NCBI WGS metagenome assembly LNFM01 (sample SAMN04254537, study PRJNA301005) | activated carbon metagenome | isolation source: dual media filters at the Ann Arbor, Michigan drinking water treatment plant | place: USA: Ann Arbor | reverse complement strand
AACTGACGGCAGGGAAGAAGCATCGGGTCGAGCAGATCTATCCGCTGCTCGGCAACCACGACGCCAGCGGTCCCGAGGAAGACACGCAGTGGTGGTTCCGGAAATGGATAGATCCGCAGGGCCTTCACCCCGAGCACTCGTGCGTCCACGCGGACCGGCGTCCGTTCCCCATCGATGGCACATGGGAGCGTTACGCGTTCGAGTCCGGAAACGTCCTGTTCCTGATGCTTGGCGATCGTAACGATGGTGGTCCGCCGAAGGGCAGGGGCCAGGTAGGTGGCTATCCTGCCGGGGCGATCACGCGCGAAACCTTCGAATGGTGGCGGGAGAAGGTGGAGTCGAATGCAGACAGGATCATCGTCACCTGTGCACACCACATGTTGCGCGATACCACCACCGCGACCGGGCGCTGGGAGGGCGTGAACGGCCAGTACCACCATCCATATGAAGATGCAGAAGGTGCTTCATATTTGTATTGGGTGGGTGACGACGCCGACACGGATCTGTTCCATCAGTATTTCGAGGCGCATCCCGGTGCGATCGACCTGTGGCTGGGCAGCCATACGCATGCCCACCCGGACGACCGCTTCGGGCGGAAGGAGATGCTGGTCCGGCGCTGGAACGTCACGTTCGCGAACGTCGGGGCGATGACGCGCTATCACGGACGCGTCGAGCGGCGCTGGTGGCCGAGCAGCAGGCTGCTCACGTTCGATCCGGGCGCGCGCACGGCACGATTCCAGTGCTACCTGCATACGAGTCACTACTCGAGCCAGGGCTGGTATCCGCCGGCAGAACAGCAGATCGAACTGAGGCACCCGTTTCGGCGATAGGCCACGGCCTCAGGCCGACTGACCACTTGTCACGCCATCGACTGCCGCACCATCTGCAGCACCTTGCCCGCGTCCAGCGTGCGCGCCTGGTGCTGGATCTGCGGCAGCGCCTGCGGCTCGATCTGCTTCGCGCTCACCAGCAGGTCCTGGTAGGTCTGCTTGAGCAGCGCCGTGCTCATCTGCCGGCCGCCGCCGTAGTAGCGCACGGCCAGCTGCCCCAGCGCGTAGGTGGTGGCGAAGCTCATGGCCATGCCGGTGCCCGCGCTGCCCACGCCGCGTCCGAGCCCGCCCATCACCTTGCCGAGCAGGCCGCCCACCAGCTTGCGGCCGAACTGCTCGAGGTACTGCCCGGTCAGGCCGACGCCCGCCGTGGCGATGAACTCCTTCACCATGCCGGCGTCGATCGATGTGACGCCATGCGCCTGCGCGATGCCGTGCACCAGCTTCACCTGCAGCGGAATGATCGCCATGCTGGCCCAGCTCTGCGGCAGCAGCTCCAGCGCACCGCAGAGCACGGCGCGGTTGAAGATGCGCTGGTCGAGCGCCGCGCGGTCGATGGTGACGGCCGGCGCTGCAGCGGCGACCACCGCCACCGGCGCATCGGTCTCGCGCGCCAGGCCATCGGCCTGGGTGACGAACGCGGTATCGACATGGCCACCCAGCGCCGACTTCAGGCCGTTGAGGAAATGGCGCTCGGCCGGCGACTGCAGGCCGTCCGCATCGCAGACGCACACCGCCAGTTCGTAGGCCAGCTGGCGATGTTCCGGTGCCTTCAGCGCAGCCACCGCCTCGGCTACGCCGAGGCGCTTGAGCAGCACGTCCTGCATCAGCGCCGAGACGTCGAGCCCCGCGGCCTGTCCGCTCAGGTTGCGCACGATGCGCTTCACTTCGTCGCGCTCCGCCTCGGACTTGTCGCCATCGGCGAACGCGGCGAGCAGGGCGACGGCGAGCAGGGCGCGTTGTTCGTCAGCGGTCATCGGTGTCTCCGTCCAGATATGCATGCAGGATGATCATGGACCGTACCATCGCGGCGGGCTGCGAGACACCTCCGGCACCCTTGTCCGGAAGCACGGTCGCTGCAGGGTCGCTGCAGGGCCGCCGCAGGGCCGCCTCAGGGCCGCCTCAGGGTGGCGTCGGGGTGGATCCACGGTGACCGGCCATCCCTGCTCGCACCGCTGCGGCCGTGTGCTCGAAGTGCTCGGTGAGCAGCCGGATGGCCCGGGATTCGTCACGGGCGATCGCGGCCTCGGCGATGCGCTGGTGTTCATCACGGGGCGAGGTGCCGCGAGCCGTGACGCGAGACAGGTAGCGGTAGCGTTCGCTCCCATCGAATAGCTCGTCGCACACCGATCGCAGTCGGGCAGAGCGGCACGCGGACACGAGCGTGTCATGGAAGACCCGGTGTGCTTCCTCCCACTCGGAGGGTCGCTCCGTGCCTTCCTGTGGTGCCGCGTCCCTTCGAAGTCGATGGGACGCCAGCAATACCTGCTCTTCCCATTGCTGGTCGCCGTGCCGTATGGATTCGCGCAGGCCTATCTCGTTCAGCCAGCAGCGCGTGCGCACCAGTTCGTCGAGTTGGGACAAGCCGATCGGCGCCACCCTGAAGCCCTTCTGGTCGGCCTGCACAGCCAGCCCGTCGCGCGCCAGGCGGGTCAGGGCCTCCCGCATCGGACTCGAACCGATGCCGTACCGCTCGCACAGGTGCGCGATGTGCAACCGTTCATCGGGCAACAGCCGGGCGGTGATGATTTCCCGCTTCAGGCGGGCATAGGCGGTGCTCGCAAGGGTCGCGGAGCGTTCGCTGTTCGGAAGACCGGGTGCGTGGAACGCGTCCGTTGCGGCCTTGGATCTCATTTAAATCGATTATCCGAAGAATGGTTGCAAAAAATCGATTATCCAGTAATCTGGGTGAACCGGGCCGCCAGAGCTCGGCATGCATACAGGAGGAGTATCGATGGATCCGTCGCTCGACATCCATGCCGGCGCCACCGAAGTACCGGCGGGCCCGGAGTTCCGCTGGCCCGGTGGCAAGCGGATCGCGGTTTTCTTCCGCGTCTCTTTCGAATGGTGGTCGGATGGCAAGTGGCCGGGGATCGGCCCGATGGGTAACCCGCTCAAGCCGGGCATCCCCGACCTGAACGCCATCGGCTGGGCGGAGTACGGGCACCGGCGGGGGATCCATCGCATCCTCGACGTGCTTGCTCGCCAGGACCTGCGCGCGACGATCAATGTGAGCGGCATCCTCGCCGAACGTTATCCCGAGGTCGTGCGCCGCATGCACGAAGAGGGCCACGATGTCGTCGCGCACTCGTACACGATGGACGTGATCCATGCCTACCTGGACGAGGCGGAGGAACGCGCGAACATCGCGCGCACGACGGAACTGCTGCGCCACGCGACGGGCGTGACGCCACGTGGCTGGATCAGTCCGCGCAGCACGCCGGGCATCCGCACGCCGCGGTTGCTCGCCGAAGCCGGCTACGACTGGCATGGCGACACGCTGAACGACGACCTGCCATACCTGGTCCAGTACGGCGAGCGGTCCATCGTCGCCTTCCCGAACAACACCGAGGTCAACGACCTGCCGATGTACATGCGCCACGGCCAGCCGCCCCGGGTGATGCTCGAGGTGTTCGAAGACTGGCTCCAGTGTGCGCGCGAGCGCGAGACCGGTGCCGTGCGGGTCGACCCGGCCATCCATGCGCATGTCTTCGGCCGTGCGCTGGGCATGTCGGTGTATGAACGCATCATCGAGGTTGCGAAAGCCGCGCCGGACGTCTGGATCGGCACGCGCTCGGAGGCGGCCACGCATTTCCGCAAGTCGATCGGACGCTGATGGACCTCGGCATCGTGGGCCGCAAGGCCATCGTGTGCGCATCGTCGCGCGGGCTGGGCAGGGCGTGCGCGCTGGCGCTGGCCCGCGAGGGTTGCGATGTGTTCATCAACGGGCGCGATGCGTCGGCCCTGGCGGAAGCGACGGCTGAAATCCGGCGCATCGCGCCGGCGGCACGGGTGGTGGCCGTGGCCGCGGACCTCGATACGGAAGCCGGGCGCGCCCACCTCGTGGAAGCGTGCCCCGACGCCGACATCCTGGTCACCAACAACGGCGGACCGGATCCGGGTTCCCTGCAGGCGTGGGATCGCGACGACTGGCTCGCCGCGCTCGAGTCGAACATGCTGGCGCCGATCTTCCTGATCAAGGCGTTGCTTCCGGGCATGCGGGTCCGGAAGTTCGGCCGCATCGTCAACATCACGTCCGCGCGCGTGAAGACGCCCACCGAGCGCATGGGCCTTTCCACGTCGGCACGGGCCGGCCTCACCGCGCTGTGCAAGGGACTCTCGCGCGAAGTCGCGGCGGACAACGTGACCATCAACAACCTGCTGCCCGAGCGCATCGACACCAGCCGGCAGCACTTCATGGCGACGGAGATCGCCTCCACCCAGGCCATCGAACGCGACGCGGCGATGGCACAGATCGCGGCGACGATCCCCGCGGCACGGCTCGGTACGCCGGCCGAGTTCGGCGATGCCTGTGCCTTCCTGTGCAGCGCGCAGGCCGGATACATCTCGGGACAGAACCTCCAGCTCGATGGGGGCGCCTACCGCGGCCTGGTGTGATCGACACCCGCAGGCCGCGGAAAACCGCAGAAGGAGGATCAACATGGAGACTCGTCCACGCAGCAGATCGGTGCTCGTCGCCGCGCCGCTGGCATTCGCGGCCTTGCCCTTTGCCGTCGAGGCGCAGTCCGATGTCGCCAGCTATCCATCGAAACCGATCCGCATCATCGTTCCGTTCTCGCCGCAGGGGCCGAACGACCTGCTCGCACGGCTGGTCGGACAGAAGCTCAACGAGGCATGGAAGCAGCCGGTGGTCGTCGAGAACCGCCCCGGCGCGGGAACCATCATCGGCACGGAAGTCGCCGCGCGGTCGCCGGGCGACGGCCATACCCTGCTGATGGTGTCCACGAGCACCGCCGTCAATCCGACGCTGCGCAAGTCGCTGCCCTACGACACGTTGCGCGATTTCACGCCGGTGGTGCGCATCGCCGAGTCTCCGAACGTGCTCGTCGTGCATCCGTCCGTGCCGGTGCGTTCGGTCAGGGACCTGATCAAGCTTGCCCAGGCGAACCCCGGCGCAGTCGCCTACGCCTCCGGTGGGGCGGGCGCGGCGACCCATCTCGCCGGCGAACTGCTGGCGACGATGGGCAAGGTAAGCATGACCCATGTCCCGTACAAGGGAGCGGGACCGGCGACGGTCGACCTGCTCGGCGGCCAGGTGTCGTGGATGTTCGGCACCATCCTGCCGACCATTCCGCACATCGAGGCCAGGAAGCTGCGGGCGATCGCGGTCAGCGGCCTGCGCCGCACGCCCGCCTTGCCGGACGTGCCGACCGTCGCCGAGACACTGCCCGGCTTCGACGCCACTTCCTGGTACGGGTTGTTCGCGCCGAGCGCGACGCCCGGCGAGATCGTCGCCAGGATCAATGCACAGGTGGTGAAGGCGCTGGAGGCGCCCGACCTGCGCGAGCACCTGCGGCGGCAGGGGGTGGACCCTGTCGGCGATTCGCCCGAGGAATTCGCAAGGCACTTCCGCAACGAGATCTCCAAGTGGGGCGAGGTGATCCGCAGCGCCGGGCTCAAGCCGAACTGATGGCGCTCACCGCCGCGGCAGGATCCCCCGCTCCTCTGCCACCGCCCAGATCTTGCCCGCCGCCGTCGCAGCCGTACGCATGATCGCGGCCTCGTCCACCTTCGCATGCCGCCCGTTCTCGACCACGACCTCGCCGTGCACCATCGTGAGCGCGATGTCGCCGGCATGCCCCTTCCACAGGATGTTCTTGACCGGGTCCCACACCGGCTGCAGGTGCGGTTTGAACAGGTCCCAGACGAGCAGGTCCGCCTTCGCGCCGGCCTGAAGGCGTCCGAGGTCGGGACGCCCCAGTGCGTTGGCGCCGGACAGCGTCCCCGCATGGAACAGCTCGTGCGCGGTGCCCACATGGGCCTTGCCGTAGAAATGCTTCGACAGCAGCCCGGTGATGCGCATCTCGGCCACGATGTCCATGCCGTGCGAGTCGGTGCCGATGCCGGTGTTGATGCCGGCGCGGGCGAATCGTGACCACGGGAAGCTCACGCCTTCGCGCACGAAGCTGAACGCGCAATTGGCGACATGCGTGCCGGTCGCAGCCAGCAGTTGCAGCTCGTCATCGGTCGCGCAGCCGGCATGGGCAAGCACCACGTTCGGTCCCAGCAGGCCGTTGTCGCGCGCGTACTCGCCCGGCCCCTGGCCGTAGCGGCTGCGCAGCAACGCCACCTCGTGCTCGGTCTGCGCGAAGTGCGTGGTGAGCACGCAGCCGAGGTCGTCGGCCGCCTTGCGGCATTCGCGCAGCAGTCCGGGCAGGCAGGTGTCGGTGGCATGCGGGCCGATCGCCACCTGCGCCAGTCCGTCCGGGCCTTCGTCGCGCGCCTTGAAGGTCTCGATCGAGCGTTGCAGCTCGGACAGGCCGTCGTGCGCGAAGTCCCAGACGGGATAACCGTCATCGCCCAGCCGCGCATTCGAGGCGGACATGATGAACGGCGCACCGATCGTGCGCAGGCCGATTTCCTTCGCCACGTCGAAGAACACGTCCTGTCCGTGGTGGAACTGGTCCATCACCGTGGTCGAGCCGCCGCGCAGCAGGTCGAGCAGGCCGAGCGACATCACCGCGCGCAGTTCCTCCGTGGTCAGCACCTTGCTCGCGAGCGAGGTCAGCGGCAGCAGTATCTGGTAGACCAGCTTGGGCACGAACGGCTCGAGCTCGAGGTCGTCGGGAACACCGCGGAACAGTCCGCCGCGGATGCAGTGCGTATGCAGGTTGACGAAGCCGGGCGTGACCAGTCCGTGCTCGTGGTGCAGCACGCGATCGCCCGCGGCGGGCGCATCCTGCGTGACCGCCGCGATGCGCGTGCCCTCGATGTAGACGTAGTGGTCGCGCAGGATGGCCTGGTGGCCGTCCTTCATCCCCAGCACGTACTTCGCCGCGATGACGCAACGGGTCACTGCGGCGGCATCCCGGCATCCTGGGTCAGCCGGCGCCACACCACGGCCTGCTCGCGCGCCAGCGTGCCCATCGCCTGTGGCGAAAGCGGGTTGACGTCCATTGCCTGCTGCTCGATGCGGGCGCGCACCTCCGGACGCTGCAGCGCCGCCAGCAGTTCCTTCGACAGCCGTTCGACGATCTCGTTCGGCATCTTCGCCGGACCGAACAGGCCCATCCACGGGATCGCCGGGAACGGCGTGATGCCCGACTCGGCCATCGTCGGCAGGTCGGGCAGGGCGCGGCTGCGCGCCGGCAGCATCGTCGCCAGCCCGCGGATGCGGCCGTCGCGCACATGCTGCGCGAGCGTGCCGGTGATCAGCACGATCTGGATCCGGCCCGCGACGAGGTCGTTCAGCGCAAGGGTCTCACTCTTGTAGGGGATCACCTCGAGCGGGAACTTCTCGGCTGCCGCGAACAGCGTCGGCGCGAGGGTGGCGGTGGCGCTGGAACTGCCCGCGTTCACCTTGCCCGGATTGGCGCGGCCGTAGGCGCCGAGCTCCTTCAGTGTCTTCGCAGGCACGTCGGGATGCACCGCCCAGAAGAAGCTGTTGGCGCCGATGCCGCCGATCGGCGTCATGTCCTTCAGCGGATCGAACGGCACGTTCTTGCGCAGCGAGGACAGCGCGGAGATCTGCGTCGAGGTGCCGAAGAACACGGTGTAGCCGTCGGGTGCGGCCTTCACGAGCTGCTCGCCGGCGATGATGCCGTCGGCACCGGGTCGGTTGTCGATGATCACGGGCTGGCCGAGCGACTGCGACATCGACGCGGCCACGATGCGCGCGATCACGTCGGTGGCGCCGCCGGTGCCGAACGCGACGATGGCGCGCAGGGGCTTGCTGGGGAACTGGGATTGCGCCGCTGCCGAAAGGGGCAGGGCGGGCAGTGCGAGCAGGGTGAGCAGCAGGGTGAGGCGCTTCATCGCATTCCTTGTGGGGCGTTCAGGGGCCTTCGCAGGGAAGCAAGACTCATGCTAGTCGGTCTTTCCCTGCGGCGCTTCGTCCGACCGCCTACACGCCGCTCCGCTCGATCCCGTAAACCTCCGCCGTGTTCTCGTGCAGGATCCGCCGCGCCAGCCAGTCCACCTGCTTCGCATCCCACACGCCGCGCGCATGGCCATCGTGCAGCACATGGTTGAGCGCATCGCGGGCATAGCGCGCCGCCGACACATGGAACTCGGGTGCGCTGGTGTCCGAGCCGTAGAGCAGCTTGTTCGCCGGCAGGATCTCCAGCCATTCGGCCAGCTTGGTGCGCAGGTAGTAGTGGTGCAGGTACGGCATCCACGAGAAGTCGACGAAGACGTTGCCGTAGGTCTGCGCGAGCGCGGCCACGTGGCTGGAGAACGGATAGCCGCCGTGCAGCAGGCAGACCTTCAGCCGGTTCAGCGACGGCGTGTCGAGCAGCTTCTCGAGCAGGAAGGGCGCGCTGTTCGCCACCCGCATGCCGGGTTCCGGATGGCCCATGCCGACATGGATCTGCATCGGGATGCCGCTGTCGGCCGCGTACTGGGCGAGCCGGCGCACGATGAAGTTCTCCATCGGGGCGCCGGGTACCAGCTTGCCGGAAGCCAGCGCGGCGTAGACCGATGCCGCGTCGGCATGCGTGGCAGGATCGAAGTCGATCGAACGCACGTACGCGGACACGATCTTCAGCCCGATCGCGCCTTCGCCGATGCGCCGCTGCACCGAGGCATCCACGAACTGCAGGTAGGCATCGAAGTCGGCTGGCGGGCGGTCGAGCCCGTATCGCTTCAGCTCCGCGGCCAGGATGTTCGCGAACCCGCCATGGAAGCGCTGGAACTCGGTGCCGCGTCCGGGCGGCTCGCCCGAGTGGAATGGATACAGGTACGGATCGATGCGTGCGATCTGGCGGTAGTGTTCGGCGTTCCAGGTCGTGCGGTCGATGAACGGGATGTCGGTCAGCACGACCGGCGTGTTGGCGATCGCGATCGCGCGGTCGTAGGCGAACGACGGGCCCTTCGCGGCCCAGTCGCGTGCGGTCGCCGCCAGCGTGTCGGCGTCGTCGCCCAAGGCGCCATCGCTGCCCTGGCCGTACAGCTGGCGGAAGCCTTCCTTCAGCGACCGGCTGAAGAAGGTGGTCGAGCGGAAGGCCAGGCCGGCCTGCATCAGCGCCGCGGTGCCGTGCTCGGCATCCAGGCGGTCGAGCGCGGCCGCGTCTCCGGCATTGCGCGCCGCGATGTACGCGAGGTACACCGCGTGCGGCACGTTGGCTTCCAGGTGCGCGGTCGCGAAGCTGCGCTCGATCTGGTCGAGCGTGCGCGCCTTGCTCATCGACGCATGCGAGTGATGGTCGATCGCGGGGATGCCGCCCGCGATGTCGGGAACGCCGCGCGTTGCTGCCATGGCGTTACTCGGCCTTGATGTCGTTGTCGCGGATGATCCGCGCCCACTGCGCGGCTTCGTTGCGAATGTCCTCGGCGAACTGTTCCGGGGTGCTGGCCTGCGGGTTCGTGCCGAATCCGCGCAGCCGCTCCGCAAGCGGGCCGGTCTTCAGCGCCCGGCCGACCTCCGCGCTCAGCTGGTTGACGACTTCCCTTGGCGTTCCACCCGGGGCGCAGAGGCCGTACCAGGAGTAGACGTCGAAGCCCTTGAGGCCGAGCTCGTTCAGCGTGGGGACCTCTGGCAGCAGCGGAGACCGCGTGCGCGTGGTGACCGCGATGGCCGTGACCTTGCCGGTGTTCTGCGCGACGTAACCCCGCGCCGAGGGCAGCGGATTGAAGTACATCTCGATATGCCCGCCCAGCAGGTCGGCGATCACTGCCTGCGCACCCTTGTAGGGCACGTGCACCGCGGACAGCTTCGCCTCGCGCATGAAGAGTTCCGCGACCAGGTGCGTGACGTTGCCGCGCCCTGCGGACGCGAACGACACCTTGCCGGGATTGGCCCGGATGTACGACACGAACTCGGAATAGTTCGTGGCCGGGAGTTTCTTGCTCACCACCAGCACCATCGGCGCCGTGGCCACCATCGACACCGGCACGATGTCCTTGCCGACGGTGTACGGTACCTTCGCGTAGAGGTTCGGATTGATGGTCATCGCGCCGGGCGAGCAGATGAGCAGCGTGTGGCCGTCTCCGGCCGAACGCGCGACGAACTCCGTGCCGATCATCGCGTTCGCGCCGGGGCGGTTCTCGACGACATACGGCTGTCCCCAGGTCGCCTGGAAGTGGTCGCCCAGGCCCCGCGCGATCGGGTCGAGGTCGCCACCCGCAGGGAACGGCACGACGAACCGGATCGGCTTGCTCGGAAAGGTCTGGGCGTGCGCGGACACCGCGATCGCGGTGAAGGCCAGCAGCGAGAGAACACGCAGGGCACGGATCATGGATTGCCTTTCGCGGGTGGGACGGGGATCGGGTTGGCGGCCTTCGGGCCCCGCGTCACCGGCACCGGCTTGCCGAACTGGCGTTCGAGCCCCTGCCCGGCGACGAAGTCCTTGACCCGCGGGACCAGCGGATTGCGGCTGCGCTCTTCGTAGTACGGGATCAGCGGCTGGTACCAGTCGAAGATGCGGCGCAGCTCGGCGACCGGCTCCTCGGACACGTCCACGCGCAGGTCGCACAGCGAGTAGGTCGCACGGCCGTACACCAGCAGGCCGGCAGAGGTCTGTCCTTCCTTCTGGCCGCCGGCATCGCGGCCGGCTTCGATCGCACGCAGCAACCGCGCTTCCAGGGCGAGGCCGGCGTCTTCGAGGAACTGCTCGGAGATCGCCTGCACGACCTCGGGGCCGGCGAGCACGTTGCCCAGCGCGACATGGTTGTCGCCGATGAAATGCCCGGCCCAGGGGGTGTTGCCATCACCGGTGAATGCGGCCACGTGGCCATCGCCATTGACCACGCCGATCTGGCGCTTGCCCGGCCACTGGTCGGTGGAGACCAGTTCGTCGACGACCTTCTTCGGCCACCAGCCCGACTCGACCAGTTGCAGCCCGAGCTTGCCCAGCCGCGGATCGGGTACCGACTGGAAGGCGACCGCGCCATCACGGCTGACATGCACGCAGCGGCTCATCACGGCGGGCGAGCTGGTCGCGATGCCGATGCCGAGATGGCCTGTCCGCTTGCAGCGACCGACGATGCTGAAGGTCATTGGCGTCGTCCAGGTTATTTGAGTTCTCTTTCAGGATACTCCCCCGCGCGCGCGGCGCGCAACGCGTTGCCGAAAGCGTCGATCGCCCTTGTACGGAAGTGACGAATGAAGCGCGTCAACGACCGCATCTTCCTTCACGGCCATTCGTAACGATGGGCAAACGGGCTACCGCGATCCCGGCCCGAAGTTCCTGCCACCCGACTTTGGTACAGACCTTGCTTTGGCAACGACCGTCGGCAGGCCACCCGCGGCGTGGGAGGGTTTTCGTCGATCGTCCCGGGACCCTCCGCTGTCTCGGATGTGACTTCTTCACCATCCAGGCGAGGATTGAACATGAACCACCATCGGCGTACGGCAATCCTGGGTGCGCTGTCTGCATGCGCGCTTCCGGTGCATCGAGCCAGCGCGCAGGGTGCTTATCCTGCGAAGCCGGTCAGGGTCATCGTTCCATTCGGT
>LNFM01012074.1_pt1 | contig 11465 bp, 9 predicted proteins | sample 596031 | NCBI WGS metagenome assembly LNFM01 (sample SAMN04254537, study PRJNA301005) | activated carbon metagenome | isolation source: dual media filters at the Ann Arbor, Michigan drinking water treatment plant | place: USA: Ann Arbor | reverse complement strand
CGGTGCGGCCATGGAGCTGGGGGCGCTGTCCGGACACTTGCAACTGGGCTTCGGTGCGTCGCCTCTGGTGAACGCCATGGTCGCCACCGACGCGAAGAACAGCCTTGCCAATCTGCTGATGCTTGACGCAGGCCAACAGTCGCTCGAGCCGGACGAGTATGCGAAGCCCGAAGGCCAGCGCGTGCGCGATCTCTATCGGGCCTACATCGCGGGCATGTTCAAGACCACCGGCTTGTCGGAGTCGGCCGCGCAGTCGGCCGCTGGCACCGTGCTGTCGATCGAGACAGAGATTTCGGCCGCACAGCTGACGCCGTTGCAGGCACGCGATCCAGACATCACCTACAACGTCATGACGCTGGCAGAGGCTCAAGCCTTGATCCCTCTTGTCGATCTTGAAGCGCATGTGAAGGCGCTGGGCGTGACACCGCCCGCAACCGTGCAAGTGACCAGCATCGCAGCGCTGAAGGCCGTGAACCAGGTGCTGGCCACACGCTCGGCCGAGGACATTCGCACCTTGCTGCGGTGGCATGTGCTGACCGGTCTCGCCTCGGCGCTGGGTCAGCCGTGGCGCGGCCTGGACGAGGAATTCGACCGGCAGCGACAGGGTCTGGCCAAGCCGCCCGAGCGCGATCGCGTCATTACCCAGGCTCTTGCCCGACAGTTGTTTCATCCGCTCTCCAGGTTGTACGTGGAGGCCTATTTCCCGGAAAGCACGCGGCGGAACATCACGCAGATGGTGGGTCATATCAAGGGCGAATTCGAACGCCGCCTGCGCACCAACGCCTGGTTGGACGAACCCACCCGCACAGCAGCCCTGGAGAAGCTGGCCAAGGTCGACATCCAGGTGGGCTATCCGCAGCAGTGGATCGACTTCAGCGCTGTCGTCATCCGGCCCGACGACCACTTTGGCAATCTCCGGCGCCTGCAGGAATTCCGGCAACGGCGCGAACTGGCGACGTTGGGCCAGCCGGTGGTGGTGGAGCGATTCGCCGCGCCACCCTACACCACGCCCACCTCAGTGAATGCCGGCTACAACCCGCAGACCAACAGCATCGACATCACGGCAGCGATCGTGCAGCCGCCGTTCTATGTGCCCACGGCCGATGCGGCGGTGAACTACTGCACCATCGGCGCGGTGATCGGCCATGAGCTGACCCATGGCTTCGACAGCAACGGAAGCCGCTACGGCCCCGCGGGCAACTTGCGCAACTGGTGGACCCCGCAGGCGCAGGCCGCCTTCAAGAAGCGCACCGATGTGCTGGTGCAGCAGTACAGCACCTACACGCTGTTGCCCGGGCTCCAACACAACGGCGAGCTCACCTTGACCGAGAACACCGCGGACCTGGGCGGTATCACCCTGGCACACGCAGCGCTGCAACGACATCTCGCGGGCAAGCCGCAGCCGAAGATTCAGGGCTTGACTAGCGATCAGCGCTGCTTTGTGGCCTGGGCTCAGATGTGGGCCTACAAGGCGCGGCCCGAGCGGTTGCGGCTGCTGGCCGCGATCGACTACCACGCCAACGCCACGCTGCGAGGCTTTGTGCCCCTGCTGCACCTCGACGCGTTTCACAAGGCATTCGGAACGCGGCCCGGCGACCCGATGTGGCGTGCGCCCAGGGACAGGGTGGTCATCTGGTGAGCGGCTGATTGCTCGCCAGGCCCGCGCGCCGCCCGGTGGTGTCTTCATTCGCTTCCCGTCTCGTCCCGGGCTCCTCGCATGCAGACCCTAAGATGCGCACGCCGTGTCGAGAAAGACGAAGTCAGTGCAAGTGAACCAACCCGCAAGCCCCTGGCGCCTCAGCGTGGCGCCCATGATGGACTGGACTGACAGGCATTGCCGCACCTTCCACCGGCTGTTGACGAAACGCGCGCGGCTCTACACCGAGATGGTGACGACCGGCGCCTTGATCCATGGCGATGTGGCGCGCCATCTGGATTTCAATGCCGAGGAACATCCGGTGGCTCTGCAGCTCGGCGGCAGTGAGCCGGCCGATCTGGCGCACTGCGCCCGGCTGGCCGAGCAATGGGGCTACGACGAGGTGAACCTGAACTGTGGCTGCCCCAGCGAGAGGGTGCAGCGAGGTGCCTTCGGTGCCTGCCTGATGGCCGAACCCGCGCTGGTGGCTGACGGCGTGAAGGCGATGCGCGATGCGGTAGCGATCCCTGTGACGGTGAAGCACCGCATCGGCATCGACCGCAGCGAAAGCTACGATTTCGTGCGCGACTTCGTCGGCACGCTCGCCGATGCGGGCTGCGAGGTGTTCATCGTGCACGCGCGCAATGCCTGGCTGAAGGGCCTGAGCCCGAAGGAAAACCGCGAAGTGCCACCGCTGCGCTACGAGATGGTGTACCGGCTGAAGCGGGACTTCCCTGCGCTGACCTTCGTGCTCAATGGCGGCGTGACGACCGACGAGCAGATCACCGAGCACCTGCAGCATGTCGATGGCGTGATGCTGGGCCGCGAGGCCTACCACCGGCCGTGGTGGCTGGCCGGTTGGGACGAGCGGCATTTCGGCGACGCGCCGGCGGCAGTGGGTCGTGACGAGGTCGAGGCATCGATGGTCGCCTACATGGACCGCCTGGTGGCGCAAGGTGAGCCTTGGTCGCGTGCATCGCGCCACATGCTCGGGCTGTGGAATGGCACGCCCGGCGCGCGGCACCGGAGGCAAGTGTGGTCGGACCACCGGCGCAAGGCCGATGCGCCAGCCGAGGTCTCGCGATCAGCCCGGCCGAAGGACGCCGACAGCCCGGCGCGGGAAGCTGCGGCCTGAGTCCTGCGCCGGCGGCACGCTGAACACGCTGCCGACCGTTTGATCTGGCGCAAATCGCCCGAGTGACCACTGCATAGAGTGGCATCGAACTCACAAGGGGGCAAGCGCAATGGATGAAATCAGATCGATCCTGGTGCATCTGGATGCATCGAGTGGCGCGATGAGGCGCCTGCGGGTGGCACACCGACTGGCAGTCGCCCACGGTGCTGAACTGGACGTGCTGTACGCGGTGACGCCGGCGCTGTTGCAGTACCCGTTGGCGTCGTCCACCACCGATGGCCAACTGGCCGGCATGCTGGCAGATCTGGATACGCAAACGTGTGCAAGGGTGCAGGCCGACTTCGAGCGAGAGCGGGCCGACATCGGTCTGACGAATCTGGCCTGGAAGCAGGCCGATGACTACCCGCAGCTGGCTTTCGTGCCGCGGGCCTTTGAGGCCGATCTGCTGGTGCTGGCCAAACCAGCCACCGATGAATCGCAAACGGCGCAGGTGCCCATTGATTTCGCTGCTTCCGTCTTGATCGAGTCCGGCAAGCCTGCGCTGATGCTTCCCTCCATCGAAACGGGCGCCGAGCTGGGCCGAACGATCCTGATCGCCTGGAAGGGCACGGCTGCATCGGCACGGGCCGTTTCCGCCGCCTTGCCGTTACTGCGCCTTGCTCAATCGGTGCATGTGGTGTCGTGGGCCGAATCCGGCGGCGCAGCCGCCCATCACCCTCTGCCCATCGAGCGCTTCCTCAGCCGCCATGCCGTGAGCGCGAAGGTGCATCGCTGCGGTCGGCCTGAGGGCAATGTCGGCGAGCTGATGCTGTCGATGGCCGCCGATGTCGATGCAGACATGCTGGTCATGGGCTGCTACGGCCATAGCCGCGCCCGCGAATGGTGGCTGGGCGGCGCCACACGGACCGTCCTGTCGGCGATGACGCTGCCGGTGCTGATGTCGCACTGAAGGCAGCGGCCTGTGATCGATGTCGGGCTTGATTCCCGTCAAGGGGCTCGCAGGCGTCAAACCTAGAGTAAAGCATCGGGCCGCGGTAGTTCAGGCGTCGCTGCCATGGCCCGACAAGTGTCCCCGCGACGCCAGAGGAGTTCCCCATGAATGCATTGACCCCCTTCGAAAGACTGGACGACATGTTTCCGGACATGTTCCGCCGATTCATGAGACCGATGAAGGCTGTCGGCTTGGGTGCCGAGTTGCCGGGCGAGATCCGGCTCGACCTCAACGAGACCGACAAGTCATATGAAGTCAGCGCCGAGTTGCCGGGCGTGAAGAAGGAAGATATCCATGTGACGATCGACGGCCACTATGTGTCGATCAGCGCCGAGGTGAAGCGCGAGTCGGAGGATGAAAAGAAGAAAAAAGGCGAGCGCACCGTCGTCAAGGAACTGTTCTATGGCAGCGCATCGCGCGGCTTCTCGTTGCCGCTGGAGGTCGACGAGAAGTCGGCTGTGGCGAAGTTTGACAACGGCATCCTGAAGCTGTCACTGCCGAAAAAGCAGCAAGCGAACAGCCGTACGGTGCCCATTCAGTGAGTTCGGGGCAGCGTCTCTCGCTGCCCTGTGCACTGCGCTGTCCTGTCGAGTTCCCCGTGGAGGATGAAAGATGCTCATGACCTTGACGAAGTTGATGCGATGGCTGGTGCTGGTGGCATTGGCTGTTGCAGGCAGCGCGAACGCTACGCAGTCCGGCATGACGCCGTCCGGTCGCAGCTACCTGTCTGGTGGCGTGTCTGACGAGGAGCGGGAAAGCCTGCAGTCGCAGCAGGCACGCTACAGCCTTTGGATCGTGACGGCGTTGCGCAAGACGGGGGAGTACCTGTCAGCGGTGCATCTGAAGATCACCGACTCGAACCGGAAGGTGGTTTTCGATGCCGCGCTCGATGGCCCCTGGCTGCTGATCGATCTGCCGCTTGGCAAGTACAGCATCGAGGCAAAACTTGATGGCCAGTCACAGCAACGCCAGACCACCATTCACCCGGGCGATCACCATCAGGCGATCTTCTACTTCGACACCACCAAAGGCAGCAAGGTCAGTCCCTGAGGCTGTTCGAGCTCAGAACGCAGATGCGTAGCGCATCATCTCCCACGGGCTGACGTGGCGCGAGTAATCGGTCCATTCGGCTCGCTTGAGCCGAATGAACTCGCGCGACAGCGTCTCGCCGAGCGCAGCACGGATCACCTCGTCGCCTTCCAGCGCATCGAGCGCAGCGGACAGGCTTTGCGGCAGCACTCCGATGCCACGATCGCGGATCTGCGACAGGCTCAACTGGAACAGGTCGTCGGTGCAGGCCGGTCCCGGGTCGAGCGCGCGATCGATGCCATCGAGGCCGGCGGCAATCAGCGCGGCGGTGGCGAGATAGGGGTTGGCTGATGCATCGGGCACGCGCCATTCGATGCGGCCTTTCAGCGTGCGAACCAGCGCAGTCCGGTTGTTCGGCCCGTGCGCCGCATAGGCCGGCGCCCAGGTGGTGCCGGTGATCGATTCGCCCACCGTCAATCGCTTGTAGCTGTTGACCGTGGGTGCGGCGATGGCGCACAGCGCATCGGCATGCTTCAGCACCCCGGCGGTGAACTGGCGGCCGACGACCGACAGGTCTTGCGACGCATCTTCGAACACGCAGTGCGAATCGAGCGCAGTGCGGCCCGAGCGATCTGCGTTCCAAAGCGATACATGGAAATGCATGCCACTGCCAGGCTGGTTGGCGAAGGGCTTGGGCATCATCGAGAACACCATGCCGCGCTCCTCGGCCAGCGTGTGCGCGGCCAGTTTGAACAGCATCAGATGGTCGGCACTGGTGAGCGCGTCGGCGTGGTGGAAATTCAGTTCGTACTGGCCGTGTGCGTCTTCATGGTCGATCTGGAATACATCGAGCCCGCAGCGCGTCAGGCCATCGGCCAGTTGGTGCAGGAACTCGCGCTGGCGCGGCAGGCTTTTCAAGTCATACGATGGCTTGTCGAGCCGGTCGTGCGGGTCGGCGGGCTCGAAGCCGTCGTCTGTGCGGCGCAGCAGGAAGAATTCGGGTTCGATGCCGGTGCGCAGGGTCCAGCCGCGTTCAGCGAGGCGAGCCAGTTGCCGCTTCAACACCTGGCGAGGGCAGGCGTCGAAGGGCTCGCTGGCCACAAAGCCATCGCACACCACGCGTGCGACCCCAGGCAACCAGGGCAGGGCGCGCACGGTGTCGATCTGCCCACGACCGTAGTACTCGGCGCGCGGCCCGGTGCGCGGCAGACCGGTGCCCCAGATCGACGGGCCGGCGAAACCGACGCCTTCGGTCATCAGCAATTCCAGCTGGTTCAACGGCACCAGTTTGCCGCGAGCCACGCCATGCACGTCAGTGAACTGCGCCAGCAGGCTGTGCACGCCGTCGGCTGCGAGGCGTTCGCGCAGCGACTGGAAGCTGGCGGGCGTGATCTCGGCCGAGGGCGCCTTCATGCACTCAGGCGGGCAGGACGGCATCGCGCAATGCAGCGGTCAGCATGCCGAGCGCTTCGTCGAAATGCGCGGTCGGGATCGTCAGCGGGAACATGAAGCGCACGACGTTGCCGTAGACCCCGCAGGTCAGCAGGATCAGGCCATGCTTCAGCGCTGCTGCCTGCACGCGCTTGGTGAAGTCGACATCAGGCTCGTCGTTGTCCGCCCGTTTGAATTCGACCGCAACCATGCCACCCAGGCCGCGCACATCGGCGATCTGCGGGATCTCGGTGCGCATGCCGTTCAGCAGTCCCTTCAGGCGATCGCCAAACTGCTGGCCGCGTTCAGGCAGGCCCTCTTCGGCCATCACCTCGATCACTGCATGGGCTGCTGCGATCGCCACCGGATTGCCTGCGTAGGTGCCGCCGAGCCCACCTGGGTTTGGTGCGTCCATGATCTCGGCACGGCCGGTGACGGCCGACAGAGGCAGGCCGGCGGCCAGTGATTTCGCGCTGATCAGGATGTCGGGAACCACGTCGAAGTGCTGCATGGCGAACAGCTTGCCGGTGCGGCCGAAGCCGGTCTGCACCTCATCGGCGATCAGCACGATGCCATGCTCGTCGCACAGCTCGCGCAGCCATTGCACGGCGGCCGCCTGAATCACATTGAAGCCGCCTTCGCCCTGCACTGGTTCGAAGATGATCGCGGCCACGCGGCTGGGCTCGATGTCGGCCTTGAACAGCTGGTAGACCGCTTTCTTGACCTCGTCGAGGTTCGCGCAATGGCAGGGAAACGGCACGTGATAGAGCTCGGGCGGGAAGGGTCCGAATTGCGCCTTGTAGGGCTGCACCTTGCCGGTGAGCGCCACCGCGAACAGGCTGCGGCCGTGGAAGGCGCCGCTGAAGGCGATCACACCAGCGCGCTTGGTGTGGGCGCGGGCGATCTTGATGGCGTTCTCGACCGCCTCGGCGCCGGTGCTGAACAGGGCAGTCTTCTTCGCATGCGTGCCGGGCGTCAGCGCGTTGAGCTTCTCGGCCAGTGCGATATAGCCTTCGTAAGGCACGACCTGGTAGCAGGTATGGGTGAAGCGCTTGAGCTGCGCTTCGATCGCGGCGATGACCTTCGGGTGGCGGTGGCCGGTGTTCATCACCGCGATGCCGCCAGCGAAGTCGATGTAGCGACGGCCTTCGATGTCCCACAGCTCGGAGTTCTCGGCGTGATCAGCGAAGAAGGTGCCCATCACACCGACCCCGCGCGGCGTGGCCGCGGCCTTGCGGGCCATCAGTTGTTCGTTGGGGGAATGATTCATGTGTCTATCCGGATCCACGTCGTCTTCAACTCGGTGTACTTGTCGAACGCGTGCAGCGATTTGTCACGGCCGTTGCCGCTTTGCTTGAAGCCACCGAAGGGTACGGTGATGTCGTCTTCGTCGTATTGGTTCACATGCACGGTGCCGGCACGCAGTGCGCGGGCGACGCGGTGGGCGCGGTCGATCTGGTGGCTCCAGACGCTGGCCTGCAAGCCGTAGGGTGAGTCGTTGGCGATGGCGATCGCCTCGGCTTCGGTCTTGAAGCGAATGACCGACATCACCGGCCCGAAGATTTCCTCGCGGGCTATCTTCATTTGATTCGTCACGCCATCGAACACGGTGGGTTCGACGAAGTAGCCGCCGGTTTCGGCACGCGTCTGACGGCCTCCAGCAACCAAACGAGCGCCATCGGTGTGGCCGGCATCGATGTAGCTGAGCACAGTGCGCAACTGGCCGTCGTCGACCAGAGCGCCCATCGGCGCGGCGCCGCTGAGCGGGTCGCCCGGCTGGTACTTGGGCGCTTCGGCGGCGACGGTGGCGATGAACTCGTCGGCGACGCTCTCGTGCACCAGCACCCGCGACGGTGCATTGCAGCTTTCACCCTGGTTGAAGAACATGCTGCCGGCCACGGTGCAGGCGGCGCGCGCGATGTCGTTGAAATCGTCGAACACCACAAAGGCGGACTTGCCGCCGAGCTCGTTGTAGACACGCTTCAGGTTGCTGCGCCCGGCGTATTCCAGCATCTTGCGTCCGACGCGGGTGCTGCCGGTGAAGCCGATCGCGTCGACCTCCATGTGCAGCGCCAGCGCCTCGCCTGCTTCATGGCCGAAGCCTGGCACGACGTTGAACACGCCTTCGGGCAGGCCGGCCTCGATTGCCAGCTCGGCCAGGCGCAGGGCGGTCAGCGGAGATTTCTCGCTGGGTTTGAGCACCACGCTGTTGCCCGCTGCCAGCGCCGGCCCCAGCTTCCAGGCCGACATGATCATCGGGTAGTTCCAGGGCACGATGGCGCCGACCACGCCCATCGGCTCGCGGGTAATCATGGCCAGCGCACTTCGTGCGGTGGGAGCGATCTCGTCGTAGATCTTGTCCACCGCTTCGCCGTACCAGGCGATGCAACGCGCGGCAGACGCCACATCGACGCCCAGGCTGTGCTGGATCGGCTTGCCCATGTCCAGCGTTTCGAGCAGCGCGAGTTCGTCCTTCGCGGAGAGGATTTTTTCAGCGAAGCGCAACAGGATCTTCTTGCGCACCGCCGGTGGTTTGTGGGCCCAGCGACCATCGTCGAAGGCGCGGCGACCAGAGCGAACCGCTGCGTCGATGTCGGCCGACTGCCCACGTGCGACCTGCGCAATCGTGCGCCCATCGATCGGCGATATGCAGCCGAAGGTCTCTCCCGCCGCCGCCGCCCGCCGCTCGCCGTCGATCAGCATGCGGCCATCGGGCCGGCACGCTTCGGCCAGCGCACGCCAATCGCGGGACGCAGCGGGGCTGTTCATCAGAAGCTCACGACCATCTGCGCGCCGAACAGGTGGTTGGTCTTCTTGAAATTGCCGTTGTCGACGTACTCGAACACACGCTTGGTGGCGCCGTCGAAGCGGTACTCCAGCTTGAAGATCGTGTACTCGTTGAAGTGGAAGTTGCCGCCAACGCTCAGTGCATAGCGGTTGGCGCCACGTCGGCTGTCAACCGGGATCAAGTTGCCGTCGCCGTCGGTGGCGCCGTCAAAGCCCGGCCCGATACCGTTGAGCGGATCGCCGCCAAAGCCCAGCAAGCCGCCACCATTCCTGCGGTTGTAGATGTAGTCGCCGCGGACGACGCCTTCCAGCCGTGGTGTGATCTTGTAAGCCGCCAGCGCCGAGGCGCCTATCCAGCGGGCTGTCTGCAGGCTGCCGTCGGCCTTGGTGGCAATGGCGGCCTTGGATTGCTGCCCGTAGCTGATCTGGCCCTGTGCGGTCCAATCGCCGCGCATGTAATAGCCATCGACTTCGAAGAGGTGCAAGCCGGTGTCGCCGGTGACCTGGACAAGATTGGCCGCCTTGCCATGGACGCCCGAGAACCCGATGCCCGAGTACTCGTTGATCGAGTAATCGCCGCGGTACGCAAACACAGGGGACTTCTCGTTCGGTTCCCGCTTGGTCGAGTTGAAGTTGCCGACGATGCCCTTGAGCACCCAGTCGCCGCGCGTCAACTCCAGACCGACGCCGGTGTAGGCCAGCGGTGCGATCAGGTCGAACAACAGGTTGTGGGTGACGAGCTTGTTGTCCTTGGAGGGCAGCAACTCGTAGCCGGACCAGTCCGGAATCTGACCGGCGAACATGCGAGTCTCCTCGCCAGCGATCGGGATCGAGACACTGGCTTCATGCACGATCGATGCAAAGTTGATCTGCGAGCCGACACCGCGCTCGGGCATGATCGTCAGGCGGAACTTGGTGCCGCCTTCGAGTTCCTTCTGGATGTCCAGCGTGGCGGTGCCGAAGAACGAGTTGTCGTAGGCATAGGGGCCGACCTGCACCTGGTTCAGGAACTGGAATCCAGCGCGGTTCTGCGCGCGGTTGTAGATGAAGGTCGGGTCGATGCTGCCGTTGATCGTCATGCCTTTGGCGAACGAGGTCTCCTGGGCCTCCTCGAGCGAGTCGACCTTGATCGCAAGTCGGGACAGCTCGCGGGCCTGATCGGGGGTCATGCCCGCCGGCGCAGGCGGTGCCGGAGGGGGCACCACGGCGACAGGCGGTGATGGCGCTGCCACGGCTTTTGCCTTGTCGGCCGCTTTCAGTTTTTCCTCCAACTGCGTCACGCGATCGCGCAGCGCTCGCAGTTCCTTGAGCAACTCTTCGTTGGTGCCGGCTGCCGCGGGCAGGGGAAGTGCCGCAGCGATTGCCAAAGTCAGGAGCGTGGGTTGCCAGAGCTTCATGGTGAATCCTCGGTCAGTGATTTGGAGGGAACGTGACCCAGAGCGTTTTCAGCTGGCGCGATTGGCGGCAGCAACCTCGAGCGAGCGGTTGCGTTCGGCGCGTGCAATCAGGTAGCTCGCGACCACAACGCCGATCGCCACGACCACGACGATCACCGTCGCTACTGCATTGACAGACGGGTTCAGGCCCAGGCGTGCGCGAGAGAAGATAACCAGCGGCATCGTCGTCGACCCTGGGCCTGACAGGAAGTTCGACAGCACCACATCGTCGAGCGACAGCGTGAACGTCAACAGCCAGGCCGAGAGCAGCGACTGCGAAATGATCGGCAGCGTGATCAGATGGAAGACTTGCCAGGGCCGAGCGCCGAGGTCAAGCGCGGCCTCTTCGAGCTGCGGATTCAGGTCTTGCAAGCGCGCCTGGATCACCACCGTGGCATACGCCATGCCTAGCAGCAGGTGGCCCATCCAGATGGTGATGGCTCCCGGTTCCACAACCTGTGCCATGCCATTCAGCACATGGCTAAACCACAATGGGAAGAGATTCGGATCTATGTCGCCAAGGGTTCGTCGCAGTGCCACCAGCATGAGCAGCAGCGACAGGCCAACGATGACTTCTGGCATCACCAGTGGCGCGTTAACCATGCCCGAGAACAGCGTGCGGCCCTTGAAGCGTCGGTACTTGACCAACGCAAAGGCTGCGAGCGTGCCGAGGATGACCGACGCACACGCAGTGAAGAAGGCGATCTTCATCGACAGCCAGAACGCGGTGATCATCTCACTGTCGTTGGCCAGCGCCGCGTACCACTTCAGCGTGAAGCCTCGCCACGAATTGGGCACCGGCGAGTCATTGAATGAGAAAACCACCAGCGCAATGATCGGCAGGTACAGGAACGCGAAGCCCATCGCCAGCCAGCCCTTGCCAAACCAGCGGTTGAAGGCGGAGGCGCTCACTTACGCGCCTCCGTGGCTTCGGCCTGGTACTTGTTGAAGATCGCCAGCGGCACGATGATCAGCAGCACCATCACCACGGCGACCGATGCCGCCATGGGCCAGTCGTTG
>LNFM01012073.1_pt1 | contig 11465 bp, 7 predicted proteins | sample 596031 | NCBI WGS metagenome assembly LNFM01 (sample SAMN04254537, study PRJNA301005) | activated carbon metagenome | isolation source: dual media filters at the Ann Arbor, Michigan drinking water treatment plant | place: USA: Ann Arbor | reverse complement strand
TTGGAGCGGCGCTTGAAAACCTGCGACTAGCGAAGTCGATATCGGCAAATGACTCAGCATCGCTCGCAGCTTACCAGTTGGAGGTCGGTCGGACCCTATATTCAACGGGTCATGATTTTGCAGCGATCATATGGTTGGAAAAAGCTGAGAAAGAGGCTCTGGCGAACGGCCACATTTCGATTTACTATGACGCGCTACGATTTCTGAGCTTAGCTTGGAGTGCGAAATTCTACTATGCCAACGCTCTTATTTATGCGGAAAAATTAGTTGCGAAATCTTCAATAGGAGAATTCGAACATCGCAACAGAATCGCTCATCTTGAATTAGCGAACCTGCTCGATGTCACCGGTCAGCCACAACGATCGAGGGACCTGTATCTCAAGGGCCTGGCCCTTTCGACTCGAGCTAGAGTGGACTATCACGCCGGACAGTTCCTTTCAAGCCTCTTGCTGCGATCGTTATATGAGAATGATATTGAAGCCGCTAAAAACTACCTGGCAGGATTGGAATCAATTGATAAACAAAAGCAGTTTAGTTTTGAGCGTCTTCTAGGGCGGGCCTTGGTCGAGAACTTCAAGGGAAACCCATTAGTCTCGGAGGAGTATTTTTCAAGGCTGGCAAGCGAGAAAGGCACTTCCGATTTCATTGTTCCCTATTGGAGAAGCACGATTGCCGAGCGAGATCAGAACTGGAAAGAACTTATCACGAATGCTCATCATCTACGTAAATTGACGGAAAATGAAAATTTTCAAGACGACCTTCCCTGGATCTATTTCAAACTCGCATTGGGTTCATGGCGGCTAGGCGACGAGCGATCTGCGAGGGAATATGCGGCAAAATCGCTCTCCTTGTTTGAGCCTTTTCGAAACTCACCTACCGTCGAACTTTCGATCGCGATGATGGATGTTCACCATTCCGTATATCGACTACTCAGCGAGATTGAGGTAACTGGCAATCCCACAAAAGCCTTTGAATATTCTGAACTACTTAAAGCAAATCTGCTTAGGGACAGGATCGATCGGTCGGTGCTGAAGCCCCGGCGGGATCTGTCTGATTCGATTCGAAATGAACTTTTTGCGACTTCTAGCAACTACATTGAAGGAAAAGAAAACGCTGCGGCCTTAACCGAGTTGGAAAACGGCATCGTGAACGATAAACAAACAGCGAGTAAACAAATTCAGGGTCTCTTGGCACAGGGCTGGAAACTTCCGGAAAACGTGGCGGTAATTTCCTACGAGTTCACGCCATCAGGTCAACTCCTTGCATTCGTAACTGAACCAGCAAACCCGGTACGTGCAGTTAAACTTGCCGTAGATGAAGTTCAAGCCGCAAAACTCGCCTCAGAAATACAAGTTAAGATAAAGGATCGCATTTTCTTCAAAATCGATGGGAAGAAACTCTACGATCTATTGCTGAAACCGCTAGAGCTTAAATCAAATCACTTAGTGATCGTCCCTGACAAGATTTTGTGGAGAATACCTTTCCATGCCCTAAGCCCGGACGGCAATAAATACTTGATCGAGACGAATACGGTTTCGTATTCACCATCTGTTTTTTTGCTAAAGCAACAGCTCCTATCGGAGAGACTCCGAAGACAAACTATTCAGATTTTTGCGAACGATACGTTCACCCGTCAGAAACTAGCCTATGTAAACAGCGAAGCGAGAAGTATTGGCAAGCTATTCGGAATCTCACCTCGGCTCAATGCCTCTAAACAAGATTTCCTGAAATCTGCTGCCGACGCTGACATCCTTCATTTTTCTATGCATGCTCAACTCGAAAGCGAGAATCCTCTATCGTCATTTCTTGCCTTTCAGCAGAATGCCGCAGACTCTGGCAGATTGACAGTCAACGATCTCCTATCGGTTCGCCTCAAGCCGAATAACTTAGCATTCCTCGCGTCTTGTGATACAAGTAAAGTCCACAACGGTGAAGGTTTGATCAGTATTCCGTGGGCTCTACTCGGCTCGGGTAGTTCGTCGGTGATCTCGTCGCAATGGGAAGCGAGTGATAAAGCTACGCAAGCGTTTAGCATCGCCTTTTATCGGGAGTATCTTTACGGACGCTCGACCGCTCATGCTCTTCAGGCCGCATCGGTCTCTCTAATTCAGGATAAATCGGCCGGCTTTCATGAACCCGTCTATTGGGCAGCGTTCACCCTTCTCGGCGACTTTCGGTAATCCAGCGTAGATTGACTTCGAGTCACAGAATGATTTTGGCCCCTCGATTCAAAAATAAACCAAATTACAGGAAAATGGTTTGTCAGGGAGCCACGCGAATTCTCATATAGAGGCTGAAACATGGTATGCCACGATTTTGTAGGGATCTTATAGCAATTTTGCCCCGAGGCACATAGATTGCCATATATGGTTCGGAGGTAAGTATGAACGATGAGTTTATTGTAATGCCGAGGGCGGAGTTAATTGAAACATTGAGTAATTTGCTAGATGAGAGAATTGAGGCTCAGCTTGCCCCCCTAAAATCCATAATCGCTGTAAAGCAGAAAGAGGCTTGTTCGGCTATCGGGATTACGGATGATACCGCGAGAAACCGAGTCGAGCAGGGAGAAGTCTCGGCTCTTCAACGTGATGGTTCCAGACTAGTTTATTTTACATTAGAGGTAATGCCAGGATTAAAACCCCGAAGAATTCGGAGTAGGAAATGAAATAAAACCTCATCCAAATGGTTAGTAAAATGGTTAGAAAGAGAAAAAGGCGTCCATATTGGACGCCTTAACTGTTGTAAATAGTGGTGATCCGAGCAGGACTCGAACCTGCGACCCAGTGGTTAAAAGCCACTTGCTCTACCGACTGAGCTATCGGACCACGGTATGGGCGAAAACCGCCAAACTCTGAATTGTACATCCGGCATTGGGTGATGGCAAGTGGATTTGTGCGGAAATCGATACTTGAGGGTTTGATAGCCCCAGCTAGATCTCAAATCTTCTTTCCATTCTAATGTCGGCACGAGCGTATTCCGAATTGGGATCAGCAGGAGTCTCGTAGAAACCGTACTTGGTATAGAGGGCAAGAGCCGGCTGCAGAGATCGGTGTGATTCGAGAAAAACAGTCTTTACACCGCTTCGATATGCGTGATCGATGCAGGCCTCCATTAGCAGATTAGCGATGCCGCGGCCTTGGAAGTCGGGTGACACGGCCATTTTCGTCAGCTCCAGCACGCCTTCGCCCGCTGGGATCAGGGCAACGGTTCCGACAGCCTTGCGTGAAGTGTCGTCTGACGCATCGGTAACCGCCATAAATATCCGGCCGCCTGGTTCGATCACGTGCTTCTTCGGATCATCCAAGATCTCGCGGTCGTGACGTTCGACCGAGAAATACTTTTCGATCCATTCGTAATTTAATGACGCAAAGTCTGGGGCCCAATGATCCGTAAAATCATGAATCGTGACTGTCATTCCCAAAGTCAGTACAAGGTTCGAACTATCTAAACCATCCTTCCATTACCGAATCGCCCATTAGTATCGTCTGATCGCGCTCCGGCCCCGTGGAGATCAAGCCGATCTCGACGCCGATCTGGTCGGACAAAAACCGAACGTACTCTTGGGCCCTTTCCGGCAGCTTTGCAAAGTCTGTCGTTCCCACCGTATCACTCATCCAGCCTGGTAAAGTTTCATAGATCGGCTTTATCCTTGACAACTCACTCGAAACTGCCGGAAAGGTGTCAACCCGGACACCCTCGATCTCGTACCCGACACACACCTTGATCTCCTCGAGGGCGTCGAGAACGTCGAGTTTGGTCAGGGCGACTGAATCGAAGCCGTTCAGTTCAGCCGCGTATCTAGTGGCGACCGCATCGAACCATCCGCAGCGTCGCGGACGTTTTGTTACCGATCCGTATTCATGGCCACGCTCACGAATAAGATTCGCCATTCCCTCCTCCGCCTCGACCATCTCGGTCGGAAAAGGGCCTTCGCCTACGCGCGTCGCGTAGGTCCGAACGATGCCGAGAACCCCGGTAATGTGGTGCGGCGGAATTCCTGCTCCAACCGAAGCTCCACCCGCTGTCGGGTTGGACGACGTAACGTAGGGATAAGTGCCATGATCGACATCCAGAAGCGTCGCCTGAGCGCCTTCTAGAAGTATCTTCTTGTTTGATTTGCGAGCTTCAGCAAGAAAGTGCGAGGTTTCGCAAACAAAAGGGCGAAGGCGTTCGACCAAAGGCGATATCTCCGCCAGTATCTCATCCGCCCTTAGCGGCTGTTGGCCGAAAAGTGCAATGATGCGATTTGCCTCTTCGAGATTTCGCTCAATTCGCAGTTTTAGGAGTTCAGGCGACATCGCATCGGCCACGCGAATACCGCGTCGGCCAGCCTTATCTTCGTATGCCGGCCCAATTCCACGCAGCGTTGTTCCGATCTTCTCGTTGCCGAGCCGCTCTTCGGATGTGTGGTCGAGAGCCTTGTGGTAGGGCATTATTAGATGTGCTCTTGAAGAGACCTTCAGGCGATCCGGTGTAACCGAAATGCCCTTTTCAGCGATCTGGTCGACCTCTTCGAAGAAGGCCTTCGGATCGATGACCATGCCGTTGCCTAGAACGCAGGTTTTATCTTCGTGAATGATCCCTGACGGCAACAGCCTCAAAACAAAAGCCTTGTCGCCGACATAGACACTGTGCCCGGCATTATGCCCGCCCTGATATCTCGACACGATGTCAAACCGGTCGGCAAGCAGGTCGACGACCTTTCCTTTCCCTTCGTCGCCCCATTGGGCTCCAATAATAACGATGATCATATTCTCAATCTCATTCGTAAGTCGTATAGATTATGCATAACGGCCTCGGTCGTGGTCTGATCTCACTGGATCAATCACAAACTTTGAGTCCTCAGATCACGAATGGCTTAAAGTCCACCTATAAAGTTCGACATAGTTACGTGCCGCGTTCTGCCAGGAATTATCTACCGCCATCCCATTTCGCCGGATCTGAACCCAGGAAGTTTTGTCTTCGTAAGCAAAACGGGCTTCGTAGATCTTCTCGAGCAGTTTGTCTGCCTGATATGGGCCGAATTTGAAGCCGTTGCCAGTCTGGCTGACAGCATCCCAATTCTGTACTGTATCGTCGAGTCCGCCAGTCGCTCGCACTATCGGTACCGTGCCGTATCGAAGGCTATACATCTGATTTAACCCGCACGGCTCAAACCGCGACGGCATCAGAAACATGTCGGCACCGGCCTCGATCAGATGGGCCAGGCTTTCATTGTACCCAATGTAAACGCCAACACGCGAAGGCGCGTAATCGTGAAGCGCCTGCAAGAATCTTTCCGATTCCTTGTCACCAGAGCCAAGTGCGATGAAAAATCCTCCGGCGGCAAGAATATCGGCCGCTCCCTGCCGAATCAATTCGACGCCCTTTTGAGAAGTCAGCCTCGTCACGCTTGCGAATATCGGGCGGTCTAGTTCCTGCGGCAGAAGAAATCTATCGAGCAACGCGCGTTTACATTCCCGCTTCCCTGTCAGATCGTCGATGGAGAAATGTGCGGGTAATTCCCTGTCTGTCGCAGGGTTCCATTCATCGTAATCAACGCCGTTCGTTATGCCGATCAGCCGACTCGCCCTCTGTCGCGTCAGCCAGTCGAGTCCCTGGCCAAACTCCGGCGTCTGTATCTCGTAACCGTATCGCCTTGATACAGTCGACAAAGTATCTGAAACCTCAAGCCCTGCCTTCATTGCCGAAGCGTAGCCGTCAAAGCTAAAGGCATCGCGAGCAAACCTACTCGTAAATCCTAGCGCTGGCAATTCACCAAGGCCAAAACCGCCTTGATAGGCCATGTTGTGGATCGAGAAAACTGTTCGTGTCCCGCTATAAAATGGATCGTATCGTCGCCTGGCCGCGAGTTCAACAGCCGCGAAACCGCAGTGCCAATCGTTCAAATGGACGATGTCGGGAGCCCGGCCGATCCGTTTTAGAAGTTCCAGTGCGGCGTGATTGAAAAAAGCGAAGCGCTCGTAGTCTTCGGTATAACCGTAGATAGAGTCGCGATGAAAAAGCGGCGGATGATCGATCAGAAACGTCGGGGAGCCGTTTGCCTCGCTATAAAAAGCCTTTGCACAAACTGCTCGCCCACGCCAGGTCAGCCAAAGATCGTCTATCGCGATCTTCCAAAGATGCTCGCCCTTCGTCTGCCAATAGCATGGCGTTATCAGCAAACTGTCGATCCCGATCTGCTTCAAGGCCTTCGGGAGTGCTCCCGCAACATCGCCGAGCCCACCGGTCTTAGAGTACGGAACTGCTTCAGATGAAATTACGGCAACGCGCATTGAAAATTGGTTTTACAGAAAAATGCACAATGAAGATGCGATAACTCCATTGTGCATTTAAGCGTTCGATCTCGCAATGAACTAGGTCTGCATTGATGCTAAAAACTCTGCGTTCGTCTTGGTCTTGCCAAGTCTTTCCAGTACAACTTCCATCTGCTCGACCGGTGAAAGCGGGTTGAGAACGCGGCGCATGACCCAGATGCGGTTAAGATCTTCCTTACCGATCAATAACTCTTCCTTTCGCGTACCTGACCTCTGAAGGTCTATAGCTGGGTACAGGCGTTTATCGGAAAGTTTACGGTCAAGATATATCTCAGAGTTACCGGTTCCCTTAAACTCCTCGAAGATGACATCGTCCATGCGCGAACCCGTATCGATCAAGGCAGTGGCGATTATCGTCAGGCTGCCGCCTTCCTCGACGTTACGAGCTGCCCCGAAAAATCTTTTCGGTCTCTGCAACGCATTCGAATCGATACCGCCTGATAGGATCTTGCCTGACGGTGGTACGACCGCATTGTGAGCACGAGCGAGTCGCGTAATAGAATCAAGCAGGATAACGACATCACGTTTGTGTTCGACGAGGCGTTTTGCCTTTTCGATCACCATATCCGCAACCTGCACATGCCGTGTCGGCGGCTCGTCAAAGGTTGAGCTGATGACCTCGCCCTTAACGGTCCGCTGCATGTCGGTAACTTCCTCGGGACGCTCGTCGATGAGCAGAACGATGAGCGTAACTTCCGGGTGATTGAGGGTGATCGAGTTAGCGATCGTCTGCAGCAACATCGTCTTACCCGTTCGCGGCGGAGCTACGATGAGGGCTCGCTGACCTTTTCCGATCGGTGTGACGAGATCCATCACGCGGGCTGCTATCCGTTCAGGATCGCCCACGATCTCCATCGTCAGCTGCTCATCCGGATAAAGCGGCGTGAGATTGTCAAAGAAGACTTTCTCTCTCGATTGCTCAGGAGCCTCAAAATTTATCGCCTCGACCTTGATCAGAGCAAAATATCGCTCGCCTTCTTTCGGCGGACGGATCTGGCCGGAAACCGTGTCGCCGGTTCTCAGATCAAATTTGCGTATCTGTGACGGCGAGACGTAAATGTCATCAGGCCCTGGCAGGTAGTTATACTCCGGAGCCCTTAAGAATCCGAACCCGTCAGGCAAAGTCTCAAGAACGCCCTGTGAAAAGATCAACCCGCTCTTTTCGGTCTGAGCAGCGAGAACCTTGAAAATAAGCTCCTGTTTGCGAAGTCCCGTCGCACCTTCGATGCCCATCTCCTTGGCGATACTGGTCAATTCGCTGATGGACATGTCCTTCAGGCTGGAAATGTTCAGCATCGTTTCTTCCGTCGGAGGTGCGTCCGCTTTCTTCTTTTCAGAAACTTCGCCATTCGGCGATTCTTGCTCTTCGACATCGAGCACGACTATTTCTTCGGCAGGTGCAGCCTTTGCGGCTTTTGGTTTGCGGGTTTGAGTGGTTTTGGTGGCCATTAGTGTTGATCGAGTGAAATTCGAGAAGTTAAATTGTTAGGATTCAAAATTGCGGCTATTGAACGATTTCCCCGCGCGTCGACGCGTAAAAACAGGCTAGAAAATAAGGCGGAAAAATCGTAAGGGTTGTATGTAGTAATGCACTGAAACAAGCTATAAAGCTTAACGAGAACCCAAGAGTAACCGGGAAACTAAATTATTACAGCTTACGATGAAAAAAATCAACCCGAGGTTTGATATTTATTTATCGCAACCGATAATTCACGCCAGACCTCGTCGCGACCACGCCCCGTCTGAGCAGAAAACCCGATAATATCGGCCCCCGGAAGCACCTTTTTCGCACTCGACAGCGAACGCTGGAGCTCATTCTTCGAGATCTTGTCGGACTTCGTGGCAACGATCAAATGCGGCTTATGATTAAATTCAAGCCATTCGTTGAGCTGGATATCAAGCGTGGACGGCGGATGCCGCGAGTCGATGAGCTGCACACACAGAACGAGTTGTTCTCGGATTGCGAGATACTCCTCTGCCATTTTCCCCCAGTCCGACCGCATCGATTTCGAGACTCGAGCGTACCCGTAGCCCGGTAGATCAGCAAAATAATACGACTCGTTTATTAAGAAGAAATTTATGCTCTGCGTTCGACCGGGCGTATTTGACGTTCGAGCAAGCCCTCTTCTGATAAGCAGAGAATTGATCAAGGATGACTTACCGACATTTGATCGCCCAAGAAAGGCGATCTCCGGTAGGCGATCGTCAACCCAATGGCTCCGCTCAAACGCGCTTTTTATAAAAACCGCCGAGTTTATCTTCATCGGCTACTCGACCACGGTCGCTATGTCACTCGGGGTGCTGTCGCTGCTCCAAAGAACGGGCGTTGCAAGCTTGATCTCGGTCACGTGCTCTTCTATCGCGATGTCAAGAACCTCATCGATATATTCGACCGCATGTATCGTTAGATCGTCGCGTACTTCATCCGGAATATCGACTAGATCTTTCTCGTTTTCTTTCGAAAGAATGATCGTCTTCAGGCCAAAACGGTGAGCCGCGAGCAGCTTCTCTTTTACACCGCCAATTGGCAGGATCTTCCCTCGCAGCGTGATCTCGCCTGTCATAGCGACGTCATGACGGACAGTTCGCGATGTCATAACCGAGACCATAGCTGTTGCGATCGTGATGCCCGCACTCGGACCATCCTTAGGGATAGCCCCCTCGGGCACATGGATATGAAGGTCGTGTTCACGGAATACGACCGGATCGATCCCAAGATCCTCCGCCCGGTTCCGGATGCATGTCAAGGCGGCCTTCGCCGATTCCTGCATGACCTCGCCCAGCTTTCCGGTCAAGGTAACATCACCTTTCCCTTTTACCAGCGTTGCTTCAACCTGAAGCACATCACCGCCTACTTCGGTCCAGGCGAGCCCATTAACCAGCCCCACCTCACTCTTGCGGGCGATATCCTGCTTTCTGTATCGGATCACTCCTAATAGTTCCCTGACCTTTTCGGCATTGATGACAACACGAAAATTCTCCTTGTCATCTGAGGCTACAAACTTTCGGGCGATCTTTCGCAGGCACGAGCCGATCTCGCGTTCGAGATTTCTTACGCCCGCTTCGCGTGTGTAGTGCCGTATGGTCTCAATTATCCCGTCGTCAGTAAAGACTACTCGTTCGCAGTCGATGCCGCTGTTCTCGCACTGTTTTACGATCAGGTGCTGCTTAGCGATCTCAAGCTTTTCGCGCTCCGTGTATCCGGAAAGGCTAAGGATCTCAAGCCTGTCCTGCAAAGCCGGGGGAATGGTGTGCAGAACATTGGCAGTCGCTATAAAGAAGACATGTGAAAGATCGTAATCGACATCGAGATAGTGATCGCGAAAGGTGCTGTTCTGTTCCGGGTCCAAAACCTCCAGCAACGCAGCACTTGGATCTCCGCGATAATCTCGCCCAAGTTTGTCGACTTCGTCGAGCAGGATCACGGGATTGGTTGTCCCAGCCCTTTTCATTAGCTGAATTATTTGGCCCGGCATCGAACCGATGTAGGTTCGTCGATGGCCGCGTATCTCAGCTTCGTCATGAACGCCGCCAAGAGCTAACCGTACGAACTTCCGACCCGTCGCATTCGCGATCGACTTGCCGAGTGACGTTTTACCGACGCCCGGGGGGCCAACAAAACAGAGGATAGTACCTTTGGGATTCTTTACGAGCTGGCGGACCGCGAGGAACTCCAAAATGCGTTCTTTGATCTTCTCAAGCCCGTAATGATCTTCGTTCAGTGTTTTCTCTGCATCGCCGAGATCGTCTATCTCATCAGAACTATTCTTCCAGGGAACATTCAACAACCAATCGAGATATGTGCGTGCTACGGTTCCTTCTGCGGACATCGGAGGCATCGACTCGAGCCGGGCGAATTCCTGCATCGCCTTGTCCGTCGCTTCCTCTGTCATACCAGCACCGAGGATCTTTTTCTTTAGTTCTTCGAGTTCAGCTTTATCATCCTTTCTACCAAGCTCCTTATGGATCGCCTTTATCTGCTCATTCAGATAATACTCGCGCTGGTGTTTGTCCATCTGCTTTTTGGTACGCGAGTGTATGTTTCGGTCAAGTTGGCGCTTTTCGATCTCTGCCTCAAGAATGCCCGCAAGCTTCTGTAGCCGCTCGGCTACCGAAACTGTTTCGAGCAATTCCTGCTTTTCTTCAACTCCGATCCGTAAATGAGAGGACATCGAATCAGCGATCTGAGCGGCCGAAACCCCACGAAGGGCTGCGTGCAAAGCGTCCGTGTATGCATCCGGTGAAACCCGCAAAAACTGTTCAACAAGCGAATGGATCTTCTGCAGCAGGCCGTCGGTCCGATACCCCGACTCATCTGTGGCGGCAACGCGACGAACATGAGCGTAGAACATTCCATCAGAGCCTTGATCAACACGGACAGAACGACCGCGCTCACGTCCCTCAACTACCACCTTTATCTGGCCATTATCCTGCCGCTGAGCCTGCAAGATCCGGCCGAGAGTTCCTACCTGATAGATTTGGTTCGAAGCGGGTTCGTCGACGGTTGCATCGTGCTGAGTCGCGAGAAATATTTGGCGCTCCCCCGTCATCGCCTGTTCAAGAGCGATCACCGACGACGGGCGGCCAATCTTGAAAGCAACTTTGGTGTACGGAAAAATTACAACGTCTCTGATGGGAACCATCGGGAACCGTTCAATATCCGACGGCATCTGGTCTGTAAATTCTTGCATAAGTCAGGAAAAACCTCGTACCCGTTAAGCATTTGAGTTTTGAATGTTTTGGATAAGTCTATTTACTCAAAAACAAAAACCAAAAGCAATAGCCGACGAGCAGGCTCGACCGATCTTTTATTAATTCTTGCTCAGATTAAAGTTCCAATCGATAGTGATTTTTTGAAAGAACGAAGAAATAAAAACGACCGCGGATATTAACTGGTACGAAATATTATAACTCTCGAGTTTCAGTGAACGAAAAAACGGCGGCCTCCTAAGAGACCGCCACAGTTTTTACAACATCCAAATAGCCGCGCCTACTCAAGCCCCACGAAATCGAAGCTTGCGATATTAGCCGTTAAGTTCACCGTTTTCGTTGGAAAGCGGAACCTTCGATTCTGGACGGTGACCATGTAGTCGCGTCCTAGTTCGAGGCCTTCGAAGGTGTAGTTGCCGAAGCTTCCTGTTGTCACCG
>LNFM01020135.1_pt1 | contig 11466 bp, 12 predicted proteins | sample 596031 | NCBI WGS metagenome assembly LNFM01 (sample SAMN04254537, study PRJNA301005) | activated carbon metagenome | isolation source: dual media filters at the Ann Arbor, Michigan drinking water treatment plant | place: USA: Ann Arbor | reverse complement strand
GGCAGACGCTGGCCGACTGCGAGGCCGACGTGCGCACCGCGCTGTCGTTCGCGCCGCCGCACATCTCCATCTACCACCTCACGCTGGAGCCCAATACCTACTTTGCGAAGTACCCGCCGGCCCTGCCGCCCGAAGACGAGGCCTGGGACATGCTCGACCGCATCACCGAACTCACGGGCGAGGCCGGGCTGCAGCGCTACGAGGTGTCGGCCTATGCGCGCGCGGGGCACCGCAGCTGGCACAACACCAACTACTGGCAATTCGGCGACTACCTGGGCATCGGCGCGGGTGCGCACAGCAAGCTGAGTTTTGCCCACCGCGTCGGGCGCCCGGTGCGTGTGCGCGAGCCGCGCCTGTACATGGAGCGCGCGCTGGCGGGCAACGCGGTGGTGAGCGCCGACGAGGTGCCGCGCAAGGCCTTGCCGTTCGAATTCATGCTCAACGCCCTGCGGCTCAAGGAAGGCTTCAGCCTGCAGCAGTTCATGGAACGCACGGGCCTGCCGCTCTCCAGCATCGACGCCGGGCTCGCGCTGGCCGCTCAGAAAGGACTGATCGAGCGCGATGCGGCCCGCGTGTGGCCCACCGAGCGGGGCTTCGATTTCCTCAGCGACCTGCAGGAGATCTTTCTCGCGGACTGAAGCCGCGCTGTCTCAGGCCGCATGCAGGCTGAAGCCCACGCGCGTGGTGCCACCGCTCGACTCCGCCGCCGGAAACCCGTCGTGCATGCGCGCGATGGCCGCCACGATGGACAGACCCAGGCCGTGGTGGGGCTTCTCCAGTTCGCAGCGTGAAACGTCGGCCCTGAAAAAACGGTCGAACAGGCGCGGCAGGTGCTCGGCTTCGATCGTGGGGCCGGTGTTTTCCACCCACAGCCGCACACTGTCATCCGTCTCGCGGCCAATGCGAACCCGCAGTGTGGATCCCGCGTCTGCGTAACGGATGGCGTTGCCCAGCAGGTTGGACAAGGCGCGTTTGACCAGCGGTTCGTCCACGGGCAGCTCGGTGTCCCCGTCAATCGACACGGTCAGGTTGCGCTCCTCCATGGGGGCTTCGTGGAAGTCCACCACCTGCTGAACCAGCTGCGCCAAGCTGACCGCAGGGCCACGGCGGGCCTTCACGCCGCGGTCGGCCTGCGCGAGGAACAGCATGTCGTTCACGATGGCCGCCATGCGATGCATCTCTTCCAGGTTGGAGTGCAGTGTGTCTTCAAGCTCTTCCACGCTGCGCTCACGGCTGAGCGCGACCTCGGTGTGTCCGATCAGGTTGGCCAGGGGCGTGCGAAGTTCATGCGCCACATCGGCGTTGAAGCCTTCGAGCTGCACATACGTGCGCTCCACGCGTTGCATGAGGCCGTTGAATTGATCAATCAAGGGCTGCAGTTCTTCCACCGGTTCGGCCAACGACAGGCGCTGGCCCAGGCGGCGCGCGTCGATCGCTTTGGTCTGCGCAGCCAGATCGACCAAGGGGCGCAGATCGCAGCGCACACGCCAGAACGTGCCCCAGCCGACCAGCGCGGCACCCGCCAGCACGGCGGCGACGAGCAGCCATGCAATGCGCCTTGCGGTCTGGGCGTCCTGCGAGCAGTCCAGGATGAGCGTGCCCTGCAAAGACCCAGCCTGGTCCGGTCGTTCGACGGTGAAGGGCATCGCCTTCGAGACGGAGGTGGACAAGTCGAAGGTCGGTGTCTCGTCGCGGTAGAGCTGGCTGCCGTCGGCACGGTTCACTTGCACAAAGGTACCGGGGCGGCGCTCTGACAGCCAGGCCAGCTTGGCCTTTACCTCCGCTTCACCGCCGCTTGCCTCGGCGTCACGCACCACGTCGACCAGCACCGCGGTGTAGCTGCGCAACTCTTCTTCATGCTTGGCGGTGAACAGCATGGTGGTGGCGCCGTAAATGAAGGCCAGCAGAACGCTCAGGCCGATCACGGTCTGGATGGCCAACAGGAGCGACAGGCGCCGCCCGATCGAATAAGCGCAGGGAGCAGTGGCGGCCTTCATGTCCGCTCCTCCAGTACGTAACCCATGCCGCGCACGTTGTGCAGCAGCTTCGGCTTGAACGGATCGTCCATCTTGGAGCGCAGGCGGCGCACCGCCACCTCCACCACGTTGGTGTCCGAATCGAAGTTCATGTCCCACACCTGCTCTGCAATCGTGGTGCGTGACAGGATCTGGCCCTTGCGCCGCGCCAGCAGTGCGAGCAACGAGAACTCCTTGGCAGTGAGGTCCAGCCGTTGCCCCGCGCGCCATGCCTTGCGGCTGAGCAGATCCATCTCCAGGTCGCTGACCGCCATGCGCGAGGTGGCCGACTCGGGCGTGGCTGGCGCGCGGCGAAGCAGCGCGCCCACGCGGGCAAGCAATTCGGAGAACGCAAATGGCTTGACCAGGTAGTCATCGGCGCCAGCCTGCAATCCCTGCACACGGTCTTCGACGCGGTCGCGCGCGGTGAGCATGAGCACCGGCGTACCGCGCTTCTGGCGCAGCGCTGCCAGCACGCCGAATCCGTCGATGCCCGGCAACATGATGTCGAGCACCACCAGCTGGTAGTCGCCTTCCAGCGCGAGGTAGCGGCCCTCGATGCCATCGCGTGCCACGTCCACGGTGTAGCCGGCTTCGGACAGGCCTCGCTTGACATAGTCAGCGATCTTGGCTTCGTCTTCAATGACCAGAACACGCATGGCAAGGGTCCTTCAGGTTGGCAGGGCAGGGGTTCTTGAACCCCTGGGCAAGGTGCAAATTGTCGATGCAACAGGCCATTTGCTGCATTACGAATTCGTCATCGTGGCGTTCGTGAAACGACAACCTCGGTTCCTAAAGTTCGTTCTGTGCCAAACACAACGCGGCACACCGGTCTCCTCCTCAACGCTCTCACAAGGAATCATCATGAAACTCTCCACCACCATCCTCCTGCCCTTGATCCTCGCCGCCACCGCCGGCAGCGCCATCGCGCAAAACGCTCCACTGACCCGCGCTGAAGTGCAGGCCCAGGCCATCGCCGCCCGCGACGCGGGTCAACTGCCCGACGGCACCATCGTGAAGTTTGAAGTGCCCGCTGGCTCCACCACGACCCGCGCACAAGTGCGGGCCGAAGCCGCCGAAGCTGCCCGCCTGGGACAACTGGGTGACCCCGACATCGTCACGTTCAACGTGCCCACCGGCCCCGGCAAGACGCGTGCGCAAGTGCAAGCCGAACTTGGCGAAGCCCGCCGCCTGGGTCTGGTCGACTTTGCCGACAGCAAGTACCCGGTGGTTGCCACGCCCGAGCAAGCCGAGCAGATCCGCCAGGCTGGACTGCGTGCCGCTGACGGCATGAACGTCGGTCAACTGAACCGCCAGTGATGACGCGCCCGGTGGCGGGGCGACGGCCGTTCACGAGACGGCCCGCTCCGCCGGCAACCGATCTGTTCAACCGCCACGGGCTCTGGCCCATGAATCCCATCTGCAAAGATATCCAGCGGGCCTTCGGGCCCGTTGGGATTTTTGCTGTGGCCGTGCCCCGCGCAGCCGGTCTGGCAGCAAGGCCCACAGCAGGTACGTCCGGGCCACCACCAAGGGCCCGCACAAACGCACGACTTCGCCGGTCAAGGCCATCAGCGCCATTTCTTTCTCCAGCATGAGCCTGGACACCCGGTCCTGAACGCTACCCAGGTGTCGGCACAGCACTGCGTGTTCTGGCACCGCGCCCGGTGCATGCCCGCTCATTGCACGAGCGAGGCTGTGGTGTGCCAGAGGCGTCGCTCTGGCTGCAGGTCTTCGGTGTAGAGCTCAGGCCGCTCAGTCGGCCCGCCGCCGGCTTTCAACAGCGCGTCCCAGTGCTGGTGCATGCGGTGGACCACTTTGCGGAAGTTCGGCGTGAGGGCTGGGTGCTCGCTCAGAAAAAACAGGTTGGAGCGGATCTTGCGCCCCATCAGTTCACGCTGTGCGGCGCAGGTGCTCTGGGCGTGCCCCGTCATCAGCGCCAAGGTGCCGGCGAGCATGGCTTCTGAGCAAGGCATGGTGTGTTCTTCGTCTTCATGCAAGTCGGGTTTGGTGTTCACATCGATCTCCAGCCAGGCGTTTGAAAGTCGCGCTTGCGCGCGGACGGTGCTGGCTGCCGGTCTGAATTCGAGTGTGACGAACGACTTGTGGTGGCTTGCGAATCTATCTTAAATGAGAATGGATCTCATTTGCAAGTGGGCGCTGGGATGCACTGCAAGAAGGTGTTGCCTCCCCTGGACAGTCACACGAGGGCAAGAAAAAAGGGCCTTGATTGCTCAAGGCCCTTGAATTCGTTGGCGGAGACGGTGAGATTGCGAGTCGGCAGTTTTCAAGACTGCTGGTTTAAACCGCTCACCCACGTCTCCGGATGCGGTTGCAACGCGTGGATTTTAGCCTGCGGTCTCAGACGGGCAGTGCTGCCGTTTGGGGTAGTGGTTTGGCCAGCATGCCGCGCGTCTCGATGAAGCGCACCACTTCGTCCACGCCTGCAAGCGTCTTGAGGTTGGTCATGACCCAGGGGCGGCGCGCGCTGTCGGGGCGCATGCGGGCTGTGTCGGCTTTCATCACTTCCAGATCAGCGCCCACGTGCGGAGCGAGGTCGGTTTTGTTGATCACGAAAAGGTCGCTTTTGGTGATGCCGGGGCCGCCCTTGCGCGGGATTTTTTCGCCGGCGGCCACGTCGATGACGTAAATGGTGAGGTCGCTGAGTTCGGGGCTGAAGGTGGCGGCGAGGTTGTCGCCACCACTTTCAATGAACACCACGTCGGCGTCGGGGAACTCACCGAGCATGCGGTCGATGGCTTCGAGGTTGATGGAAGCGTCTTCGCGGATGGCGGTGTGCGGGCAGCCGCCGGTCTCCACGCCCATGATGCGTTCGGCTGGCAGCGCGCCGCTCACCGTGAGGATGCGTTGGTCTTCCTTTGTGTAGATGTCGTTGGTGATGGCGATCAGGTCGTAGCGCTCGCGCATGGCCTTGCACAGCATCTCCAGCAACGTGGTCTTGCCCGAGCCGACCGGGCCGCCAATGCCCACGCGCAGCGGGGGCAGGTGTTTGGTGCGGCGGGGAATGTGGTGCAAGGGGGTCATGAGCGGAACAGTCGTGAGTACTGGGTTTCGTGGCGGGCGGAGTGAATGGCCAGCAGCGGTGTGAAGGCCTGCCGGTCGTCGTTGTGCAGGTGCATGGCGTGGCTCACCGCAGCGGGTATCTGCTGCGCCAGCCGCGCGAGCATGCGCTGGCCGGCGCTCTGGCCCAGCGGCACCGACTTGATGGATGCCTGCACCATGTTTTCGCACCAGCCGAAGGCGTATCCGACCAGGCTGTCGTGCACGCTGGCGCCGGTGCTGGCGGCGGCGCACGCGCAGGCCACAGGGTAGGTGGGTGGGTCCAGGTGAGCGCTCTGAAGCTGCTCGAACACGCCAGTGCCCAGCTCGCCGAGCTGGCGCGCCCATTCCATCAGCGAGCGTCCCATCTGCTCACTTTGCAGGCGAAATTCCAGCGTCTCGCGGGTCTGCAGCACCCAGTGGTTGAGCGTGGTGATGCGAGCCAGGTCGTTCGCGCGCCACGCGGGAATGGCCTGCGCCACCACCGCCAAGTCGCTGCGTGAGAGACCCAGATGCAACTGGTCGGCGAGCCAGGCGGCTGCGCTCGTCTCGTCATGCACGAGGCCAGCGTCTACCGCCGATTCGAGTCCTTCGGAATACGAGAACCCACCCACCGGCAAGGCGGGCGAGGCGAGCCAGAGAATCTGCAACAGGCTGGCGGCCGAGCGGGGTGGCGCCTCGACCGCGTCAGCCGTGGTCATGGCCATGGTTGTGGTGAGGGTGGTCGTGTCCGTGGTGGTGGCTGTGAGCCGCTTGGGCACCGTGAGCGTGTGTGTCTTCGCCGCCGTGGCCACCATGGGCTCCGTGGCCGCCATACGCGCCGGCCTCGGGTTCGAAGGGTTCGCGCACTTCCACCACCGTGAGGTGCATGGCGCGCAACATCTCGGCCAGCACGTGGTCGGGTTCGATCTTCAGGTGGTCGGGTTTGAGCTCAATGGGCACGTGCCGGTTACCCAGGTGGTAGGCCGCGCGCATCAGGTCAAAGGCTTGTTCGTGGGCCGGGTGGTCCGGGCAGGCGGTGATGCGCAGCACGGCCTGGGGCGCGGCCACCACGCGCAAGAGCGAGCCGTCTTGCGTGACGAGTACGTCGCCACCGCGCACCACAGTGCCGCGTGGCAGGAACACCCCAACGTGGCGCTCGTCGGAGGCCACGGTGTCGAAGCGGCTTTTCTGGCGGATATCCCAGTCCAGCACCAGCTGCGCGGCGCGTTGGACCAGCGGGGTGGCGAGCCCGCGGCCCTGGGGGATGAGTTTGGAGGCTTGCAGCATGCGGTCGTCGATCAGAACAGGAAGTAGCGTTGCGCCAAGGGCAATTGGATGGCTGGCTCGCACGTGAGCAGCACGCCGTCGGCGCGCACCGCGTAGGTTTGTGGATCGATCTCCATCTTGGGCAGCAGGCTGTTGTGCACCATGCTGGCCTTGGTCACGCTGCGGCAGCCCTGCACCGCGTCCAGCGTTTTGCGCAGGCCGTAGCGCTCGCCCACACCGGCGCTCAGGGCGGCCTGCGATACGAAGGTGAGGTTGCTCTTGGCCATGGCGCCGCCGAAGCTGGCGAACATGGGCCGGTAGTGCACCGGCTGCGGTGTCGGAATGGAGGCGTTGGGGTCGCCCATGGCGGCCAGCGCGATGCTGCCGCCTTTCAAGATGAGCGCCGGTTTCACACCAAAGAACGCTGGCTTCCACACCACCAGGTCGGCCCACTTGCCGACTTCGAGCGAACCCACGATGTGCGAGATGCCGTGCGCAATGGCCGGGTTGATCGTGTATTTGGCGATGTAGCGTTTGACGCGGAAGTTGTCGTTGCGCGGTCCATCCCCGGGCAGCGTGCCGCGCTGGCTTTTCATCTTGTCGGCCGCCTGCCAGGTGCGGATGATGACCTCGCCGACGCGGCCCATGGCCTGGCTGTCGCTGCTCATCATGCTGATGGCGCCCATGTCGTGCAGGATGTCCTCGGCCGCAATGGTCTCGCGGCGGATGCGGCTCTCTGCAAAGGCCAGGTCTTCGGGAATGCCGGCGTCCAGGTGGTGGCAGACCATGAGCATGTCCACGTGTTCGTCCAACGTGTTGACCGTGTAGGGCATGGTCGGGTTGGTGGAGCTGGGCAAAAAGTTGGCCTCGCCCACCACGCGCAGGATGTCGGGCGCGTGACCGCCGCCCGCGCCTTCGGTGTGAAAGGCGCACAGGCTGCGCCCTTTCGTGGCGGCGATGGTGTTCTCCACAAAGCCCGACTCGTTGAGCGTGTCGGAGTGGATCGCGACCTGGGTGTCTGTGTCTTCGGCGACATCGAGGCAGTTGCTGATGGCGCTGGGCGTGGTGCCCCAGTCTTCGTGCAGCTTCAGGCCAATCACGCCGGCGTTGATCTGCTCGAGCAGCGGAGCGGGCTGGCTGGCGTTGCCTTTGCCCAGAAAGCCCAGGTTCATGGGCAGGCCGTCGGCGGCCTGCAGCATGCGTTCGATGTGCCAGGGGCCGGGGGTGCAGGTGGTGGCGAAGGTGCCGGTGGCCGGGCCCGTGCCGCCACCGAGCATGGTGGTGATGCCGGAGGTGAGCGCTTCGTCCACCTGCTGCGGGCAGATGAAGTGGATGTGGCTGTCGATGCCGCCGGCGGTGACGATGTTGCCTTCGCAGCTGATCACTTCGGTGCCCGGGCCGATGACGATGTCCACACCAGGCTGCGTGTCCGGGTTGCCGGCTTTGCCGATGGCCACGATGCGCCCGTCTTTCAAGCCGATGTCGGCCTTGACGATGCCCCAGTGGTCGACGATGACGGCGTTGGTCATCACCGTGTCCACGGCGCCTTCAGCGCGCGTGCGCTGGCTCTGCGCCATGCCGTCGCGGATGGTCTTGCCACCGCCAAACTTGACCTCTTCTCCGTAGCCGCCGGCGGCGAGGGTGAAGTCTTTTTCGATCTCGATCATCAAACCGGTGTCGGCCAGGCGCAGGCGGTCGCCCACTGTGGGGCCGAACATGTTGGCGTAGGCGCTGCGGGAGACGGTGCTCATGGTGGTCTGTGTCCTGGGATGGTGTGGCCTGCCGTTGCCGCTTCACTGCGCGCCATGTGTAAGTGCCGTACACATGGCGTTGCACGTTGCATCAATGCCTGACGATTTCCGGCGCTGGCATGGCCTACGATCGGCTGCCCTTCATCAGCACAGATCGTGCCAGCGATGGTCCACCGCGATGCGGTTGTGACGCCGGCATCGACTCCATCCAGATACTCACAGAACCATGCCTGTTCCTTCACTTCGTCCGTCCATGTCCTGGCGCCAGAGCGCGGCTGTTTTCGCACTAATGGGCCTGGTGGCCTGTGGTGGCGGTGGCGGTGATGCCACAGGCGCAGGCGGTGGAGGCCTGCCGGGCGGATCTGGCGCGGTGGTGTCGCCTGGCGCCCCGGGTACGCCCGGGACATCGGGTGGTCAGGTGTCCGTGCCGGCGCAGGGACTTGCCGTGGACACCAGCCAACCCGACCAGGTGGTGGGCACAGGCACTCCCGCCAGTTGCACTGGCCAGGCGGTGGTGAACGCGGTGGCGCTGGGGGGCAAGATACGCTTCAACTGCGGCCCGGACCCGGTCACCATCACCTTGAGCAGCACGGCCAAGGTGTTCAACAACCGGCCCGATGTGACATTGGACGGTGGCGGATTGATCACCCTGAGCGGCGGTGGAGCGGTTCGCATCCTGTACCAGAACACCTGCGACCAGGCCCAGGTCTTCACCACACCGAACTGCGACAACCAGGAGACACCCCGGCTCACAGTGCAGAACATGCGCTTTGCCAACGGCAACTCCACGGGCCAGGTGACCGATGGCGGTGGGGGCGGCGCGATCTTTGTGCGCGGGGGCCAGTTCAAGATCGTCAACAGCGTCTTCACCAACAACCGCTGTGAGTCCACAGGTCCCGACATGGGAGGTGGGGCGGTGCGCGTGCTCAGCATTTTCCAGGGCCGGCCGGTGTATGTGGTGCAAAGCACCTTTGGCGGTGGACCAGGCCAAGGCAATGCCTGCTCGAACGGCGGCGCCTTGAGCAGCATCGGCGTGTCCTTCAGCATCTACAACAGCTTGATCTCGCACAACGCGGCGTTGGGCAACGGTGCCAATCCCCAGCGGCCGGGTACCCCGGGTGGTGGCAGCGGCGGGGCCATCTACAACGACGGGAACACCTTCACACTGTCCATTTATGGCAGCCAGGTGAGCGACAACTCGGCCAGCGAAGGAGGCAGCGCGGTGTTTTTTGTCAGCAACGACCTGACGGGACGCATGACACTTGCCGACTCGACGTTTGTGCGCAACCCCGCGACGCGTTTTGGCACCGCGGGTTTGCCTGGTTTCTTCGTGCTGGCTGCGCCCGGCGAACCGGTGGTGACGCGCACCACCATCTCGCACTGAGGTCAGTCCAGCGCCCCCTGCGTGAGCCCGCGAAAGCCGTACACGATGCGGTCGCCCGCGTAATCCACCAGCTCCACCGTGCGTTGCTGGCCCGGCTCGAAGCGCACGGCGGTGCCGCTCGCAATGTTCAGCCGCATGCCTCGTGCGGCAGCGCGGTCGAAGTCGAGCGCGCCATTGACCTCGGCAAAGTGGTAATGCGAGCCGACCTGGATCGGGCGATCGGCGCCGTTTTTTACCACCAGGGTGAGCGTGCGCCGGCCGGGGTTGAGGGCGTGCTCGCCCTCGTCGATGAAGAGTTCGCCGGGAATCATGGGCCCGCCTTTCAGTGCTTGCCGCTCGACCACCACAGCGCCACCGCAATGGCGGCCACCACCCCCACGAAGCCGAGTGTGTCGGTGGCGTGCCAGTGGGAGCCGAACAGGCCGTGGCCTTCGTGGGCGAGGGCGGGCGCGCAGAACGCAGCGGCAGCGAGGAGGGCGGTGGCGAGGCGCATGGGAGCTTTCGGTGGAAGGATCAGGGAATGGGTTGGTGCACGGTCACGAGCTTGGTGCCGTCGGGGAAGGTGGCTTCCACCTGGATGTCCGGGATCATCTCGGCGATGCCCTCCATCACGTCGGCGCGGGTGAGCACGTTGCGCCCGTCGCTCATGAGCTGGGCCACGGTCTTGCCGTCGCGCGCGCCCTCCATCACGGCCGCGCTGATCAGGGCCACCGCTTCGGGGTAGTTGAGCTTGAGGCCGCGCGCCTGGCGCCGCTCGGCCAGCAGGGCGGCGGTGAAGATCAGCAGCTTGTCTTTCTCTCGGGGCGTGAGTTCCATGGCGGTGCGTGCGTTCTTGATAGGGCTTGAGCCAGTGAGTCAGCAATTCCCGTGCCCCGGAGGGCGTGGGCGGCAGGCGTGGCACGAAAGCTGCACAAACGCAGTGTGACAACCATCCCCATCGTCCCCATCCGCAGCGTTCCCGCGCCCACCTCGGCGCAGGAGCCCGGGCACGACGCGCCCCAGCGCATCACCCGCGTGCGACGCGACTACAACAGCTGGGTCGGCAGCGAAACGATGGAAGACTACGCGCTGCGCTACACGCCGCAGCGGTTTCGCAAATGGAGCGAATGGCGCGTGGCCAACACCGCGTTCGGCGCCGCCTCGTTCCTGATCCTGGAGGCCGTGGGAGCCACGCTGCTGGTGCAGTACGGCTTTGTCAACGCCGCGCTGGCCATCCTGTGCACCGGTTTGATCATCTTCCTCGCAGGCCTGCCCATCAGCGTGTACGCTGCGCGCTACGGGGTCGACATGGACCTCCTCACGCGCGGCGCGGGCTTTGGTTACATCGGCTCGACCATCACCTCGCTGATCTACGCCACCTTCACCTTCATCTTTTTTGCGCTCGAAGCCGCAGTGATGGCCTACGCGCTGGAGCTCGCGCTCGACATTCCGCCCGCCTGGGGCTACCTCATCTGCGCGGTGGTGGTCATCCCGCTGGTGACGCACGGGGTGTCGGTGATCAGCCGTTTCCAGGTCTGGACCCAGCCGCTGTGGCTGGTGATGATGGTGATCCCTTTTGGGGCAGTGGCGGTGATGGCGCCTGAAACTTTCACCAACGTGGTGCGGTATGGGGGCGAATCCGGCGCGGGCGCGCAGTTTGATTGGCACCTGTTTGGTGCGGCACTCACGGTGGGTATCGCGCTCATCACCCAGATGGGCGAGCAGGCCGACTACCTGCGATTCATGCCCGCGAAGGAAAAGGGCAAGGGCCTGCGTTGGTGGGCCGGTGTCCTCGCGGGTGGGCCGGGCTGGGTGTTGCTGGGAGTGGTGAAGATGCTGGGCGGGGCGGTGCTGGCGTATCTGGCCATCAGCCACATGGTGCCCACCGAGCGCGCGGTGGACCCGAACCAGATGTACCTGGCGGCCTACGAGTATGTGTTTGCCGACTACGGCTGGGCGGTGGCGGCCACGGCGATCTTTGTGGTGGTCTCGCAGCTCAAGATCAACGTGACCAACGCCTACGCCGGCT
>LNFM01012072.1_pt1 | contig 11466 bp, 10 predicted proteins | sample 596031 | NCBI WGS metagenome assembly LNFM01 (sample SAMN04254537, study PRJNA301005) | activated carbon metagenome | isolation source: dual media filters at the Ann Arbor, Michigan drinking water treatment plant | place: USA: Ann Arbor | reverse complement strand
CCTTGTACTCGGCCGATGGCTTGAAGCCCTTGACCATCTCGTCATAGGCCTTCTTCAGCCGCTCGGGCGACAGGCGCTTGTCGATCTCCTTGGTCAGCCAGACGTCCTCCAGAAGCTGGTCCTTCGCCTGGGCGAGCCGCTCCTTGTACTTGGCGTCCTTCTCGGTGCCGTCGGCGCGGGCCTTGGCGGTCACCAGCTTCTGGTCCACCAGCCGTTCGACCAGCTGGTCCTGGAGGAATTCGATGGGCAGCTGGCGGTACTGGCCGGGCAGCGCGTTATAGAGCTGGGCCACGTCGGACTGGCGGATCTTCTGGCCGTTGACGGTCGCGACCACGGCATCTTCCGTCTTGGCCTGCTCGTCCGGCGCCTTCTTGTCGCAGGCCGTCAGCGCGAGACAGGCGAGCACGAGGCCCGTCACAGGTCCAAGAGCGAATTTCATGGCAGCAGCCTTCTCTGATGTTTGTGGTCCGGCGGTTTTTTTGATTGAGGCCGGCTGGCGTTTCCGTTTCCCGCATGCTGTAGCAAGCAGGCGCGACAAAGAAAAGATGTAACTCCGTCACACCCGAAGACAACGGCCCACGTCAGTGATGGTGCCCGGAATCCCCATGGCCGGCATGCCCGTGGCGCAGCCGGTGATAGGTCAGGTGCAGCAGCGAGCCGGCGACGAACGCCTGCAGCCAGGCAAACTCGGCCTCGCTGGCGACGCTCGCTACCGCGGCCGCGGCGAAATAACCGGCCGCGGTCGCCGCCGCCAGCAGACCCAGCACCAGCATGGCCGCGCGGGTGCCCACATTGGTCTGCACCAGCCACCAGATCGCGAGGCCGGCCGGCACGTTGTGCAGCACCACCGCCAGCGACAGCGCCTCGTGATGGCCGAGCTGCCCGCCGAGCAGGGCGGCGCCGTCGGCGGCGCTGTGCAACAGCAGGCCGGCCACGCCGACGACCAGGGTCACCGCGTGAACGCCGCGCTCCCGGTGCAGCAGCGCTTCGGCCGCCAGCGGGCCGGCGAGGCCGGCCAGGGCGAAGACCACGACGGGCCAGCCGCCGGTCCCGCCGGTGTCCCACAGGATGAGCAGCGCCAGCGCGGTGATCACGCCAGTCACCGCCAGATCGAGCGCGCGCCGGATGCGCACCAACCCGTGCAGGAACTGGTAGGCGACGGGTCCGATGAACAGGGCGGTGATGCCGGCGGCGAGAAACATGTCTTTGTTATAACATAACGCTGGTGGCGACGCGCGGTTATCGGCGACATGGTCGGCCGATGCAAGCGCTGCTTGCAAACGCCACCGAGCCCGGCATTAGAGGGGTTTCAGCTGACGCTGAACCACTCGTGCATTCGCCGCCGCGGGTTTCGGACGCCAAGGCGATTCCGCCTTGGCTGAAAGCACTCTAAGATGCTCGCGGAGGATTGGATGCCGATCAGACCGTTCATCGCCCTGCTGGTGCTGGCCGCCGCGCTTTCCGGCGCGGCCGTGGCCGCCGAGTCCGACCTGTCGGACGCGAGCCCGGCCGAGCTGCAGGCGGTGATCGCACGCATTCCCGCCAGCGGGGCGCCCGCCGAGCAGGCGTTGCGCCGGGCCGAGGCCATGTTCCGGCTGGGCGACCTGAGCGGCGACGTCGGCATGATCCGCCGCGGTGCCGATGCGGCCGGCGCGGTGCTGGCATCGCTGGAGACGGGTGGCCGCGGCGCGCTGTGGGTGAAGGCCAACAAGGACGTGGGCACCGCGCTGGTGATGCTGGCGCGGCGCACCAACGACCGCGGGCGGCTGGACGAGGCGATCGCCGCCTTCGAATCGGCGGCCTTGTTCGCCCGCGATTCGCAGCCGGACCAGTGGCCCGGCCTGACGAACAGCCTGGCCATCGCCCAGTGGACCAAGGGACGCATGGCCAGGGACGTCGCCGCCATCAAGGTCGCCAACCAGACCTTCCGGTCGGCGCTGTCGGATCCGTCGATCAAGCCGGGCGACCGCGAGCGGGTGCGCATCCAGGTGAACATGGCGAGCGCGCTGGTCGAGCTGGCCATGATGAGCACCGACGTGGCGCCGGCCGACGAGGCGGTGACCCAGCTGCGCGCCGCGCTCGCCATGGTCGAACCGCTCAACCTGCCGGGGCAGAAGGCGATCATCCAGGGCAATCTCGCCCAGGCGCTGACCGTGCGCGGCGCATACAACAAGGTGGCAGCCGACGTGGAAGAGGCGGTGGCGCTGGGCAAGGCGGCGGTCGCCTATTGGGACTCGGTAGGCGCCACCGACGCGCGAAACGACACGGAACTCAATCTGCAGCAATCCTATGGGGTGCTGACGGAGCTTTACAGCATACGCTGAACAACCGAAGCGGGGAGACGCGACATGGTTGCCTTGGACGATTACCGCACACTGGGCCGCAGCGGCCTGAGGGTTTCACCGCTCTGCCTGGGGGCGATGACCTTCGGCGAGGACTGGGGCTGGGGCGCCAACGCCCAGGACAGCCGCCGCATGTTCGACATGTATGCCGACCGGGGCGGCAACTTCGTCGACACCGCCGACGGCTACACCCAGGGCACCAGCGAGACGCTGCTGGGCGAGTTCATGAAGGGGCAGCGCGAGCGCTGGGTGATCGGCACCAAGTTCACGATGAACACCTCGCCCGGCGACCCCAACGCCGGCGGCAACGCGCGCAAGAACATCATGCAGTCGCTGGAGTCCTCGCTGAGGCGGCTGGGCACCGACTATATCGACCTCTACTGGCTGCATGTGTGGGAATTCCGCACTCCGGTGCACGAGATCATGCGCGCGCTCGACGACGCGGTGCGCCAGGGCAAGCTGCTCTATGTCGGCGTGTCGAACGCGCCGGCCTGGAAGATCGCACAGGCCAACACCCTCGCCGACCTGAAGGGCTGGAGCCCGTTCGTCGCCCTCCAGCTCGAATACAATTTGCTGCAGCGGACGCCCGAGCGCGACCTGCTGCCCATGGCCCGCGAGTTCGGCCTCGGAATCACGCCCTGGTCGCCGCTGGCCGCCGGCCTGCTCACCGGCAAGTACGGCCGCAAGCACATCGCCCAGCCGGGAAGCGGCGACAACCGCGTGCTCGGCGGCGGCAACGGCACCCGTGAGGGCATGGTGGCCGCGTCGGGCCGGGTGACCGAGAAGGCGCTCGAGATCAATGACGCGCTGATCGAGGTCGGCAAGCAGATCGGCGCCACGCCGGCGCAGGTGGCGCTCGCCTGGGTGATCTCCCACCAAGGGGTCTCCAGCACCATCCTGGGCGCGCGCACACCGCTCCAGCTCGAGGACAATCTTGGCGCCATGGAGGTGACCCTGTCGCTGGAGCACAAGGCCTGGCTGGACGAACTGACCGAGATCGAGCTCGGCTATCCCCACGACCTGATCCAGAGCAAGTTCATCCAGGACGTGGCCGATGGTGGGGCCAGGATCGACAAGCCGTTTGGAAGGCCGGCGTAGGCCGCTCGCGCGGCCCCCTTCTCCCCGGCGGTGAGAAGGGAATTGGCGAGGCGTCTGTCCCTCCCTTCTCCCCGCCGGGGAGAAGGTGCCGCGTAAGCGGCGGATGAGGGGGCGCCGCGCAAGCGGCACTCCTGTCGGCAACGGTCAGAAACGCCCGCGCAGGTACTCGCCGACGCGGTTGATGCCCCGGGAGGCTTCCGGCACGACGTGGCCCAGCGCGTGCCAGACGTGGATCACGTCGGGCCAGCGTTCCAGGGTGACGTCGACGCCGGCTTCCCTGGCCCGGTCGGCGGCACGCAGGGAATCGTCCAGCAGGGTCTCGTTCTCGCCGACCTGGATCAGCATGGGCGGCAGGCCCTTATAGTCGCCGAACAGCGGCGACACGCGCGGGTCCGCCGGGTTGCCGTCGCCCACCACCATGCCCGCCATCCACGAGAGCAGGCCGTAGCCGACCATGGGATCCTTGTCCGCATTGGACCGCATCGATGCGCCCGAGCCGGTCATGTCGGTCCAGGGCGAGATCAGCACCGCCGCGTCGGGCGCGCGCACCCCGGCGTCGCGGATCCCCTGCAGCACGGCGAGCCCCAGGCCGCCGCCCGCCGAATCGCCGGCGACGAAGGCATGGCTCGCCTCGTCCTCGCCTAGCGGGCCGTTGTCCAGCATCCAGCGATAGGCCAGCAGGGCGTCCTCGAACTGGGCCGGCGCGGGATATTCGGGCGCCAGCCGGTAATCGACGTTGAGCACCGAGGCGCCCGAGGCGACCGAGATGTCGCCGCACAGGGCGCGGTGGGTGTCGAGGCTACCGGCCGCGTAGCCGCCGCCGTGCAGATAAAGGATGCGCTTGTTCGGATCGGCGCCCGGTGCGCAGACCCATTCGCACGGCACCACCAAGGCGCGCGCCTTGATGGTGCGGATGCCGGCGGGTGCCGGCGCGGTGAAGACGGAACTGGCCATCATCTCGCGCACGCCCTGGACGGTGGGCGCGACCCCGGCCTGGGCGGCGGCCTCGTTGCCCGCGCGCAGCTTGTTGATGGCGTCCTGCAGCTCAGCCGATGCGGCCATGGAATCCTCCCCGGATTGTTCAGTCGGCTATTCTTAAGGGAAAAATCGCCGGAGTCGACCTCAGGGTCGACCTCAGGCCGACAGGGCCGCCACCAGCTTCTCGATGAACTCGGCGCCCGCGTCCATCTGCGACAGTTCGATGAACTCGTCGGGCCGGTGAGCCTGGTCGATGGAGCCGGGGCCGCAGACCACCGTCGGGATGTCGGCCTGCTGGAACAGGCCGGCCTCGGTGACATAGGCGGCGGTCAGCGTCTCGTTCTGGCCGGTCAGCGCCCGCACCAGTTCCTCGGCGGGTGAATTCTCCCGCCGCAGCAGGGCGGGGGCGCGCGAGATCTGGGTGGTGACGATGGCGGCGCCGTCGAAGCGGGCGCGCATCTCGGCCGCGACCTCGCGGGAGAACGCCTCGAAACGGGTGATGATCTCGTCCTCGTCGGCCTGCGGCAGCGGCCGGTACTCCCACACCATCCGGCAGCGGTTGGGCGTGATGTTCACCGCCGTGCCGCCGTCGATCATGCCGACGTTGAGCGAGGTGTAGGGCGGATCGAAGCGCCCGGTCTCGTCGCCGCGCGCCTTCATCTCGGCCAGGATTGCGCGCAGGAACTCCATCAGCCGGCCGGCGGCCATGATGGCGTTGACGCCGAACTCGGTGTTGCTGGAATGGGATTCGCGCCCGGTGATCACCGTTTCGAAGGCGCGGATGCCCTTGTGGGCGGTCACCGCGCGCATGGAGGTGGGCTCGCCGACGATGCAGGCGCGCGGCAGCGGCGCGCGGCCGGCGATCTTCTCGATCATGCCGGCGACGCCGCGGCAGCCGACTTCCTCGTCATAGGAAAACGCGAAATGGATCGGCCGCTTCAGGTCGGCCCTGGCGATGGCGGGCGCCATGGCGAGGCAGATGGCGATGAAACCCTTCATGTCGCAGGTGCCGCGCCCGAACAGCTTGCCGTCCCGCTCCACCAGCGTGAACGGATCGCTCGACCAGTTCTGCCCTTCGACCGGGACCACGTCGGTATGCCCCGACAGCACGATGCCGGGGACGCCTGCCGGGCCGCCCACGGTGGCGAACAAATTGGCCTTGGTGCCGGTGTCGTCGCGGATCACCTCGCAATCGACGCCGATGGTCGCGAGGTAGGTGGAGACATAGTCGATCAGCGCCAGGTTGGAATTGCGACTGACCGTGTCGAACGCGATCAGGTCGCGAAGGATGTCGACCGCTCTCCTGGCGTTCTCCCTCATACCTAACCGTAGACGCGGCTGGCCGGGCTGCCGATCATGGCCATGAACTCGGCGCGGGTATGGATGTTGTCGCGGAACGCGCCCAGCAGGGTGCTGGTCACCATGGACACGCCGTGCTTGTGGACGCCGCGCGTGGTCATGCAGTGATGCACCGCCTCGATCACCACGGCGACGCCGTCGGGCTTGAGCGCGGTGTTGATGCACTCGGCGATCTGGGCGGTCAGCTTTTCCTGCACCTGCAGCCGTTTGGCGAAGGCGTCGACGACGCGGGCGAGCTTGGAGATGCCGACGACCCGGTTGGTGGGCAGATAGGCGACGTGCGCCTTGCCGATGATCGGCGCCAGGTGGTGCTCGCAATGGGACTCGAACGGGATGTCGCGCAGCACCACCATCTCGTCATAGCCCGCCACTTCCTCGAAGGTGCGCTCCAGGTACTGGTTGGGGTCCTCGCGGTAGCCGGCGAAGAATTCCTCGTAGGCGCGCGCGACGCGGGCCGGCGTGTCCATCAGGCCTTCGCGCTCGGGATCGTCGCCCGCCCAGCGCAACATGGTGCGCACGGCCTCTTCCGCCTCTTCGCGGGTCGGCATCCTCACCACTCTCTTGTCCACGGTTTTCTCCCCGGCTTCCGCCGTCAGTTCAGGCTCGTGCGCTGGTACGGGCTGTCCAGCGAGAAGGCGGGAATCTCGATCTCGAATTCCTCGCCAGCCTTGGTTTCCATCTGGTAGCGTCCGACCATGATGCCCGACGGTGTCGACAGCGGCGTGCCGCTGGTATACTCGAAGCTCTCGCCCGGCCGCAGCACCGGCTGCTCGCCGACCACGCCGTCGCCGCGCACTTCCTGCACCTGGCCGTTCGCGTCGGTGATATGCCAGTAACGGCCGATCAGCTGGACGGTTTCGCGGCCGGTGTTCTCGATGTTGACCTGGTACGCCCAGACGAAGTGGTTGTCCTCGGGGTCCGACTGTTCCTCGATGAAGTAGGGCGTTACGGTCACGCTGATCAGCCGGGTTACGGCGTTGTACATGGTTTGGCCTTGTTCTCAGTCGGACCGGGCGGCATTCCGGGTACTCTACCCCCGGAATGCCGTTTGTCCACAGCCCTAAGGTGGTCGGGCCTAAGCCGATATACGCGCCATGGCCTGATCCAGATCGTCGATCAGGTCGAGAGGGTCCTCCAGGCCGACCGACAGCCGCAGCGTGCCCTCGACGATGCCCAGCTCCAGCCGCGCTTCCTCGGCGAGTGACCGGTGCGTCGTGCTCGACGGATGGGTCATCAGGCTCTTGGCGTCGCCCAGATTGTTGGAGATGTCGATGGTCCGCAGCGCGTTCAGCAGCCGGAACGCGGCATCGCGCCCGCCCGGCACGTCGACGGTGATGACGCTGCCGCCCGCCTTCATCTGGCGCATGGCCAGCTCGTGCTGCGGGTGATCCTTGCGCGCGGGATACAGCACCCGCGCCAGTCTGCCGCTGTCGGCGAGGAAGTCGGCCACTTTCGCGGCGTTCTCGCACATCCGCGTCACGCGCAGGTCCAGCGTCTCCAGGCCCTTCAGCATGATCCAGGCGTTGAACGGGCTCATGGCCGGGCCGGTGTGGCGCAGATACTGGTTGAGGTGGTCCTCGAAGAATTTCTCGCCGCACAGGATCACGCCGCCCAGCGCCCGTCCCTGGCCGTCGATGTGCTTGGTGCCCGAATAGACGACGATGTCGGCGCCGTAGTCGGTGGGGCGCTGCAGCAGCGGCGTGGCGAACACGTTGTCGACGATCACCGTGGCGCCAACGTCGTGCGCCGCGCGGCAGACATGCTCCAGGTCGACCACGTCGAGGGTCGGGTTGGCCGGCGTTTCGACGAACACGGTCCTGGTGCCGGGTGTGATCGCGCGGGTCCAGGCGTCGTTGTCGGACCCGGTCACCAGCTCGGTGACGATGCCGAAGCGCGGCAGGATCTGGTCGAGGATGTAGCGGCACGAGCCGAACAGCGCCTTGGCGCCCACCACCTTGTCGCCGGCCCCGAGCTGGCACATCAGCGCGGCGTTGACCGCGGCCATGCCGGTCGCCGTCGCCTTGGCCACGGGCAGGCCCTCGATCAGCGACATGCGCTCCTCGAACATGGCGACGGTCGGGTTCGACAGGCGCGAATAGGTGTAGCCGTCGGCGGTGCCGGCGAACCGCTCGGCGGCGGTCTCGGCGGCGTCGTAGACATAGCCGGAGGTCATGAAGATGGCCTCGGACGTCTCGCCGAACTGCGAGCGCATGGTGCCGCCGCGCACCAGCTGGGTGGCGAGCCGCCAGTCGGCGAGATTTTTCTTGTAGCTCATGATCGCTGCGTCCTTCTCACTCAACGGCACCGCGTCAATGGTATCCGCCCGGATGGCTGCGTCGTCTTCGCATCCGCCCCAAAACAAAAAAACCCCGACCAAAACGGGTCAGGGTTCGCGCCCGACCGTTTAGCTGTTTGTTTAACGTGGCCGCAAGCTGGTCGCCAAATCACCACGGACGGAGTGTTAGGCGTTTTCCTCCGCCCGGTCAAGCAGCTGGCGAAGCTGGGCGGCCAACTCCTGGTTGCGGAACGGCTTGCGCAGCACCGGGGCGTCGACGCCCATGTTGCCCAGATGGTCCATGGCGTCCTTCGGGTAGCCGGACATGAACAGCACCTTCAGGTCGGGCCGCAGCGCCCGCGCCTGTACCGCCAGCTTGTCGCCGTAAACGCCGCCGGGCAACACCACGTCGGTCAGCAGCAAATCCACCTCCGGTTCGTCGGGCAGCAGCTTGAGCGCCTTCACCGCGTTGTCGACGGGCACCACCTCATAGCCCATGCCGCGCAGCCGGCGGACCAGCAGGTCGCGCACCGCGGCGTCGTCCTCGACCAGCATGATGCGCTCGCCGCGGCCGCCAGGCCCGGCGTCACGGGTCCGGGCGTTGTGCGCCGTTTCGGCGGTGTCGCGGTGGCCGGGCAGGTAGAGGGTGATGCGCGTGCCCTTGCCGAGGTCGCTGTCGGCCTTGATGGCGCCGCCCGACTGGCGGACGAAGCCATAGGCCATGCTGAGACCCAGGCCGCTGCCGCGGCCGGTGTCCTTGGTGGTGAAGAACGGCTCGAAGATGCGGGCCAGCACCTCGGGCGTCATGCCCGTGCCGGTATCGGACACCTCGATGGCCACATACTCGCCCGCCGGCAGCGGATCCTTGCCCGCCACGGTCTCGGCGGCGAAGGTTTCGTTGCGGGTCGCGATGGTGAGCAGGCCGCCCGACGGCATGGCGTCGCGCGCGTTCAGCGCCAGGTTGAGGATGACGGATTCGAGCTGGGACGGATCGACCCGCACCAGCCGGGGATCCTCCGCCAGGTCGCGCCTGATGTGGATGGCGTCGCCCAGCGAGTGCTCCAGGATCTCGCTCAGGCCGGCGATCAGGATGTTGACGTCGACCACCCGGGGCGACAGCGCCTGGCGGCGCGAGAACGCCAGCAGCCGCTGGATCAGCAGTGCGCCGCGCTCGGCGGCGTTGAGCGCCTTGCGCAGTAGCGACCTGCTGTTCTGCGGGTTGTCCGCCAGTGTCTCGTCGGCCAGCTCCATGTTGCCGATCATCACCGCCAGCAGGTTGTTGAAGTCGTGCGCCAGGCCGCCGGTGAGCTGGCCGACGCTTTCCATCTTTTGCGCCTGGAACAGGGCGTCGGCGGCCTCGATCTGCTCGGTGATGTCGCTGCAGGCGCCGCGGTAGCCCAGAAAATCGCCGCCCTCGCCGTAGATCGGCTTGCCGCTGGCCATCAGCACCTTGCGCTTGCCGGCCATGGTGGTGATGGGGACGCGCATGTTGCGATAGGCCTGGCGCCGCCTGATGTGCTCGATCAACAGCGGCCAGTCCGGCTCGGTCGCGCTGGTCGCCTCGTCCTGGAACGGCACCCTGCCCAGCAGCAGCTCGGTCTGGCTGCCGACGAATTCGGCGAAGCGCTCGGACACGTACATCAGCCGCCCGCGCGTGTCGGTCTCGAAGAAGAAGTCGCTGGCGCTGTCGGCGATGTCGCGCAGCCGCCGCTCGCTGTCGAGCACCTCGCGCTGCAGGCGCCGCATGGCCTCCATCGCGGTAAAAAGCAGCAGCGCCGTCAGGGTCGACAGGATGCCGAACGCCGTCAGCGTGGTCCACTGGCCGCCGGGGGTGAAGGCGTGCAGCGGGCCGGCGCCCTGGGCGGTGCTGAACTGCGCGAACATCAGCGAAAAGGCGATCAGAACGCCGACGCCCAGCAGGTTGAACCGCACCGCCATCCAGGCCAGCAGCGGAAACTGGCTGACCACCATGGCGAGCTGTACGGGGTTGGGAAGCGCCGGCATGTTGATGGCGACCGCCGACAGCGCCTTGATGCCCAGGATAGCGGCGAACTCCAGCCAGCGGGCCGGCGTCGCGGCGATCGGCCTGCGTTGCGCGATGCCCATCATCAGCGGCACGAGGGCGAAACCGCTGAACACGCCGCCCAGCCAGCGGCCCAGCAGCACCGCGCCCGGCCCGGCGCTATCGGGCGCGATGCCCGGCACCAGCAACAGCAATGCGTCGCCCAGCCCGGCCGCGAGCGCCGTGCCCGGCACGATCACGGCGCTGAGCAGGCCGACGTCGCGGAAATGGTCGAGCGCGGTCCCCAGGCGCAGGCGCGCCGCCAGCCATGCGCCGGCGAAGGCGGCGGCGGTGCCGGTCGCGGCGCTGACCACCGCGGCGGGGCCGAGGCCGGCGATCAGCGCCCCCGCCATCCAGCCGAGGAAGACACCCGGCCAGACCACCCGCCCGAACGCGATCATGGCGCCGAGGGCCACGCCGATGGGCCACCAGCTGGCCGGCGGCACGGCGCTGGCGATGGAGAACAGGGGGCTGCCGGCGGCGATGGCCGCGCAGGCCAGCGCGATGAGGGCCGTCCTGACCGCCTCAGCCGAGCTTCGTGGAAACATCACCCGAACCGCACGTCCGCGCCCATACCCGGTGCTGTTGGCATTCCCCAAGTCCGCACCATCATAGGGAAATCTACCCGGATTGGGGAATAAATCGCGCGGGTCTCAGGCACCCGGCGGATGGCGCAGCGTGTGCTCGGCGAGCGCGAACTGGATGCCCTCGTCGTCGAAGCGCTGCTTCAGCCGCGCCAGCGGTTGTGGCGGCCCGGATGATGTCGTGCGTATCCATGCGGCGCTCCCGGCGGCCGATCTCTTCGATACGGGCAATCCGCCCGGCGCGGGCGACGTGAAAATGCTCGACAGTACCGGCCCATATGGTATCTCAGACCGTCTGGACGCGCGGGTGTAGCTCAATGGTAGAGCAGAAGCTTCCCAAGCTTACGACGAGGGTTCGATTCCCTTCACCCGCTCCAGCCCTCCGACCGCATTCGAGCCTATGCCGCTTCCCTCGGGCGCGCCCGTTGCCGCAAAACCGCAAGCCCGGATGGATCCCTGTCGAGCAGCAGCAGCGCGCTCGTCACGGCGTGGCTCACCACCACGTCACCGCTCTCGTATTTCTGAAAGGCGTTCGGGCCGCCGCCGATCAGACGCCCGGCCTCCTTCTGGGTGAGGTGCAGACGCTTCCTGATGCGCCGGACGGCCTCGGGCTCGAGCAATCCCTCGATCCGGGCCTTCAGCCGGTTGAGAGCCCGATCCGACACCTTCATGTCATCGCCGGTATGGATGCTCTCGTCGCTGGCGTCGCAATACCAGCCAGGCATGTCGAAAGTGGCCTTCTGGCCTTTGTATGTGATGGTCATCGGC
>LNFM01012071.1_pt1 | contig 11467 bp, 7 predicted proteins | sample 596031 | NCBI WGS metagenome assembly LNFM01 (sample SAMN04254537, study PRJNA301005) | activated carbon metagenome | isolation source: dual media filters at the Ann Arbor, Michigan drinking water treatment plant | place: USA: Ann Arbor | reverse complement strand
GTTGAAGGTGTAGCCGGCGCCGGTGGTCAGGCCGTTGAAGCCGGCCAGCTCGGCGAAGTTGAGGGCCACCACCGAGTTCTGGTTGCGGCGCAGGTCGTTGTTGCCGACAAAGGCCGCCGCTGCCGGGTCGAAGACTTCGGAGCCTGCGTCCCAGATCTCGGCAGCGCCCACGGTGATGGTCGGCACGAGCAGGTTGCCACCGGCATCGAACAGGCGGTATTCCGTCGGGCTGTCGTTGCCGATGAAGAAGTCGTTGCTCGGCACCGCCATCGCAGCAAAAGTGAAGTACGGGTTCGCGGCGGTATCGACACGGAAGGTCAGGCTGCTGCTTGCGCCTGGCAGCAGCAGGCCCCCGACGGTGCCGCGCACGGCACCAGGGTCGGCCGCAGCAAACGCCGCTTGCCACATGTCGCCGGCACCGCCCTCGGCGACGGAGATGATGGGGCCCGTGGCAACGCCGCCCAGGTTGAAGGCATCGAACGTGCCGCTGTTGAAACCGGCGTGCAGCGGCGCGAACGCAATGCCGTTGCTCGGCGCAAGGTTCTGCACCGTGACGGTCACGTCAACGAGGGCCGCTTGAGAGGCGGCGCCAGCGACCATGAGCGCAGCAGCGCAGGCGGCGCTGCGGAGGCCGGCGTGAAGGGTTTGAGACATATCGAGGCTCCTGGCGGATCGAGGGTGGAGGAATGCGGTTCGGCTGCCCGAGTCCGCTTCACCCATGCTAGGAACAGGATGTCATCAAGGCCTCATCGAAAGTTCACGTCGGCGGGAACAGTTCGATTTTCGACACCGCCTCGTGCTCTGCCGTGAGACGGGATGAAAAAGTCGAAGCGCCTGATTTCTTCAACAGAATCAGGGGCTGATGCAAAGAACCGGTCGCGCCAAGCGTCGCGGTGGGACGACCTCTGATTCGATGATCACTTCCCAATCGGCCGGAGAGCCCGCATCTGTGAAGGCTTCCCATCTCATGGCCGCAGGCGTCGCCTCATCCGTGGCCCCGTCAATCGCCCTGCGCTTGGAGCGGGGCTTCCAACGGGAGCGCGCTTCGAAGTGGATGCCGGAGAGATGAACCGGCCAGTTTCTTGCAGCCTAGGAGTCTGTGCGGCAGAACCGTGCAGTTCCTGGCGTCGGGTGACATCGTGCCCGTGAGATGGGCCTGCTCAAGCTGGGCTCGGTGGCCATCGACGGCACCAAGGTCAAGGCCGACGCCAGCCGCCACCAGGCGATCAGCCACGAGCGCATGAAGCAGGCCGAGATCGAGCGGCGCGAGACGCGTCTGGCGGCCATCCGCGAGGCCCGCGAGCGCCTGGAGCATCGCCAGCGCGAGGCGGACCTGCAGCGGGGTCGTGGCGACGATGACGACCGCCGCCCGCGGGGTCCGGATGGCAAGCCCAAGGGCAGGCGCTACAAACGCGAGTTCGGTGTGCCCGAGGCCAGGGCGCAGGAGAACTTCACCGACCCGGACAGCCGCATCATGAAGCGCGCCGGGGCGGGTTCGATCCGGCCTGCAACGAGCAGAGAACGTGCTGAGGTTCCGGCAGTTCAGCATGAGGGGGCTTCACCGGGTGCAGGCCGAATGGAAGCTCGTGTGCATGGCGCTGAACCTGCGGCGCATGGCAGTGCTCAGCGCGGCTGAACAGCGGCAAAGCACTCGTCAGACTGACTGGAGCCTCCCTCTCGGAGGGAGGCTGGAGGGTGCAGTCAAACACGCTGGAGCTCCCTCACGGAGGGGGCTCGGGGGAGCCGTGCGTACAGCCGTGGGCTAGGAGGCTGAGTGCCTACGAAAGCGCGGGGCCGGTGCACACCACCCGGAAACCCACCGCGTATGCCGTCTCGTCGGCTTGCAGGAAACTGCGCCCCGCCTTGCGCGAGGTGTCAGGGCCGACAAGAAACCGGGTTCCGCGCACCACATGATCGCCATCTGCATGGGCCGGCCCGGACGGTGCCTTTGCATTCGCAGCCCGATATGGTGCATGAGCATCCTCCACCCACTCTCCTACTTTGCCCGGCAGGCGGTGCCCTGCCGCCACCAGCGCATGGCCTTCCTCACCGGCTCGCGCAACAAACTCCCATTCGGCCTCGGTCGGGAGGCGGCACGCCTGGCCGATCCGGCTGCCAAGCCAGCGTGCATACGCGCGGGCTTCGTGCCAGCTCACACCCACCACCGCTTGCGAGCCACGCCCACGGCTGGGGTCCTGCGGGAAGGCCACGGCGTCCTCACCGTTCTTCAAGCGATCGAACACATGGGCGTCGAACTGCTCAAAGGTGACAAGCTCGCGCGCCATCCAAACCGGACCAGGAACCTGGACCTGGACCTCGGGATGAACTTCCTCCGGTCGACAGGAGCCGGCCGCGGCGTCACGCCCTTCAACGCAGCCCATCCGGAATGTGCCGCCAGTGATCTCCAGCAGTTCCGGCTTTGGCAGGTAGCCTGCCAGCCACAAGGGTCTGTACAGGGCATAGGAGACCGGCCAGCGCGGTATCTGCACTGTGCTTGGCAGCCCCTCCATGGCCATGGGCTGCCGCGCCCACAGCAGTGCCTCGCCGGCCACGCCGAGGACGGCGGCCAACAAGACCCAGCCCGCCAGGCGCAAGCGTGCGGCCCGTGCGCCGTGATGCAGGAAGCGACCCTCCAGGCTCTGCGCCGGTAGTCGCAGCTTGCGGAACTTCCGCAACTCGGCCGACCCCGGCAGCTTGCGCCAGCGGGCCAGGCCACGCAGGCCGCTCCAGGATTCGGCCTGCATGCGCAACTGCTGCCGATGCAGGTCGCGGTCGCGGTTGCTCTCGATGTATTCGAAAAGTGCAGGCCAGTAGGCGACGCGCTGGCCCGGGCCGCCAGGTGCAATGCGGCTGCGGATCAGCGTTTCATGGATCAGGTCGACATGGTGTTCTTCGACGTCGGCCGGGCTTGCGCCGGTCTGCCCCGGCGATGCCATCGCGGGTCGGCGCTCGCTGAAGGTGGAGACCAGACGCAGCACGCCGCCTCCCTGCGCCGCAGGCACGCCCGCGGCCGCTTCGCCGGATAGCGCACGCACCACCCGCTCACCCATGGCCGGGTCGCCGTCCCCAGCCACGAGCACGGCCTCCTGCCGCGTGATGCGGCGCCGTGTGTGGCGACCGTCGGCATTGAGGTTCGTCAGACGCAGCAACAGTTCAAGCGCAGCCAGGCGTCCGCCCCGCACCTCGGAGTCCAGGCGGCGCAACAGTTCGTCGGCCTGCGAGCTGAGCATGCCCGCAATGCCGTTGAGCCTGCGGTACTGCGCCGAAGTCAGGCGATGGCCCTCGCGTGCACTCCACAGCACGAACAGCGCGTTCTCCACCAGCGGCAGCGCGCCGACTTCATCGCGAGCGTCGTCAAGGATGAGGCCAGTCACTTCGCGGACATCCAGCCCCGCCAACAGGGCCGGGCCTTCGATGACCTCGCGCAAGCCCTCTTCGGATATCGGTGGCAGGAGATAGCGCTTGCAGCGCCGATTCGCCACGGCCTGCAGCCGCGGCAGCATTTCGAAGCGATCCAGGAAATCGGAACGCACGCTGCTCACAAGGTAAAGCGGGCATTCCGGATCGTCCAGCGCGTGGGCCAGTTGGGCATCGAAGAGCCGCCTGCGCTCCGGGTCTGAGAGCGTGAAAAGCTCTTCGAACTGGTCGACCACGAGCAGAAAGGCCCTGTCATCGCCGCGTGCGTCGCGCAAGGCCAGGGCCAGCGCGCGCTCATCACTCTCCATGCGCTGCATGCGGACCAGCGAGTGGCGAACTGCAGCCGCCGGCACCAGGGCCCGCTCGATGAGTTCAGCCAGCTTCTCCAGAGGATCCGAGCCAGGCACCATCGGCCCCAGCACCTGCCAATGGTCGTAGCCGGTGCGCGCCCACAATGCGCCACGCTCGATCATCGGCAACATGCCCGCGCCAACGAGTGAGGACTTGCCCGAACCGCTGTTGCCTTCGATCTGCAACCAGCGGTGGTGGGTGGATTCGTCAACACCGCGCGGACGTTCAGGGTTCACCCGCTGCTGGATACCCAGACACGCCAGCGCATCGAGCGTCTCCTGCGCGCGGCCGAAGAAGAGGTGCGAATCCTTCGCCTGATAGGCCTTCAGACCCACAAAAGGGCATCCGTCGAACCCGGAGGTGCCCGGCTTCGTGCCGCTGTGCTGGCGAAGACTCTCGAGCAACGCATCGGGCAGCGGTTGTCCGGGCTCCCAGCGCGTGGCCTGGAACAGCGCCAGGAACGGCGGCAGCAGGTCCGGCGTGCCGCTGCGCAGCAGCACCGGGTAGATGGGCAGGACAGGTGCGTCCTCGCGTGCGGAGATGCGCCGGTTGATCGCGACCTGGACTTCGGCGCCCACCCAGCGGCGCACACCATCCTGGCCGACCAGCACCAGGAAGGCCGAGCAGCCCTGCAGGGCTTCCTGCAGACGTGCCATCCAGTCGTCGCCCGCGTGAAGGTCCTCCAGGTCGTGAAAGACCTCCAGCCCCGTCCGCTCCAGCGCCAGTCGCGCGGCGATGGCCGCATCCCGGTCGGCGCTGCTGTAGCTGATGAAGACCGGCCCCGGGCGCGGGAGCGAAGCATCGTTCACGATAGGCGCCTGTTCAGGGCAAGACATGAAGACCGCTATTCTTGTCGAATTGAAGTGGGCCCTTTCAGTCACCGACGTCTCTGTGGCCCCCAAGCAAAGAACACACGTGAAAACCTCGGGTTCCCGAAAGCGCCTCCTTCCAGTGGTCCTGGCCCCTGCCCTTGCCTTTGCCATTGCCCTCGCCCTTTCGCTGGGCCTGGTCGTGGACACTCGGGCCAAGACCCCCGACGCAAAGGCACGACCGGCCGCTCAGACCAGGCCAGTCGCCAGCGTCGAGGCCCAGGAGACCCGGCGCCCGCGAGTCGGACTGGTGCTCGGCGGCGGCGGGGCAAGGGCGTTTGCCCATGTCGGGGTGCTTCAGGTGCTCGAGGAACATCGCGTGCCCGTGGACACCATCGTCGGCTCCTCTCTCGGCGCGGTGGTGGGCGGTCTGTACGCCAGCGGCATACCCCCAGACAGGATCGCGCAGACCCTGGCGTCCATCGACTGGTCGACGACGTCCGGCGGCGACTTCAGCCTGCTCATGAACTCGCTCGTCAGGCATGCTGATGGTGTCGCCGACCTGAGCCGGCTGCCGATCCCGTTCTCGGCCGTGGCGACCGACCTCGAGACAGGCGAGCGGACCTGGCTCGTGCAGGGGCCGCTGAGCCGGGCGATGCGAGCCAGCTACTCCGCCACGGGCGTCATTCAACCCTTGCGCCTGAACGGTCGCCTTCTGGCTGACGGCGCACTCGTCGACAGTCTGCCGGTGGACGCGGCCCGACGGATGGGCGCAGCAGTCCTCATCGTGGTGGACGTCGGCGCCCCCTTGGTCAGAAGCACCGACCTGTCGACGCCCTTCGGCCTGAGTCAGCAAATCGTCGGCCTGATGGCGGAGCAGAACGCCGCCCGACAACTGGCCAGCCTTGGCGTCCAGGATCTGCTGATCAGGCCCGAGCTGGGCGACCAGGGTTTGAACGAATTCATTCAGCCGGAGAGGGCTTACGCGCTGGGGCGCCAAGCGGCGCAGAAGGCCGTGGCTCATCTGAAGGCACTTGCACTCTCCTTGGAAGCGTACCGGGCCTACCGGGCCGAGCGCGGACTGAAGTCAAGCGCGGAGCCCTGAATCCGACTGCCGCGTCGGCTGGACCTGGCGTGCGGCCAGCCAGGTCCAGGCCACCCGGCCAGGGGGCAGGCGTCGAGCCACACCTGACAGGTCCCGGTTTCCTCCTCCAGTCGTCGATCAACCCGCGTTGGCCAGGCCGACAGCGGGTCAAGGTCGATGTCGCTTTCTCCCTCCGTGAACTGCGCCGAGAGCGGTCTTCATCCTCAAAGCATGACAGCGCCGATTGACGATTCACCTTGGCCCAAGCACCATCTGCCGGAGTTTTCAGGCTTGGTTGACTTGGCTGCGGAAACCACGGCTGGGCCGTGAATCGAGCCCGCCGTCAGCCCGTGTGGGACAGAAGGCCGGCACCTGCCCTGGATTGAGCGAGGGCAGATCGCGGGCCAGCGCGGGCCAGCGCGGGCCAGTGCTGTCGCTGCTAAACTTGGCCCATTCGTCTGTCGGGAGCGTCAAAGTGATGGACTACAACTGGAGCGCGGCCGAGCCGCTGCTGCGGCCACACGACCGCTTCACCCGTGCGATGATCAAACGCGACTTCGAGACGCAGTTGATCGATTCCGCAAGCGCGCAGGGTGTCGACATCGGTCACGGGCTGCGAGCCCTTCCGGTGGCCAGCAACCGGTACACGGTGATCTTTCGCCAGCCGTCGGATCACCCCAACGAAGTCCAGGTCACAGCCGTCGTGGCTGCCCAGACTCGCGGCGAGCACCCAGCTGCACTCCGGCGGAAGCTGGAGAAAGCTGTTTCAGCCGAATCTCACGGCCTGATTCAGCTGCTTTAGCTGCCGGCTGCGGGAGCTTCCCCAGCCGCCAGTTTCCGAGCGACACCGGGGCGTTGCAGTTGGCCGAGGACGTGAACACCCATGTGCTGTTCATTCACGGCGTGGGGACCCATTCCCGCCTCGCTACGTTGGTGCGTCCGTACCAGTCCCTGCGCGCCGACCCGCGCAGTCATGAAGCGCCAACCCGGGCTGAAGATCCCATCCCTGGCTGGAAGCTGAGCGAGTTCGCCGAACCTGGCAACGACGAAGCTCTGACCTGCCTGACACTGCGCCATGTCGCCGAGCCAGGCTCGGTTCACTTGTACGAAGTCAACTACTCGGCACTGGCCGGTGTGGTGCGCCAGAACCAAAGGCTTGACCTGACCGCCCTGTTTGTCGGCTTTGACCTTGCGGTCAGCGTCGCTCGGACTCGGCTCCAGAACTTCCCTCCAGGCGGCAGCGCCTCGGCTGTCCAACTGGGTCTGGCGCAGTGCGCGCAGCGGATGGCCAGCGTGCTGGTCGCCGCCACCGTACCAGTGCTGGGACTGCCGTCCCTGGTTTTCAGGCGATTCACGCAGTCCTTTGTCGCTGTGTACACGCGCTTCTTTGAGGACATTGCAACTTTCACGCTGGATCGCACGGGCAACGAACTGGTGGCTGCGCACGTGCAAGGCACCGTGCAGCGAATCCTGGAGTCCCCTCGCTTCTGCCGCCGGCCCCCCGACGGTCAGCCAGACCGACTGGTCATCGTCGCTCATTCGCTCGGGAGCGTGGTCGCACACGACCACCAGGTGCGACAACGGTACGCCGGCCAGCACGGAGCATTGGCCGACACATTGCTGACCTACGGCTCGCCCATTGGCCTGATCTGCTGGCTGTGGCTGCTCATGGACTTCGACCGGATGGACTTCTCGGCCCCGCGTGAATCGCCATTCTTCAGTTGGGACCCCAGTGGCGCGCCCGCAGAAGGCGCGCATCTTCCGAAGCAGCAGTGGATCAACGTTGTCAATCACCTCGATCCCATCGCCACTGCGTTTCCCGACACCTACGCAGCCATGGGTCTCTCACCCGAGCAGAACGCCGCCTGGCTGCAAGGCGGCAAGGTGCACCACCGCTACATCCGCGCGGGCGACGGACCTGGCCAGGCGCACACGGCCTACTTCAACGACCGCAGCCTCGAGCATGGATTCATCGAGATCCTTGCGCGGGTCTGCGGCGTGCGACTGGGTCCTGCCCAGAGTGTGAACAACCCCGAGGTTCGGGGATCGTTGGCCGGACGCGGCGCAGGAGCACACTGGCGAGAAGCACAAGAATCTCTCGACCTTCTGCAACTGCGCGCCTGGGTCTGCGGCATGCTGCTGATCGGCGGGTACCTGGGCCTGACTTGCCTGCTTCTGGGGAACTGGGTGGCCCTCGCACTGTTGCCCGTGTATGCCATTCCGCAACTGACCATCAGCGTGCTCGCAGGCTTTCAGCGGCTGCTCTACAGCCGGCCGGGCAAACGCATTGCGGTGAAAGACATACTCACGCTGCGCTGGCGAGACACCCACTCCTTCGCACACCGGCTGCGACACCGCTTCCGCCGTGACTTGAACGATGCAGACGCGGAGCAGGCCTTCGTTTTCGGCCCAGGACCTGGCGCGGTGCATCGTCTGACACTTCGACTGCTGGCTTTTGGTCCGACGCTTGTCGGCATGTCGGCGCCAGCGCTGCTGGGCTGGGCCTGGGCCAGAACACACGACTTGAGCATGCCCTCGAACCAGATCAGTCCAGGCATCCTTGTTGTTTGCGCCCTGGCGTTGTTCATGGCGTACACCATCGCATTCGCCACCAGCGAGATTGCTCGCCACTGGCGAGACGCAATCCGGCTTGCAACGAAGTGAAGTTGAGTGCCATGCAGTCCGCCCGGAACAACCCAGAACCCACCTGAGTCCTGTCAAGCGGGGCTGAAGCCAATGGTATGGCCCGCAGGATCGATGCCCGATCCCGACCGGGCGAAACCTCGTCGCTTCGCCGGACCAGGTCACAGAGCCACGCACGGCCAGCCAATCTTGTCGAGTGTCGAGCGACCCGAGGCCCCTTGCAGCTCGATGCCTCGGCTTGGCTCCAACTCCGTCCGCTTGGCACTGCCGCTGAGCTGCCGATCCCGAGAGACGTCGCAGACCACGGCACCCTCTGAGCCGCGGCCCAGCGCTCATCAGATGTGTTGATGGCGCTCCGGAGCGCCACTGCTACGTTCGCAGGCATTGCCTGGAGGAGATGCCGTGAAACCAGTAGATCACATCCGCCTGGTGGCGGCCACAGCGATCGCCGCGCTGACCTTGTCGACGTGGGCCCAGGCGCAGACCAAGTGGACGCTGCCGGCTGGCGGCTCCCCGAGCAGCTTCCAGGTCACCAACCTGGTGGAGTTTGCAAACGACGTCGAGAAGGCCAGTGGCGGAAAACTCAGGATTGATGTCTTCCCGGCGGCCACGCTCTTCAAGGCCAGCGATATCAAGCCCGCGGTGCAGATGGGTGCCACGCAAATCGGTGAAGTGACGCTTGCCGACCTTCAGGCCGAGTGGGATGTCTTTGGTGCGGACAGCCTTCCCTTCCTGGTCAACGGATACGACGATGCGAAGCGACTCTGGAAGGCGCAGCGACCGCTGCTTGAACGGAAGCTCGCCGCTCAAGGCGTGATGGTCTTGTACGCGGTTCCATCGCCGCCGATCGGCGTCTTCAGCACCAAGGCCATTTCGAGTGCATCGGACTTGAAAGGATTGAAGTTGAGGGCGCCGAATCCTTCCTATGTGCGGCTTGCCGAGCTGCTTGGTGCGAAGCCCGTCGCCATGTCATTTGCCGAAGTCAGGCAGGCGCTGGCCAACAAGCAAATCGACCTACAGTTCAGCAATGCCCCCACCGGGCTGGATCTCGGATTCGACACCGGAACGCGGTACTGGTACGACAGCAAGCTCTCGCTGCCCAAGAACGCGGTCCTCGTCAACAAAGCAGCCTTCGATGCCTTGGACGCCCAAGCCAAGGCCGCCGTGTTGAGAGCTGGCGCCGATGCCGAATCCCGAGGCTGGGCGGCCAGCCAGCGAGTTCACGACCAGTCCAGGACCCGCCTGTCGGGGAAGGGAATGACGATCCTGCCTTCCTCGCCGGCGCTTGAATCGGATACGAGAGCATTCGGCCAGACGCTGCTCGACGAGTGGAAGGCCAGGAGCGGGCCAGAAGGAAAGCAGCTGATCGACCTGTATGTGCAGAGCGCTCACGCCTGCGCCCAAGGCACATGTGGTTGCACCAACGGCAGTTGTGCAAGCTCCTGCTGCAACAAGCGCTGAAGCATGTCGGCCAAGGTTTCGAGTGACGAACCTGGGGCGGACCTTTCCCCCGGCACTGTCGCGGTTCGAAAGGCCGACCTCGAGATCGAGAAGCTCTCGCTGGAGATCCTTGCACTCAAGGGCAGTTCAGGGATTCAGGCGCGCAAACTTGCCGCCGAACTGGCCGATCTGCAGCGCCCTCTTCTCTTCAGAAACCTTGGCGTTGCCGCAACGACCCTGACATCCATCGTGGCCCTTGTGTCAACCGCGCTGCTGGGCATGTGCTCCACGGCAAGACTCGCAAACGAGCGAATCACGACCGAGATAGCGGAGAAGTTTGTCATTCCCCTCCAGTCCGAAGATCCTGCCCAACGGTTGGCTGCAGCACGCGGCATCGGACAACTGGAAACCGCGGCCGCCTACTCGACCCTCAATGCTGCGCTCGACGGCGCAATCGCGCGTGGACGCAAGGACTGCAACTCGATCTCGGCGGGAGACCTCTCCGAGCATGCGTGGCTCAGGCTCGGGGCAATGGAAGCCGTGGCGCTGTCCGATCGGGACTGGCCACTTCCCACGCTTCAGAGGTTGACTGTCGCCAAGAAGGGGCTGCATGACGCATGCCCTCTCGTCAGGTACAAGGCGATGCTCGCGCTCAGCCGTCACCCGAGCGAACTTGGGCTCCTGGCGACAGAGTTCGAAGCGGCCAAGAAGCATGCGGGTGCCGGGGTTGCTTTGGATTCTTCCGGTCACGACATGGTGCAGGTACCGGCAGGACTGGCGGTGTTCGGATCCGACGTGGGCAGTCCCAATGAAGCACCGGCCCACCAACGCAGGGTCGAGGCCTTCTTCATTGATCGCAGACTCGTCACCAACAGCAACTGGAATGCCGCCATGCGGGCGTCTCCGGCTCTGGGTGAACCCGCACATGAGCTGGTGTGGCCGCACCTACGGGCATATCGGCTTGACAAGGATCGTGGGCAGCTTCCCGTTGTCGGCGCAAGCTTTGCGCAAGCCCAGGCCTTCTGCAGGGCAAGCGGTGGGCGACGACTCCCGACAGAACTCGAGTGGGAGGTGGCTGCTCGCGGCCACGACGGCTGGCCCTATCCTTGGGGACACCACTCGATGCCTGCGGACGAAGTGATCCAGGCGCAACAGAAGTTTGTTCGCGAGACCAAGGATCCGGAGACCCGGAAAAGAGGCGGTGTTCTTCTTGCAGTACCCCGACGAGACGACGAGAGTGTCCTTGGTGTTCAGCAACTGGTCACCGCCGTCTTTCAATGGACGAACACTGAAATGGCCGGCAGGCGTGCCGCCTCCGAGGAGCCGCAGGCGTGCACGTCAAGCTGCGTCCTCAAGGGTGCGCCGGGTTTCGATCCGGACTCAAGCTCGCCCAGTCGAATGTGGGCCTCTCGACGGGTGCAATGGGGAAAGGACAATGCCGACGATCACATCGGGTTTCGGTGCGCAAAGGATGCAGAAGGGTCCGCCTCCATGAAGCGCCCCTGATCGCACGCAGCAGGTTGCCGGCATGTTCCCCGCCAAGGTGCAGGCCTGATACGAGCTTGCCCTTCGCGCCGGCGCGTCCGTCAGCTATCCGGTTGGCCCGTTCGCTGGGTCTGTGTCAGCTGAGGGTCGAGGCCGTGTGGAAACGCGCGCACTTGATGCTACGGCGGGCATCCCTGACGTGACTGACGCGGGCGTCGTCAAAGGCTGACGATGCACC
>LNFM01012070.1_pt1 | contig 11468 bp, 15 predicted proteins | sample 596031 | NCBI WGS metagenome assembly LNFM01 (sample SAMN04254537, study PRJNA301005) | activated carbon metagenome | isolation source: dual media filters at the Ann Arbor, Michigan drinking water treatment plant | place: USA: Ann Arbor | reverse complement strand
CAGCGCGAAGAGGGCGTGCTTCAGCATTTATTGTCCGCCGCGTTGCTCCCGCCGCGCTAGGAAGGCGAGGCGTTCGAACAGCATGACGTCGGCTTCGTTTTTGAGCAAAGCCCCGTGCATTGGGGGGATGAGCTTGGCCGGGTCTCGGCTCTTCAGCGTTTCCGGATCGACATCATCGGTCAGCAGCAGCTTGAGCCAATCGAGCAACTCGCTGGTGCTCGGCTTCTTTTTCAGCCCCGGCACTTTGCGCATGTCGTAGAAGATCTTCAGCGCCTCGTTGACGAGCCGCGTCTTCACACCGGGATAGTGGCTCTCGACGATGGCGCGCATCGTGTCGTCATCGGGGAAGCGGATGTAATGGAAGAAGCAGCGGCGCAGAAATGCGTCCGGCAGCTCCTTCTCATTGTTCGAGGTGATGATGATGATCGGACGCTGCGCGGCTTTGATGGTGCGGTCGAGTTCGTAGACGTAGAACTCCATGCGATCGAGCTCCTGCAGGAGGTCGTTCGGGAACTCGATGTCGGCTTTATCGATCTCGTCGATCAGCAGGATAGGGCGCACCGGACTTTCGAACGCTTCCCAGAGTTTGCCCTTCTTGATGTAGTTGGCGATGTCGCTGGAGCGCGTGTCGCCCAGTTGCGAGTCGCGCAGGCGCATGACCGCGTCGTATTCATAGAGACCTTGCACGGCCTTGGTCGTCGACTTGATGTGCCACTCGATCAGCGGCGCGCCGATCGCTTTGGCGACTTCGATCGCCAGCATCGTCTTGCCGGTGCCGGGTTCGCCTTTGACGAGGAGCGGGCGCTCCAATGTGATCGCCGCATTGACGGCGACTTTTAGGTCTTCCGTAGCGACATAGTCCTTGGTGCCTTCAAAGCGCATGCGGTCTCTCGTTGCTCGTCCGATTACATTCCATCTGAGCAATAAGGCTCGGATGCAGCAGCGCGCAAGGACTGGTTAACCAAGAAGCCCGACTCTTGCAGACGATTGACTCCCAGAAGCGGGAGGAGAGGGCCTTATGCCACTGAAGTTGTCCCTGCGCCCCGGCGAGAAATTCGTCGTCAACGGCGCCGTCGTTCAAAACGGCGACCGCCGCGCCGCTCTTGTTCTGCAGAACAAGGCGTCGGTGCTGCGCGAAAAAGACATCATGCAGCCGGATGAGGCCGACACGCCGGCGAAGCGGATCTACTTCCCGATCATGCTCATGTATCTCGACGAGATGGGGCGCGACAAAGCCTATGGCGAGTTCGCAGCTAGGCTCGCCGAATTCATGGGTGCGGTGCGCGATCCCGCGGTGCTGGCGGAATGCATCGGCGTTTCCAAAGAAGTAATGGGCGGCGAATATTACCGTGCATTGATGCGCTGTCGGAAACTCATCACGTATGAGGCCGAGCGCTTGGGGCTTGGGCATGTCGATCAAAGCATACCAGCGCGCAGCCACGCAGGCTGAAAATCCGCGCGAACTTGAGTATCGGGCATTCGGGCAAGCCACGGCGGCACTGGTGCGGATAAAGGAAGAGCAAGCTCTTCCGGCCGTGCTTGCTGAAGCGCTGGAAACCAACCGCAAGCTCTGGAATGTGCTCGCCGCCGATTGCTCGGCGCCTGAAAACCGTTTGCCGCTCGCCTTGCGCGGCCAGATTATCTCGCTCGCGCTTTGGGTTTCGCGTTATTCAAGCGAAGTGCTGCGCAACGGCGCCGATCTTGAGCCTCTCATCGATATCAATCGCTCGATGATGGAAGGCCTCGCGGCGCGTTAACTGGGCAATAATTGCCGCTGTAGAATCATTTCGGCTTTGGCGAGTTATTAACCCTCGCTGCTTACAAACATCGCAACGCAGAGCGTCTCATTCACAAAGAGTGGGGTGCGCCGCGCTTACGCCAGCCGGCCAAAATGGCCGGTCAACCTAAGTCCAGAAGGACCGATAAACATGACCAGCGTGAATACCAATTACGGCGCCCTTGTTGCGCTGCAATCCCTCACCCAAACCAACCGCGAACTCTCGGAAGTCCAAAACCGCGTCAACACCGGCCTCAAGGTCGCGTCGGCGAAGGACAACGGCGCCGTGTTCGCTATCGCCGAAGGTCAGCGCGCCCGCGTGTCTTCGCTGGGCGCCGTCATGGACGGCATCGATCGCGCGACTTCGGTTATCGACGTCGGTCTGTCGGCCGGTGAAGCTGTCGGCGACATCCTGAAGCAACTCAAGGAAAAGGCCGTTGCCGCGCAAGCGAACGACCTCAGCCAAGATCAACGCGACGCTCTGCAAGCCGACTTCAACGCGCTGCGTAACCAGATCGACCAGATCGCCAACGCCGCGACGTTCAACGGTTCGAACCTCGTCAACGGCACCAACCTGACCGGCGGCAGCGCCGCGTTCAGCGTGCTCACCTCCGACATCAGCGGCCAGTCTGGCGCATATGAACTGAATGGCTTGGCTCTGCCGGCTCTTTCGTCTGCTTCGGAAGACATGGCGACGGCCACTGGCCTTACCATCAACGCCGCCGACGTTCTCTCGTTCACGATCACGTCGGGTAACGAGACGACCACGTTCACGGTTGATGTGGACGCCGCCGACACCATCCAGCAATTCGTCGACAGCGTCGGCGATGCCTCCGGCGGCCGCGTGACGGCGTCTTACGACGACACCACGGGCGTCATCAGCTATCAGTCGAACGAAGACTTCACGGTCACGTTCGAAGACGGCTCGGGCAACGCGGTGGACGATTCCGGTCTGCTCGATGGCACCAACGGCACCAACGGCACCTCGTTCACGCAAGTCGTGGCGCCAGGCGTCAGCAACAACAACCTGACGGTTTCGGGCTTCGACTTCCGTCTCGGCAAAGCTGGCCAAGCTCTCGCGGGCTTGACCTCGAGCCTCGACATCTCGTCGGCCAATGGCGCTTCGCTGGCTTCTGACGCCATCGACACCGCTCTGACCAACCTGAACAAGGACCTGGCCACGATGGGCGCGCAATCGAAGGCGCTCGAAGTGCAGAAGTCCTTCTTGGGCAAGCTGTCTGACTCGATCGAAGCCGGTATCGGCAACCTCGTCGACGCCGACCTCGCCAAGGAATCGGCCCGCCTGCAAGCTCTGCAAGTTAAGCAGCAGCTGGGCGCGCAAGCCTTGTCGATCGCCAACTCGGCGCCGTCGATCGTGCTTTCGTTCTTCCGCTAAGCGGAAACGGAATGAGCGGGGGGCTCCGGCCCCCCGCGAATTTCCTCCGGACATGAGCCATGGACTCCATAGCTCCACCCAAAGTCCCTGACTTGATGCCGGCGCGTGCGCCGGCGTTGTCGTCTGAACCGGGACCCGCCGCGGAAGCGGCCAAACGCCGGATGGCCGAGCATCAGGCCATGCTGCGTGCTGAAGTCATGCCGGACAAAGGCACGGTGCAACTCGACGCTGACGCGCAGCGTTTCGTGCATACCTTGCAGGACTCCACGACATCGGAGACTTTGCGCAAATATCCCAGCGAGTCCCAACTCGCTTACGCGCGCGCCGTGATGGCCTACCTCCGGGCCCAAAACGAGCGCTGAGCGAAAAGTAAACAGAGCGTAAATTTATTTGTTTCGGACGCGTCGCTGTTAACGGTTCGTTAACGCATTTACGCTTTCTTCACGCCTGCGGCGAAGCGCGCCGCGCGTCTTCGTCTGACGCGCGATCCGAAGGAGCAGGCTTTTATGGTTTCGAGCATTACGCCGAATGGTGCGGCGGGCGCGAGCGCGCTCGGCGCGGATCAACGTTTGGCGCGCAGCAATGCGGGCGTCCAGCAGCGGCGCGAAGCGCAGGCAGGCGCCGGCGATAGTGTTGAACTCAGCCGCTCTTCGATCTCAACGTCGCGCGAAAGCGTTCGCAACGGCATCGCGCAGGTGCAAGAGGCGCTGGCGCTCGGGCACGATGCGCAAGCCATGCTCGTGCAAATCAACGCGGCGACGAAGTCTGGTTCGCAGGCCGATCTGCAATCAGCGCTCAGCACCTTCGCCCAGCGTCTTGAAGCCGCGATTGCGCGCGGTGCGGCTTTGGTGACGGGCGGGCAGGTTAGCGTGCAAGCTGAACCTGGCGCGGTGCCGGTCTCCATTGATGGGGCTGATCTCCGTCTGAAAGCCGAGCCTGCTGAAGAAGACGTCTTGGCTGTGTCCTCTCAGGCTGAGGCAAGCGATCCTGGCTTGCCTCAAGCTGTTCAGAAATCTCTCGAGAAGCTTCAGGAAGCCATGACGCGGCTCCTGGATTCCGTACGCGCTCTTGAGGCGCATCAGGGTTTCTTGGGCGCCGCCGAGGCTGCGAGCGTGCGTAGTGACCTCGATGCCGATACTGCTCGGTTGATGGCTTTGCAGGTGCGCCAGGGTCTTGAGCAATCGGGCGGAGTAGCGATCGCGAACGCGGAGCCGCAAGCGGTGCTATCGCTGTTTAAGGCTTAGAGCGGTCGCCAATTGTTGGCGCCGATCTCGACAAGCTCGCTGCCATAATCGTCGTCTTGCATGCGGCTGAGCATGCGGCGCCCCGCTTGGTAGAGGCGCAGAGCCAGCGTGCCCAAAAACCCGAGCAGGGCGATGCCGCCGATCGCGAACGCGGCCGTGAGTTCTCGGTTGAACTGAAGGTCGCCGCGCGCGACCTCCTGCAAGCGGCCGTCGCGCGGCAAGCGCTTGGCCGCCGCAGCTGCGCGATCGCCGCCGGCCTGGGCGACAAGGCGTAGGCGCGGGAGATCCTCCAGCGATGTGGCGTGCGAGATGAAATAGACGGCCGCGCTTGGCGTGGTGGCCGCGCTGATCTGGCCGATCTGTGTCAGAGCTTCCAGAATCTGCGCAGCACGGCCGGCATCGACAGTATTGCGAAACGCTGCGGCTGCGTTGTCGAACGCCCCCGCTGCTTCGCCGCTCGCGGTTTCCAACGCGGCGGTGCGGAACGCTTCGACGGAGAGCGCCTCGTTGAGTAGGCGCGAGACTTCCTCTGCGAGCGTCGAGGGATAGTCGGTGCGGCGGCTCGCCACCAGCAGGGCGAGCGCGCCAGCGGAGGTTTCGGCGCTGACCTCGCCGCCAAGGCCGAGGCTGAGGCCAGTCAGGACGAATTGTTGGGCGTCCGTTGATGGTTCGGTGATCAGCGCGCGGGCCATCAGCTCGAAATCGGCTGCATCGCCGACGAAGTTGGGCAGCACGCGCGCGGCAGTCGTTTCGGCGCTGTCTGCGCGACGCGACAGCAAGGGGACGCGCTCCTCGTAACGGGCGCGGGTGCCGGGGGTGAGCATTTCAAGTGCCGCAAGTTCGCGCGCCGCGTCGTCAGGCGCCCGGCGCAGCACCGCGGCTTGGCTGTTGGGCAGCATCTCACGGCCCGAAAGCAAAAAACCTCTCGCGGCGGCGATGTCGCCGGATTGGAGCTCCATCGCGATCAGATCGTCCCACTGACGCGTGCGGTCAAAGTCCAGTTGGATGAGCTCAGCATTGAGTTCTTCAACGCGCTCCGCGATCACACGGGCGCCGGACTCCGAATACTCGTAGGCGTAAAGATGATCGCGGGCGATCACGACGACCGCGAAGGCGCTCGCGATCGCCAGCACGACAAAGCTCAAGTTGAAGACGAACGCGCTCAAGATTCCCTGCGGCTGGGACTTGCCGCGGTGCGCCCTCACCGGGCGCCAAGCGCTCGTAACCTTAGTATGCCTCATTCTCGTCCCGGACCGCAGCCGAAGTACCAAACCGGCTTCAAAGCCACAGGGCAAGATGAATTACAGGAAAGGCGAAAACGTCCCCGCTGTGGGGTGAATTCACGGCGTTTCTTAAGCGCTTCTGTCGAGCAGCGTTGGCGTTGGGCCGCTCGGCGCGCTGAGCCCGCCGCTGGCGCCGTAATTGGCTTCGCCTTGTCGTAGCCGCGCGACTTCGCCAGCCATCGCCTGAACTAAGCCTTCGCTGATCATCTTTACAGCGCCCAGCGCTATTTCGTGCGCGGCGAGGGCGGCGTTCAGTGCTTCGGTGGTTTGGCGAAGCTGGACGAGCAGATCCCCGCCGGCGCCCTCGATCAGGCTGCGATCGTGCTTGATGCGCGTGAGTTCAAGCCGATAGGCGTTGGCAAGCCGCGTCTTCTCTTCGGCTTGTGCCCCGTCGAGCGGCGGCTCGCGCGCGTCAATACGGCGTGTCTCTTCCTGGATAAGCGCGGTCAGCCGCGTGGTAACCAAGACCATCTGCTCGGCCCGGTCCTTAGCGTCGTCAGCTTTAAGCGCCATCGGGTGTTGGCTCCTCAACCAAGACGGCCGCTTGCATGCGAAGCATCTCGCGGACGATGCTGTCGGCGATGCCGACGCCGCCGGCGCGCGAGATCGACTCCGCATATTGCTGAACCAGCATCGGCCTGAACATTTGTTCGCCCTGGCCGCCGCCGCCGAGGCCCTCAGTATCCAGCGCCTCGAACATCGGCGCGAGCATCTCCGCCAGGAAGACGGACTCAAACTCTTCCGCCACGCGTCTGATTTCGGGCGGCGCGTTTTGTATGTCGGCATTTGCCGGGCGGACAGGGCCGCCCAACGGCAATGGCGCGCCAGCATTTGTGAGCGGGATCGTCATTACATCACTTCGATTTCGGCTTGGATCGCGCCTGCGGCTTTCAACGCCTGCAGGATCGAGATCATGTCGCGTGGCGTGACACCCAATGCGTTTAAGCCGTTCACCAATTGGCGAAGCGGCACGCCGCCAGGCACCACAACCAAGCCGCCGGGCTCTTCTTCGACGTCGACGTTAGAAGAAGGGACGACCACCGTGTCGCCGCGCGAGAATGGCGCTGGCTGGCTGACGAACGGATCTTCCTGCACCGAGATGGTTAGGTTGCCCTGCGCGATCGCTACGGTTGAGACGTTGACGTTCTCACCCATCACAACGATGCCTGAGCTTTCGTCGATCACGATGCGCGCGACGGTGTCGACCTCGACCTCGACGTTCTCGATCGCTGTCACCAGCTCCACCATGTCACCCGCATAGCCCTCAGGGCGCTGCAGAACGACTGTGCCGGGATTGAGAGCGCGCGCGGCGGGGCCGCCGACGGTTGCGTTAATCGCGGCTGCGATGCGGCGGGCTGTGGTGAAATCAGGATTGCGGAGCGCCAGGCGCAGCTCGCGCTGATTGGCGAGATCAAAGGGAATTTCGCGCTCAACGAGAGCGCCGGAGGCAATGCGCCCAGCCGTTGGCACGCCGCGCGTGACCGAAGAACCGGATGAGCCGGTCGCTTGAAAGCCGCCAATCGCCAGCGGCCCTTGCGCGACGGCGTAAACCTGCTGATCCGCGCCCATGAGCGGCGTGACCAGCAATTGCCCGCCAGCCAAGCTGCGCGCATCGCCGAGTGCAGATACTGTCACGTCGATCCGCGAGCCTTGTGTCGCGAACGGCGGCAGGTTCGAGGTCACCATCACGGCGGCGACGTTGCGCGTATTGAGATTGCCTTCGGCGGCATTGACGCCCAGGCGCTCAAGCATCGCGGCCAAGCTCTGGCGCGTGAACGGCGAGTTGCGCAGGCTATCGCCCGTGCCAGCCAAGCCGACCACCAAGCCGTAGCCGACGAGCTGGTTCTCGCGGACGCCTTCGAAGTCGGCGATGTCTTTAATGCGTGGACCCGCCCAGGCCGCTGGCGCGGCTATTGGCGCGGTCATCGCTGCTACTGAAGCGACGGCCATGAGCCCGAAGCGTGCGGCGCGTGAAGCAAATCCCATGAGAACGACACGCCACCAGTTCGGTTAACGAGCCGTTCAAACTCCAATCGTTAAGCAATCGGAAACGGGCGAGGCAGAGAGTCCGACTCATGAAAATTGAAAGCGGCAAGTCTGTCAGCGCAGCCGGCGGGGCGAGGAAGGCCGCTGGCGCCTCAGCTGCGCCAGGTTTTGCGCCACAAATGGACGGTCCCCAGAAAGCGGCAGCCACTGCGCCGACCGCGCCACTGGCCGCGCTCGATGCGTTGATTGCGCTTCAGAGCGACGAGACCCCGTCGCGCCGCCGCGCCCGCCAGGCCAAACGTGGCGCCGAGGCGCTCGACGCGCTGGAAAAGCTTGAGCAGGGACTGCTGTCAGGCCGCGCGCCAGGGTCTCTAAAGGGGGAACTCGAACGCCTAACGCGCGGCGCGGAACTGACCGGCGAGGCAGGTCTCGATGACGTGCTTCATGAAATTGACATCCGACTCGCCGTCGAGCTGGCCAAGCTTGAGCGGCTTGCGGCGGCTTGATTGCTGCACTGCACACAAACAAAATCAGCTCCGTATGGCACTGGTCTTGCTCAATGGACGACGCTAGGGCGCCCCGCTATAAGGCGCCGGCTCGCGAGGGTCCGGGAGTTTGGAAATGGCGTCTTCGGTGAAAGAATATCGCCCCAGCGAAAACGAGCCGTTCATGAACGAACGGCAGCGCGATTACTTCCGCGCCAAGCTTCAGGCTTGGAAGGAAGAGATACTTGAAGAGTCGCGCGGCACGATTGCGACGCTGCAGCAAGAGACCGTCGCAGAGGCGGACCTTGCCGACCGCGCCACCAGCGAAACCGATCGCGGCTTGGAGCTGCGTACACGCGATCGCCAGCGCAAGCTGATCTCCAAGATCGATCAAGCGCTGCGCCGCATCGAGGATGGTTCCTACGGCTATTGCGAAGAGACCGGCGAACCGATCTCGCTCTCGCGTCTCGAAGCGCGTCCGATAGCCACGCTTTCGCTCGAAGCCCAAGAGCGCCACGAGCGCCGTGAGCGCGTCCACCGCGACGATTGATCTAGTCGGAGCGCTTTTCCGGCTCTAGCGTAGGTGCATGCTGATGCACGACGCTGGCCTCGCGTGGCTCCACTTCCTGTTTGCGTTTGTTCTCGTCGGGGCGCTCTGCGCCGAACTCTTCATTTTACGCCTGCCTATAGACAACCGCGTTGCGCGCCTGCTGCTGCGTGTCGATCTCCTTTACGGCTTGTCCTCGGTCCTGCTCATTCTGGCTGGCATTGCCCGCGTTGTTTGGGGCGCGAAGGGCTGGGACTATTACGAGGCGCAGCCGTTCTTCTGGGCAAAGATCGCGGCGTTTGCTGCCATCGGGCTGCTCTCCATCATCCCAACGCGCACGTTCATGCGGTGGACGAAAAGCTTCAACGCCGACCCAAATTTCACGGTCCCGGAAGCGCAGCTGAAAAGCGTGCGCCGCTACGTGATGATTGAGGTGCATTTGCTCGCTGTATTGCTGTTGTTCGCGTCGTTCATGGCGCGCGGAATTGGGAGCTGAGCCATGAGCGCGTCGTTGAAGCCGGAAGAGTTCGAGTCCATCCACACGATCGGCGACATCGCTCGCAATCATGCGCGCGTGCGCGGCGATCGCATCGCAATGCAGTTCGAAGGTCGCGTCACCACGTTCGCTGATCTCGACAAGCAATCGAACCAGGCCGCCAACGCGCTCGTCGCTGCCGGCGTGAAGAAGGGCGACCGCGTCGCTTATCTCGGCAAAAACAGCGACCACTATTTCGAGATCTGGTTTGCCGCCGCCAAGGCCGGCGCCATCATCGCGCCGATTGGCTGGCGCTTATCGCCGGCTGAGGTCGCCTACATCATCGACGACACCGCCGCGAGCGTGCTCTTTGTCGGCGCAGAGTGTGTGGCGTGCGCCAATGAAGCGCTGAGGCACACGCAAACCAAGCCGAAGCTGATCGCGCTTGAAGTCGGCGATCATGGCTGGCCAGTCTACCAAACATGGCGCGATGCCCAGCCGACGACCGATCCTCACAGAGCGGTCGCGCCTGAGGACACGACGCTCTTGCTCTACACCTCGGGCACCACGGGTCGCCCCAAGGGCGTTATGCTGGCCAACGCCAACCTCATGCGCTCGCGCCGGGCGCTTTCGGAAGCGGCGATGGGTTGGAACGAGTGGAACGAGGGTGAGACCAATCTCGTCGCCATGCCGATCGCCCATATTGGCGGCTCAGGCTGGGGTCTCATCGGCATTCTGAACGGCGTGCGCAATATCGTGACGCGCGAGTTCAATCCGATCGAAGCGATTGAGATGATCGAGAAAGAGCGCATCGCCAAAATGTTCATGGTGCCGGCCGCGCTTCAATTCATCATCCGCATGCCGCGCGCGAGAGAGATCGACTATTCGAGCCTGAAGCACATCCTCTATGGCGCATCGCCAATGCCGGTGGCGCTGCTGCAAGAGTGCATGGAAGTGTTTGGCTGCGAGTTCTGCCAGCAATACGGCATGACGGAAACGACGGGCACGATCGTCTATCTGCCGCCGCAGGATCACGATCCGAAAGGCGCGCGGCGCATGGCGTCCGCAGGCTTGCCAATGCCCGGTGTCGAGCTTCGCATCGTCGATGGCGACGGCAAAACGCTTGGGCCCAATGAGACGGGCGAGATCTGTACGCGCTCTGTCGCCAACATGGTCGGCTATTGGCAGAATGACAAAGCAACGCGCGACACCGTCGATAAAGATGGCTGGCTGCGCACGGGCGACGCAGGTTATCTCGACGAAGACGGCTATCTCTTCATCCAAGACCGCATCAAAGACATGATCTGCTCGGGCGCCGAGAACGTCTATCCGGCCGAAGTCGAGAACGCGATCCACGGCCACCCACACGTCGCCGAAGTCGCCGTGATCGGCGTGCCGGACGACACGTGGGGCGAGGCGGTGAAAGCCATCGTCGTACCGAAGCCGGGTGTGACCGCGGACGCGGAGAGCATCATCGCGTTTGCCCGCGAGCGCATCGCGCATTTCAAAGCGCCGAAGAGCGTCGACTTTCGCGCTGAAGCGTTGCCGCGGAGCGCGTCAGGAAAAATCCTGCGCCGCGAATTGCGTGAGCCGTACTGGGTAGGGCGCGAGCGGCGCGTGAACTAAGATCTGCGCTCTGCGTCGAGCCAATCGTGCTCCAGCAAACGCAAACGGCCGGTGACGCTCATCATGAACGCCGTTGACCACGCAATGAGGACAAGTCCATTGACGCCTTCGATGGCGCCAAGCACGCGCCATGGCGCGCTGAGTGTTAGATCGCCGTAACCGAGCGTGGAAAAGCTCACGGTGGAAAAGTACAGCGCCTGTTCGAACGTTTCGAATTCGCCGAGGCCGCGGAACAGAAGCGCATAGAGCCAAACCTGGATCGTGTGCAGGGCGAAGATGCCGAACACGACAATCAGTATCAACGCGGCTTGCCGCCATGCCGCTTCATGCGTGCGCAGCCGTGAGTGCGCGCCCGTCATCAGGCGGGTGAGACGTAGCAGGCCGAAGAAGTGCACGAGGGTCGTCGCAGCCACCATGAGCGTGGCGGCCGCAAGTTCCGTAATTAATTGCCCCAGCGGCACAGCCATGGCCGCATCGTCGCAGAACCGCACGTCCGAGTGTTGACCGAGCGCAAGCTCACCACGGCGAAATCGCGTCGCCTATCCGTTGACCCCAGTTCGGGCGCTGCACAGCGCTGAGCTGGCCGCGACCACCGTAGGAGATGCGCGCTTCGGCGATCTGCGTCTGGCTGATCGTATTGTTTGCCGTC
>LNFM01012069.1_pt1 | contig 11468 bp, 13 predicted proteins | sample 596031 | NCBI WGS metagenome assembly LNFM01 (sample SAMN04254537, study PRJNA301005) | activated carbon metagenome | isolation source: dual media filters at the Ann Arbor, Michigan drinking water treatment plant | place: USA: Ann Arbor | reverse complement strand
GTTGAAGTCGATGATCAGCACGACCCGGGTCTCTTTGGTCTGGTTCTTCACCCAGTGCTCGCGCGTGTCGTCGAACACCAGCGGCTCGCCTTCCTTCCAGAAGAAATGGTGGCCGCCGATCTCGATCCAGCATTTCTCCGGCTCGGTGGGGACGATCAGCGGATAGTGGAAGCGCACCACGCCGGCGGCCGATCCGCGATGGGGCTCGATCTCGGCACCGCCTGCCAGGATGCTGAACAGCGCGGTATGCACGCCCGGAATCCGGCAGATGGCCTGGTACGTGTCGGGCACCGCGGCGGTGTTTTCCTTGACCTCGTGGCCCCACAGCTTGAGCAGGAAGGTCCGCCACGCCCGGCCCGCCACGTAGAGGTCGCGGGGATGGACCTCGTGCAGCGCCGGAATTTCCTCGTGGTGGCTGAGCAGGTAGTCGAGGTCGGCCTTGATCTTGTCGTGGCTCTTCTTGAGTTCGCCCAGGATGGGGAACTGGCGCATCGCATCCTCGCCGCCGAGCGGCAGCTTGGGCATGTTGCGCAGGATCATGTCCGACAGCTTGAGATTGAAATTCTCGAGCGGCTCCTGGGGCACCCAGATGTTCTTGGTCAGATAGAATCGACCCTTTTGCCCAACGCCACCCTGCTGAGACTCATTTGCCATGATCGGTATCCTGAAGGGAAACAGTCCGCTGCAATTTCATACTCCCGGTTCGCCTTTTCAAGGCGGGCAATTGACGCGAGGGCCGCGACCGACGGTCTCAATTTCCGACGTCAAGCCTCGGAAAACATGTCAGAATTCTAAACCTGCGTTACACTGGCGCCAAGATGTTCCGTTTCGCCGATGTGCCCCTGTCCCTATCGGGGATGACCCGGATCTCCGGCCGGCGCGTGTTCCTGCGTGCCCCGAGCATGGATGACTGGGCCGAATGGGCCGAATTGCGCGCCCGCAGCCGCACCTTTCTCACCCCCTGGGAACCGACCTGGCCCGAGGATTCGCTGGGACGAGACCATTTCCGCCGCCGGCTGCGCCAGCAAGTGCGCGAATGGCGGGCGGGCGAAGCTTACGGGCTGTTCGTCTTCACCAACGAGGGCCGCCGGCTGGTCGGCGGCATCAATCTCAGCAACGTGCGCCGCGGCGTCGCCCAGGCCGCCGCGGTCGGCTACTGGATGGGCCAGCCCTACGCAGGTCAGGGTCTGATGACCGACGCGCTCCGCGCCTCGCTGTCGTTCGTGTTCGACGAACTGCGGCTGCACCGCCTCGAGGCCGCCTGCCTGCCGCACAACGAGCCTTCCAAGGGCGTGCTGGCCAAGGTCGGCTTCCACGAGGAGGGCCTGGCGCGCCAGTATCTTCGCATCAACGGCCAGTGGGCCGACCATTTGCTGTTCGCTCTGCTGCGCGCCGACTACGACCAGCTCGTGAGAGCAGCACGTTAGACGGAAGAAAGCCATGCGATTGGTCCATGCGCTTCTGATCCTGCTCGCGATGCTGGTCGCCGCGCCTGCCGCGGCGTGGCCCGACCGGCCGGTCAAATTCGTCGTCAGCTTCGCGCCCGGCACGGCGACCGACAATCTCGCCCGCGTTCTGGCGGATGCTCTCACGACGACGCTCGGCCAGCCGATCGTGATCGACAACAAGCCGGGCGCCCAGGGTTCGATCGGCGCCAACCAGGTCGCGAAGGCCGCTCCCGACGGCTACACGATCCTGATCGGCTCGGCGACCACGCAGGCCGCCGCCGCGTCGCTCTTGAAGACCGTGCCCTACGATCCGGTGAAGGATTTCGCACCGGTCACCCGGCTAGGCCACATCGCCCAGGTGCTCGTGGTCAAGGCCGACGCTCCCTACAGGGACGTGGCGGCGCTGGTCGCCGCGGCACGTGCCCAGCCCGGCAAGCTGAACTACGGCCAGGGTTCCAGCGGCAACCTGTTGCCGTCGGCCACGCTGGTGAAGCGGCTCGGCCTCGACGTCGCGCGGGTCAGCTACCGCAGCCCGCCGCAGGCCATGGCCGAGGTGCTGAGCGGCCAGGTGCAGTTCATGTTCATCGATCTCTCGGCAGCACTTGGCCAGATCCGCGCCGGCACGCTCCGGCCGCTCGCCGTCAGCTCGGCGCGCGAGAGTGCGCTGCTGCCCGGCGTGCCGCCGATCGGCGATACGCTGAAGGGCTTCGAGCTGCTGACCTGGTTCGCCATGTACGCGCCGGCCGGCACACCAGCCGCCATCGTCGACACGCTGAACGCCGCCACGCGCAAGGCCCTGGCCGATCCGGCCGTTGCCGCCAAGCTGGTTGCCATGGGCTTCGAGATGTACGCCGGCACGCCGGCCGAGCTGGGCGCCTTCACCGCGGCCGAAGTAGCCAAGTGGAAGGCGCTGGTCGCCGAAACGGGAATCGAGCAGGAGTAGCGCATGCGCAATCTCACCCCCGAGACCATCAGCGCCGCCTTCGCCGACTATGCGAAGAACGCACCCTCGGCGCGAACGCGCGACCTGCTGGTCGGCCTCGCCAGTCACCTCCACGCTTTCGTGCGCGAGAAGGGCGTCACGCAGGCGGAGTGGGGCGCCGCGATCGACGCGCTCACCCGCGCGATGAAATTCACCGACGACAAGCGCAACGAATACATTCTCTTTTCCGACCTGCTGGGCGTCTCCTCGCTGGTCGACATGGTGAACGCGGAACGCGGCGGTACGACGTCCTCGGTGCTGGGCCCGTTCCATATCGAGGGCGCGCCCGAACTCGCCAACGGCGGCGACCTGTGGCGCGGCCAGGTGGGCGAGCCGCTGGTGGTGAGCGGCCGCGTCGTCGACCGCAAGGGTGCTCCGGCCAAAGGCACCGTGCTGGCGCTTTGGCAGAACGCCGGCAACGGGCTCTACGCCCAGCAGGATCCCGCCCAGTCGCCGACCAACTATCATGCCCGCCTCACGGTGGCGGACGACGGCTCCTTCGCCTTCTCGACGGTCCGGCCGGTTTCCTACACGGTCCCCGACGACGGCCCGGCCGGCGACCTGATGCGCGTCCTGGGGCGCGAGGCCTGGCGCCCGGCGCATCTGCACATGATCGTCCAGGCACCCGGCCGCCGGCCGCTGATCACCGAATTCTTCCCCGATGACGATCGCTATCTCGATCGCGACGCGGTGTTCGGCGTACGTGCCGATCTCGTGCTGCCGTTCCGCAAGGTCGCCGATCGCACGGCGCTGCCGGCCCATCTTGCGGCGCGCGACACGCTGCCGATGCCGGTGTGGTCGACCACCATCGATCTCGTCCTGCCCTAGGGTCGATGCAGCTCGTCGGCGTCCGCGACGTTTCGAAGATCTTTGCCAACGGCGTGAAAGCGCTGGACGGCGCGTCGCTCCAGGTCGGGCAGGGCGAGTTCCTGAGCGTGCTGGGGCCGTCGGGCTGCGGCAAGTCCACCCTGTTGCGCCTCATTGCCGGCCTCGCGCCCCCAACCACCGGCACGATTGAATGGGCGGAAGGAAAGCCAGACCTGGGCTTCGTCTTCCAGGAACCGACGCTGATGCCGTGGGCGACCGCGCTGGCCAATGTCGAATTGCCGCTCAAGCTCGCCGGCGTGGCGGGGGTTGAGCGCGCGGCGCGGGCGGCCGAGGCACTCGGGAACGTCGGCCTCGCGGGCTTCGAGCGCAGTTATCCGCGCGAATTGTCCGGCGGCATGAAGATGCGCGTGTCGATCGCGCGGGCGCTGGTCACCGGACCCAGCCTCCTGCTGATGGACGAACCCTTCGCCGCCCTCGACGAGATCACCCGCCGCCGCCTCAACACCGACCTGCTCGAACTCTGGCAGCGCACGCGCTTCACCGCGGTGTTCGTCACCCACTCGGTGTTCGAATCGGTATTCCTGTCGCAGCGCATCGCCGTGATGAGCCCGCGGCCGGGCCGCGTTCTGTCGGAGCTCGAGATTCCGGTGGCCTATCCGCGCAGCGAGTCCTTCGGCACCTCGGCCGAATACGCCGCCCTCTGCCGCCTGGCCTCGACCAAACTTTCCGAGGCGATGGCGGAGCAGGGGGCGGCGGCATGAGTGCCCGCTTCATCGCGCCGGTCGTCATGGGCCTGGTCATGCTCGGCCTGTGGGAGGCCGTCGTGCGGCTGGCGGAGATTCCGCCCTATGTATTGCCGGGGCCAGTCCTGGTCGCGCGGACCCTGGTGGCCGACTGGGGCACGCTCGCGCCGGCGCTGTGGGTGACGCTCAAAATCACCCTGGAGGCGCTCGCCGCCGCGGTCGTGGTCGGCGTCCTGCTGGCGGTGCTGTTCTCGCTGTCGCGCTGGGTCGAGCTGTCGCTCTTTCCCTACGCCATCATCCTGCAGGTCACGCCGATCGTGGCGATTGCGCCGCTGATCATCGCCTGGGCCAACGACGTCGACCTGTCGCTGCTGATCTGCGCCTGGCTGGTGGCGTTCTTTCCCATCCTGTCCAGCACCATCCTCGGCCTGCGCTCGGTCGACCGCAACCTGCTGGCGCTGTTCGAGCTCTACGGCGCCGGCCGCTGGCGGACGCTGATCCATCTGCGCTTGCCTGCGGCGCTCCCGTATTTCCTGGGGGGCTTGCGCATCTCCGGCGGCCTGGCACTGATCGGCGCCGTGGTGGCGGAGTTCGTGGCCGGCACCGGCGGGAGCGCCTCGGGGCTCGCGTATCGCATCCTAGAGGCGGGCTACCAGCTCAGGATCCCACGCATGTTCGCGGCTCTGGTGCTGATCTCGGCGGCCGGCATCGCGATCTACCTGCTGCTGTCGTTGCTGTCGCACCTGCTGCTGCGGCACTGGCATGAGAGCGCCATCGGCCGCGAAGATTGACGGTCGCCCGTAACGGCAGAAAGCCAGGTCGGTCGTTCTTTTCCCGCCGGCTGATTTTTCTTCACCGCGTGATCACCCGGCTGGATGTGTCCGGTGCCTCGCCCTCCAGGGCAAGCCCGGAACCGGCCGGCCCTCCCGAGCGATCTTGCGATGCGAGGCTGCCGTAGCGCTTTGCAAAAGCATGCGTGAACTCAGCGCCCAGCAGGAAGATCTGCCCGGTATAATAAATCCAGAGCAGCACCACGATGAGCGCCCCGGCCGCTCCATACGACGAGGCGACGTCGCTCTGTCCGATGTAGAAGGCAATCAGGTATTTGCCGCCCTGAAAGAGAGCCGTCGTCACCAGTGCGCCGACGATGACATCGCTCCAGGCAATGGGCGTATCGGGAAGCACCTTATACATCGCGGCGAACAGGCTGGCGGTCAATGCCACGGAGATCAGGGGCTCGATGAGCCCGAGTATCGTCTCGATTCCCGGGAAACTGGTCTTCAGGTAGGCGCTCAGGGCAGCCAGGCCAGCACTGATCGCCAGCGACACCATGAGCAGGAAGCCGGCAATGACGACCAGCCCGAGACTGACGAAGCGCGCGCGCACGAGCCGTGCCATGGAAGAGCGCCGCGACTTGGCGTTCCAGATCAGATTCAGCGCGGACTGCAACTCGCCGAATACCCCCGTTACGGCGAGAAATGTCGCCACGAGGCCAAGCAATGCCGCCACAGTTCCGCCGGCCGGACGGCTGGCGCTTTCGATCATGGCCTGTAGCGCTTCGGCGCTCTGGGCGCCCATCAAACCGCTCATCTGGGCGACGATCGCGCCTTGCGCTGCCTCTCTTCCAAACGCGATCCCTGCCACCGCGATCACGATCAGAAGAACGGGTACCAGCATGAGCAACGTGTAGTAGGCAATGGAAGCGCCGCGGCTGAGAGCGTCGTGTTCGATGAATCCCAGCACCGCATCTTTGATCAGCGCCCAGGCTTTGACCGGTAGTCCTGCTAAAAGCCCCATTGATAACCCCGTTCCCGACTTACGCGTTCGCGACACCGAAACAGGTAGCGGGCCCGGTTTTGCCTCCTGCGATTCGTCAGGCTTTGGGAATGCGAATCTTCTGCCCTGGAAAGATCAGGTCGGCGTCCTTGATTACTTCACGGTTCGCCTCGAAGATCGCCGAATATTTGTTGGCGTCGCCGTAGAACTGCTTGGCGATTGCCGAGAGCGTGTCGCCTGACTTGATCAAATAGTACTGCGTGCCGTCATCGAGGGACGACGCGAGCGCCTTGTCGACCGTCACCGCACTGACGCCCAACACGTTGCCGGCCATCAGGATGGCCTTCTGCAGGGCCTCGGCCGGGCCGGTACCTACCAGGCCGACGACCCCGTCCTTGAAGGTAACGCCGAAATCCTTGAGGCCCGGGTTTGCACCCTCGATCATCGCCTTGATCTTGGCCGCGGGATCGTCTCCATCGCCGAACAGTTTCTTTCCGACGGTCTTAACGAAATCGAACAAACCGCTCATGGCCTTTGTCTCCCTGCAACGCACCACCGGTAGGCTGCGGAAGCGTGCGCTCCCGACCCTGATCGGTCTTCACATGGGCCAACGACGGGTAGGGGGAAATGTTGCTTGCCGCCCAAGTTTATTGGATCTGGTCCTCTGCACCCCGCTTCAAGCGAACAGGTCCGAAGAGCAGAAAGTTGCTAAGGCCGATGTTCCAAGGGACGGGCCGCAAGGCATTCCATCCGCTCAAGTTGCACGCTCCGATGACGGCTGCCGCTCCTCAAGCGGGCCAAGCACGAGGTGCCGCCGGCGGGAGACGAAATTTAGTCTCCGGTTAAGGTGAATCGAACCCGCGCATGTTCGCGGCCCAGGTGCTGATCTCGGCGGCCGGCATCGCGATCTACCTGCTGCTGTCGTTGCTGTCGCACCTGCTGCTGCGGCACTGGCACGAGAGCGCTATGGGCGAGGAGGGGTGAGGGCGGTCGCAGCCGGACGGAGCCTCCCAGATTGGCCGGAGATCAAGTAGCTTTGAATTTATGATATCTCATAGTATATGATATCTTTTAGGATATGCTTAGGTGCGTTCTCGATACCGACATCGTCGTGACGGCGCTGCGAAGCGCGGCAGGCGGCAGCAACGCCGTGCTGCGCGAAGTGGCGCATGGGCGGCTGACGCCGCTCGTCACGCCGGCGCTGTTCCTGGAATATGAGGCGGTATCGAAGCGGCCGGAGCAGCGACTCGCGCACGGACTGGGATTGGCTGACATTGATCGCTTCCTGGCGGCCTTCGCGGCGGCTTGCGAGGCCGTCGAGGTCAGCTTCCAGTGGCGGCCGCAGTTGGGCGACGCCAACGACGAGATGGTCCTGGAGGCAGCGGTGAATGGTCGTGCCCAGGCACTCGTCACGCACAATGTGCGCGACTTCGTGAAAGGCATGGAAAAATTCGGGGTGCGGGTCCTGCGTCCCGGTGAATTGCTGAAGGAGTTACGGTCATGAGCAAGGCATCCTATCCGCTCAAGTTGCCTGCTTCGGTGAAGGCTGCCGCCGCCCGCCTCGCCAAGGAGGATGGCGTGTCGCTCAATCAATGGATCTCGGTGGCCATTGCGCAGAAGATCGGTGTGGTCGAGACGGCGGCGGACTTTCTGAAGCGCCGCTCGGGTAGCGCGCGGCGCCAGGACATGCTGCCGTTCCTCAAGCGGGCCAAGCACGAGGTGCCGCCGGCGGGAGACGAAGTTTAGTCTCCGGTTAAGGTGGATCGACCCCGCGCATGTTCGCGGCCTTGGTGCTGATCTCGCCAACCGGAATTGAAGTTGCAAATTCAGCAAGATTATGTTAGAAATTTCGATAGGCTGGCGCTTGGACTGCGCCGGCCTTTTCTATTTCGGCACGACCCCTCGCGGCACGCCCGCGGGACAGGCCTTGAGCCCCGGGTGCAGCCGCCACGGCTCCTGAGCCGTGGACAGTCCCAACAACGCCCCCGTCTCAACTCGGCGCCAAATAACGACGCCAGAACAGACACTTATACGACGCCTGGGCACAGGCGCCGCGGGGCATGCGCTGTAGAAGAAACTCGGGAGTCGCGTAAAAGCCTATCGAATAAGGCTTAACCCGAAGTCTGGCCCACCTGCGGGCACAACATTTGGCCCATTCAGGTGGGCCCGAGGAATGGGCTAAATGCCTGGAGATATTGGCTTTCCGGCGTGCGAGGGCTGAAATTCTTCTGCAAGCTTTTGCCACAATCGCACGCCACGTGCGCTCGGCAATGTTAACGGCAATGGGGAAAGCGGCATGTTCGACGCGAAGCGGTTGATGGAACAGTTTCTCGGTGGCGCGGGTGGTCAGGGGGGCGGCCAAGGCGGTGGTCAGGGCGGCGGCGATTTCCTGCGCGGCGCCGGCGGCGGTGCGCTGGCGGGCGGCCTCGCGGCCCTCGTGCTCGGCTCAAAGACCGGCCGGAAGTTGGGCGGGGAGGCGCTCAAGCTCGGCGGCATGGCTGCCGTGGGCGCGCTTGCCTACAAGGCCTATGGCGACTGGCAGGCCGGCAGGCAGGCCGCGCCCGCGACCGCCCAGCCCGCGCAACGGCCCGTGCCGATGCTGCCGGCGCCGAGCGGCACGCCGTTCAATCCCTCGAGCGAGGCCGGCCAGCAGACGCTGGCGCGCCACCTGCTGCGCGCCATGATCGCCGCGGCCAAGGCCGACGGCCATGTCGATGCCCAGGAGCAGGCGCGCGTCTTCGCCGAGATGGACAAGCTGCCGCTGTCGGCCGATGACAAGGCCTTCGTGATGGACGAGTTGCGCGCCAAGCTCGATGTCGATGCCGTGGCGGCAGCCGCCGCGACGCCGGAGGAGGCGGCCGAGATCTACGCCGCTTCGCTGCTCTCGATCGATGTCGATAACGCTGCCGAGCGCGGCTACCTCGCCATGCTGGCGGCCCGGCTGAAACTCGATGATGGGCTGGTCGCCCATCTCCACGGCAATGTCGCGGCAGCGACTGGCAAGAGCGTGCCGATCGCCGCCTGAGAGGCCTACCTGCGCGCTGCTCGCGCGAGGAAGAACGAGCCCACGGCGACGCCCGATGCGAGCAGCAGGTAGCCCACGGCGTAGGATTGGGTGAGGGCGAGCACGGCCCGGAACAGCAGCGGCGACAGCAGAGCGCCGCCGAAGACGAAGAGCTGCGTGGCGCCGGTAAACTCGGCGGCACGGCCGGGCGGTGCGCGCGCGGCGCTCTCGGCCAGGAACACGCCGTTCCAGCCGACGGCGGTGCCGCCCAGGATCGTGAAGACGAGGTAGACGGCGCCGATCGGCCAGTCCGGCGTCGAGAAAGCCATGGTCGTGGCCGCTGCGACGACAATGGCGCCGATGCCGGCCAGCACCGCCGAGGGGCGGCGCAGCATGTCGGCCACCACGCCCCAGAAGACGCGTCCGATCGCGCCCGCGACCGTCGCCACGGACAAGAGAGCGCCTGCCAGCACGTACGACATCTTGAGGCCGTCGACGGCATAGACCACGGTGAAGTTCACCACGATGGCCTGGGTCGCCGAGAACAGCAGGCCGATGAAGCACATCGGCCGCAGGATCGGGTCGCGCCAGGCAAGCCGCAGCGGCTCGAAGATCTCGGCTGCGCTGGGCAGCAACCGGCCCGAGACGATCGCCGAGCGTTCGTCGTCGTAGAGCGGGCGCAGCGGCTGGATGGCGAGGGCGGTGATCAGCGAGGTCACGCCGACCGACGCCGCCGCCCAGCGCCAGCCGTGGTCGAGCGCCAGGCTCGGCAGCACGGCACCGCAGAGGGCAAAGCCCACGGGCACGCCGCTCTGCTTCAGCGAGAAGGTGACGTTGGCCAGTCGCCGCGGCGACACCCGCGCCAGGATGTGGGAACTCGCGATCGTGAGCGGGCCAGATCCCAGCCCGACCACCAGGGCCGAGAGGGCGGCGAAGCCGACGCCGCCGGCTGCAAAGATGAAGGAGCCGACGGCTGCGATTGCAAGGCCGATCTGGATGAAACGGATGGGCCCGGTGCGCCGGCTGATGGCACCGCCGCCCAGGGTCGACAGCATGGCGGCGAGATAGACCAGCGAGATGTAGTAGGCGACGTCGGCGGCTTCGACGCCGAGATCGGGCGCCGCCGCCGGTGCCAGCACCGACGCCTGGTTGAAGGCCAGGGTCGACATGACCTGCACGAGCGTGAGTGAGATGAGTGCGATCAGGTAGCGACGCAGGTCGGTCGGTGCACCGGACATTTGCCCGCGGCGACTACTTGAGCGTCGCGAGGAAACTCTGGACCAGCGGCTGCCAAATCGGCGCGCCGCCGTCGCTGCCGGCCAGGCTGTGGCCATCGCGGCCGAACGCGCCGACTGGTCGGTAGGTCGCCTTGCCGCCCGCAGCGTCGTAGGCGGCGACCATGCGCCTGGCGAGGGCGGGCTCGAAGAAGCTGTCGTTCTCGGCGTAGATCCAGAGCAGCGGCACACGCGCCGTAGCGCCGTACTTCGCCGCCGCCTGGACCAGCGCTTCCGGGGTGCAATTGCCGATGCCGCCGCCCGGCAGCTTCTGATGGCCGCCGCGACCGCCTGCGAAGTTGACCATGCCCGGCACACCCGGCGGGTTGCGGCTCGACAACGCCACCGTCGCCCACCCCCCGGCCGACTGGCCGACCACGAGGGTGCGGTCCGGGGCGACGTAGGGCTGCGTGCGCATGAAGTCGATCGTTGCCTGTACGTCGGCGGCGCTCTGCAGACCCGCGCTGTAGTAATCCGGCGCGTCGCAGCGTCCGTAGGCCTCGGCCCAGCTCCCGCCGCTCTCGCCGTAGCCGCGTCGAAGCGGCAGGGCGACGACATAGCCGCGGGCCAGGAACCACGACGACAGCGCCGTGAAGCGCGGCGGCTCCATCTTGGCGCGCTGCGAGCTGTCCGCTGGCGAGCCGTGATTGATGACGACCAGCGGCTGCCACGCCTCGCCCGCCGGCCGCATCACGCGGGCGACCAGCGTCGAGCCACCGGGGCCGGGCAATTTCACGATCTGCTCTTGCGCCGCTGCAGGCCAAACGAAGATCAAGGCAAGCAGGGAGAGAAGGGCGTGACGGCGCATCGTCGTCTCCTATCGTCCGCTGCGTCGTCCCGGACGACCCCCGGCACCGGACCCGGTGCGCACGCCGCGGAACACGCGGGAGTGCTGCATCTTGCCGAGATGGACGCCCGCGTTGGCGCTGGCGGCCTGTCCCGGCAGTTCGAGTTCGTGGGCTTCGAGGCGGCGGATCTCGTCGCGCAGGCGGCCGGCTTCCTCGAATTCGAGATCGGCGGCGGCGGCGCGCATGCGCTTCTCGAGTTCGGCGATGTGGGTACGCAGGTTGTGCCCGACCAGATGCACGTCGCCCGAGACGCCGGTGTCGACCGTGTAATGGTCGCGCTCGGCGGTCGACTGCAGGATCTCTCCGATGTTCTTCTTGATCGACGCCGGCGTGATGCCGTTGGCCTCGTTGTAGGCGACCTGCTTGGCGCGGCGGCGGTCGGTCTCGCTGATCGCGTACTTGATCGAATCGGTCATTCTGTCGGCATAGAGGATGACCCGGCCGTCGATGTTGCGCGCGGCGCGGCCGATCGTCTGCACCAGCGACGTCGGCGAGCGCAGGAAGCCTTCCTTGTCGGCGTCGAGGATGGCGACGAGCGCGCACTCGGGAATGTCGAGGCCCTCGC
>LNFM01005989.1_pt1 | contig 11470 bp, 12 predicted proteins | sample 596031 | NCBI WGS metagenome assembly LNFM01 (sample SAMN04254537, study PRJNA301005) | activated carbon metagenome | isolation source: dual media filters at the Ann Arbor, Michigan drinking water treatment plant | place: USA: Ann Arbor | reverse complement strand
CGTCTCTAACACCGGTGCAAGCACCAGCGCTTGCACCGGTGCCTTCTCGGCACGTCAGCAAATCAGCGCAAGGCGGCCCTCACCGCAGGGTTACGTTCGTGTGACAGAGACGCTCGAGGTGTAAGTTCTGCCGAACGTCACCCTAGCGGCCGTGCTTGTGAATCCAGCAAGCGGTATCCAGCTATCGCGTCGAATGTCACCAGCATGACTGCTGGTGTAGTGGCTCGCTCATTGAGGCATCTCGACATGCCCACCAAAACCGAAGCGCATGGCTGAGAGGAGCTTGTCGCCAAAGGTATGATCGACGCGGCTGCGATAGCGCGCGAACAGGGCCGCTGAGAGGACGTAGGCCGGGACGGCTTCTTCCATAGCCGCATCAATAGTCCACTGGCCCTCGCCTGAATCCGAGACGTGGCCGGTGAATTGCTCGAGCATTGGATCCGCGACCAGGCCAAGCGCGCACAGATCGAGCAACCAAGACGAGATCACGCTGCCGCGACGCCAAACTTCGGCAACATCGGTCAGATCGATTTCAAAGCGTTCGTCGGGCGGGAGCCGTTCGGAGGACTTGCTCTTTAGGATGTCGAAACCCTCTGCATATGCCTGCATCAGGCCGTATTCGATACCATTATGGACCATTTTGACAAAATGGCCGGAGCCGGTGGGGCCGACGTGAATATAGCCGCGCTCGGCGCGATTGTCCGGGCCGCTGCGTCCAACGGTGCGAGCGATCGAACCATAGCCTGGAGCGAGCGTGGCAAAGACGGGATCCAATAGGTCGATGGTCTCTTTGTCGCCACCAATCATCATGCAGTAGCCGCGCTCGAGTCCCCAGACCCCACCTGATGTGCCGACGTCGACATAGTGGAGTTGTTTCGCTCGTGCCGCAGCTCCACGTTTGATGTCATCCTTGTAGAAGCTGTTGCCGCCATCAATGATGATGTCGCCGACCTCGGACAATTCCATTAGCCTGTCGACTATGCCCTGGGTGGGGGCTCCTGCCGGGAGCATTACCCAAAAGATCCGCGGGGCGGAGAGTTTCGCGACGATGTCTTCCAGCGAATTCGCTCCGATGGCACCTTCGCCAACGAGCTTGGTCACCGCGATAGGGTCACGGTTATAGGCGACGATTTCGTGGCCGCCGCGCATCAGGCGGCGCGCGATATTGGCACCCATGCGACCGAGGCCGATTATTGCAAGACGCACAATGCTACTCCTTCTGTCTGGATTTTGCGGCTGCTCGGACAATATCGACCTGGGTGCAACCGCCATTGGTGCGATGTGGCGACCACATCACTTTCTGACTACGCCACGAGCAAGTCCATCTCGTTGCAGGTCAGGATGCGTCCAACTCACCAGCGACATGGCCTAAGCTGTCGCTATCAAGCCATCGCCTCCACTGAGACGGAGAGGCAGACCTAACGGCTGATCTCGAAGAGAAACCATGCACGGCGCTCCGCCTCGTCCGTCCAAGTATCAATCAGGCCGGACGTTGCATTGTCGTTCGCCTTGTCCGCGATTTCCTTGGCGCGGCGAAGCGACTCGACCAGCAGGAGATTGTCGGCTCGCAGCTCGCTCATCATGTCCTGCGGCGTAACGAACTTTTTGTCGTGGTCCTTAATGGTCTGGTGGCGAGCGATATCGCCGATCGATCGAATAGTTGTGTGGCCCGTCTTTCGGGCGCGCTCGGCAATCGCATCGGTGATAGCCAGGATTTCTGCGGCTTGCTCATCGAGAAGTAGGTGATAGTCCCTGAAGTATGGCCCGGAGACGTGCCAGTGGAAGCCCTTAGTTTTCAGGTATATCGCATAGGCGTCAGCCAGAATGACCCTTAGGGCGTCAGCGATGGCCATAGTCGCACATCCGTCGAGATCGGAAAGCGTCGAAACAGCGACAGCGCTAGTTTTTGGCATCGGTTATACTTTCTGAATCATCATCAAAAAAATAGCCAGCACAGGTTATCCTGCCGATAGCGATGGGTGGAGGATGAGTTTATTGCCATGTAAAGTCCAATAACGAGCAGCTATAGTTTTGATACCCTTGAACGACATTCGCAGCGTTACGGGACAAACATTCCGGAACCGTGAAGTTGCCAATTCTCACTCTCTCTCGTCTGCTTGAAAGCCAAGCACGAATGCCACAACTTTCTCTGCGGACATTTCACAGGGTTTGAGTGATGATTTGCCAGAAAAGAAACGATACAGGTTGAAACTGATGATATCAGTCCCGGCCAACTCCTTGGCGAACAGACTGTTTCGGCGTCCGTCCTCCGATCGCCGGACTACCAAGCCGAAACGCTGGCCTTCGTATACTCCCTGGCTGTATCCCTCGGGAAGCTTTCTGAATGCTTCGTCAAACTCGGCAAGCTGCATCTGATCCATCAATATCTCTCGTCGCTTGTGGCTATGGTTGCGTTTTTCCAGACTGATGAAACGATCGGCGTATCCTCCCATATTTTTCAATGGCGCGTAGTTTGGGTGCTGTCGGACCCGGGCGGCGACCGTTCAGGTCCCAGCGGGCTTGCTCGCAAGAAGTTCGTCGAGGCCTCTCTTGGCCTCGAGCGCGAGCAGCTCGTCACAACCACCGACATGGGTGCCATTGATAAAGATTTGCGGCACGGTTTTTCGACCCGACGCTTTTATCATCGCCTGCCGGTAAGCCGGATCCGCCTCGATATCGAGCTCGTTCCATTGCACTCCTTTCTCGCTGAGGAGTTTTTTGGCCCTGCGGCAGAACGGACACCAGCTCATGGTGTAGAGGAGGACATCCGGCTTCATGTAATGGCTCCGATCATCGAATATTTAGGCTAGGCACGGCTGGCCTCAGCCGAAGGTGAAGGCGAAAGTTTGAGCTCCGGGGTCGAGAAACTCGATTTCGAAGGTGCGTTCGCGGACGGTGCCGCTCTGCCGCACCAACTGATATAGCCGCTGCCTATCGACAATGCCGTGTCCTGCGGCGTCGATGTCACTACCGCGGTCGTTGGATGGCGCCTTTCCATCGATCGTCACCCGAAAACGAATGCGCTGTCCCGCTGACATGGTGCCAAGAACGAGATGGAGGTCCCGTGCGTGGAAGCGGTAGACAAGGCGAGCGCCGGGCGATTGGGCTGCGGCATATTCCGGGCCTGCAACCCACTGACCGGACAGCGCCCATTCGTTCAGTCGCAACCTCTTTGGAACGGAATATTCGTGAGCTTTGTCACGGGAGTAGCCATTTTGTGAAACGAGCCGCCCTCCGCGGGCATAGCCGATATAGGTTTCGGGGGAGAGGACCTTGCTTTCGCTCGCTGCGGCAGAGACGCCGACACCGCGCACCGACACCGTTCGCATGTCACCAACCGCTTCCCCGTTCTCCGCAAGGAGCCGCTGGATGACCTGTTCGGACTCGGCATAATTGCCTTCCCCGAAATGATGATGTCGGATGCGGCCTTCGCCGTCGATGAGATAGCTAGCGGGCCAATAGCGATTGTCGAATGCGCGCCAGATTGCATAGTTGTTATCAAGAGCGACAGGGTAAGTGATGGTCAGGTCGCGCACAGCCTTCGTCACGTTACGTCGATCTTTCTCGAACGCAAACTCCGGCGCGTGAACGCCGATGACGACGAGGCCTGCGGCCCGGTATTTCCTTTCCCACGCACGCACGTACGGAAGCGCGCGCAGGCAGTTTATGCAGCTGTAGGTCCAGAAGTTTATTAGCACGACCTTGCCGCGCAAGCCTTCTCGGGTTAGCGGGGGGGAGTTCAGCCAGTTTGTGGCGCCGGTCAGCGATGGCAAACTCCCTTCAATCCCGAGCGGCGATTCATCAAAAGGGCTGGTGCGCGCCGTTTGATTGTCCGGCTGTATTAGACCGAGCAACTTCTGTTCGGCATTTGTCGTACCGGCAAGTGACAGCTGGGTCAGCAGGCCGGTGTCCAATCCGAGCGCGATTCCGGCCACCGCAACTAGGACGAACGCCCCAAGCGAGCGACGAAGCCAGTTTCCAAGCCTGATTGTCCGCTTCATCGCAGCAAGCATGCGTTTCCCGAACAATAGCGCTAGGGCGAGTGACGTAGTCGCTCCTCCAGCATAGGCAAGCAGGAGCAGCGAAGTGCCAATGTTGGCACCTTGCAACGCGGCTCCGGTCAGCACCAGGCCTAACACAGGTCCTGCGCAAGGCGTCCAAAGCAGGCCTGTAGCTACGCCAAGCAGGCCCGACGCTAAAATGCCGCCACTTTGCGAACCTGGCGAATCCAAGGATTGCGAAAGCTGGCCGCCTAAGCGGACGAGGGGGCGCGTCGCTCGATCCGCGAGAGCAGGAAAGAGCAGCAAACCACCAAAGGCACCGAGAATGACTAATGCCACTGCTCTTCCAATGCTATTGGCCTGAACGGCCCAACCGCCGCCGATCGCGGCCAAGGTCGCAACGCCGGAGAAGGTAATGGCCATACCAATTAACAGCGGAAGCCCGCTCCGCACGAATGGCTGGCCGGCTCGCGCAAAGACGAATGGGAGTACAGGCAGAATGCAGGGGCTGACAATCGTCAGCATGCCGGCAAGATAGGCCAGGGGCACCAGGATCATACCCTGCTCATCAGACGGAGCAGCATCTCTTGGCGCGCAGGCGCAGAACCTGGAGTAACCATCGTTGCTCGCATGTTTGGTCAACCACCCGAGCTTCGCGTCGGCGCGCTAGGCCGCCATTCGTTTTACGGTGTCGAGGACACGATCTTGGCGATAGGGCTTCGGGAAGAAGACAACATTTGTCGGGATGGGTTCCTCCGCGGGCCAGGGCCTCCCCGATGTCACAATGATCTGAACATCTGGCCAACGCGCACGTATGCACTCCGCCAGTTTGATGCCGCTGATGCCTCCGGGCATGTCCACGTCGGTGAATACCACGCGGATATCCCGCCGATCCTCCATAGTCGCGATCGCCGCCGTTGCATTGGAGGCTTGTAGCACCTCGAAACCAGCTTCCTCGATCATGTCCGATGCAAACAGACGGATAAGTGGTTCGTCTTCGACGACGAGGACCACGGGTTTGATCATTGCACACCATCCTAACTCAAGCTTGGGCCAAATTGCGCAGCGGGGCTTTCAGGTCGGCGGAGAACCCTGACCGATCGTAACGAATGTTGACGCCGCCTATTCCTAATAGCCCGGTGCTGATGAGTTTGGATCCGAAGCCGCGTCGGGGCGGGGCAGTTACCGGCGGTCCACCGCTTTCGATCCAGCGGATAACCAGAAGATCGTCAGTCTTCCCATTTTCGATGCCCCAAGTGAGCAATACTTCACCATCGTTGTTCGATAGTGCGCCATACTTGAAGGCGTTGGTCAACAATTCGTGCACAATCAGGGCAAACGAAACCGCTGCCCGTGGACCTAGAGCCACGGGCGGCCCGTCCAATCTGCAACGATTGGCGAACCCAATAGTCTCGAGAACCGTGCTTGCGACTGTTTCCAGATCGGCCTGTGCCCAATTCGCTTCAAGCAACGCGTCATGGGCCGCGCTGAGTGCGATCAGCCGTCGCTCGAAGGCATAGACCGCTTCGCGATCGACGATCGTTCTCAAGGTCTGGTTTGCGATTGCTTGGACCATCGTCAGGGTGTTCTTCAGCCGATGTGAGATCTCACCGTTGACGATGCGCTGCTGCTGCTCGGCGCGATGTTCGGAAATACCGGCTTCCAGGCGATCGGCAGCGCTGCGCAAGAATGCTATCTCTTCCGCCGGCCACGTCCGCGGATGAGCCGAGTGGACGAAGAGCACGGCAATCGTCTTGCCCTTCTCGCGCACGGGCATGTTTATTAGTGAGCGAACACCGATGCGCATCGCGCTCTGCAGAACTTGTAGCGTGCGTTCGTCATTTTGGGCGTCCCACACGACTAACGGCTCGCCGTGTGCAAGGGGCGCTTGTAAATCGGCGCAGGCATCGAGCCGGTCCCGTCCGACGATGCTTACAGTCCCTGGAGCGGTCCAATCGTTCTTTACGTCGATCGTTGCAACCGCGTCGTCTATGGACGCGAGGCCCGCGCGATCCGCAGACAGCAAAGGGCCAACGATGCCCGCAGTGTTGAAGGCCATCTGCTCCGTGTCTCGGCTATCGCGGATTGCCTCTCCGATTTCGACCAGTGCGGTCTGCAACGTCATTATGCGGTCGCTTGTATGGGCGATGCGACGAAGTTCGAGGTTTTCGCTCGCGAGCCTTGCAAGAGCCAGCAGCATCGCTTTCTCCGTCTCAGTCAGCCCTTCTGGGCGAGGGACGGTGTCGATGACACACAGGCGCCCGACGATGATGCCAGAGCGGAGGACCAACGGCGCACCGGCATAGGCCCGGAAGTGACGTTTGCCTGTGACCAGGGGGTTAGTCCTTGTGCGCCCATCAGCCGCTAGATCCGGAATCTCTAGGACATCGGCGCGATCGATGTCGATCTGGCAAACTGAGTGCTCAATCTTCGTTTCATAGACGTCGAGGCCGAACCGTGCCTTGAACCATTGCCGATCGGTGTCGAGCAGCGTGATTAACGCAACCGGAGCAGCGCAAGCCTTTGCCGCGACGAAGACCAGGTCATCAAAGGCCTTCTCCTCAGGCGAGTCGAGAACCATCAGGTCGGCAAGCGCTCGAGCGCGCAAGTGTGCCGTCTGACCGGGAATAACAGTATCCGGAATCACCGTTCATCTCCCCGTTGCGAGTGCGTTGGCTGTTTTCCGATTAGTCGCGTTCGAGCAGAGCGATTGTGCCTTGACCGCCATCGGCGCAGATGCTGACGATTGCCCGCGATCCAGTTGGCATGGCCCAAAGTTCTTTCACCGCCTGGCTTAGGTCGCGCGCGCCTGTAGCACCGAACGGGTGACCTATCGCGACCGAGCCTCCATTGGGATTGACGCGATCCCAGTCGAAATCGCCCATATCCGCCAGCACGCTGGCTTTCGCGCGCACCCAATCCGGATCGGTGATAGCTGCGACGTTCGCCAGGACCTGCGCTGCGAAGGCTTCGTGGATTTCCCAAAGCGCGATGTCGGAGAAGCTGAGTTCATTCCGCGCGAGCAAGCGCGGAATGCCATAGGAGGGAGCCATCAACAGACCCTCGGTGTGGAAATCGACGGCAGAAATCTCATAGTCGACGAGCCTCGCGTGGGGTGTGCCCGCCGGAAGTCTCGCCATACCGGCTTGGGTTGCAACCCAGCACCCGGCAGCGCCGTCCGTAATCGGAGAACTATTGCCAGCTGTGAGCGTTCCGCGTCCACTGTCGCGATCAAAGGCGGGCTTCAGAGCGGCAAGCCGCTCTTGCGAAGTGTCGGCGCGCGGGTTCGCATCGCGCGCTAGCTCAGGCAAGGGGATCACGAGATCATCGAAGAAGCCACGCTCCCACCCAGCGACTGCCCGCTGGTGGCTCTTGAGGGCCCAATCATCCTGCGCTTCACGCGAAATCCGCCAAGCCTTGGCCGTCTCTTCCATATGATCACCCATGGTCTTGCCGGTCGTTCTGTTGGCCCAGCCCTTTGTTGGGAGCACGTAGTCGCGGGGAGTCAGGGATTGAAGAGCGGCAAGCCCCCCAGCTGGATCCTTAGCGAAGAGGTCAGAGAGCCGCTTTGATGCATCGGCAGTAAGGGCGATTGAAGGTCGGCTCATGACCTCGGAACCGCCCACGATGGTGAGATCAATTCCTTCACCCAACATTCCTGCTGCAGCGAAGGTCGCCGTCATACTGGTAGAGCATGCCAAAACTACAGAGAACGCCGGAACGTTCGGATTGAGCTTGGCATCAAGCCAGGTTTCGCGAGCAATGTTGCTCCAGCCCAAATTCGGGATCACCGTTCCCCAGACGAGGAGATCGGGCTCTGCGTGCTCGGCCATCGCCTGCACGACAGGCACAGACAGAGTGATAGCGTCGTAGGCCGCCAATGCGCCACCGCCGCGGCCGAAGGGGGTCCGCAGGCCTGCGGCTACATAGACGGGTTGGGCAAAGCGGCTCATGATGATCTCCAAAATTGATCCGAGGACTGCATGTCTAGGATCAGAGGTATGCGAGGTTGCTCGGACCGCTAGCCACCGTATCGCTCGGTTTTGATAGAGGAGGGGTCCAATCCGGCAAGCAGCGCGCCCTCGGTTGCGATGTTGACGAAACCGTTGGACCCACAAACGAATACCTGTGTGGGCTTTCGATGAAGCCGGGCCACAATTTCTTGGACCATCATGCTGTCGATCCGTCGGGAAAAGTCGGACGCGCGGACCGGCTTTTCGCGGGTGATTGCAAGCGCCAAGACGAATGCCGCATCACTGATTTCGACGGAATGAAGTTCTTCCGAAAAGAGAACGTCTTGGGCGGTTCGTGCGGAAAGGAGCAGGGCTGTCGGCACGGCCGGTTTCAGTGTGCGGCGCTGCCGGATCATCGCCATCAACGGCGCGAGGCCAGAGCCCGCTCCGATAAGCAATACCGCGTCGATGGCAGGTTCCGGCCATAGGAAGTGGCCGCCAAGCGGACCACGAAGTTCGATTTCATCGCCGACTGCCGCGATATCGTGAAAGAATGCTGAAACCTCGCCATCCGGCAGGCGCTCGATAGCGAGTTCGATGGTCGGAGACGAGATCGCCGAAGATGCGATCGAGTAGCTACGCATTGCACTGTAGCCATCGGGCGCAGTCAGCCGCACATCGACGTGCTGTCCTGCAATGTGCACGAACGGTTTGCTCAACCGAAGAAAAAAGCTTTTGATGCTGGGGGTTTGCTGGACGATTTCGTCAATCACGCATGTCTGCCATGCGATTTGCGGGCCGTTCTCAGTCATTGGTGTATCGTTGCTCGCGCCACGGATCGCCATAAATATGGTATCCGCGCAGCTCCCAGAAGCCCGCCTCGTCGCGCGTTGTGAATTGCAGCGCGTTCACCCATTTGGCTGACTTCCAGAAGTAAAGGTGTGGAACCAGAAGGCGCGCCGGCCCGCCATGATCCCGGGGAAGCGGCTTGCCCGCGTAGTTGAGGGCGACCATCGCTTTCCCAGAGAGCAAATCCGCCAGCGGGACGTTAGTCGAATATCCATCGTAGCAGTGCGCCAAAACGAAATCAGTGGGCCGATCGAGCCCTGCATCTGCAAGGATATCCTCGATGAGCACGCCCTCCCACGTGGTATCCAGCTTGGACCATGAGGTGACGCAATGAATGTCTTTGGTCATCTTGGTTTTTGGTAGGGCATTGAACTCACTCCAGGTCCACACTTTGGCGGGCTTCGGACCGATTTTGACGGTAAATTTCCAATCGGAGGGCTCTACGCTCGGTGTCGGCCCGGCCGTCAGAACCGGGAAATTCTCCACGAGATGCTGACCTGGCGGAATCCGTTCGGACTGATCGCCGCCTGAACCGCGGCCTGTGAAACCTCTGGTGACCATAGCGAACCCCTTTGTTTGTTACGACAGACCGGAACCGAATTCTCAGCAAAAACCTTTGCACGCACAACAGCCGATCGAGCCAATACACTGAAGATCAAAATACTGATGTTTCATCAGTATTGAGGGGTGTCGGGCTATCTTGAGTCGTGTTTTTTGCGCGTAGATCATAACCTCAGGTCAGTGTGATTTCCCAATACCATGCAGCTATAGTTTCGATACCTTTGGATCGGCATTTCAAGCGCATCCTTCAGCGGTTTTCGGGTAGACACAGCCGCCTGTCAAACGCAACTGCCGTAAGGTCGAGCCCTTAATCGCTTGGCGCTTATCGCCTCTATCCGGGTGTCAACCGCACAGCCGCAATAAACCGCTGGTATAAATATACTGCCGAATCCGGCTCGGAGGTATGGAAACTATGTCGTCCCTCTATTGGAAATGCTGCACGCATAGCTTCATAACATGGTGCGTGAGATCTTTAAATCCTGAGCCTGGTGCCTAAGCAAATTCGAGCCGATCGAATAAGACTTCAGGACACAACAAGTTGGAGGCACTGATGAAAGCCGTTGGATACAAGGTTCCAGGACCCATCGCTGAGGCCGCCTCTCTGGTCGACATCGATCTGCCTAGGCCCGTCGCCGTAGGGTATGATATTTTGGTTGAGGTAAAAGCTGTCTCGGTCAATCCGGTCGACTACAAGATCCGCAGCAGCACGCCGCCTGCCGATGGCGACTGGAAGGTGCTGGGATGGGATGCGGCCGGCATCGTGCGCGAGGTTGGCTCCGACGTGACCCAGTTCGTCGCAGGCGACGAGGTATATTATGCCGGATCGCTCATAAGATCCGGCACCAATGCGCAGTTCCATCTCGTTGACGCTCGGATCGCCGGTCGCAAACCCGCGTCGCTCGACTGGGCGGAAGCGGCGGCGTTGCCATTGACAACGTTGACGGCTTGGGAAGCGATGTTTGACCGCCTGAACGTTACGAGACCCGTCCCCGGAGCGGCGACGGCGATCCTTATTATCGGTGGTGCGGGAGGGGTCGGGTCGATCGCGATCCAGATAGCGCGACAGTGCACGGATCTCATCGTCATCTCTACTGCCTCTCGGCCGGAGACCCAAGAATGGGTGAAAGGGCTCGGCGCGCATCACGTCATCGACCACTCCCGGTCGCTCGCGGCGCAGATTGCCGAGTTCGGCATCGGAGCTCCCGCTTTCGTGTTCTCGACCACACATACCGAGCAGCATGCCGCCGACATTGCTGAACTGATCGCACCGCAAGGGCGGTTTGGGTTCATCGATGATCCCAAGGCACTCGATGTCATGCTGTTCAAGCGCAAAGCAGTGTCGATCCACCACGAGCTTATGTTCACACGGTCGCTATACCAAACACCCGACATGGATGAGCAGGGCGAGATCCTCAATACGCTGGCGACTTTGGTGGACGACGGCAAAATTCGCACGACGCTGACCGAAACACTTTCGCCGATTAATGCCGCCAATCTGAAGACGGTGCACGCGTTGATCGAGAGTGGCACGGCAAGAGGCAAGATCGTCCTTGAAGGCTTCTGATGACCGCTGCCGCCGCATCTTTTCCAACCCCAAGAATGCCGGACGCATCAACCCTGGCGAAGGACACCCCATGACCAAATCCATAGCTACAGCCTCGATCAACCTAGAAACTGCAGTTGCCCTCATTGACGCGGCTATCGCTGCGGCACGTGCAATCGGCATTCCGGCTGCGGTCGCCATCGTCGATGCCACCGGTAACCTGCGCGCGTTCGAGCGCACTGACGACGCTCCGTTCCTCACCGTTGATGTTGCCATCGACAAGGCTTGGAGTTCCGCCTCGTTTGGATACCCGACCCATGTCTGGAACGACTATGTAACAAACGATCCGAAAGTGGCACCTTTGGCCTATCGCCCACGGATGGTTGCTGTTGGCGGGGGCTATCCGATCCTCGAGGACGGCAAATTGATCGGCGGGATCGGCATCTCCGGGGGCACTTATCAGCAGGATCAGGATGCCTGCGTCGAGGCACTCCAGAAAATCGGCTTTGAACTGCCAGCCTGAGGAGTGGCAGGCCATCGCAAAGTCGATGGCCGGCAGACCC
>LNFM01012068.1_pt1 | contig 11472 bp, 12 predicted proteins | sample 596031 | NCBI WGS metagenome assembly LNFM01 (sample SAMN04254537, study PRJNA301005) | activated carbon metagenome | isolation source: dual media filters at the Ann Arbor, Michigan drinking water treatment plant | place: USA: Ann Arbor | reverse complement strand
ACGGCAGCTCCTACTTCGACCTGCCGCGGGTGCTGCACTGGTTCACCGGCAACATCGGCTACCACCACATCCACCACCTGGCCAGCCGCATCCCCAACTACCGCCTGCGCGAAGCCTTCATGTCGCACCCGCTGCTGCAGGCCGGTCCGCGCGTGACGCTCTGGACGAGCCTGCAGTCGGCCCGCCTGAAGCTGTGGGACGAGGAGCTGGGCCGGATGGTCGGCTTCCCGAAGCGCCGGCGCGCCAGCGCCTGAGTCGTTAGCCGCCGGGGCGTTCGTCCTCGGCGGCCATCCGCTTCTGGGCGCGACCGAGCGACACGCCGGTCCAGGCCCAGGCCAGCGCCAGCAGCGCACCGGCCACGTACACCGCGGCCGGATTGCCCGCCACCGCATCGATGCCGGTCTTCACCCAGCCACTGACCGCGTCGGCGCCGCGATACACCGCGGTGTCGATGACGTTCTTCGCCTTGTACTTGGCCTCGGGCGCGACCACGGTGAACAGCATCTCGCGACCGGGCCGCGCCAGCGCGTAGCCGCCGGCGCGGCGGAACACCATCACGACCGCGAACACCGCGAAGGTCGGCGCCAGCGCCAGCCACAGGAAGCCCAGCGCCATCACCACCGGCACCGCCGCCAGCAGCACCACGACGCCCAGCCGCTGCGCGATGCGCGCGGTGAAGAACAGCTGGGTGATGATGGTCAGGCTCTGCACCGTGATGTCCAGGTAGCTGAACACCTTGGTCTGGTCCTTGCTGTCGGGGAAGTACAGCTCGACCAGGCGCGCCTGCTCGAAGTACAGGAAGGTGGTGACGCTGGCCAGCAGCACGACGAAGGTCGCGATGCCGAGCAGGAATGGGGATCGCAGCACCGTGCCGATGCCCGCGAACGGGTTGCCGCCCAGCGGCGAGCGCCGGGCCGGGTCTTCGCCGGCGCGCAGTGGCTGCCGGTCGCGCCAGCGCTGCAGGCGGAAGGCCAAGCCCGCGGAACCCATCAGGAAGGCCGCCGACACCAGCATCAGGCCAGCGAACCCCAGCGGCTCCACCAGCGCAACGCTCAGCGTCGGTCCGGCCAGCCCGCCGGCGCTCATCCCGGCCGCCATCAGCGCGAACACGCGCTTGGCCTGCGCCATGGAGAAGATGTCGGCCAGCACGCTCCAGGCGACCGAGATCGCGATCAGGTTGAACACCGACAGCCAGACGTAGAAGGTCCGGCCGGCCCAGACATTGCCCGGGTCGAGCACGAAGAACGCGGCGAAGGCGACCAGGTTCAGCGCGAAGAAGCTGTAGGTCCACAGCTGGATCCGCCGCCGCGCCGCGCGCGCCGCGACCCAGCCAAACAGTGGGATCGCCACCAGCATCACCACGAACGTGGCGGTGAACAGCCACTGCAGGTTGTCCACCCCGCCGGCGATGCCCATCGTGTCGCGCACCGGCCGCAGCAGCGCGTAGCCGGTGAACAGCAGGAAGAACATCGCCATGCCGGCGAACACCGCCGGCGCCTCGCCTTGCTCGAGCTTGAACAGCCGGGCCAGCCGGCTGGCCAGCGGGGCCGGCGACATCAGGCGAACATCGCCACGAGCTCGGCCTTCTGCGCCGCGCTGAGCAGGGGCCCGATGCCGCCCTTGAGGTTGTCGTCCTGGCGATCGGGCTTGCCGGTCGCCGGGATCACGACGGTCACGGCCTCGTGGCTGATCGCGAACTTCAGGAACATCTGCGCCCAGGACGTGACGCCGGCTTCCGCGGCCCAGCCCGGCAGCGCCTTGCCGGCGACGCGCGCGAACAGTTTGCCGTCGTCGAAGGCGCGGTTGATCATCACCGCCGTGCCGCTGTCGCGCGCGACCGGCAGCACGCGTTTGGCGGCGTTCGGCGCGCTGACCGAATAGTTGATCTGCACGAAGTCAGGCTTCTCGGCGGCGACGATGTCGGCGAGCGTGTCGTGCTGGCCGTCGACGAAGTGCGTGAGGCCGACGTATTTCACCTTGCCCTGGGCCTTGAGCTCGCGGGCGAGCGCCAGCTGGGTCTTCCAGTCGCGCAGGTTGTGCACCGCGAGCAGTTCGAAGCGGTCGGTGCGCAGGCGGCGAAGCGAGTCGGCGAACTGGGCCTCGCCGGCGGCACGGTTGTCGGCGGCCAGCTTGGTCGCCAGCCAGATGCGGTCGCGCAGTCCGAGCTCGGCCATCAGGTCACCCAGTACGTCCTCGGCGTTGGAATAGTTCGGCGAGGTGTCGATCACCGAAGCACCGCCGGCGACGAAGCGGCGCAGCACTTCCTTCAGCGGCTCGCGGCCGGCCAGGTCCACTTCGAAGCTTCCGGAGGTGCCCATGCCGATGGCCGGCAGCATTTCGCCCGTGGCGGGGATCGCGCGCTGGATCAGCGTCGGGCCGGCCACCGGGGACAGTGCGAAGGCGGGCAGGGGACGCAGCGCGGCGGCGGTGGCGGCGACCGCGGCGGCGGCGAGGAAGGTGCGGCGACTGGTCATGGCAGACCTCGTGTTGGCGGAAGTGGTCCGAAGGTGCCCCAGCCTGCGTGAACTTTCCGTTCAGCGTCCCCTGCCAGGCGTCACGGCGCCGGTCAGACCGGCCCGCCCGGGGCATCGTCACGGAAGCGGCGCGGCGCCAGCTGCCGGGTGAAGCGGAACACGCCCTCGCGGACGACGCGGGTCAGGCGCAGGTCGATGATCGTGGTTTCGTTGGGCCGGATCAGGTCGAGCAGGCCGGCGGTGTCGGCACCCAGTTCGGCCAGCCAGTGTTCGACCAGCTGCTCGTCCTGGCGGGGCACCAGCCGCAGTCCGTAGGGCGGGCGGGGCACGAGGGCCTCGCGGATCGTCCGGTCGCCGTCGCGGATCGCCGGGCAGCCGGCCAGCGCGGCGTGGTTGAGGTAGAAGCACAGGTTGCCGGGCGCGCGCCGGTTGCCCTGGCGGTCGGTCAGGAAGCCTTCCGGCAGCTGGTTGGGATCGGCGGACGGCCCCGCGGTGAGCAGCAGGTTCATCTCGGGCACGCGCGCGCCGCTGTCGTCGAGCAGGCGGAACAGCACCATCGCGTGCGGGTCATGCACGTAGCGACGGTCCGGCAACACCGGCACCTTTTCGATCTCGACCCGGCGATCCGGCGCCTGGTGGCGTGCGTTTTCCTCGTCGAAGGCGCGGCACAGCGCCGCATAGCCGCGCGCATCGCGCACGCCCAGGCAGCGCAGGATCGCGTCCACCGTCGGGTGCGGCCGCGCGTCGGCGCCGACGCTGGCCATGATCCCCATGCGCTCGCCGCCGTGCGACACGCCTGGCACGATCTTGAAGGCGGTGGCCGGGCTTCGCTTTACGGACTCCAGCGCCAGCCCGCGCAGCCGCTTGCGCGCCGCCGGCAGGGACTCGCCGGGCACCAGCGCGGGTTGGCGCAGCACCAGGTGGCTGGCGTTGAGGTTGGCCGCGGCCAGGCGCACGACGCCGTCGCCGCCGGTTTCGCCGGTGTACGCGTTGACGTGGTCGTAGAGCTTTCGGTCGATCGCGTCGCCGCTGAGCACGAAAGGGAAGACCGGCTTCGGACCGGCCGGCAGGTCGAGCGCCGGGTAGTCGTGGATCCAGCGCAGGTTGAGCGCGACGGACTCGGGGCTGCCCAGCTCCAGCCAGTCCAGCACGCCCTGGCCTGGCTCGACGCCACCGAACCAGGCCTTCATCGCGCCCAGCCGGCTCTTGCCCAACTGGGCGAGGGCGGCGCCGAAGTTGGCCGGCGCCAGCATCAACAGGTGGCTCATCGGACAGGCGTCCAGGCGCCCGGTCCGGACGTAGTGGCGGTCCAGCCATTCCCGGACCACCGGCCCGCCGGTGCTGTGGGTGATGCAGGCGAAGCGTCGCCCGCGGCCGGCCTCGGCCAGGACCGGCGCCAGCGCGGCCTCGAAGGCGCGCGCGATGTCGTCGATCCTCACCTCGTTACGGAAGCTTACGTACTGGCCCAGGTGGACGTGGGCGATGTCCAGGCCCGGGCCGCCCTTGCGCGCCGCCTCGGCCTTGAGCCGGGCCGGAAGACCACCGTAGGTCCCGGTGCTGGTGACGCTCCAGCCGTGGACAAAGACGAGCAGGGGCTTGGACATGGCGGGGGTCAGCGGGGGGCTGGGAGCATGCTAACTTAGCCTGGCAACACAGGTCACAGGGGCGTTGCCGATGGCGCTGGAAGAGCGGCGGATGCTGGTCGGTCTGCTGGAAAAGGGAATGTTCGTCAGTCGCCTTGATCGCGACTGGGTGGGTACGCCCTTTCCGTTCCAGGGTTTCTACGTCGAGTCCGACAAGGACGTGGAGCTGCTGGGAAACTACTGCACCAGCGTCTTCATCGACGTCATCAAGAGCGATGCGGCAGCCGAACCCCTGCAGACCCTGGGGCGGAACAGCCGGTCGGTCTTCCCGCCGCGGGTCCACGAGTACCACAACACGGTCGACCTGTACGACGAAATGCCGCGTGCGCGCGAAGCCCACGCCAGCGCGCGCAAGCTGGCCGAACGGCTCGAGGCCGACGTGCGCGGCAGCCGGCGCCTGGTCGCCAGCGACATCCACGATGCCGTGGCGCCGATGGTGGAAAGCCTGATCCGCAACGTCGACGCCTTCTTCTGGCTGATGGCGCTGCTGCGCCGCGACGACTACGCCTACAGCCACGCCGTGCACTGCAGCGCGCTGGCCGCGGCCTTCGGCCGGCACCTGGCCCTGCCGCGCGAGGTGCTGGTCGACCTGGCGACCGGCGGCATGCTGCTCGACATCGGCAAGGCGGCGCTGCCGGACGAACTGTTCAAGCACCCTGGGCCGCTGTCGCCCGAGGCGATGGTCGCGATGCGCAGCCACGTCGCCGAAGGCCTGCGCGTGTTCGACGATTCCGGCCTGAAGGGAACCTGGGCCCGCGACATCCTCGCCGGCCACCACGAGCGCCATGACGGCAGCGGCTATCCCAATGGCCTCAAGGGCGACCAGATTCCGCTGGCCGCCCGGATGGGCGGCATCATCGACACCTACGACGCGATCTGCAGCGACCGCCCGCATGCGAAGGCCGCCTCCCGGCACGCCGCGCTGCAGGCGGTGTACCGCGCCACCGACAAGCTCTACCAGGGCGAGGTGGTCGAGCAGTTCCTGCAGTGCCTCTGCGTCTACCCGACCGGGTCGCTGGTCGAACTCAGCTCGGGCGAGGTCGGCATCGTGATGGCCCAGAACCAGGCGCGCCGGCTGCGGCCGCGGGTGATGCTGCTGCTCGACGCCGACAAGCGTCCCTACAAGCCCTACCGCGACATCGACCTGATGGCGGTCGAGCGCGATGCGGGCGGCAGCACCGCCGTGCGCATCCAGGCTTCGCTGGAGCCGGGGGCGCATGGCCTGGATCCGGCGGCGCTGTTCCTGACATGACCGCGCCCCTTTCCCTGCGCGGCGCCGAACTGCTGGCCCACCTGCAGCCGCATGTGCGCGGCAGCCTGCGCAAGGGCGAGCCGATGGCGCTGCTGCGCATGAGCCTGCTGGGCTCGCGCGCCTTCAACATCCAGCACGGGCCCGCGGTCGCGGACGAACTGGGGCTGCGGATGCAGGCGCAGGCCCAGGCGGCACTGCGGCCCGGCGACGAAGTGATCGCGCTGGGCACCAGCGACTTCGCGGTGCTGCTGCCCACGGTCAACGACGGCAACCACGCCCTGCTCGCGGCGGCCCGCCTGCTGCGGCAGTTCGAGGAGGCGCTGCAGCTGGACGGCCGGCCGGTGGTGACGCCGGTGGCGGTGGGCGTGGCGGTGACCCCCGACCACGGCGACGACGCCGAGTCGCTGTGCCGCAGCGCCGAGGCGGCGCTGTCGCTGGCCGAGCACTCCGCCGACCGGATGTCGCTGGCGCCGCCGCGCGACGCGACCCCGCTGATCTCGCCCGCCGACCTGCGCGAGGCGCTGCACCTGGGCCAGCTGGAAATCCACTTCCAGCCGATCTGGGACCTGCGTGCCGCGCGCATCACCGGCGCCGAGGCGCTGGCGCGCTGGACCCATCCGCGGCTCGGGCCGATCAGCCCGGCGCAGTTCGTCGCGATGGCCGAGTCCAGCGGCATGATCGCGGAGCTGACGCGATGGAGCGTCAACGCCAGCCTCCAGCACGCGGTCGAAGCGCGCAAGGCCGGCCTGCGGCTCCCCGTCTCGATCAACCTCTCGGCGGTGGCCTTCGCCGAGCGTGGCCTGGTCGAACACCTGCTCGACGCGCTGAAGCTGTGGGGCGTGCCGCCGCGCGACCTGGTGATCGAAGTCACCGAGACGGCGATCATCGCCGACCTCGACAAGGGCGCGCATATCCTCGACCGGCTCGCGGCCGAAGGCGTGCGGGTGTCGATCGACGATTTCGGCGTCGGCAACTCCTCGTTCGCCTACCTGCGCGAATTCCCGGCCACCGAACTCAAGATCGACCGGTCCTTCGTCACCGGCATGGTGCAGAACGCGCGCTCGGCCCAGCTGGCGAAGGCGATGATCGACTTCGCCCACCACCTGGGCATGCAGGTCGTCGCCGAGGGCGTCGAGGACAAGGCCACGCTGGGCAAGCTGGCGGAGCTGGACTGCGACTACGCCCAGGGCTACGTGCTGGGCCACGCCAAGCCGGCAGCCCAGTTCGTCGCGGCGATGATCGCCACCCGCTGAGCGCGGCTCAGGCGCCGACCGGCTCGTCTTCGGATTCGTTCGCGGCCTGCGGCTGCGCCGGCAGCCGGCGCGGCACCGCCTGCGCATCGAGCAGTCGCTCGATGCGGGCGAACACCTCGGCCCGCGCGAAGGGCTTCTTCATGAAGTCGTCGGCGCCGATGCGGTGCACGTAGAACTGCTCGGTCGCCTGCTCGTTGCCGCTGATCATGATCACCGGGACGTCGCGCGTCTGCGGGTCGCGGCGCAGCTGGCGCAGCGCGGCGAAGCCGTCCATGCCCGGCAGCACGATGTCGAGGAAGATCAGTTCGGGCGCCTGGGTGCGCGCGAGTTCCAGCCCGGCTTCGGCGTCGGCGGCCTCGAGCACCACGTAGTCGTTCTGGCGCAGCATCCGGCCGAGCAGGGCGACGATGGTCGCGGAATCGTCGATCACCAGCATGCGGGTGCCGGGGCGGGCATTGAGCCGGGGTTTGCCGCGGCGCTCGGCGCCTTTCGGGCCCGTGGCCGCCGGGGTCTCCGGCAGCAGCGGCGTGTCGTCGGCCAGCAGGGGCTCGCTGGAGGCCTTCGGGCTCACGGGCCGGGTATCCCAGCCGAACATCAGCTTGATCTTGTTGTAGATGGACACCAGGCGCTCCCCAACGCGGAATGGGCGATAGTGTCACTGGCCCGCGCGCCGCTGGCAATCGCGGCGGCGGCAGGCTGGACACCGGGGCCCGCAGCGCGCACCCTGCCGGCCCCAGCAACGCCCCCGAGGAACCCCGTGGCCCCGAAGTCGACCGTCTACAAGGCCCGCCTGCAGGTCAGCGACATGGACCGGCACTACTACGCCGGCCACGACCTGGTGCTGGCCCAGCACCCGTCCGAAACCGAGGAGCGCCTGATGCTGCGCCTGCTCGCCTTCGCCCTCTACGCCGACGAGCGGCTCGAGTTCGGCCGCGGCCTGAGCACCGAGGACGAGCCGGACCTGTGGCGCAAGGACCTCACCGGCCAGGTCGAGCAGTGGATCGAGCTGGGCCAGCCCGACGACTCCCGCGTGCGCAAGGCCTGCGGCCGCGCGGGCGAGGTGGTGGTGCTGACCTATGGCGGCCGTGGCGCCGACCTGTGGTGGGAAAAGAACGAAGCGGCGCTGGCCCGCTGCCGCAACCTCACGGTCGTGGATGTCTCGCCCGAGGACGCCAAGGCGCTGGCCGGCCTGCTCAAGCGCGGCATGGACCTGCAGGCGATGATCCAGGACGGCGTGCTGCAGCTGGTGGACGGCGATGCGACGCTGGAGATCACGCCGCGGCTACGGCGCGGCCCGGGCTAGTCGACCGTCTTCGACTCCGCGGTGCCCAGGGGCATCGGATCGGCCCGGTGCGGCGGCCGGCGCACCAGCAGCGGGTGCGCGAACACGCCCACCAGGATGATCGCGACGCCGGCATAGAACATGCCGCCCAGTTCGCGCTGCTCGCCCAGCAGCACGATCGCCAGCAGGATCGCGTAGACCGGCTCGAGGTTCACCGCCAGCTGCGCCGCGAACGCGCTCAGGTGCCGCAGCGCGACCAGCGACAGCGCGAACGGCAGCAGCGTGCAGGCCATCGCCAGCACCAGCAGCAGCACGCCGTCCTGCAGCCCCGGCAGCACCAGCGGCGACCCGAACCAGGGCAGCAGCGGCGTCGACAGCGCCAGGAACAGTCCACCCGCGCCCAGCTCGACGAAGGTCACCGTCAGCGGGTCGCCGCGCTCGACGTGGCGCTTGTTCAGTGCGCCGAAGAACGCGACCAGCAGCGCCGATATCGTGCCCACCACGATGCCCAGGTACATCTCGGCCGGCACGCCGCCGACCACCAGCGCAACCCCGGGCACCACGGCGACGCCCAGCAGCAGCTCGCGCGGCTGGAAGCGCTGGCCGGTGATCCAGGGCTCGACCAGGGGCACGAAGACGGTGGCCAGCGCGATGCACGTCACCGCGACCGACGCGTTCGCCAGCTTGATGGCGCCGTAGAAGGTGAGCCAGTGCAGCGCGACCAGGAAGCCGATGCCGGCGTAGATGGCCAACTGTCGTCCCGGCATCGCCCGCAGCCCGCGCCAGACCCGCGGCACCAGCAGCAGCGCGGCCGCGACCAGGCCCATGCGCCAGACCACCAGGGCCATCGCATCGAGCGTGATCGCCTTGCCGAGGATCGCGGTGAAGCCCCAGAGCAGCACGCAGAAATGCATCTGCCACTGCGCCCGGGCGACCGGCGTCATGCGTCGGCCCCGGCGACCAGCGCGCGCTTGGCGTCGGCCGGCAGCTGCTTGATCGCGTACTCGGCCCTGAGCGCGCTCGAGCGGTCCGGGTGCTCGAAGCGCGCCAGCAGGCGGCGCGGCGGGTGCGAGCGGGTGTAGCGCGCGCCCTTGCCGGCGGCGTGCTCGGCGTAGCGCTTGTCCACGTCCACGGCGATGCCGGTGTAGATGCTGCCGTCCTGGCATTCGACCAGGTAGACGAACCAGGCCACGTCAGCGCAGGCTCAGCGCGATGCGGCGCCAGTCGTCGCGGACCTCGGCGCAGTCCCCGCCGCCCATCGCGAACTCGCGGCAGACGAAGGGACGCACCTCGTAGATGCCGCAGCACATGTGCACGCGGTCGAGTGCAACGCACCAGCCGTCGTCGGCCTTGGCCATGATCAGGTAGCCCTCGTCATCCTCGTCGAGGAAATGATCGGGCGGCGCGTCGCCGGGCAGCACGCGCACGGGCAGCTGGCAGCAGCAGGCCTGGCAGTCGCTGCATTGGATGGCGGGGTCGGTGTCCACCGCGGCATTGTCCCACGGCGGCGCTTTCCAGGGACCAACGGCACTGTCCCGGTGCAGGCGCGGGCGTAGCATCGAAGCCCCGCTCCCGAGGTCCCGCCATGCGCCTGCCCGCCACCGGTCTCGCCCTGATGCTCCTGCTGCTTTCCTTCGTCTCGGCCGCAGGCTGTCCGCCACCGGGCTGGGACCGCGGCGAACTCGACGCGCTCAAGGCCAAGGGCTTTGAGGGCGTCGCCGACGGGCCACGACAGGCGCTGGCGCAGGGCCTGCCCGACTGCCTGGGGAGCCCGGACCCCGCGCTGCGCGACGGGATCGCCTACGAGGCGCTGGCGGCCTGGCTGCGCGCGGAGGGCGCGCTCGTGCCCGAGACCCGGCTGGCGCTGCTGGACCGGTTGGTCGGGCAGCTCGCATCGACCGACGCCGCCGGCTTCGAAGCGCCGTTCGCCGCCCTGGTGCTGTCGGAGGTGGCGCGCACCGACCGCGTCGCCGCGTGGATGACGCCGGCGCAGCGACAGGCGCTGGTCGAGGCGTCGGCGGGCTATGTCGAGGGCATCCGGGACTACCGCGGCTTCATCGACGGCGAGGGGTGGCGGCACGGCGTCGCGCATGGCGCGGACCTGCTGATGCAGCTCGCGCTGAACCCGGCGCTCGACAAGGCGCAGCTGTCGCGGCTGATGGATGCCGTCGCGTCGCAGGTGGCCCCGGTCGACGCGCCGCCGTATGCGCACGGCGAGTCCGAGCGGCTGGTGCGCCCGGTGCTGTTCGCACTGCAGCGCGGCCTGCATGACGAGGCCGAATGGTCTGCATGGGTGACGCGCCTGACGGCGCCCGCGCCGATGGCGGACTGGTCCGAGGCCCATCGCTCGGAAGCGGGGCTGGCGCGACGGCACAACGTCCGCGGCTTCCTGCTGGCGCTCTACGTCGGGCTGGACGCCAGCGGCAGTGAGCCGCTGCAGGCGCGCGTGCCGGCGGTGGTGTCCGGGCTGCGGACGCTGCAGTAGCGGCGTGTATTTGGGTTCTTCGCGGTGCCGCCGGCACCGCGCTCCAGGAGAAGAACCCTTACTTCGCTGGCACTTCGCGCACGGGCAGCGGCACGTTGCACAGGTCGATGTGGCCGGCCGGGTGCACGTACCAGTCGTCGCGACGGTTGCGGCGCGACTCGACCAGGTCGGCGAAGGCCGGGCGGTCGGTGCGGAAGACTTCAAGCGGGGTGCGTTCCGCTTCGGGGACATCGGCCGCGAGGCGGATCGAACGGATCGCGACGCGCTGCGCGGCCTGCTCGTAGAAGCCCAGCGGGCCGGTGCCGCGCGGCAGCACGCTCAGCCGCTCCATGCCCAGCACGACGCGGCCGACCGTGGTGATGTTGCGGTCGAGCTGACGCGGCGACTGTCCGGTGACGACGTACAGCTGGTTGCCGGTGCTGCTGTCGGCCGCCGCCGCGCGGCCGGCACCGACCGTCGCGTAGCAATGCGCCAGCCAGGCGATGGCGGCGCCGGGGTCGCGCGCCGCCGGGAAGCCCTGCACGAAGCCGACTTCCGGTGCCCAGCCGTCGGCGTCCGGAATCCTGGTGAAGTCGAGGCCGTCGGCGGTCCGGATGAATTCGGCCGGCAGCTTGGGCTTGGCCTTGCCCATCGTGCGCGCCTTGGCCGGATCCTCGCCGTCGGCATCGCCCCACTGCACCACGAAGTTGTCCTGCGAGCGGTTGATGCTGAGGCCGTCGAAGTAGCCGGCCCGGGCCAGGGTGCGGATGTTGTCGACGTGCTGCGGCGCGAACATCGGCGCCAGTTCGATCACGACGCGGCCAGAGTCCAGTTCCAGGTACAGCGTGTTCTGCGGATCCAGCGCGCGCCAGTCGGCCGGCGTCGACGCATCGAGCACGTCCTGCATCGTCAGTGCCTTCTGCGCCGGGCTGGTGGCGCAGGCGGCACCGAGCGGCAGGGCGAGGGCGAGGGCGAGCAGGGCAGGGCGCAGGGTCATGGCATGGCTTCCGGGCGGGTCTTGTTGCCCAAGCCTACCCGATCCCCTGTAGGAGGGCCTTCAGGCCCGAAGCTCTGGTTCCCTGTAGGAGGGCCTTCAGGCCCGAA
>LNFM01012067.1_pt1 | contig 11472 bp, 8 predicted proteins | sample 596031 | NCBI WGS metagenome assembly LNFM01 (sample SAMN04254537, study PRJNA301005) | activated carbon metagenome | isolation source: dual media filters at the Ann Arbor, Michigan drinking water treatment plant | place: USA: Ann Arbor | reverse complement strand
GCGGCCGACTACTGGGGAGACCGACGAATACCGTTCAGGTGCTTCTATTCTTTTCAGTAGCCCGCTCCCAGGAAATCGGGTCATGGGAGCGGGCTACGGAAGTGGCCCAGACGACGACGGTTGCCAAGCCGGCAGCCAAGGCACCGGTGCCCAAGACCGGCGCCAACCCCAACTTCGGCACCAACATGCCGATGATGAGCAGCGCTTTCGACACCGCCATGTGGCTCAACGCCGCCTGACGAGGTCAGCGGGGCCGTTTGACCGGGCGTCCCCGGCGGCGGCCTGAAGCGCCAGTGCGAGGTACTCGTGCACCGGCACCTCCTCGGCACGGCGCTGCGTGTCGAAACCGCTGTCGACACCGCGTTCCTCGAGCCAGCGGCCGAGCGTGTTGCGCAGCAGTTTGCGGCGCTGCGAAAAGGCCACGGTGACGATCTCGGACAGCAGCGCGGGCATCACCGGCGCGGCAGCGGGCAAGGGCAGCATGCGCACCACCGCCGAGTCGACACGCGGCGGCGGGTCGAAGGCGTCGGGTGGCACATCGAGCACGCTTTCGATGTCGTAGCGCCACTGCAGCATCACGGTCAGCCGTCCGTAGTCCTTGCTGCCCGGGGCCGCCGCCATGCGCTCGACCACTTCCTTCTGCAGCATGAAGTGCTGGTCGGCGACCTGTGGCGCCACCTGCAGCAGGTGGAACAGGATGGGCGTGGAGATGTTGTAGGGCAGGTTGCCCACCACGCGCAGCTTGCGGCCGGCAGACTCAGCCAGCGCGGCGAAGTCGACCTTCAGCACGTCGGCCTCGATCACCGTGAGCTGAGCGTGCCTGCGCAGCCGCGCCGCCAGGTCGCGGTCGAGTTCGATGACGGTCAGCGCGCCGGCGCGCTCCACCAGCGGCTGCGTCATGGCACCCAGACCGGGTCCGATCTCGACCAGCGCCTGACCCGGTCGCGGGTCGATCACGTCGACGATGCCGGCGATGACGCCGGCATCGACCAGGAAGTGCTGTCCGAAGCGCTTGCGTGCGACGTGGGCCAAGGAGGCGCGCCTTCTTGCCGCCGTCAGAGGGGCGGCTCGCGCATCTCGATGTAGGCGCGGGCCCGCAGGTCCTTGGCCCATTCGAGGTACGCGTCCTCGAACTTCTGTTCGCGCAGCACGCTGCGCGCCTGCTCGCGCACCTGCTTGGGATCGAGCGCGACATCGCGTCGCTCCAGCACCTGGATCAGGTGCACGCCGAAGCGCGAGACCACCGGCGCGGAGATGCCGCCGGGCGCCAGCGCGTTCATGGCTTCCTCGAACTCGGGCACGAACATGCCGGGCGCCGCCCAGCCGAGCTCACCGCCCTGCGGCGCCGAGCCGTCCTCGGAGTACAGCCGCGCCAGTTCGTCGAAGCTGCGGCCGCCGGTCTCGATCTGGCGCTTGTAGTCGGCCAGGCGCTGCGAGGCCACGGCAGCTGAAAGCTGCGGCGAGGTGCGCAAGAGGATGTGGCGCGCGCGGGTCTGCGACTGGCGCAGCGCGGCGCCTTCCCGTCGCTCGACCAGCTTGAGCACATGGAAACCGGCGCCGCTTCGCACCGGTGCGGCCACCACCTGGCCGGGCTGCAGGCCGCGCACCGTGTCGACGAAGAGGTCGGGCAGCCGCGCGGCCTGGCGCAGGCCGATCTCGCCGCCGCGTTCTCGGTTGCCGTCTTCGGACATCTCGCGCGCCACGGCGGCGAAGTCCTGGCCGGCCTGGATGCGCGCCAGCGCTGCCTCGGCACGCGCGCGGCGGGCTGCCACGGTGGCGTCGTCGGCCCCCTCGGGCACGGTGACCAGCACCTGCGAGATGTTCAGTTCGGTGTCGGCCTGCGTGCCGCGGCGCTGTTCCTCGACGAAGCGATCGATGTCGCCGTCGGTGATGCGGATGCGCTGGTAGACCTCGCGTTCGCGCACGCGTTCGACGAGCATCTGGTCGCGCAGGTTGGCGCGGAAGCGCGCGTAGTCGATGCCCTCTGCCCGGAGCCTTGCACGGAACTGTTCCAGCGTGAGCTGGTTCTGGGCGGCCACGTTCTGAACGGCACGATCGACCTCGGGATCATCGACCTTGAGGCCGCTCTCGCGAGCGTAGGTGACGATGACGCGCTCCTCGATCAGCGCATCGATGACCTGCTGGCGAAGGTCGGACTCGGGCGGCAGCCGCTGACCCGACCGCGCGGCCATGTCGCGAGCGCGCGCCATGCGCTGCTCGATCTCGCCGACGGTGACGAGTTCCTGGTTGACCACGGCATGGATGTAGTCGCCGCTGCGCACGGCGCTGCGGCCCTGGCCCATGGCCACGGGAACCAGGCCGGCCAGCAGCAGCACGAAGGCAGCTTGTCGCGAAAGACGGTGGAGATCAGTCATAGGTCTGTGTTGCGGGTGTCGCCGCCGGGACGTCGTCGCGAAGCAGTCGGTAGCCAGGGATATTGTCCTTCAAGACCTTCAGGGGGTTGGCACCGATGCGGGACAGCCCGACCAGCTCGAGTTGCAGGAGCAGGCGCGTGGTGGCCTCGCTGCGGCCCGTGGACAGACGCTCGGCCACCACCCGGCCGATCCAGCAACCGGCGTCGTACTCGAAGCCGACCACGGAATCGGTGATGCGGCGCTCCTGCACGCTGTAGTTGACGCGGCCCACGGTGTACCACGCGCCACCACAGCCACTGCCGGACAGGGCCGCCGTCGGCGCCGAAGCCCGGGCCTGGGCCGCCGGCCCCGGCGAGGACAGACGCAAGGGCCACTGCCAGCCTACTTCGAGTTGCTCACTGGCGCCACGCGTCAGTCGATAAGTGGTGCTGAGCGTGCGGAATTCACCGGGTGCCCAGCGCGCGGCGAGCAGGGCGCGACGCGTTCTGGCGATGTCGGGGCTGTACTGCAACGCCGTCTCGAAGGTCCAGTGCGGGACGACCGAGGTCGCACCGACCAGCAGCAGGTCCGACAGGCGCTGCTCCAGCGGCACACCGTCGGCGGTGATGTTCTGCGTGCGCAGCAGGTAGCGCTGAACGATGCCCAGCCGCAGGGCCTCGGCACCGCTGGCCCCGTCGAGCAGCCGCGTGGTGACGCCGGCGGCGATCTGGTGCGAGTCGGAGACGCGGTCGATGCCGGTGAAGCTGTTGTCGACGAAGATCGACGTGAAGTTGAAGTCACGCTCGGCGGAGTCGAAGTTGGGCAGGGTGCTCTGTGCGCGGAAAGGCGTGTTCACGTAGTGGATGCGCGGCTCCAGCGTCTGCCGCAGCGGCCGGCCGAAGAACACCGCCTCGCGCTCGAACTCCAGACCGGCGTCGACGCTCAGGCTGGGAATCACCCGCGAAGCGCTGCTGCGGCCGTCGCTCATCGGACTGTCGGTGCGGTAGCTGGCCGCATTCAGGTTCAAGCGCGGCACCACCCACCAGCCCGGCTCGCGCCAGGGCCGCGACACGCTGGCCAGCGCATGCCAGCGCGAGCCTTCGAGACGGCTGTCCTGCAAGGAGGCAAAGGACGGCAGCGTGAAGCGGTTGACCTCGGTCTCGGCCTGCCATTCCAGGCCCCCGGCCGCCCGGCCGCCCAGCCGGGCCCCCACCTGGGGGCTGCGCTCGTAGGGCGGCGTGATGAGCTCGCTGCCCTGAAGCACCTGCCAGCGCAGCACCTGGGCGTAGGCTTCACCGCGCGCCTTGCCGAAGCTCAGATCGCGGGCCGCCGCCAGGCGCAGTGGCAGCAGGCGCGGCGTCAGCACCCGGCCGGCATCGGGGAAATCACGCCACCAGTCGTCGTCGGACACGCGGTCGATGCGCGCCAGATAGCGGATGCCCGGGCCGACCGTACCGTCGTGCAGGAAGCTCAGCGAGTGCCGCGACCGGTCGGCCACGCGGTCGTTGGGCAGCAGGTCGAGGTTGAGCTGTCCGCTGAACGATCGTTCGAGATAGCGGAACTCGCCCGCCGCACCCAAGCCACGACGCGTGACGATGCGCGGCGTGATGGTCGCGTCCCGGTTCGGCGCGATGTTCCAGTAGTAGGGCACCGAGACCTCGAGACCGCTGCGGTTGTCGAGGTTGAAGCTGGGCGGCAGCCAGCCGCTCTTGCGGTCGTCCGTCAGCGGAAAACTCAACACCGGTGCGGCCAGGATGGGCACACCCAGGAACCGCAGCACCGCGCCTTCGGCCACACCTTCGTTGGCGTCGAAGTCCATGCGCACGCTGCGCGTGGTCAGCACCCAGTCGGGCTGGGCGCCGTCGCCGCGCGGGCAGCTCGTGTAGAGCGCCTGCGTCGCCGTGGCACGCGAGCTGTCGATGAAGTCCACACGCTCGGCGCGCCCGCCCGACCCCAGACGCTCGAACTCGAACTCGGGCTGCAGGAAGAAGCCCTCGAAGCGCTGCACGCGCAACTGCAGCTCGGGGCCTCGGTAGACGGCACCGTCGCGCCGCACCACGACCTGACCGGTGGCGCGCGCCAGATCCTCGGGTGTGTCGTAGGTGAGGCGGTCGGCACGGATGGTCAGCGTGCCGCGCCGGAACTCGACACTGCCCTCGGCCTGGGCGTCCAGGTCGGGCCTGGCATTCAAGCGGTCCGCACGAAGCACGATGGGAAGCTGGGACGCCGGGGTCCCCGAAGCCGGCGTGACGGCGGGCTGCAGCAGCACCCCGGGCGCCGGCTCGGACGTCGGCTGCGCCAGCGCCGGGCCCAGGCCGGCCAGGCACCACAGGCTGCCACCGCAGGCGGCGCGCAGTGCACGCATCAAGGTCTGAAGGACGAACGGCGGCACGTTGTGCGTGGGAAACCCGCTGATTCACGGGACTTCGAGAGGGGCGGGGATCGGGCTCGCACGGGAGAAGGCTTCCAAGGCGACGAGCCAGGGGTTTGTAGAATCGATTATCCATGAGGGCCCCTGCCCCATCGGTCCCGCAGGCTGCCGATCCGGCAGCGTCTCATGAGCCCATCGCCGCCTTCACCGCCCTCCCCCGCCCGGCACGTCAGCGCGGTCGTGCTTCAAGCGCGCGCCGCCGCCTTGATGCAGGCGGGGCTGGCGGCGGTCGATGCTGCGCCCCATCGGCACAGCTTCCTTCAGCAGGTGCTGGACGATCCCGGCCTCGATGCCGTGCTGACCCGCAAGGCCTTGCTGGCTCTGGCGGCATGGCAGGCAGCGATGCCGCCCGAAGACCTGCAGCGCCTGGACGAGCCCTCGCTGCAGCGCGAACTGGACGCCTTCGCGGTGCTGTCCCACGGCCAGCAGGGCGGCGCCCCATGGACCGATGCCCAGCACAGGGGATGGCAGCGCGCAAGCCGCGCCTTGCTGGACAGCGCGCTGGCGCAGCCCGGCGTGCCGCTGCACGGCGACTGCACGCTGGACAGTTTCCATGGCGGTGACACGCTGACCGAAGTCACCGGTTTCGCCAGCCCGGTCCTCGGCCCCCTGACCTGGGACCTGGCCTCCTTGCTGCGCGACCCGCGCCGGCCGCTCGACGAGGCCGCCGAACTCGACCACGCCATCCGGTACTGGGACGCGCTGCGGCGCGGCGGTCTGCCGCTGGGCGATGCATTCGCCGGCGACTTCGGGGAATTCTGGCGCGCCTGCGAGTGGACGGCCATGCTGCAGCATCTGGGCCGCATCGGCCGCATGGTGAGCCACGCGGGCGTCCTGGCGCCGGAAGGCGGCGCGGCCCTGCTCGCCTGGGGGACGCGCGTGGCCATGCGCTACCGGCCGCTGCAGCCGCTGGTGTCGCTGATCGAGCCCTGGACGGGCGACCGGGCATCGTCAGGCTTCACGTTCTGAGCCCGCCCGGGCGCCGGGCCGGCCCACCCGGCTCATCCTGGACGCGCACGGCCGCAGCCGGCCTGCGGCCGGTCCGTTGCCCGATCAGGGGCGCGGCAGGATGACCCTGTCGATGACGTGGATCACGCCGTTGCTGGTCAGCACGTCGGTGCCCGTGATGGCTGCCTTGCGGCCGCGCTGGTCATTGATGACCAGCGTACCGTCGACCGTCAGGGTCTGACCCTGCAGCGTGGTCACCGGCGTGCCCACCGGCACATCGGCCTTCAACACGCGGGCCGGCACCACGTGGTACGTGAGCACCTGGGTCAGCAGGGGGCGGTTGGCCAGCAGCTGCTCCTTGCTCAGGCCCAGTTCGGCAAGCAGCGAAGCGAAGGCCGCGTTGGTCGGCGCGAAAACCGTGAACGGGCCGGGCGCCGACAACGCATCGACCAGGCCTGCAGCCACGACGGCCTCGACCAGGATGCTGAAGTTCGGCAGGGCCTGGGCCGTCGCCACGATGTTGCGATTGGCCGGCAACAGCACCTTGTCGATGGTGTGGATCAGGCCGTTGGGCGCGGCGCTGTCGGTGGCGATGATCTTCGCGCTGCGGTTGCGCCCGTCGGTGATGACGAGGTCGGCGCCGACCGCATCGACCTTGAAGATGCCGCCCTGCACCGTGGTGATCGCGCGCCCCGCAGGGACTGCGGCCTTGGCCACGCGTGCGGGCAGCACGTGGTAGGTCAGCACGGCGGTGAGCAATGGCTTGTCGGCCAGCAGTTGCGCCTTGGTGACGCCCAGTTCCGTCAGCAGCGCGGCAAAGGCGTCGTTGGTCGGCGCGAAGACGGTGAACGGCCCGGCGCTCTCGAGGGTGGCAGTGAGGTCGGCAGCGACGATGGCTTCGCTGAGGATGCTGAACTTGGGATCGGTCTGCACGAGATCGACGACATTGTCGGGATCGTTGCTGCTGCCGCCGCACGCGGCCAGGAACGACACGGCGCCGACGACCACGAGCGATTGAAACCATTTGAGCATGGACTGCCTCCAGGCAAGGAAGTTGAGGGTTCTGAGCCGCGCAAAACGCCGCGGTCCGCAATTTGAACCGATCAGTCTTCCATTTGGCCTGTATGGTTATCTGTCGAACTTACAGGTTCTTACGCGACCAGTTAGTTCAGATCGTTCGCCGGCCAGCGCCGCGGCGCCTCAGGGGCAGGCCGTGATCACCTGCGCCACGGCCGCCGTGAGCTTCTTGCCATAAGGCACATGGAGGAATTCGTTGGGGCCGTGTGCATTGCTCTTCGGTCCCAGCACGCCACAGACCATCATCTGCGCCTGCGGGAAGCCCTTCTGCAGCATGCTCATCAGCGGGATCGTCCCGCCCTGCCCCACGTAACCCAGCGGCGCGCCGAAGTAGGCGCTCGATGCCGAGTTCAAGGCGTGTTCGAGCCACGGCGCCAGCTCGGGCGCGTTCCAGCCGGTGGCGCCCAGCGCGCCGGCGCGGCCGTCGGGGTGGAAGGTGACCCTGGCGTTGTAGGGTGCGTTGTCCTCCAGCAGTGCCTTGAGCTTCAGGCTGGCCTCGTTGCCGTCGACCAGCGGTGGCAGGCGCAGGCTCAGCTTGAAGGCGGTGTAGGGCCGCAGCACGTTGCCGGCGTTCTTCAGCTCGGGAAAGCCATCGACGCCGGTGACGCTGAGGGTGGGTCGCCAGGTGCGGTTGAGCAGGCCTTCGACGGGGTCGGTGGTGGTGGGCAGGGTCGGGCCGCCGTCGGCGCCGCAGGCCCAGGGCATGCGTTTCCAGACCTCGTCCTTCAGGATGGCGGCAGTGGCGCGCGCCTGCTCCAGGCGGGAGGCCGGCAGCTCGCAGTGGAAGCTCTGCGGCAGCAGGCGACCGGTGGCGCTGTCCTCCAGGCGGTCGAGCACGTGGCGCAGGATGCGGAAGCTGGACGGCACCAGGCCGCTGGCATCACCCGAGTGGATGCCTTCGCTGAGGATCTCCACCTTCAGCACGCCGCTGACCATGCCACGCAGGCTGGTGGTGAGCCAGAGCTGGTCATAGTTGCCGGCGCCGCTGTCGAGGCAGACGACGAGGCCGACCTGACCCAGCCGGGGCTTGAGCGCCTCGAGGTAGATCGGCAGGTCCGACGAACCGCTTTCCTCGCAGCTCTCGATCACTCCCACGCAGCGCGGGTGCGGCAGGTTCTGCGCCTTCAGGGCCTCCAGTGCGGTGATCGCCGCGTACACGGCATACCCGTCGTCGGCACCGCCGCGTCCGTAGAGCAGGCCGCTCTCGTACTTGGGCGTCCAGGGGCCGAGGTCGCTGCGCCAGCCGTTGAACTCGGGCTGCTTGTCGAGATGGCCATAAAGCAGCACGGTGTCCTTCGAGGCGCTGCCACTGGCCGCCAGCTCGAAGAAGATCAGCGGCGTGCGGCCTTCGAGCCGCACCACTTCCAGCTTCAGGCCGGGCAGCTTGCGGCTCTCGACCCAGGCCGCGGCATCGCGCACCACGCGGTCGAGGTAACCGTGCCTGGCCCAGTCGGCGTCGAACATGGGGCTCTTGGCAGGCACACCGATGTAGTCGGTGAGCGCCGGCACGATGCGCTGGTCCCAGGCTTCGTCGGCATAGGCGGCCAGGGCGGCGGATTCTTCGGCGCGGACGGGTGCGTTCATGGCGTTCCTCCTTCGGGCAGGTCGGATCTCGATGCCGCACAGTGTAGGACCCTGCCGCCCGGCCCGCCATGCCGGCGGCGCCCGTCCGCTGCACGTCGCCCGCCGCCCGCCCTCGGCGCTATGCTGGCAGACCCACCGGAGACCGCGATGAACGACTTCTTCACCCTGACCCTCTCCGACGACGGCGTGGCCCACTTGCAGTTCACGCGCCCCGAGCGCATGAACACGATGGCGCCGGCCTTCTTCCCCGCGTTGCGCGATGCCGTGGCGACCCTCAATGCCGAGGGCCGAGCGCGGGCGCTCGTGATCTCGTCGACCGGCAAGCACTTCAGCGCCGGCATGTCGCTGGACGTCTTCAGCGGCGGCATGCCCCTGCTGCAGATGGCCGACGCACGCGCACGCCTGGCCTTCCAGGACGGCCTGCGGCAGCTCATGCGCTGCTTCGACGTGATCGAGGAGGCGCGATTCCCGGTCATCGCGGCCGTGCAGGGCGGCTGCATCGGCGGGGCATTGGACCTGGCGGCCGCCTGCGACCTGCGCGTGTGCTCGGCGGATGCCTTCTTCTGCGTGCAGGAGATCCACATCGGCATGGCCGCCGACCTCGGCGTGCTGCAGCGTCTGCCCAAGATCGTGCCGCCGGGGGTGGCGCGCGAGATGGCCTTCACCGGCGACCGTCTCGCGGCCGAACGCGCCTTGGCCGTCGGCCTGGTCAACGCGGTGCTGCCGGACCCGCCGGCCACGGTGGCTCATGCATTGAAGCTGGCCCAGGCCATCGCCGCGAAGTCCCCCCTGGCCATCGCCGGCAGCAAGCTGGCGCTGAACTACGCCGTCGACCACCCGACTGCCGACGCCCTGCAGCAGATGACCCTGCTGCAGAGTGCCATCTTCGACATGGGTGAGATGGCACGCGCCATCGAGGCGTGGAAGGACAAGCGCGTAGCCACGTTCGACCCGCTGGCGCCGGTCGCACCGGTCTGACGAAAATCCAGGCGGCCGCGACCTCGCGGCCGTATGCTGGGCATGTGATGCTTCCGTCTCCCGATGAACGCTCGTCGATGACGACGCCGGCCGCTGCGCCGGCCTCGTCGGGTTTCGATTCGTTCTTCGAGTTCCTTCCCATCGGCGCCTACCGTTCTTCGCAGTCCGGCGTGCATTTCCGCGCCAACCCGGCGCTCGTGCGCCTGAACGGCTACGACACCGAAGCGCAGTTGCTCGCCGCCGTGCGCGACATCGCCAACGAGTGCTACGTCGATCCGCAGCGTCGCGCCGAGTTCGCCGCCGCCCTGTTGCGCGACGGCCAGGTGCGCGGCTTCGTTTCGGAGGTGTTCCGGCACCGCACACGCGAGCGGATCTGGGTCAGCGAAAACGCCCACCTGGTGCGCGATGCCGACGGCCAGCCGCTGTTCTTCGAAGGCACGGTGGAAGACCTGTCGGAGCGCATCGACCAGCTGGCCGAACTCGAGCGGCGCGAGGCGCAGCTGCGGCAGCTCGCCGACCACGTGCCCGGCATGGTCTACCGCGTGCACTTCGTCAACGGCAAGCTGAAGCGCTACAGCTTCGTCAGCCAGGGGGTGCGCGAGGTGTACGGCCTGTCGGCAGCGGAGGTGATGGCCAACCCGGCCGTCATGAGGCCGATGCGCCACCCGGACGACCACGCCCGGCTCGACGGCGTCGTCGCCGAAGCAACCCGGCTGGGACTGCCGCTGGCGGTGGAGTTCCGCATCGTGACGACCGACGGCAAGGTGCGCTCGCTGCAGATGAACTCATCGGTGGTGGAGCAAACGGGCGACGAGCAGGTCCGCGTCGGCGTCATCATCGACGTCACGGCCCAGCGCGAGGTCGAACAGGCGCTGCGCGACAGCGACGTGCGCTGGAAGCTGGCCCTGGACAGCGTGGGCGATGGCGTCTGGGACTGGAACCCGCTCACGAGGCACGCCAGCCTGTCGCCGCGCTGCCGCGAACTGTACGGCCTGCCGCCCGACCACGACGGCGAACTCGACTTCCTCATGCACCCCGACGACCGCGAAGCCGCCCTGGCCGCGCGCCAGGCGCACCTGGACGGCCGCACACCGGTCTACGTCAGCGAGCACCGGATGCGCCACGCCGATGGCCGCTGGAAGTGGATCCTGTCTCGCGGCATGGTCATCGAACGCGACGAGCAGGGCCGGCCGGCGCGCATGATCGGCACCCACACCGACGTCACCGAGCGCCGCGAGGCCGACGCGCTGCGCGCCCAGCGCGACCGTGCAGAGGCCGCGCAGCGCGCGATGACGCAGTTCCTCTCGCGCGTCAGCCACGAGTTGCGCACGCCCCTGAACGCCATCCTGGGATTCACGCAGCTGGTGGTGACCGATCCCGGCACGTCGCCCAAGCACCGTCCCTGGCTGGAAGAAGTGCTGGGCAGCGGGCGGCACCTGCTGGGCCTGGTCGACGACATCCTCGACCTCACGGGCGCACAAAGCGGGCTCATGAGCTTCGAGCTCGAGGCGGTGCCGCTGGCACCGGTGCTGCAGGAGTGCCGCTCGATGCTGGCGGCGGCGGCCGACTCCATGCAGCTGCTGGTGAGCGAGACCATCGTCGGGCAGGACCTGAAGGTGCGTGCCGACCGCAAGCGGCTCAAGCAGGTGCTGAGCAACCTGCTGTCCAACGCCATCAAGTACAACCGTCGAGGCGGCAGCATCTTCATCACCTGCCGGCGCGAAGGCGATGCGGTCGAACTGGCGGTGGAGGACACCGGCCACGGCCTCGACGAGGTTCAGCTCGCCCGCCTGTTCGCGCCTTTCGACAGGCTGGGGGCACAGCGCAGCGCGATCCCGGGCACCGGCCTGGGCCTGTCGCTGTCGCGTCAGCTCGTCGAGGGCATGGGCGGCAGGATCGTCGTCAGCAGCCGGCCCGGCGAAGGCAGCCGCTTCTCGCTGCGCCTGCCCCCCGCCTGAAGCGCGGCCTTCAGGCGCGCTCGAAGCGGAACACCGCCACGCTGGCCAGCAGGTTGGGCCAGCGCCGCACCACCTGGCCGTTCTGCAGGCCGAAGCTGTCGGTCACGGCCAGGCCCGTCTTGCCGGCCAGCACCTCGAAGTC
>LNFM01012066.1_pt1 | contig 11474 bp, 9 predicted proteins | sample 596031 | NCBI WGS metagenome assembly LNFM01 (sample SAMN04254537, study PRJNA301005) | activated carbon metagenome | isolation source: dual media filters at the Ann Arbor, Michigan drinking water treatment plant | place: USA: Ann Arbor | reverse complement strand
CTCGCGGATCGCGACGAGCTCCTTCACGGTGGCCGACTCCTCGAGGACGACGCCGAGGGCCGAGAGCTGCTTGAGCTTGTCGACGGCGCGGATGGTCGAGTCGGTGGTGACCCACGTGATGGTGTTGGCCTCGACAAGGCCGTTGCCGTAGGCACCCTGCATGACCTTGAGGAAGGTCTCGGAGGTGCGCTGGTCCTCGGGGAGGATCGAGAGGTCCAGCGACACGAACATCTTGTAGAGCTTGCCGTCCTTGAAGAAGAAGAAGTGGCGGTTGTTCTTGCCGTCCTTGTTCTCCCACTTCTCGAGCATCGACTCGCCGGTGTTGTGGGCGAACTCGTCCTCGATGATGGAGACGTCCCAGCCGGTCTTCTTGCCGTTGAACTCGACGAACGAGGCCGAGAGGGCCTTCGTCTCCTTCTTGCGGTCGGCGCGGAGGCGGTCCTGCGCCGCGACGTCGGAGGTCGCCTTGATCTTCTCGTCGTACTTCGCGTTGATGTCCTTCGCGTAGACGCCGACGATCTCGTCCTTCGTCATCCCGAACTTGAACTCGCCGAAGAGCGCGTCGAGCTTCTTGCGGTTGTCGACCGACATCGTCGGCGGCTTCTTGGGAGCGGCCGGCGCGGTCGTCTTCTTCGTCGTCTTCTTGCTGGTCTTGGTCGTCTTCGCCTTGCTCTTGGCAAAGACCGGCGCCGCGGGCGCGGCGAGGAGCAGCGAACCGACGAGGATCGCCGCGAGCGAGCGCAGGCTCGTGAGCAGCGGAGCCGACGGGCGACGCGGTTGGATCGACGGGCGACGAATCGTGAGCATGGGGAGTCCTTTCAGCCTAACTCGTGAAGTCCGACGCGCCAGGGCGGCCGGAATTCACCGGCATCTCAGAGGAAGAACGTGAACTGCGTGCCCTTGGAGGCTTCCGCAGCGAGCTTGGTCTCGAGCTTGTTGGCCTGGTCGAGGAGACCGCCCACGCTGCCGCCGCGGTCGTCGGGCTTGCCGTGGATGCGCTCGTAGATCGCGCGCATGCGGCGCTTGTAATAGACCTCGGAGGCGACGCCATCGGCGCCCTGGATCAGGGAGTCGCGGACACCGCCCTGCTGGGTGAGGAGGAGCTGGTTCAAGCCCACGGTCTCGCCGGGGGCCGCCGGAGTGCCCTTCGTCCAGCCGCCACCGGGCTCGGCGCGGTAGGCGAAGGCTGACGGCGTCTCGCCATCGGGGCAACGTCCGGAGGAGGCCGGGTTCGGAGCGGTGCCGCAGTAGGGCGGTCCGATCTCGACGATCTTGGCGCCGAACTCGGCCCCCGGCGTGCTCTCCGACGGGCCGACGAGCAGCACGCCGTACTTGATCTGGCCGGCGAGGTAGGCGTTGTCACCTTCCTTGGCCTGGGCGGCGGCTTCCTTGTCCTTGGCCTTCTTGAACGCCATCGCGTCGTACTTCGCGGCGCGGGTGTGCAGGTCGACCATGGTCTTCAGCTCGGCGACGCCGGCGTAGAAGTTCACGATCTCGGCCGCGACGACGTCGGGGATCGAGTTCGCCTTGATCTTGCCGAACACGGCGTCGCTCTTCAGATCGAGCTTGCCGATGAGCGTCTCGAGCGCCTTGTCGGCCTCGGCGCTGTACCCGAAGTTCGTGGCGACGCGCGGCTCGAGCGCGCTGTCGATCTCGGAGAGGACGCGCTTCAGGCCGGCCACCGACGACGGTGCGGCCTTGCTGCGATCACTCGTGTTGCCGAGGATCTCCTTGGATCCCGCGAGGCCCTCGTTGAACGAGTTCGCGGCCTGCGAGCGCTTGCCGACCGCGATGCCGACGAAGAGCGCGACGACGGCGGGCACCGCGATCTTCGCGATGACCATGCCGCGGCTCTGCTGACCGACGTTCTCGACGGGCTTGCCGTCGTTGACGATGATCATTTCGGGCGCGCGCTGCATCGTCTGCTGCACGGCCATCGCGTTCATCGCGCCGAACGGATCATCCGCGGCGTTCGGGATGACCGGCATCGGCTGCGACGGCGGCGCCATGTTCGGCGGCGGGGGCAGGTTCAGGCCGGGGGGAGGCACCACGCCGCCGGTCTGGCGCGGCGCGGTCGGAATCGCACTGGTACGCCCACTGGGTGCGGGCGCGCCGCCCCCAGCATCCGCCGCCGGGGTCGGTCCCGTCTTCTTCAGTCCCAAGCGCTGCTTGAGATCGCTGATATCGCGGCTTCCGGGTCGCTTGGCATCACTCAAAGGGGGACTCCTGGCTCCGAGGCGCCGGCACTGTATGGAGGGACGCCTCCGAGTGTCAAGGATGCCGGCAGGTTGCGCGAGTTGCGTGATGTTGCGCATGTGCCCCGCGAACAACACGTCAGGGGAGGCGTGAAAGCGCGGTCACACCCGATCCCGCGTTGGCAGGCGAGGACTTCCGTAAGCTGCCGCACTTGCCGGCGTTTCCTTCACGAACCGTCGGTGGCCGCGCTGGCCCGACGGGTGCAAAGTAGACCGAGTACGCTCGCGGAGCGTCTTCGCTTCGCAACCGTCGAAAGGCTCACCCAGTGAAACGTACTGCCCTGATCGCCGCCGCCCTGACCACTTTCGGGATCGTCTCCCTGGGCACGACCGGCACCGCCGAGGCGCGCCGAGGCGTCCGGTTCGGTGGCGGTGCCCGCGTGAACGTCCGCGTTCCGGGCGTCTCCGTGCGCTTCGCCCGCCCGGCCTTCCGCCCCCGCGCTTCCTGGTCGGTCGGCGGCTCGATCCACATCGGCGGCGGGTTTCGCTACCGGCCGTACCGTCCCTACTACTACGCGCCCGTGCCGACCTATTACGGGCAGTACTCCACGTCGTACTACCCCGTGTCGCCGGAGCCGGCCGTGTCGGCGGTCGTCGTCACGCCCCGCCCGGAGCTGCCGCGCTTTGCGTTCGGTCTGTTCGCCGGTGGGGTCTCGGTCGAGAACGCGAGCGAGTCGAGCGACATCGGCATCGTGGGCCGCTACCGCCTGACCGGTGGTCTCCTCGTCGAGGGTGAAGTCGGCAAGATGTCGTACGAAAACGACGTCCGCGTCGACCGCCGGATGGGGGCGTCCCTCGTCTGGGAGATCGGGGCCTACAACAAGCTCGCTCCGTACATCCTCGGTGGCTTTGGCATCCAGCAGGCCGATATCGCGGACCGCTACGAGACCACGCAGAACTACGGGGAGCTCGGCATCGGTCTCCGCTACGCCCTCTCCCCGCGGGTCCACCTCGCCTTCGATGTCCGCGCCGGGACGCGCGCCAACGTCGGCGAGACGGAGGACAGCGGTCCGGTGATCGGCACCGACCAGAGCCGCATCATCACGCCGCCCTCGGATGACGAGACCGAGGAGTACACGCGCGCACGGCTCTCGGCGCTGATCTACTTCTGATAGATTCGCCAGCAATGAGCTGGCGTCCTGTCGTCGAACAGCGCGATGTGGTCGCGCGCGACGGGACACGAATTGGCTACCAGGTTCGGGGCTCCGGACCGGTGGTCGTGCTGGCGAACGGGCTCGGTGGGACCTACCTGACGTTCCGCTACCTCTACGAAGCCCTCGCCGGCTACAAGGTCATCAGCTGGGACTACCGCGGGCTCTACTCGTCGGCGGCCAGCGCCGATCCGCGCGCCAACACCATCGCGCACCAGGTCGACGACCTCACCCGCATCCTCGAGCAGGAAGACGTTGGCGACGTCGTGATGGCCGGCTGGTCGATGGGCGTGCAGGTGGCCTTCGAGACCTTCAAGCAGCATCGCTCGCGCGTGAAGGGCCTGTTCGCGATCAACGGCACCTACGGCCGCGCCTTCCGCACGGTGATGGGGAGCCGCTTCGTCGGCCAGACCATCCCGATGCTGCTGAAGGTGATCCGCGCGCAGGCTGGGCTCGTCGGGCGGGCCACCAAGCTGGTCGCCGGCAAGGACGCGCTCATCTCGGCGATGAAGGCCGCCGGCCTCGTCTCGAACCAGATCGACATGGAGGTCTTCCGCGCCGTCGCGGGGGGCTTCACCGAGATCGACTGGGTCATCTACAGTGACCTGCTCGCGCGCCTCGACGAGCACGACGCGGAGGATGTCCTCTCGGCCGTGGACGTCCCCGTCACCATCGTGACCGGCGACAAGGATCTGATGACGCCGCCGTCCACGGCCGAGCACATCCACCGCGCCATCCCGCAGTCGCGTCTGGTCCTCATCAAGGGCGGGACGCACTACACGCCCGTCGAGTTCCCCTCGATCGTTGTCGAGGAGCTCCGCGGGTTGCTCGACAAGGTCCCCGGCTGGGAGCGGCCCGCGCGATGACCTCGGACCAGGGAGCGAAGCGACGGGGCGACCGCGGAGCTCGATCGAAGCGAGGGCCGGCGCGATGAATTGTGATGCCTGCGGGGCCGAGGTCCTCGATATCGACGTTCGCTGCGGCGAATGCGGTGCGATCCTCGGCGCGACCGGCGCGCACCGGATGCTCGGCCAGGTGATGCTCGGCCAGTACGAGCTCGTCGACGTCCTGGGGCAGGGCGGCATGAGCGTCGTCTTCAAGGGCAAGCACAAGCTGACCGACCAGGAGGTCGCCCTCAAGATCCTGCCGCCCGAGCTCGCGGCCAACAAGGAAGTGAAGTCGCGCTTCCTCGACGAAGCGAAGGCCCTCGCCGCCCTCGACCATCCCAACATTGTCCACCTCTACAACTTCGGGCAGGAGAACGGCTTCTTCGTCCTCGCCATGCAGTTCGTCCAGGGCCAGACGTGGGAGCGGAAGATCCTCGAGTCGACGAAGCTGCCGTGGGCGGAGTCCTGCCGCATCGCCGCCGACGTCCTGCGCGCGCTCGAGTACGCTCACGGCCGCGGCGTCGTGCACCGCGACATGAAGCCGTCGAACGTCCTCGTGCGCGCCAACGACGGCGTCGCCACGGTGATGGATTTCGGCATCGCGAAGATGGCGACATCGACGCGCCTCACCGCCACGGGGCAGACGATGGGCACCGTCCGTTACATGTCGCCGGAGCAGGTGCGCGGCCAGGACGTCGATCTACGCACCGACATCTACTCGCTCGGCGCGACGCTGTACGAGTCGCTCGTCGGCGACACGCCCTTCGACGGCAACACGCACTTCGAGATCATGACGAAGCACCTCTCGGAGGTGCCGAAGCGGCCGAGCCTGCGCGGGGTCACGTTGCCCCTGGATGTCGAGGACGCGCTCATGCGCAGCCTCGCGAAGAAGCCCGACGATCGCTTCGCGAACGCCCGCGAGATGCGGCGGATCATCGAGGCGGCGCTCAAGGCCGGTGACGTCGGCCTCATCGAGACCCAGCGCATGGGCCGGGACGTGGTCGACCAGCTGCCCCCGAGGTCAGCGGCGACGGTGTCGACCGATCCCGCCGCGGTGCAGCTCGCCCGGTCGCTCTCCGGCAACGAGACGGAGCTCGCGGATGCGCTGGAGCCTGGGACCTCGGGGCGCGTGCGGCGCAAGCGGAGCGTGCTGCCCTGGATCTTGCTCGCCCTCCTCATCGTGGGTGGCGGCATCACGGCGGCCCTGATCCTCCTGAACCGCGGGGGCCCCCACACCCCCACCCTCGCGGGAGTGCCGCTCGTGAAGCAGGGGACCTTCGGCGACCTCTCGGTCCAGACCGATGGCCGGCTCGAGCCCGCGGAGGTCGCGGCCCTCTACCGGTCGTCGTGGTCCGACATGTCTGCCCAGTTCCAGGCTGGCAAGCCGCCCTTCGAGATCACGGACCGCGTGAAGGAGATCGTGGCCCTCCCGGCCTCCGCGCTCTGCGACAAGTCGCTGTATCTCGGGACAGAACCGCCGCAGGACTGCCTGACGACCCTGGCCACCATCTCGCTGAACAACGCCCGCCAGGTGCGCGCCTACGTGGTCTCGGACCGGGCCCATTTGACCAAGGCCATCCGGACCGCGATCGCGACCGCCGTCTGCTATTTCGACGCCGAGTTTGCCAAGGATATGAAGGCCGGCGATCTCTGTGATCGAGCGGATGCTCTGGTCGAGACCCGCGTGCGTTGACAAGTACGCGAGACTGCACGAATACTCGCCGACGGAGGACCCATGTCCCGCATGGTCATTGCCGCGGTCGTTGCGGCCGTCATCGCTGGTTTGACGGCGATCGCGTTCTTTGTCACATCGTCGAGCTTTTCTGACCGCGCCGAGAAGGAAGGACGCGACAAGATCCAGCGCGCGTACTCCATCGGAGCGCAGCTCAATCAGCTTCGCAACATCGACGTCCAGAACAAGGTCGAGCGCCTCGCGGCGTTCCCCGACCTTGTCGCCGCGCTGCGCAGCAAAGGAGAGGATAGCGATCGCAACGCGCAGATCGGCTTCCAGACCTTCGTCGCGAAGGATGGCCAGCAGGCGGAGAAGCCCGAGGTCATGGCCCTCGTCGACAAGACGGGCAATGTCGTCGCGCTCTACGAGCAGCGGGGGGCCGTCGCCGGCCAGTGGAAGAACGCCAAGGGGGAGTCGATCATCCCCGCGATCAACGTCGTCCTGAAGAGGAAGGTCATCATCAGCGACGTCTGGGACTACGGCGAGAAGGGCCTGATGAAGCTCGGCGTCGCGCCCGTCATCGATCCCGATGCGCCGATCGCCGACGACGGCTCGGACATCATGGGCGCGGTCCTCATCGCGTACTCGCAGACCGCGAAGCTCGCGCAGAACGACAGGGACATTCTCGGGACCGACGTCGCGTACACCGACGGCAAGCGCATCGTCGCGACGAGCTTCACGACCAGCAGTGGCGAGCCCGACGCAGCGAAGAGCACGTCGCTGGCGGCGCTCCTCTCGTCCGGCGCCCTCAAGGACACCGACTCGCGCCAGACCATCACGCTCGATGGCATCGAGTACTACGCGGCGATGGCCAAGCTGCCGCAGCAGGCGACGAAGCCGTTGCCGAGCGACTACCCCAAGGTCGCGGCCGCCACGATCGTCCTCGCGCCGGCCGTGGCGTATGGGCCGATGGCCGACACGCGCGGCACGGTGAAGCTCTTCATCGCGCTCCTCGGTGCCGGCGCCCTCGTCATCGCGCTGCTCGGCCTCTACCTCGAGCACCGTCGCCTCGTCGCGCAGGTCGACGGAGTGGAGCAGGGCGTCACCGACATCATCAACGGTAACGTCGACCGCACGTTCCGCCCCGTCGGAGCCGAGCTCGACGGCCTCGCGAATGGTCTGAATGTCATGCTCGCGCGCCTCTTCGGCCGCCCCGAGCCGGGCGAGGAAGAGTTCGACGAGAACGGCAACGTGCTCCAGCCCGGCACCGTCGACTTCGACGACGGCGGCGAGGCGACCAAGGGGGCCGACCCCGATCTCGCCGCGCTCGTGCAGGAGTCGGAGCCCGACTACTACAAGCGCGTCTACACCGAGTACCTCGCGGCGAAGAAGGCGGGCGGCAGCCCCGACGACGTCTCCTTCGAGAACTTCATCGCAAAGCTGAAGGTCAACGAGGGCAAGCTGAAGGTGCAGTTCCAGTGTCGTGCGGTGCGGTTCCGCGTTGTCACCAAGGACGGCAAGGTCACCCTCAAGCCCGTTCCGATCTTCGCGTAGATGACCGTCCAGACCGGCCTCGCGCGGCTCGTCGCCGAAGGCAGCTCGCTCCTCGAGGGCCGACGCATCGGCCTCATCTGCAACCCGACGGCGATCGACACGCAGTTCCGCCACGCGGTCGACCTGCTCGCCACCGACCGGCGCTTCAAGCTCACGGCGCTGTTCGGCCCCGAGCACGGCGTGCGCGGCGACGCCCAGGACATGATCAGCGTCGATGACGCGAAGGATGCGCGCTCGGGGCTCCCCGTGCACAGCCTCTACGGTCATACGGAGGCCTCCCTCACCCCAACGCCGGCGATGCTCGAGGACATCGACGTCCTCGTCTACGACGTCCAGGACATCGGTAGCCGCTACTACACGTTCGTCTGGACGATGGTCCTGGCGATGCGCGCGTGCGCGGCCGCGAAGAAGGGCTTCGTCGTCCTCGATCGCCCGAACCCGATCACGGGGGCCGCCGTCGAGGGTGGCGCCATCCTGCCCGGCTACGAGAGCTTCGTCGGCCTCGTCTCCTGCCCGAACCGCCACGGCATGACCGCGGGCGAGATCGCCGCCTGGCGCCTCGCCACGGAGGGCCTGGATCTCGAGCTCGCCTGCATCACCATGCGCGGCTGGGAGCGCGACATGTGGTTCGAGGAGACCGGCCTGCCGTGGGTGCTGCCGTCTCCCAACATGCCCACGACCAACACCGCGCTCGTCTATCCGGGGATGTGCCTCGTCGAAGGCACCGAGCTCTCCGAGGCGCGCGGCACCACCAAGCCGTTCGAGCTTTCGGGCGCGCCCTGGCTCGATGGCTACGCGGTGGCCGAGGCGATGACGAAGATGGATCTACCGGGAGTCACGCCTCGCCCCGCCGTCTTCACGCCGAACTTCCACAAGCACAGCAAGCAGGCGAACGGCGGCGTGCAGCTTCACATCACGAACCCGCACACGTTCCGCCCGTACCGCACGGGCGTCGCCTTCCTGAAGGCCTGCCACGACCTGAACAAAGACAAGTTCGCGTGGCGCGAGAAGGCCTACGAGTTCGTCGACAAGCTTCCCGCGATCGATCTGCTCGCCGGCGGCCCTGGCGTCCGCGAGGGCATCGAGGCGGGCGCCTCGGTCGATGACATCGCCGCGCGCTGGCCGCGCGACGAAGGGGCGTTCTCCGAGGAGCGCGCCGAGTTCCTGCTGTATCCGTAGCTCGTGCTCGCGGTTGCTGCGCCCCTGAACTTTCACCGCCACGGTGCCCACATGGCGGGGGCCCGGATCTTCACCGCCGAGGTCGCGCAGGACGCCAAGGTCGGAAGGTGCGTGCGAGCCAGCCGCGGAACCACCCTGGGTTCCCTCGAACCCTTGGCGTCTCCGGCGCCCTTGGCGATAAGAATTCTTCGGCTCGTGCTCGTGCTCGCGCAGCCGCGTGATCGACTTGCCGGGCAAGGACCGTGCGATCCGTGCCATCGAGCTGCACGCCGGGCACGGGCCGGGCGCGGGTCCAGGTGTGGGGCCGCGCGCGCTGATACAGTCGCCCCGTGAGGGTCGGGCTCTTCGGCGGTAGCTTCAATCCGCCGCATGCGGCGCATCAGCTCGTGGCGCTGTACGTGCTCGAGACGCAGCCACTCGACGAGCTGTGGTTCATTCCGACGTACACGCACGCGTTCGGGAAGTCGCTCGTACCGTACGAGCACCGCGTGGCGATGTGCGAGCTGGCGGCGGCGGCGCTGGGGCCCCGGGTGCGGGTGTCGCGCGCCGAGTCCGAGCTCGCACAGGCGCCCGGGTTCGTCGCGAGTCGCACGCTCGATCTCGTGAACCACGTCATCGCGCAGGGACACGCGCCGCGGCTCGTGATCGGGGCCGATATCCTCGGCGAGACGCACAAGTGGTATCGCTGGGACGAGGTCGCGGCGGCGGCGCCCCCGATCGTCGTCGGCCGGGCCGGACACCTGCTGCCCTCCGGCGCGAGCGAGACGGGGATCCAGATGCCCTTCGTATCGTCGACGCGCGTGCGAGAGCTCGCGGCCGCCTGGCGGGCCGGGGATGCGGGAGCCGAGCAACAGCTCGCCGCTCTTTTGCCGCGGCAGGTGATGGGGTATATCGCCCGCGAGCAGCTCTACCCATGACCGGCACCACGCGTAATCCCACCACGTTCGTCGTCGGCGCCGGCCCGGTCGCGACCGCCATCGCGGGTGCGCTCCGCCTGGGAGGCGTGCCCGTCCTCGGCCTCTGGGCTCGCAAAGCCGCCAGCGCGCGGTCTGCGGGCTCGATCGCCGGGGTCGCGGCGTTCTCGTCCGCGCCGCCCGACATTCTCCTCGAGTGCGAGCACGTGATCCTCGCCGTGCGCGACGCGGCCATCACCGAGGTCGCGACGATGCTCGCCGGGACTGGCATGCTCGGTAAGCGCCACGTCGTGCTGCACTGCGCGGGCGCCGCCTCGGCGCAGGATGTGCTCGGCGGTATCGCCGCGACGGTGAGAGGCATCGGCACCCTCCATCCGCTCTCGGCGATCGCCGATGGCAAGACCGGCATGCGCGCGCTGAAGGGCACCGTGTTCGGCGTCGAGGGGGATGTGGTTGGCCGGGCTGCTGCCGCGCGCCTCGTCGGCCTCATGCAGGGCGTTGTCCTCGATCTCGATTCGACGCAGATGGGCGCGTATCACGCCGCCGCCGCGATGGCCTCGAACTACGTGGTCGCCGCGCTCGACGCCGCCGCCGCGATCCTCGCCGGTGCGGGTATTCCCGCCGACCAGGCCGCGCGCGCCCTGGTGCCGCTCGCTCAGGGCGCTCTCGCGAATGTCGCGGAGCGCGGCACGGTGGCAGGCCTCACGGGCCCGGTTCGACGTGGTGACGCGACAACTATTCAGAAGCATCTCGAGTCGCTGAAGGGCAAGCCCGAGCTAGCCGAGGTGTATCGGGCGCTTGCACGCCGGGCCGTGGATGTTGCCCGTCGCATCGAGGGCCCGCAGGCACCAGATCGCGCAGGTCTCGACGCGATTCGTGCGCTGCTTTCTTCGTCGACCTAGCCCGCGCGGCTGTCGTATCGTGGCCGCACGATGACTCGCCGCTGGTTCCTCTCGCTCGTCGCGTCTGCGTTCGTCCTTGCTGCCGTCGGCTCGCCGGCGTTCGCCGAGGAGAAGGCGAAGGTCAACAAGGCGATGGCCGGCAAGATCTTCCTCAGCGACAAGCGCTATCCGTCGTCGGCGAAGTCGCTCGGCGACTTCAACGCGAAGATCAAGAAGCAGAGCAAGCTCAACTTCTCCGAGAACAAGGAGAAGCAGGAGTGGAAGATCCACTTCATCGGCTTCCTCAAGGCGCCGCTCAACGACGTCGAGTACCTCGTCAAGATCTACGAGGTCGGCGGTCGCGGCAACCAGCTCCTCGCGTCCTTCGAGCAGTTCACCGACTCGCGCGGCCAGACCTCGCTCATCTCGCACATGACGCTCGAGAAGAAGACGGTCGGCGTGAACAAGCAGCTGATGATCACCATGGAGAGCAAGGGCAAGGTCCTCTGCTCGGCGCGCTTCAAGATCCTCGGCGAGGGCGAGAAGTACAACGGCAAGGTCGACTTCTCCGAGGAAGAGGCCAACGGCGGCGTGAAGGAAGAGGAGTAGCCTCCTCTCAGCGGACGTCGAGCGAGAGCTCGAACGCCGTCGACGTATCGGGCGGGAACACGCGCAGTCGATAGCGGCCGGACACCGGAAACGTGTGGCCGAAGCCGAATTGATCCGGATCGGAGGACCGGGGGAACGCGGCGAGGCCGATCGCCTTGCCGGACGGGTCTTCCACCGTGACCACGAGCTGGTCCGGCTTCATCAGCTCGCCGAGCTTGTTGCGGAGCTCGAGGCGGAAGCGAGCCGTCCGCGCCGACACGAGCGGCGTGGGGATCCACACCCGGAGCCGGGCCTCGCCCGACTCGACGAGGACTTCGCGGCGCTGCGTCTCGGCCGGGGTGTCGTCGATGTGGACGGGCGCGGGGGCGAAAA
>LNFM01024582.1_pt1 | contig 11475 bp, 6 predicted proteins | sample 596031 | NCBI WGS metagenome assembly LNFM01 (sample SAMN04254537, study PRJNA301005) | activated carbon metagenome | isolation source: dual media filters at the Ann Arbor, Michigan drinking water treatment plant | place: USA: Ann Arbor | reverse complement strand
ACGTGTTCGAGAGCCAGGCCGACGCCTTCTACACCAGCGGCCTGGTGCTCGACGACGGCGTGATCGACCCGCGCGACACCCGCGCCGTGCTCGCTTTTTGCCTCGATACCTGCGCCGAGGCCGCCGCCCGAGAGCCCCGGCCCATGCAGTTCGGCGTGGCGCGCATGTAGATCCCACCCCCCCGTTCGGGCTGAGCCCCCATCCGTTCGCCCTGAGCTTGTCGAAGGGTTCACCAAGATGTTGGCCAGGGCTTCGACAGGCTCAGCCCGAACGGGAAAGTTGATTCAGCAACAAGGAGACAAAAAATGCAGTTCACCCACGAGCACCGCGAGATCCAGAAGACGCTGAAGCGCTACATCGACGAGCACATCAACCCGCATGTGGACGAGTGGGAAGCGGCCGAGATCTTTCCGGCGCACGAGGTGTTCAAGGGCCTGGGTGAGCTGGGCTTGCTGGGCCTCACCAAGCCCGAGGCGTTCGGTGGCGCGGGGCTGGACTATTCGTACAGCCTGGCCATGGCCGAGACGCTGGGCCACATCCACTGCGGCGGTGTGCCCATGGCCATTGGCGTGCAGACCGACATGGCCACCCCGGCGCTCGCGCGCTTCGGCAGCGAAGAGCTCAAACGCGAGTTTCTCGCGCCCGCCATCGCGGGCGACATGGTGGGCTGCATCGGCGTGAGCGAGCCAGCGGCCGGCAGCGATGTGTCGGGCATCAAGAGCGTGGCGCGCAAGCAGCCTGCAGGCCGACTGGATGTGCATGCTGGTCAACACCAGCGACGGCCCCGCGCACAAGAACAAGAGCCTGGTGATGGTGCGCATGCGCGAGCACGGCAAGCTCGTCAAAGGCATCGAGGTGGCGCAGAAGATCAAGAAGATCGGCATGAACAGCAGCGACACCGGGCTCATCTATTTCGATGACGTGCGCGTGCCGCAAAGCAACCGCATCGGCGCCGAAGGCGCCGGCTTCATCTACCAGATGCAGCAGTTTCAAGAGGAGCGCCTGTGGGCGGCAGCCAGCTGCATCCAGAGCCTGACCAACTGCATCGAATGGACGGTGGAATGGGCACAGGAACGCAAGCTCTTTGGCGCCACGCTGGCCGATCAGCAGTGGGTGCAGTTCAAGCTGGCCGAGATGAAGACCGAGGTGGAGACACTGCGCGCACTCACCTACCAGGCCTGCGAAAACTACGTGGACGGTGCCGACGTGACCGAGTGGGCCACCATGGCCAAGCTCAAGGCCGGGCGACTCAATCGCCTGGTGCCCGACACGTGTTTGCAGTTCTGGGGTGGCATGGGATTCACCTGGGAGAACAAGGTCTCGCGCATGTTCCGCGACGGTCGGCTGGCGTCGATTGGGGGCGGGGCGGACGAGGTGATGCTGGGTATTCTCGCCAAGACGATGGGCATCGCCAAAAGGCCGGTGAAGTGAGCCAGGTCTTTCAGGTGGAACGTCTCGGCGACACCGAACGCTGGACCCTCAACGACCCCACCACCCGCAACGCCCTGAGCGACGCCATGGTGCTCGGCCTCTTTGAGGCCACCCTGCGCGCGCAGCAAGACGACAGCCTGCGACTCATCGTCCTCACCGGCGCGCCCGGCGCCTTCACCGCGGGCGGCAGCTTGGGGCATTTTTCCAGCACCATCGGCCAGCCGCTCCCACCCGGCGAAGACGACCCGCTGATCGCCATGAACCGGGGCTTTGGCGATGTGTTGCACGCGCTGTGCGCGCTGCCGCAGCTGCTGGTGTGCGCGGTTGACGGCGCGGCCATGGGCGGCGGTTTTGGCCTGGTGTGCTGCGCCGATCATGTGATCGCCACCGAGCGCTCGGTGTTCGGCACACCCGAGGTCACGCTCGGTTTGCCACCCGCGCAGATTGCGCCCTTTGTGTGGATGCGCCTGGGCGAGGCCAAGGCCCGCCAGTGTTTGCTGCAGGGCCTGAGCTTTCGCGCCGAAGCCGCCATGCAACTGGGCCTGGTGGACGAGGTGGCCGACGACGGTGAGCTGGAGCAAGGCCTGCAGGAGCGGCTGGCGCGGCTGAGGCGCGCCGCGCCCGGCGCGGTGGCCAGCACCAAACGCCTGCTGCAGCGGCTTCGCGGCGATGTGCCCGATCTGCGTGACGAAGCAGCCATCGCCTTTGCGACCGCGCTGCGCAGCCCCGAAGCTGCCGCAGGCCTGTCTGCGTTTGCCAAGAAGCAGCCCGCCCCCTGGGCCACCAAAAAATGAAACGCCTCCTGATTGCCAACCGCGGCGAGATCGCCCGCCGCGTCATCCGCACCGCGCACGCCATGGGCATCCAGACCGTGGCCGTGTACGCCGACCCGGACCGCGATGCCCTGCACGTGCGCGAGGCCACCACCGCGTTTGCGCTGGGCGGCACCACCTCGGCCGAGTCCTACCTGCGGGTGGACCGCTTGATCGAAGCCGCGCGCGCCACCGGTGCCGATGCGCTGCATCCGGGTTACGGTTTCCTCAGCGAGAACGCCGACTTCGCGCAGGCCGTGATCGACGCCGGCCTCACCTGGGTCGGCCCGCCGCCCTCGGCCATCCGCGCGCTGGGCAGCAAGTCGGCTGCGAAGGCCCTGGCCGTGGCGCAGGGCGTGCCCTGTCTGCCCGGCTACTTTGGCGCCGACCAGCACGAAGAGACCTTGGTGGCCGAGGCGCAGCGCATCGGCTTTCCGCTGATGGTGAAGGCCGTGGCCGGCGGTGGCGGGCGCGGCATGCGCCTGGTGCTGGACGCTGCGCAACTGCGGCCCGCGCTGCACAGCGCCCGCTCCGAAGCCCTGAGCGGTTTCGGCAATGGCGACCTGCTGATCGAACGCGCGCTGATGCGCCCACGCCACGTGGAGGTGCAGGTGTTCGCCGACGCGCAGGGCCATTGCGTGCACCTGGGCGAGCGCGACTGTTCGGTGCAGCGGCGGCACCAGAAGATCATGGAGGAAGCGCCGAGCCCGGCCGTGTCGCCCGGGCTGCGCGAAGAACTGGGGCGCTGCGCGGTGGCGCTGGCGCAGGCCGCGGGCTATGTGGGGGCCGGGACGGTGGAGTTTCTGCTGGAGGGCTCCGGAGCGTTCTTCCTGATGGAGATGAACACCCGACTGCAAGTGGAGCACCCGGTCACCGAGGCATTGACCGGTCTGGACCTCGTCGAATGGCAATTGCGCGTCGCCCGCGGTGAGCCACTCCCCCTCACGCAAGAACAGATCACCTTCACAGGCCACGCCATCGAAGTGCGCCTGTGCGCCGAAGACGATCACCACACGCCGCACACCGGCCGCGTGAGCCGCTTCACCGAGCCACCGTTGACGCGCGGCTTGCGCTTTGACCATGCGCTGGAAAACGGCACCGAAGTCACACCGCACTTTGACGCCATGCTGGGCAAGCTCATCGCCCACGCACCCACACGCGCCGAGGCCATCGCCCAGCTCGCCCACGCGCTCGACCACACCCAGCTGCTCGGCCTGCCGACCAACCGCGCCTTTCTCGCGGCCTGCCTGCGCCACCCGGTGTTGGGCGCGGGTGAGGCGCTCATCCCGTTTCTCGCCGAGCACGGTGACGAGCTGCGCAGCCAGCTGGCTGCGCAGCGCGCCCCCGGCCAGCCCGCGCTGGTGGTGGCCATGCTCGCGGTACAGCACGCGGCTGCAGCGCCCGCGGCCAGCCTGGCCGCGCCGTTCAACCGGCCGCTGCGCTTTGGCCTGGACGACGCGGTGTGCAGCCTCGACGTGCAGGAACTCGGGGCGGGGCAGCTGCGCATCAGCCACGGCGAGACGACGCACCGCGCTCATGTCGAAGCGTTGCGCCCCGGCGAACTGCGCGTGGTGCTCGATGGCCGGCAATGGACCGTCTGCGCCGTGGCCACCACAGCCGGGCGCTGGCATGTGCAGGTGCACGGTGGCGGCGCCACGGTGGACACCTGGCTCACCGAACTGAGCCACCACCCGGCCCAGCGCGCCGGCGGCGCCGACCGCGCGCGCGAACTGCGCGCCCCGTTCAACGGAAAGCTGATCGCCGTGCACGCACAAGCCGGCGCCAACATCGCCAAGGGCGAACCGCTGCTCGTCATCGAATCCATGAAGCTTGAACACACCCTGGCCGCACCGCGCGACCTGACGGTGGACAGCCTCTCGGTCGCAGCCGGTCAACAGGTGGCACCCGGACAACTGCTCATCACCTTTGCCGCATGAACACGTCGCACGACTTCACTTCCGAGGACCGCACGGCCTTGCTCGACACCGTGCAGCGCTTCGCCACGCAAGCCATTGCGCCCCATGTGAGCGCGTGGGACGAAGCGGGCGAGTTCCCGCGCAGCCTCTACCACCAGGCCGCCGAACTCGGCCTGCTCGGCCTGGGCTACGCCGAGCACCTGGGCGGCACGCCCGCGCCCTGGCGCGTGCGCAACGGCATGTCGCAAACACTCGCGCGTTTCGGCGGCAGCGGCGGCGTGATGGCCAGCCTCTTCACCCACAACATCGGCCTGCCGCCCGTGCTGGCGCACGGCACGCCGGCGCTGCAGGCCGAGGTGATCCCGCCGGTGCTGCGCGGCGAGCAGATTGCCGCCCTGGGCATCACCGAGCCCGGCGGCGGGTCTGATGTGGCCGCGCTGCGCACCACCGCGCGGCTGGAGGGCAGCGAGTACGTGATCGACGGTGAGAAGGTGTTCATCACCTCCGGCATGCGCTGCGACTGGATCACATTGGCGGTCAGGACAGACCAGAACAACAAAGGCGCGGGCGGCATCAGCATGATCGTCGTGCCCTGCCACACCCCCGGCATCTCGCGCACCAGGCTGCACAAGATGGGCTGGCACTGCAGCGACACGGCCCACATCCGGTTCGACGGGGTGCGCGTGCCCGCCCGCTACCGGCTGGGTGCCGAGGGCGCGGGCTTTCGCATGATCATGGGCAACTTCAACGGCGAGCGCCTGGCCATGTCGGCCATGGCGCTCGGATTTGCGCAGGCCTGTTACGACGAAGCCCTGGCCTGGGCCCGCCAGCGCAGTACCTTCGGCGCGCCCCTCATCGAGCGCCAGGTGATCCGCCACAAGCTCATGGACATGCAGATGCGCATCCAGTCCACCCAGGCCTGGGTGGACGCGCTCGGTGCGCGGGTGGACGCCGGTGACGATGGAGCCGACTGGGTGGCCAACGTGTGCCTCTTGAAGAACCACGCCACGCAAACCATGCAGCACTGCCGTGAGCGAGCGCGTGTACCGCGAGGTGAAGGTCATGATGATCGGCGGCGGTGCCGAAGAGATCATGAAAGAACTCGCCGCACGACAATGGGCCCTATGACCACAACAACCACGACCCATGCCGCCCCCGTCGAATTCGAAGCCGAGTTCGTCGACGCGCTCAAACACCTGTTTGAAGAAAAGATCGTCTTCAACCAGGTGCTGGGCCTGAAGATCGTGAGCATCACGCCCGACAAGGTGACGGGCCGCATCGACATGAAGCCCCAGCTGGTTGGCCACTACAGCCACAACCGCATCCACGGCGGCGTCATCAGCGCCTGCCTCGACGCCATGGGCGGCCTGGCCTGCATGGCTGCCATCGGCGCCCGCCACATGGACGAAGTCGACCTGCGCATCGACTACCTGCGCCCCGGCATCGGCGAACACTTCGAGCTGCGCGCCGAAGTCATGCGCCTGGGCTCGCGCGTGGCGAGCACGCGCATGGAGTTTCTGGGCGCGAATGGAAGGTTGTTGTCCACCGGCGCGGGGGCTTACATCGTTTCGTAGCACATGGGGATGCTCAGGCGACCAGACCCAGTGCGACGCTGAGCGCAACCGCATGCATCCGATTGCGGACGCCGAGCTTGCGCACGACTTTGTTGATGTGGAAGACCACGGTCGGCTCCGAGATGTGGAGCTTGATGCCAATTTCTTCCGACGTTTTTCCATGAGCAGCCCACTTCACGCATTCCTTTTCTCGGGGTGACAGCTGCGGATCGTTGTGTTCTAGGAGTGCGGGCACCAGCGTCTTGACCGTGACAACATGAACACAAGCCGAAAAAATGCAGGCGTTGTTGTGCAGATGTTTCGCCTCCTCTTCATTGGTGGGTAGTGGCGCCGGCCTTGCCAAGGTGATCTTGCTGGTGATGCCGGCTTTCTCGTGGGCAGGCAAGCTCAATCCGAACCACCCCTCTGGGGCGCATTGCTCCATCGGTGCGAATGCATCAGCGAGTCCTTCCCTGGTTTGAATTTTTTGCCAGGACAAAGGGCATCCCGCTCCGGTGTAGTGAACCCGTCCAACCACCGGTCGGCTGATTGCCACATCCAAGACGAGGCGGTCGAAGCCCAGGACCGTTGTGGCTGCTTGCAGTTTGATGGCAAGGCCATGCTCGTCGGACGCGCCAAGCAGCTCCGCCATGGCCGCCACCGTTGATTCGTGACTCATTCGATCCTCCCTTGGACGCCTTCGCGTTGGTCCTGCGCTCTCCTGGTTGCATCGGTGGGATGCCTTCTGGAACCGGAGAAGTTGGACTTTGGTGTTAACGAGCGGATAGTTTTGCGGACGATCTACGGTATTTATTAGCTATAAAAGTAACAAAAAGCAAACTGGAAGTTTTGATAGTTAGCAGAAAAGTGGTACCTCGATTCAATGCCGACCAGTCAATCACTTCGTCTTTGAACGTTCAAAAAGGGGGCGCCATGGTCTGCTTCAAAACAAACATTCGACTGGGTAAGAGCTGGCTGTTGGGGGGCGGCATCGCACTTCTCGCCAGTGCGGCCATGGCTGGTTCGGCCATCAAGGCCTATGACAGCTTGGGTCGTCTCACCAGGGTGACTTACAGCAACGGCGTTGTCGTTACGTATGTCTATGACGCTGCTGGCAACCGCACCAGCTATGTCGTCACCGGCGCGCCCAGCTAGCCAGGGCGCATCCGCCTCGCGTCCACAGGGCGCTTCGCTTTCATCCATTCGTGAACAACATTCGCCCACTTCAGCTGGGCGCAGGGAGGAGTTTCGCCATGTCAATCTCAAGATCAAGCGGCGGCATTGCGCTGGCGGCTTTGCTGCTGGCGGCCCAGGCCCATGCCACTGGCCCCATCACCTTCAATGCAGACACGCCGGCGGTGCAGCCAGCGTCCGAGACCACAGCGGGTGCCAACGGCCAGTTGGCTCGAGCTGCCTCGCCACAGCGGGTCGAGCAAATGCCTGGGATGAACCGCGCCATCATGGCGCCGGTGACGCCGGAAGAGTCTGAACGCGCCATGGCCTCACGGCCCGCGCACAAGCAGCTGAACCCAGGGGTGGACGCAGTTGCACCGAAGACCAAGACTGGCCAGACCACAACGACTGCCACCGCTCAGCGTGTGGTGGGCGATGCCGCAGCCGCGGCACCGGGGTCCATTCCAGAACTGGCCAGAGCGCTGCGCAACGACCCAGACCTGATCTACGAATACGTTCGCAACAACATTGCGTATGTGCCCATGTGGGGTGTGAAAAAAGGTGCAGTGGGCACTGTGCTGGACAACCAGGGCACCGCATTCGATCAGGCAACCCTGATGGTGGAGCTGCTGCGCCAATCGGGTTACACCGCCAGTTTCGTCAAAGGGCGCATCAGCCTGACCGCCGCGCAGGTCAGCGACTGGCTGGGGGTTGACACCGCCAACGTGTGTTCTGTGCTCAACCTGTTTGGCAACGCACAGATTCCGATCACAGGCGTGATTGCCACGGCCGCGGGCAGTTGTCCAGGCTCCACGGCGGCTTTGGTCAGCATGAAGATGGACCACGTGTGGGTGAAGGTGAACATTGGCGGGACCAACTATGTGTTTGATCCCAGTTTCAAGACGCACACCAAAAAGGTCGGTATCAACCTGACGACGGCCACCGGCTACAACGCCAGTGCTTACCTGACTTCTGCACTTTCTGGCGCCACGGTCAACGCAGACTTTGTGCAAAACATCAATCGCACGAGCATTCGCAACAACCTCACCACCTACGCCAACAATCTGGCAACGCACATTCGCACCAACAAACCTGCGGGTACCTTGGACGATGTGGTGGGCGGCATGACCATCAACCCGCACGCAGGTGGCGCGTTGCGGCAGGCCACGTTGCCCTATCAGGACACAGCTGTCGCTGTGACGGAGTGGGCCACCACAGTTCCGGTGAACTTCAAGCCAACGTTGCGAGTTCAGTACCAGGGCATCGATGTCACCTACACGTCGGACGCCATCTACGGCAAGCGTCTGAGCATTACCTACAACGCCTCCAATCAGCCTGTGTTGATGCTTGACGGTGCTGTTGTGGCCACCGGCACCGCCGTGGCAGCAGGCTCCTATGGCAATGTGAGCTTCACAGTTGCCCACAGCGCCTACGCACAGACTTACGCGAACCAGGCCTTCAGCCAACAGATCAAGGCTGGCGGCACCTACGTCATCAGCAACGGCTGGGGACCTTCGGGGCGTGGGACTGCGTCGCTGCATCGCACGCGGCTTGAAGAGGCGCGCGCCGCGGGCACGGCCGACGCATCAGAGTCGGTGATGGGCTCGTCGCTCGCTGTGCTGGCTGCCAACTGGATCGTGCAGACCAATCAGACCGCCTACATCCAGGACCGCCTGGGACGGACCACCTCCATGTTTCATCACCAGGTGGGCATTGCCGGCTACAACACGTCGCCCTATGTGGACTTGCCGGGCAACGTCCTCAGCGTGATCAGCCAGGACGCCAACACCGCCAGGGAGTCTGCAGGATTCTTCAGCAGCTCGATGCATGCCAGCATTCTGGAGTCCACTGCTGTTCAGCAGACAGCGGGCGTGAGCGCTGTTTCGACTGTCAAGCTGGTCGACATGGCATCTTTGGCAGGCCAGAAGATCTTCGATGCCAAATCTGCCAACTACGCGACGGCCGTGCAGCCCAATCTGGTGGGTTGCGCCAGCTGGCTCCCGAGCTTTTCAAGCGCGGTCGCTGCGGGGCGGCGGCTGATCCTGCCGCAGAACTGCAACTTGAACGAAGGCTCGTGGACCGGGACGGGGTACTACAGCATCGTCACCTCGGGCACTTCCACAGGCATCGGAGCCATCATCGGAGGTGGTTTGGCCGGGGGCTTTGGCAGCAGCACGCAAACCGCTACAGCGTTGAACACATCAGCGACCAACGCTTCGCAGGGGTTCGATGCGCTGAACAATTTTCTGGGCAGGGCTTACGGCGACCCCATTGACATGACAAAGGGTGGGTTCCTCTACGCCCATGACGACATCACCACGGGCGTAGGTGAATTTCCGCACAGCCTGAAGCTCACCAGGCTCTACAGCTCCAGCATGCGATTGCAGTCCAGGGGACTCGGCAAAGGCTGGACGCACAACCTGTCTGCCAACGTGATGCCCAGCAGCGACGGCCTGCAATCTCTAGGTGAAGACTCCGCCTTGGATGCGGCTGGCACCATCGCCGAGCTGCTGGTCTCGCTCGACCTGATGACCGACGCCGCCAAGCCCGTGCAGAAGATGGTGGTTGCCACGCTGGGCCAGCGTTGGTTTGGTGAGCAACTCACCAACAACACCGTCAACGTGACGCAGGGTCTCAATGGCGAGACTTTTGTAAAACTACCCGACGGCAGCTACAACGCACCGCCCGGCGTTTCTGCCAAGCTCGTTCGCAATGTCGACACCACCTTCACCTACGAAACCGCGAACAAGGCCCGGCTGAATTTCAACACCGCAGGCAAAGCCAGTACCTATGTGCACCCCAGCGGCGTGCAGGCCAATTTCACCTACTCCGGCAACGACCTCACCCAGGTGAGCAACAGCCTGGGCAGGACCCTCAGCCTCACCAACGTGTCGGGCCGCGTCACCAACGTGTCTGACGGCACCCGCAGCGTTCAGTACGCCTACGACGCCAGCGGCAACCTGACCACCTTCACCGACGCCACAGCTCGGGCCACCACCTTCCAGTACGACCTACCCGGTCGCATCACCAAGGTGTTCAACCCGAGCAACCCCACCGTAGCGGTGGCCACCAACGTCTACGACACGCTGGGCCGCGTACAAACGCAGACCAACGCCCACGGCAAGTTGTACACGTACTACTTCGCCGGCACCCGCTCTGAAGAAGTGGGCCCACTCGGGCAGAGCCGCGTCTCCTACATGGATGCACATGGCCGCATCCTGAAGTCCATCAACCCCACCGGCAAGGCCACGCTCAACACCTACGACGGCCAGACCCGCCTCGTCAAAACCGTGCTGCCCGAAGGCAACAGCGTTGAGTACGACTACGACGACGCACCGTGCCTGGCGCAACTGCGCTGCACGCACAACGTCAAGACCGTGCGCCAGATCGGCAAGCCAGGCTCAGGCGCAGCCACGCTCACCCGCAGCTTCACTTATGAGGGCAGCTTCAACCAGGCGGCCACCGCCACCGACGCGCGCGGCCAGGTGACCAGCTACACCTACACCGCGCAAGGCCTGCCCCTGAGCGTGACCAGCCCGGCCGACGCCAGCGCCGTGCAGCCCGTCACCACCCACGCCCATACCGCCTTTACGGCGGCCGGCTTCCCCACCTTCTACCTGCCCACCTCGGTGAGCCAGAAGACCAGCGCCAGCAACACGGTGGTGACCACCACCGCCTACAACGCGGCCAACAAATACGTACCGCAAACCGTGGTGGAAGACGCAGGCACCGGCAAGCTCAACCTCACCACCACACTCACCTTTGACGCTGTGGGCAACCTCACCGTGGTCAACGGCCCCCGCACCGACGTGACCGACACGGTCACCAACGTGTTTGACGCCGAGCGCCGCCTCACCCAAAGCACCAACGCCCTGGGCAAGCTCAGCCGACAGGCGTATGACGCCGACGGCCGCCTGATCCGCACTGCAGCGCAGGTCGGCACGCATTGGTTGGTGAGCTGCAGCACCTACAGCGTGAGCGGCAAACTGCTCAAAACCTGGGGCCCAGCCCAGACCGCGGCCGACACCACCTGCCCCGCCGCCGCAGCGCCCGTGCCCGTGACCGACCAGGCCTACGACGACCTGGACCGCCCGGTGCGCGTGACGCAAAGCCTCAGCGCAGCCGAGGGCGGCAACCGCATCACCGCCACCGTCTACAACCTGGACGACACCGTGGCCAGCGTCTCACGCGCCGTGGGCAGCGCTGTGGCCCAGACCTACGCCAGCTACACCTACACCCCCAACGGTCTGGTGGCCACGGTGAAGGACGCCAAGAACAACCTCACCACCCACCAGTACGACGGGCACGACCGCAGGATCAAGACCCTGTACCCGCATCCCACCACCGTCAACACATCGTCTGCCACTGATTACGAGCAATACGGGTATGACGCCAACGCCAACCTCACCAGCCTGAGAAAGCGCAACGCCCAGAGCATCACGCTGGTCTACGACAACCTCAACCGCCTCACCAGCCGCACCTACCCCACGGCCGCAGACAACGTCAGCTACACCTACGACCTGTTGGGCCGCCGCCTCAGCGCCACTGGTGCCACCGCCGCAGACAACGTCAGCTACAGCTTTGATAACG
>LNFM01012065.1_pt1 | contig 11475 bp, 5 predicted proteins | sample 596031 | NCBI WGS metagenome assembly LNFM01 (sample SAMN04254537, study PRJNA301005) | activated carbon metagenome | isolation source: dual media filters at the Ann Arbor, Michigan drinking water treatment plant | place: USA: Ann Arbor | reverse complement strand
CAAATATCTCGACAAGGCCCTCGCGCCCGCCGCCGAAAAGCCGGCCAAGGTCGCCAAAGCGAGCTGAGCGTCCCGCGAGCCCAGAATCAAACAGGCGGCGAAAGAGTTTCGCCGCCTGTTTATTTTCGCGAGACGATGCCGACGCTATGCCGCTCGCACCCGTGCGATAAAGTCCACGACATTGCTTTGCAACGAACCGGACTGGCGAGCCAACTCGCCGGCCGCTGACAGGACTTGCGACGCCGCCGCACCGGTTTCGCCGGCCATTTGCGTGACCTCGACGATATTGGTGGTGACCTCCTGCGTTCCGGTGGCTGCCTGCTGGACGTTATTGGCGATCTCGCCGGTTGCGGCCAACTGCTCTCCGACGCCCACTGAAATGTTGGTGGCGATTGCATTGATGCGCGCGATGGTCTGACCGATGGCGCTGATCGCCTCGACGGAGCCGTTGGTCACTGCCTGCATCTCCGCGATCTTGGAGGATATCTCCTCGGTCGCTTTCGCGGTCTGGGTCGCCAGGTTCTTCACCTCAGAAGCAACGACCGCAAAGCCCTTACCCGCTTCTCCGGCGCGCGCAGCCTCAATGGTCGCGTTCAACGCCAACAAGTTGGTTTGACTGGCGATGTCGGTGATCAGGGCGACGACATCTCCGATGCGCTGCGCCGCTTCCGACAATTCACGCATCTGCGCATTGGTCCGCTCGGCCTCCTGAACCGCACCGCTGGCAATCTGCGACGATTCGGTTGCTTGGCGGCCGATCTCGCCGACCGACGCCGACAGCTCTTCCGTCGCCGCGGCGACGGTCTGCACATTGCTCGATGCTTCTTCCGACGCCGCTGCCACGGCCGTGGTGCGCGCGCTCGTCGAGTCGGCAGTGCCCGCCATGGACTGCGCGGTCGCCTGAAGTTCGTTGGCGGCCGCGGAAACCGTCTGAACGATCTCCTTGACGCTCGCTTCGAATTCGTCGGCGAGTTTGTTCAGAGACGCCCTCTTGTCCCTTTCGGCCTGGCGCTTCATTTCTTCCTGCTCGGCGCGCAGACGTTCGGTCTCGATCATATTCTCCTTGAACACCTGCACGGCTTTGGCCATGGCGCCGATTTCGTCTTTGCTCTCCAGCGAAGGAATGGCTGTCGCGGTATCTCCATCAGACAGACGCGACATCGCAGCCGTCATGTTGACAAGATTGCGGACGACGAGCGTCGTGATGACGATTCCGCCAACGACGACCAGCACGCCAATCGCGATCAAGACCATCAGCCAGATTTGGACCTTATGTTCCAGCTCTTCGGCCATGACATAATTTTCGTGGCTTTCGGCAATCGTCATATCCATGAGGCCCTCGATCGCAGAGGTGACGGGGTCCATGACCTGATACAGCCGATTGAGAACAAAGTCGTCCAGCGCCGCTTGGTTTTTACCAGACAGGACAAGGCGCAAATCCCTGATCGCCGCGTCGGCCGCAGCAACCGCCGGAGCGATCTTGTTGATTACATCCCGTTCTTTCGGCGCATGATTCAAAGCCGAGTAGGCTGACCAATTCGCCGCGATCTCTCGGGTCGCCTTATCAATAGCGGCGACGCCTTGCTCCCAGTTCAAGCTGCCATTGCGAACCTTGTGGGAGGTGTCAACGACGTTCATTCCGTACATATTGGAGACGACTTTGAGTTGCTCCAAGGGCGTCACGCCATCGTCGTGAATATCCACGAGCGCCGCATTGGTCGTCGTCAATGCGTAAAAACCCAGCCCAGCGATCGCCAAGAGGGACAATGACAGGCCGGCGAGAACTCCGATTAAACGTGCTTTGATTGAGAACGACATGATAGGCCTCGATACATTCGGGGTTGTGAATGCCGGGACACTATCCATTGGTCGTAGAATTTACAGATATCGAAAGTATTTGCCGCTGGTCGTTACCTACTTTGGTATGTCATGGGGCCGCTGTATTAAGGGATTATTCATCATAAATGCTCGGCAAAGCATGAGTGCGCGCCGAATGTTCATCAACACTTAACCGAATAATAGAGACCGCCCGTCGTCGGCGCCTGTACCCCCGTGGTGCGCGGCAAGCTGAGCGGCAGGCCGCGCAAGCTGCGCACGGCGAGAAAGCCGAAGGCTTGCGCTTCGAGTGCGTCGCCGTCCCAGCCCAGTTCATCGACTGTTTGCACCGGCGCAGAGAGAGCCGCGCGCAAGGCCGCCATCAGCGCGGCGTTATGGCGCCCGCCGCCGGCGACCAGCCAACGTTTCGGCAGGGCCGGCAGATGCTCTTCGGCGCGTGCCACGGCGGCGGCGGTGAAGGCCGCCAGCGTCGCCGCGCCGTCGGCGACCGACAGGCCGGCGATCGCGGCGGTCATGAAATGGTTGCGATCGAGCGATTTGGGCGGCCGGCGCGCGAAGAAGGTATTGTCGAGCAAAGCCGCAAGCCTTGCCGCATCGACACGGCCGGAAGCCGCCAGCTTGCCGCCGTCATCGTAAGCCTCGCCGGTGTGATGGCGCACCCAATCGTCGAGCGGCGCGTTGCCCGGGCCTGTGTCGAAGGCGAGCAAATCGTCCTCCCCGTCTGCTTGCGATGGGCCGATCCAGGTCACGTTGGCGACGCCGCCAAGATTGAGCACGGCAAGCGGCCGCTCGAGTTCAGCGACCAGCGCGCGATGAAAGACCGGCACCAAGGGCGCGCCCTCGCCGCCCGCCGCCACGTCAGCGCTGCGAAAATCGTTCACCACCGGGATGCCGGTGAGCGCCGCGAGCAAGGCGCCGTCGCCGATCTGGCGCGTGATGCCGTCCTTCGGCCGATGCAGGATCGTATGGCCGTGAAAACCGACGACATCGACGCTGGATGGCGCGCGCACCGCCTCCGTCAGCAGCCGGCGCACGGCCTCGGCATGGGCCTCGGTCAACAGGCGGGCCACGGCGGCCTCCTCGGCGGCCGCACCCTCGCCGCCGAGCAGGCCGCGCAACCGCTCGCGCAAGTCGGTCCCGTAGGGCAGCGTCAGCGCCGGACCGATCTCCTGGACGGCGATGCCGTCGCTGCGGATCAATGCCGCGTCGATGCCATCGAGCGAGGTGCCGCTCATCAGGCCCAGGGCCCAGACCGGCCGCTTGGCGCGGGCGCGGAGCAAGGCTCCCGCCGGATCGGCGCCATGATCGGTTTGGGCAGGCGGCATCTCGGGGGCACTCAGGGCGATGGCGGCGAATCCTTCGGGAAAGGGCTCAAGAGCCGTTCCGTTGTCGTTTCCCGGCGGATTGTGCTAAATCCACCCGCCGTCTGCAAATGGAACCGCGCGCCGACGGCCCTTTTCATTTCCACCCCTTTCACTATCCACCCTCCGGCGCCGCCATGACCAGCTTCCAGCCACGCTCCGATTTCCTGCGCGTCATCATCGAGCGCGGCTATCTCCATCAGTGCACCGACCTGGAGGCGCTCGACAAGCGCCTGACCGGCGGCGTCGTCACCGCCTACAACGGCTTCGATGCGACGGGCGATTCGCTGCATATCGGCCATCTCGTGCCGATCATGATGCTGCGCTGGTTGCAGAAGACCGGCCACCGGCCGATCGCGCTCATGGGCGGCGGCACCACCAAGGTGGGCGATCCGTCCGGCAAGGACGAGACGCGAAAGATGCTGAGCGACGCCGACATCGCCGCCAATATCGCCAGCATCAAGCGACCCTTCGCCAAGCTGGTCAATTTCGGTGCCGATGATGGCAAGGGGGGGCCGACCGACGCCTTCATGGTGAACAACGCCGATTGGCTCGACGAACTGCGCTACATCCCATTCCTGCGCGACGTCGGCCGCCACTTCACGATCAACCGCATGCTGACCTTCGACAGCGTGAAGCTGCGCCTCGAGCGCGAGCAGCCGCTGACCTTCCTCGAATTCAACTACATGATCCTTCAGGCCTACGACTTCGTCGAACTGGCGCGCCGCCATGGCTGCTGCCTGCAGATGGGCGGCTCCGATCAATGGGGCAATATCGTCAGCGGCGTCGATCTCGGCCGCCGGGTCGCCAACGTCGATCTGTTCGGTCTGACCTGCCCGCTGATCACGACCGCCTCGGGCGCCAAGATGGGCAAGACGGTGGCCGGCGCGGTCTGGCTCAATCCCGACCGCTTCTCGCCCTATCAGTACTTCCAATTCTGGCGCAACACCGAAGACGCCGACGTCGGCCGCTTCCTCAAGCTGTTCACCGATCTGCCGCTCGCCGAGATCGCCAAGCTCGAAGCCCTGCAAGGCGCCGAGATCAACGAGGCGAAGAAGCTGCTGGCGCTGGAAGCCACGGCGCTTTGCCATGGCCGCGAGGCGGCGGAAGATGCCGCCGAGACCGCACGCAAGACCTTCGAGGAGGGCGTGACGGGCGATGCCCTGCCAACCGTGGAAATCGCCAGTGGCGAGTTCGCCGATGGCATCGCCGCCTTCGCGCTGTTCGCGCGCGCCGGCCTGGCGGCGAGCAACGGCGAAGCCCGCCGGCTCATCAAGGGCGGCGGCGCGCGGCTGAACGACGCGCCATTGACCGACGAGGGGCAAAAGGTGACGTCGGCCGACGCTGCCGACGGCATCATCAAGCTGTCGGCCGGCAAGAAGCGCCACGCGCTGGTGAAGCTGATCTAGTTCTGCGCCTCGACCGGCGCCTTCGGCGGCGGCGCTTCGCGCTCGGCCGGATCGCCCCCGGGCGCCGGCATCTCGCTTTCGAAAATGCCGAACAGGCCGCGCAGGAAGCCCGGCGTCAACGTCGCCAGCGGATTGACCGACACGTCCGGGTCGTCAAGCTTGCCGGTCATGCGATAGGTCGCGGCGAACACGCCCGAGCCATCGCCGCCGGTCAGCAAGCGACCGAGCAGCGGAATATTGCCCAGCACCGAATTGAGCGTGTAGGCCGGCACCACCGTGCCGCGCAGCGCCAGGGTATCGTCGCGCAGGCTGACCCACCCCTCGGCGGTGAAGCCGAGCGAGGGCCCGTTCATTTTCGTCGCCTTGGTGATCAGCACGTCGTCCTTCAGCGTGAAGGGCGCATCGAACCGGTCGAAGCTGATACCGTCACCGCGCAGGATGTTGAGAATGCCGGTGAGCGAGGCGACCGATAGCAGCTTGGCAAGGCCCGGCGCATTGATCAGATGGAAATTCTCGATCTGCGCATGGCCGGTGAGCGGCGGATCGCCTTTGTCTGCCTGCGAATCGTCGTAGCGGCCCTCGATGCTGAGTTTGCCGCCGACGAAATCCTCGCTCACGTCGAGCGCCTTCAGCACGCTGCCGGCATCGTTCGATTGCACGACGACGCGGCGGTTCGCGCCATCGGGCAGCAATCGCAGTGTGAAGCTCTTGCCGGGGGCGGGATAGCCGTCGATGGCGATGTTGCGCCACAGCTTGCCCTCGCGGCGAAGCGTGCCGCTGACGTCGCTCAAGCCGCCGCCCTCGCCCAAGCGCAGCTGATCGACCGCCAACTTGATCGACAGCGGCGGCGGATCCTCGATCGGCAGCGCATTGGGGTCAGCCGCTTCCTCGCCGTTCAGATTGAAAAACGGTTCGATGTCGAGTGCCTTGCCCTTGAGAGCGACATCGAAGCCGCCGGCGGGGCGTAGCGCGATATCCGCCGTCAGATCGCTGTTGCCATAGACCATGCGATCGAGGCGCACATTGCTCGGCTTGCCGTCGGCGGAGAAACGCGCCGAACCGGCCGCATGCAAATCCGCCGCGTCGATGGCGAAGGAGCGAATCGCCGTCAGCTGCTCTCCGGCGAGCGCGATATCGGCCTTGAGCATGCCCGGCACGCCGGCCTCCTTGCGCCAGCCGATGGGCGACAGCGCCAGAACCGTGTTCGTCAAATCGCTCGTCACAGCCAGGCTTTTCACCTTCTGCGGCGTTTCGGTCAGCGTCGCATTGACTTCCATCATCCCGGTCACCGTGTCGCCGAGGTCGAGGCCGATGCTTTTACGCGCCGCATCGTCGAGCTCGGCCTTGACCACCAGTTTGCGCTGCACGTCGCGCGCATTGAACGTCTCGTTCCAGGCGATCTCGGCCGGAGTGCCGCCGAGCCTCGCCGTGCCGTTAACTTCCATGCCCTTGCCGTCGAGCTGCAAGGTGAAGACACCCTCGGTGAGATCCTGCCCGAGCGCGACCTGCGGCAAGGACAAGGCGCGCGACGTCGCCGAGGCGGCGATGGCGACCTGCTTGAAAGTCAGGTTGTTCAGCAAGGGCAAGCGGATGGCGAGACGCACCGCCGCGTCGCCCGAGGCATCGCGCGGGTTGATGCCGAGTTCCTTGGCGTAACCGAGACGCGGCCGGTCGAGGATTTCGAGAATCTGCCGCATCCCGCCGCGCGCCACCGCCTCGACCGCCAGATGCTCGTTGTCGCCATCGAGGCCGGTGATGTCGACCTTCCCCGAATCGAGTTGCACGCCATTGGTTTCGCCGCCGGTGACCGTGAAGCTGAGGCCGCCGAGATTGACCGTGGCGGTGCCGCGCCCATTGGTCAGAATGGGCAGCGGCTGAAAGTAGCGCAAAGCGATGTCGGTATAGTTGAACGTCCCGACTAGGCTGTCCGGCTTGAAACTGTCGATGCCCGCCTGGCCGGCGGCGCCGCCGAGCGTGACGCGCGCCTGGCCGACACGTCCCTCGATCATGTTGGCCATGACCCACTCGCGGCCGTTCTTGGCGGCGTCGGGCGGCCAATAGCGCTTGAGATCGGCGAGCATCAGCGCTTTCAGCGCCACATCGGCGGTGAGCTTGAACGGACCGCCGACGATGCCGGGCTGTTCGCCTTCGGCGGTGAGGCGTGCATCGATCACCGTGCCCTGCTCTTCCGGCCCGATCGCCAAAGTGAACTGATCGAGATCGGCGACGGCGAGATTGTCCGTGAGGGCGCCGCGCAGCAGGAGCGAGCGAACGGGCATGCCTGGGCCCTGCGGCTCCCATGGCAGGTCGATGCTGCCGGCGCCGCCGACCAGATCGATATCAGCCCGACTGATGCTGCCGTCGATGTCCGCCTTCACGCGCAGGCTGCCGCTGATCGGCAGCTTCGCGCCGGCGAGCGGCGCCAGCAAAGGCACGCGCGCGGCGAAGAGCGAGGGGGCTATCTCCTTGAGGTCGAGATTGGCCGCGATGTCTCCACGCGCAATGTCGTAAGTTCCGTCGATCGCGAAATTGGCCGTCTCGCCGCCCATGTCGAGACCGAAGCTGCCGCGCAGCCGGACGCTCGCCGCGCCGCGCAAGACCACGAAGGTCGCCGACGGCGCGCGCCATGTCACGTCGAGCTTGCGGTCTTCCAGGGTGATATCCGCGTCGATCAAGGTAAAGCTGGTCAAGAATCCGAGATTGGCGCGCGGGTCTGGTGGGACCATCAGGTCGGCGACGACCTTGGAGAAAACATCGGCGCCGCCTTGAGCCATCGCTTCCTGCTCGGGCGCATCTGCGATGCTCGGCAACGCCTCGGTCAACTGGATCGCGCCATCGACGTCGCGGGTCAGCACCAAATGGAGACCGACGACCTCCAGACTGGTCGGCTCCAAACGTCCGCGCAGCAGAGCCCGCGCGCTGAGCCCGACGGTCAGTTCCGGCAACTGCGCCTTGACCTGCCCGCCCGCATCGGCCAAACGCACACCCAAGGCACGCAATTGCAAAGCGCGGCCACGGCCATCCCACGTCAATATGGTGTCTTGCAGAGTGACCTTCAGCGAGCCGTCGTCAGGTTCCAGCGCCTGCACGATATAAGGCGTGAAGAAGCTGACCGACATAGGTCCGCTCGCCAGCCGGATCGTCAGAAAGACGGCGAGGATAGCCAGTCCCGCCACGAGCAGGGCGATGGCTTCGAGTAAGAACTTGGCGGTGCGACGCATCGTGGAGACGGGGCTTCCCTGAGCCTAGAAGTGATCGGCCGGAACGTTGATAGAGACGGTCATATGGGCCCGCCTTGACCCTGCGGGAAACTTACCGCAGTCTGCGCCAAATCGCGGCGGCAGGAAATGGAACAGTTAATTTTTTTACCCGATTCCGCGTCCCTGCCGAAGGCTGCCGATCGAGAGGCCGCCAGCCGGGGATGCGGTCAACTGCGCGAGACCGCCGCACAAAGCGACGACCCCGCGCTGAAAAGCTTTGTCGACGAGCTGATCGCCGATCCGCGCGGCGCCGCCCTATGCGATGCCTTGTTCGGCAACAGCCCGTTCCTGACCCAGGCCATCCTCGCCGATCCGGAGGATTTTCGCCGGCTGCTCGCCGAAGGACCGGATGCGCGCTGCGCCGCCGCGCTCGCTGACGCCGCCGCGGCCGCCTCCGGCAGCGCCGAGGACCTGATGGCGGCGCTGCGCCGCGCCAAACGGCGCAGCGCCCTGGCCATCGCCCTCGCCGACATCGCCGGCGCCTGGTCGCTCGAACGGGTCACAGGCGCTCTCAGCGAGCTGGCCGAACGCACGCTTTCGCTCGTCGTCGCCCATCTCCTGCGCGCCGCCGCGGCGCACGGCGAAATCGGCCTGAAGAATCCCGATGCGCCCGAACAAGGCTCGGGCTTCACGGTGCTCGGGCTCGGCAAGCTCGGTGCGCGAGAATTGAACTATTCGAGCGACGTCGATCTCTTCGTGCTGTTCGACGAGGAAACGATGGACTATCGCGGCAAGCAAAGCCCGCAGCAATTCGCCGTGCGCCTCGCGCGCGACATGGTGCGCATGATGGAAGAGCGCACCCAACACGGCTATGTTTTCCGCACCGACTTGCGCCTGCGCCCGGACCCCGGGGCCACCCCGCTCGCCGTCTCGATGATCGCCGCCGAACTCTATTATGAAAGCATGGGCCAGAACTGGGAGCGCGCGGCCATGATCAAGGCGCGCACGGTGGCCGGCGACCATGCCCTCGGCGATAGCTTCATCGCTACCCTGCGTCCCTTCATCTGGCGCAAGAATCTCGATTTCGCGGCGATCCAGGACATTCACTCGATCAAGCGCCAGATCAACGCCCATCGCGGCGGCGAACGCATTGCCGTCGCCGGACATAACGTGAAACTCGGACGCGGCGGCATCCGCGAGATCGAGTTTTTCGCCCAGACGCAGCAGCTCATCTGGGGCGGGCGCGATCCGCGCCTGCGCTCGCGCCCGACCTGCGAAACGCTGAATGCTCTCGTCGCCGTCGGCCGCGTATCACCGGATACGGCGGCGGAGTTGAAAGACTCCTATGTCTTCCTCCGCCGCGTCGAGCACCGGCTTCAGATGATCGAGGATCATCAGACCCATAGCCTGCCCGAGAGCGACGAGGCACTCCGCCATGTCGCCGTCTTCCTCGGCTATGACGGCACCGAAGCTTTTGCCGCCGCCCTGACGATGCATTTGTCGCGCGTCGAAAAGCACTATGGCGAACTGTTCGAGGAAGCGCCGGATCTGTCGGGCGAGACCGGCGGCAGCCTGGTCTTCACCGGCACCGAAGACGATCCTGAGACGCTGAAGACACTGACAGAGATGGGATTCAAGGACGGCTCGGCCATCTCAGCCGTGGTGCGCGCCTGGCATCACGGACGCTACCGTGCGACGCGCAGCTCACGGGCCCGCGAACTACTCACCGAGTTGATGCCGCGCCTGCTGACGGCGCTCGGCAAGACCGCCAATCCAGACGCCGCCTTCTTGAACTTCGACGAATTCCTGAAACGCCTGCCGGCCGGCGTCCAACTCTTCTCGCTGTTTCACGCCAACCCCGAGCTGCTCGGCCTGCTCGCCGAAATCATGGGGGGCGCCCCGCGCCTCGCCGCTTATCTGAGCGGCAATCCGTCCTTGCTCGACGCCGTGCTCACCGAAGGCTTCGAGGATGCCATTCCCAGCTCCGAGGCCCTGACCGCCGATCTCGACTCGCGCCTGGAGCAGGCGCGCGACTTCGAAGATATCCTGGAAATCTCGCGCCGCTTCGCCAACGACAATAAGTTCCGCGTCGGCCTGCAGACCCTGCGCGCGCGCATCGACGCGGACATCCAGGGTGCGGCGCTGGCCAATATCGCCGACACGCTGATCGACCGGCTCTACCGCGAGGTCTCGCGCGATTTCGCCCGCGTCCATGGCAGCCTGCCGGGCGGCGAAATGGCGGTGATCGCCATGGGAAAGCTCGGCGGCCAGGCCCTGGCCGAGAACTCCGACCTCGATCTCGTCTTCGTCTATGACGCGCCCGATATGGAGGCGCGCTCGACCGGCGACAAGCCGCTCGGCGCCAGCCTCTATTATCTGCGGCTCGGGCAGCGCCTGCTCAGCGCGCTCTCGGTGCCGACCTCGGAAGGCAAGCTTTACGAGGTCGATATGCGGCTGCGCCCGTCGGGCAATTCCGGGCCCCTCGCCGCCAGCCTGACCGCCTTCGCCCAGTATCACGCCGAGGCGGCCTGGACCTGGGAACAGATGGCCCTGACCCGCGCCCGCCTGATCGCCGGCGAGCCTGGCTTGCGTGCCCGGCTCGAAGGCGAAATCCGCGACATCCTCACCCGTCCGCGCGACCCCGAGAGGTTGCTGACCGACGTGGATGACATGCGCCAGCGCCTGCACCGCGCCCGCCCCGCCGCCTCGGTCTGGGATGTCAAAGACCGCCGCGGCGGCCTGATCGACGTGGAATTCATCGCGCAGTATCTGCAATTGCGTCACGGCCATGACCGGCCGGAGATACTTTCCGTCTCCAGCGCCGCCGCCCTCGCCCGTGCCGCCGAGATCGGCGCCCTCGACGGAGCGGACGCCGAAGTCCTGATTCAGGCCGACCGCCTGTGGCGCACCATTCTGGGCATGCTGCGCCTGACGGTCGCCGGCAGTTTCATCGAGATTCAAGCGCCCGCCGGTTTGAAGGCGGCGCTCGCGGCTGCAGCCGGAGCCGGGGATTTCGAGGCGCTCAAACAATGGATGGCCGAGACGGCGACAAAGGTTCAGGTTATCTTTCGCAACGTCATTGAAGATCCGGCGCAGCAGGCCGTCGGCGCACCGCCGCGGCCGCCGGAAACCGACAGCTTTTCTTGAACACTACAACACTCTTACAAGGAGATTTCCTCATGGCTTTGCAGGTTGGCGATCCCGCCCCCGACTTTGAAATGCCGACGGACGACGGCAGCAGCATTTGGCTCTCGGCCCTGCGCGGCAAAAAGGTCGTTCTCTATTTCTATCCCAAGGACGACACTCCGGGCTGCACGGTCGAGGCCTGCTCGTTCCGCGACAATCTGCCGGACTTCAAAGGCGTGAATGCCGAGATCATCGGCGTGTCGCGCGACGATGGCGCCAGCCACCAGCGCTTCCGCAACAAGTTCGGCCTGAACTTCACGCTCGCCTCCGACACCACCGGCAAGGTCACCGAGGACTACGGCGTGTGGACCGAGAAGAGCATGTACGGCAAGACCTTCATGGGCATACAGCGCGCCACCTTCCTGATCGACGAGAAGGGCAAGATCATGCACATCTTCCCGAAGGTCTCGGTCGAGGGTCATACCGCCGAAGTGCTCGCCGCGCTGAAGGGCGAACTGCCACTTTCCGCTCCGGCCGGTAAGA
>LNFM01012064.1_pt1 | contig 11478 bp, 12 predicted proteins | sample 596031 | NCBI WGS metagenome assembly LNFM01 (sample SAMN04254537, study PRJNA301005) | activated carbon metagenome | isolation source: dual media filters at the Ann Arbor, Michigan drinking water treatment plant | place: USA: Ann Arbor | reverse complement strand
GGCGTGCGCACGGCATCAAAAAGGAATGCTTCGCTCATGGTGTCTCCTGGGGGAAGGCGGATGCCGCGAATCAGTATAGACTTTTGCCAAGCATCTGCTTTGTCAAATTCCCGCCCTCAGTCTGATAGGTGACACCATGATCGAACGCACCCTGTTCAACGCCGACCACGAGGCCTTTCGCGACAGCTTCCGCAGATTCGTCGAAAAGGAGATCGCACCGCACCACGAGGCCTGGGAAGAGCAGGGCTACGTGGACCGCGCGGTGTGGAGGAAGGCCGGTGAAAACGGCTTTTTGTGCATGACGCTGCCGGAGGCCTTTGGTGGCTCCGAGGCCGACAAGCTGTACTCGGTGGTGCAGATGGAGGAAATCGGGCGCACCGGTTTCACCGGCATCGGCTTCGGCCTGCACAGCGAGATCGTGGCACCCTACATCCTGCACTACGGCACCGAGGCGCAGAAGCAGAAGTACCTGCCCAAGCTGGCCACGGGGGAGATGGTGGGCGCCATCGCCATGAGCGAGCCCGCAGCCGGCAGCGACCTGCAAGGTGTGAAAAGCACCGCCATCAAGCAAGCCGACGGCAGCTACCTGCTCAACGGCAGCAAGACCTTCATCACCAACGGGTGGCACGCCGACCTGGTGATCGTGGTCGCCAAGACAGACCCGGCTGCGGGCGCCAAGGGCACGAGCCTCTTGCTGGTGGAGCGCGGCATGCCGGGCTTTGAGAAGGGCAAACGCCTGAAGAAGCTGGGCATGAAGGCGCAAGACACATCCGAACTGTTCTTCGACAACGTGAAGGTGCCAGCGGAGAACCTGCTGGGTGGTGAAGGCAAGGGTTTCATCTGCCTCATGGAGCAACTGCCCTGGGAGCGTTTGCAGATCGCCATTGGCGCCGTGGCCGCAGCCCAGGCCGCCATCGACTGGACGGTGGAGTACACCAAAGAGCGCAAGGTGTTCGGCCAGGCGGTGGCGGCGTTCCAGAACACGCGCTACAAGCTGGCCGAGTTGCAGACCGAGGTGCAGGTGGCGCGCGTGTTCGTGGACAAATGCTGTGAACTGGTGAACGTGGACCAGCTCGACACCGCCACCGCCAGCATGGCCAAGTACTGGTGCTCCGACCTGCAGTGCAAGGTGATGGACGAGTGCGTGCAACTCTTTGGCGGCTACGGCTACATGTGGGAATACCCGATCACCCGGGCCTACGCCGATGCGCGCGTGCAGCGCATCTACGGGGGCACGAACGAGATCATGAAAGAGGTGATCTCGCGCGCCATGGGGCTGGGCGGGCGCTGAAGGCCCGCCCGAAACCGGCCCGCGTTATTGCTTGGCCTTTTCGCCCAGGCGACGACCCAGCGAGATCGCGTACGGAGCGGCGCGCGCATTGAGCACCGGGTCGGCCGAGGGCTTGATGCCAGCCGGCAGCACCAACGGGTTGAAGGTCATGGCGTCGCACGCGCCGCCCATGCCCTCGCTCACCTTGTCGATCACGAGCTTGCCGGCCGACACCACCGTCCGCGCTTCTGGCCAGGTCAGCGTCGGGTCCGTCAGGTTGTCGCCGGCTTCGGCAAGCTGCAAGCGGAAGTCGAACGACACAGGCGCTTTGACCACGCGTTCGCGCAACTCACCCGCCAGGAACTCGTCACCCATGGATTTCAGCTGCTCTTCGGTGAGCCCCAGCACACCGGCCTCGGGGACGAACTGCCAGCGTGCAAAGCGGCTCTTGCCGGGCGCGGCTTCAAACTCGAACGCGTTCACTCCCCAGTAATTCACGGCACCGTAGCTCGCTGGTACAGGTGCTGACGCCAAGTACGCGCCTTGGCGCGTGGTGTCCGGGTTGGCGGCGCTGAAGGCCTTGATCTTCTCGGGGTCGGCCTTGCCCGTGGCCGGGTCGGCGGTGCGGGCCTGCACGAAGGGCGCGAACTGCTCGGGTTTGCTCACGAAGAACACCGGCGCCGAGATGTTGGCCATCTGCCATTGCTCGCCGCCGGGCAACTGGAATGCCAGTGCCAGGCCGCGTACCGATTTGGCCTTGTCGCTCGCCTTCGGGCTGCCGCCGCCGACCGAGAAGCGCGCCACCACGGGGATCTTGTCGCCCTTGAACACCGAGGCGCGCGAGAGTTCGCGGCCCGCTGCGTTGCCAACAAAGTGTCCGCTGGCACAGATGCCTTTCGCGCCCGAGCGGCGCGAGCCAGGCTGTGGACCGGCCAGGCCTTCAAGGGCATTGACCTGTGATTCAGCGAGTGAAGCCTGGGCGAATGCAACGGGAGTCAGCAAAGTGCTGCTCAGGGCGGCGGACGCTGCGGCAGCAAGGAGAAGAGGTTTCATGGAACGGGCCTTTCGGTGGGTGTGACAGCAGTGGTGCACCGTGCAACCACCTGTGCGGTAGTCGACGGTCGCGACCGCTCCTTACACCACTGAACGTATTTTTTTGGCCGCGTGTCTTTCATCGGCACGGCTTCCATGTAGTTCAAAAGTATGATTGCCCGGCGTGCCGCACAGGGAAGGTGGAAATATGAAAAACGTCGACATCAAACAGCTGGCTTTGTTCTGCGAACTCATCGAGAGCCAGAGCCTGACCGAAGCGGCTTACCGCATGAACATCACGCCCTCGGCCGCCAGCCAGGCGCTCACCCGCTTGCGCAACGTGCTCAACGACGACCTGTGTGTGCGCGAAAAAAACCGTTATCAGCTCACACCGTATGCCGACGGTGCCTACGGTGTGTTCCAGCAGATGGTCGACCTGTGGAAAGACGTGAGCAACAACGCATGGGTCTTCAACCCGCTGGATTGCGACTCGCACATCATCATGTCGTGCTACGACGCCTTTGGTGAAACCGAGCTCGCCGAGCTCTACCGCAGCATCACGCGCAAGGCTCCCAAGCTGGGGCTGGACATCCACGCGCCGGCCAACGGGCCGGCCGATGTGGCGGCGTTGCGCGACGGTGCGGTGGATGTGGTGTGCAGCCACTACGAACCACCGGCCGATGCACGCGACCTGTACCGGGAGACCGTCAAACATTTCCACATCACACACTGCTGCGTGAGTGTGGACCATCCCCGCATCCGCGACACGCTCACGCTTGCGCAGTACCAGGCGGAGGAGCATTTGCTGATCACATTCCTCAAGCGCCATGGCGGTCGCCGCAGCCCCATCGACCTGGAGCTCGAATCGCGCGGTTTTCCCCCGCGCAAGACGACCATCGTGAATTCCTGGCACCTGTGCTCGGAGCTGCTGGCTCGCACCGACCGGCTGGTGACCACCAGCCGTCAGCAAGCCCGGCAGCTCGAACGCAGCAATCCGCGCATTCGCAGTGTTCCCCTGCCCACCGACTTTGAGTGGCCCACGATGCCGGTCAACATGATCTGGCACCAGCGCACCCACAACAGCAAGCCCCATCGGTGGTTGCGTCTGCAGTTGCGGGAATTCTTGTCTGCGGTGGCCGAAGAGCCGTTGCCCGGTGTTGCTGCGCAGACGCCGCCGGGCGCGGCTGGACAGGGCGCACGTTGAAGCGGGAAGCGTCACTCATGCGATCAGGTTGTCCAGATGCTGCAGTTGGCGCACGGCCACTTGCTCGCTGATCTTGCGGCACATCAGGTCAAAGCACTCAAAACGCACCTCGCGAACGCTCTCGATCTGCGACGCCATCACGATTCTCAGGTAGACCCGGAGGTCGCGGGCGGACATGTCCGACACATGGGCGCCCAGCAGGTCAGCCACCAGCTTCTTCACCTGCTCCAGCCGGAGTTGTTCGCAGGCCAGTTTGGTGGCGTCGTCCGGGGTGGACGTGATCTTGCGCAGCCATTCCCGAAAGCCGGTGTTGAAAGCGCTGTTGGGCGTGCGAGAGGTGGTGTGGGATGGCATGAACTTCCTCCGTTGACTGTTGTGTCGATGGAAGAAATTTAAAAGCGCACCTCGCTGGCGTCCATGTCGACTTTGGCGATGGCCATGTCGCAGAACTGAATAGTGAAAATCAATCGGGTGTCGGCAGCACCAGTTGTGTCTTCAACCCAAGCCCATCGGGCACCGTGTGATCAGCCAGCGCCCAGGCCCGATCGCGGTGGTTGGAGGCGTCCTCCAGCAGGCGGTGCAGAAACCGGATCGAGGCCAAGTCCAGCGCTGCGAAAGGCTCGTCGATCAGCGTGAGGGGCGTACCGGCTGCAAAGGCTGCGCACAGCCAGACCTTGCGCTTGCTGCCCGCGGAGAGCATGTACATCGGCTTCTCGATATGCGGCTCCAGTGCAAAGCCGTTGGCCAGTTCGACGGCTTGGGCTCCGTTGAAGTTCTGGTACCTCGATGGCAGGCTGGTCCACCAGTCCCGGGCGCTGATCGCATCGAGCGCATCGCTGCGCGGCTGGGTACGAAACACCTGCGTGCTCAGCGGTTGATGTGCAGAGCCACGCAACACGATGGATCCGCTGTTGGCGGACAGGTCGCCCGATAGCAAGCGCAAGAGCGTGGTCTTGCCGCTGCTCTCGTCCCCACACACCACCGACACGCCAGCCGGAAGCACCAGATTCAGGCCGTGAAACAGCGGGATGCCCGGCCAGCCGAACTGCAGCCCTCGAACCTCCAGCACGGTATCGGTAATGGCTTGCTCCATGCCTCAGTAGCCAATGCTGTAACGAAGACCCTGGTGGTTGAGCACCGCGCTGCGGGGGCCGATGGTTTCCAGCCGCAGGCCGGGCGAGATGTCCTGGCCTTCCTGAACCACCTTGCCGTTGGCGATCAGCATGCGCAGCGCCGGATTTTGCGAGTAGGTGGAGCCGCTCACGTTCACAGCGGGCAGCTGTGCGCGTGCATCGGCCGTGAGTTCGCCAAACGTCGGCACGGCGGTGCTGGTGGCTGTGGGTGCGTTTGACGGCGCTGGCGCAGCGGCAGGGGGGGCGACGCTGGTGGTTGCGGCGGGCGCTGTGGCCGCTGGCGCTGGCTTGGTGGCCACCGGCGCAGGGCGCGGCGGCGCGAGGATGGACTGCACCGGCTCCGGTGGGGTGGCGATCTGCGGCGGAGTGTTCGCGGGCACCGTAGGCTGGGCCGGCACCACCTGAGGTGCGGTGTTCACGGCATCTGGCTGCGGCGCGATCACCGGGGCGCTGGCTGGCGTTGCGGGCGCGTCCGTGCCGCTTGCCCACCACCAGACGCCCAGGGCGACCAGCAGCACGGCCAGGCCCGACAGCGCGTACCAGGGCAGAAGGGCCCTGGCCTTGGTGCGGTCGCGCCCGGGTGGGGGGACGAGCTGGCTCTTGAGCCCGGGCACGCGGCCCCTCTCGCGCTCGGCTTCGGCCCGTTGGAGTGCGTCGAGGATGTAGGACATGCAATTCGGTGCGGATGGGCGCCAGTCGGTGGGTCAGGGCTTGATGGCGAAAAGCCGGGGCTCATCGACACCACTGGCGAGGTTGACCTGCATGAAGGTCACGGGTCCGGCCACCCCGGCGGCGTCCACACCTTGTGATTGCTGAAACGCCTTGACACGCGCATCCAGACCACTGGCCGACGGTGGAACACGGCCTTGCGCCTGCAGGCTGGCAATGCGTTCGCCCAACCAGAGGCCTGCGGGACCCTCCAGGCCATCCACCAACCGGCCGCTTTGACCCGGTGGCGTGCGCCACAAGGTGGAGAACTCGCCTCGCCACAGACTTGCCAGCGCGGCCAGGGGCAGGCGCCATTGTTGTTCGCCCGCCTGCAACGTCACGCTGTCGACCGTCATGGCCGTGACCAGGGCACGCCCGACGCCTTGTCCATCGGCGCGAAGCACCAGGATGCCGGGGCGGTTGAGCTGGCGCAGCCCGTTGAGGGTCATGCGGTCCGTGCGGTAGCACTGCAGCTGGTGTTGCAGTGCAGTCGCGCAGGCTTCGCCGGCGGTCAGCGCTTGCCCCCAGAGCGGGCCGAGTTCGCGCCACGCGGTGGTCTCGTTGTTGATCAGGGCACTGAAGGCCGGTGCGCCTTCCATCGGTGGGCGAGCCGGCTCGGGTGCAGGGTCGGGCTGGGGTGGCGTGCTGGCCGCCACCGGCGCCTCAGGCGCAGGAAACGTTTGAGCGGCAACCAACGGTGCGCTCACGGCCGCAGCGCCGGACTCCAGCGGCCGGACCCCTGGCTGTGACGTGCTCCACCACCAGAACAAAGCCCCAGCCACCAGCGCGCCGCCCAGAGCGCCAGCCCCCAGCGTGCCCAGCCAGCCGGGCAGGGCTTGCAGGCGCGTCGATGCTCCGTGCGCGGGCGTGCCAGCTGCTTCACCCTCGAACACTTCGCGCGCGGCCTTGTCGACCACCGCAGCCGCCACCTGCGGCACGCCGCTGGCGTAGGCGCCCAGCAGCGCACGGTCGCACAGCAGGTTGATGCGCCGAGGCACGCCACGGGCCAGGTCGTGGATGCGCGCCACGGCTTGACGGGAGAAGGGCAAGGGTCCGCGCAAACCGGCGACCTGCATGCGGTGCTGGATGTACTGCAAGGTCTCTGCTTTGTCGAGCGTGCCGAGGTGAAAACGCGCAATCACCCGCTGGGCGAGTTGTTCGAGTTCGGGCTTGGCCAGGATGGTGCGCAGCTCGGGCTGACCGATCAGGATGATCTGCAGCAGCTTGCGCTCGCTGGTTTCCAGGTTGGTCAGCAGTCGCAGTTGCTCCAGCACGTAAGGCGTGAGGTTCTGCGCCTCATCGATGATGAGCACGTTGCGCTCGCCCCGGGCGTGGCTGGCCAGCAGGTAGGCGTTGAGCGGATCGAGGTGGTCCTTGATGGTGGCCGGGCCGATGCCTTCGTGCCTCACCTCGATGTGGAACTCGCTGCAGATCGTCTTGAGCAGATCGCTGACGGTGAGCTTGGGATTGAAGATGTAGGCGACCCGGCAGTTCTCGGGCAGCTGTTCGAGAAAGCAGCGGCACACCGTGGTCTTGCCAGCGCCGATCTCCCCACTGAGCAACACGAAACCACCACCGCCCCGAATGCCGTAGAGCAGATGCGCCAACGCCTCCCGGTGACGCTCGCTCATGAAGAGGTAGCGTGGGTCCGGTGCAATGGAAAACGGGCTCTGTTTGAGCCCGAAAAACTCGGCGTACATGCACCCGAGCATACCGCTGCCATCCTGGCCCGGCAAAGGTTCGGAGCCATGTGCAGGGCCATCTTGGCCCTGCACAGGATCCAGACGGGTGATCAGGCCGCCAGCGCCATGGCGTGCTTGCTGCCCACCTTGTTGCCCCCGCTCACCGAGCATTCGATGTCGCCTGAGAGCTGGCCGCCTTCTTCAATCACCACCTTGCCATAGCGAATGCGACCGGTCACCTTGCCGGTGGAATAGATCACCAGCTTGTTGCGCACGGTCAGGTTGCCGTCGAATACACCGCGGATTTCGGCGATGTCGATCTCGGCCGATCCCTTGAACTCGCCTTGCTGGGCGATCTGGATCACGCGCGAGTCCATCGTGGCTTCAACCAGGCCTTCCACCACCAGCGTGTCGCAATCGGTGATCTCCACGCCCTTGAGTTTGATGTTTGGACCCACGGTCAGCTTGCTGCCGCCTTCGGGCAGGCCGGTGGTGCCCGGCTGGGCCATGGTTGGGGTGGAGGGCAGCTCCACGTCTGGCGTGGTCGAGGTCGTTGCGGGCGGTTGCGATGGGGTCGCAATACCGCCGGTGCTCTGCCCGTAGCGCGGTGTGGCCATGCCCTGGTTCAGGGTTTTGGGTTGATCGTTGTCGCGTTTGCCAAAGTGCAGTGCCATGCCAGCTCCTTCAAAAAGTGAAGCAGTCATGCTAAGTGCGGCGGTGCTTACATTCGGGGTGGTTCCGTAAGAGGGGTAACGAGATGCACCGTACACGCTGTTTCATTTCTTTTGTTTCGAAGCCTTGCGGGTTTCCATGTCGCGGATCAGCGCGCGGGCTTCATCGCCTTCGGGAATCGGCTTGCCGCTGTCGCGCCACTGCACCGCGTCCTTGAACCCGGCCTCCTGCGCATGGCGGCGGAACCACATGCCCTCGGGGTTGTGGCGCGTGATGCCGTCGAACACCGTGGCCATCATTTGCGTTTGCTCCAGCCCCATGGTGAGCATGACCTGATTGACCACCATCTTGTGCATGGCCAGGTGCGAGCGCGGCACGCCGGCGATGCGTTCGGCCAGTGTCATCGTCACGGCCTCCAGCCGGTCCAGCGGCACGGCCTCGTTGGCCAGACCCCAGGCAGCCGCAGTGCGGCCGTCGATCACGTTGCCGGTGAACATCATTTCCTTCGCGCGCAGGGCGCCCAGCCGGTAGGTCCACATGGCGGTGGTGGGGCAGCCCCAGACGCGGGTGGGCATGTAGCCGATGCGGGCGTCGTCGGCCATCACCAGCAGATCGCAACACAGCGCGATGTCGCTGCCACCAGCCACCGCCGCGCCATGCACCTTGGCGATGGTGGGCTTGGGGCTGCGCCACAGGCTCATGAAATCTTCGGTGTTGCGCTTCATATAGGCGTAGTCGACCATCGGGTCCCAGGGCGCGCGCTCCTGCTGGCATGGATGGTCGATCTCGCCCTCGCCGAACTGCGAGAGGTCGTAGCCGCCACAGAAACCCTTGCCCGCACCTTCCACCACGATCACGTGCACTTCGTCGTCGGCGTTGGCCCATTCCACTGCAGCACGGATTTCGCGCGGCGTTTCGTCGTTGATGGCGTTGAGGCGCTCGGGTCGGTTGAGCAACAGGCGCGCCACGCGGGGCTGCTGGGCGTCCTTCTCGATGCGCAGGGTGGTGAAGGCGGGCATGGTTTGTCTCCGGGTTGGTTTTTTTGATCATATCGAGCAGCGTCTTTGACAGTTCAAATAAAGGTTGCGCGCGCAACCAAAGAAACATACAGTTGCGCACGCAACCAACCTTTAACGAAGTTTCATGACCCTGCCTGTCCATGTTCCCGTGTTGATTGCCGGCGGTGGCCCTGTCGGCCTCACGCTATCGGCCCTTCTGTCGGCCCAAGGCATTGCCAACCTGGTGGTCGAGGCCGATGAGGCTTACTGCAGCGGCAGCCGCGCCATCTGCATGTCGCGCCGTTCGCAGGAAATTCTGGGCTGGGTGGGCGCCGACAAAGCCTTGGTGGAGAAGGGCCTGAGCTGGGTGGGCGGGCGCAGTTACTGGCGCCACACCGAGGTGTTGCACTTCCAGATGCCGAGCGAGCCCACGCAGCGCTTCGCGCCCATGGTGAACATCCAGCAGTTTTATGTGGAAGAGCTTGCGCATCGTGCGGCGCAGTCGGCGGGTTCATCGCAGGTGCAGTGGTCCAGCCGTGTGAGCGCTGTGACATCCCATGAAAGCGGCGTCGACGCGGAAGTGATCACAGCCGAAGGCACGCACACGGTACACGCCGACTGGTTGGTGGCCTGCGACGGTGGCCGCAGCACGGTGCGCGAGCAGCTCGGCCTGCAGCTCGAAGGCACGCAGTACGACGGCAAGTACGTGATCGTGGACGTGGTGCAGAAAACCCGACGCGCGGTGGAGCGCCTGGCCTGGTTCGACCCACCGTCCAACCCCGGCTCCACCATCCTCATGCACCGCCAACCCGACGACGTGTGGCGCATCGATTACCAGATCCGCGACGACGAAGACCCGCTGGAAGCGGTTAAACCCGAGAACGTGCTGCCCCGCGTGCAGAGCCACCTGGCCATGATCGGCGAGACCGAGCCTTGGGAGCCGCTGTGGATCTCGATCTACAACGCCAAGTGCCTCACGCTACCCAGCTACCGCCATGGCCGTGTGATGTTCGCGGGCGACGCGGCTCACCTGGTGCCCATCTTTGGCGTGCGCGGCCTCAATTCTGGTTTGGATGACGCGGGCAACCTGGCGTGGAAGCTGGCGCGGGTGGTGCGCGGCCAGTCGCCGCACACGCTGCTGGATTCGTATTCCACCGAACGTGTGCACGCCACCCGCGAGAACATCGCCTACGGCGCCAAGAGCACCGAGTTCATGGCCCCGCCCAACTTTGCGTACAAGCTCATGCGCGAGGCGACGCTGCGGCTGGCGCAAGGCGATGCGCAGGTGCGATCGCTCATCAATCCGCGCCAGTCCACGCCGATCAATTACGTGGGTTCGGTGCTGAACGCGCCCCAGGTCGGCATGTGGACCAACGGGCTGGCCGCGCCCGGTGCCCCAGCACCCGAAGCGCTGTTGCAGGACGGGCCGAGCGCCTTTCATCTCAGCAGCCGCTTCGGACGGGACTTTCTGGTGCTCGCCTTCGGACCTGTGGGCCAACACGCGCCGACCGTGCCCGGCCTCGCTGTGCTGACCATCGATCCCGCCATGGATGCACACGGTCAGGCGTGGCAGCGCTACGGCATGCCGGACGCCGGCGGCACCGCTCTGGTGCTGGTGCGCCCCGACGGCTACGTGATGGGCCGCTGGCACGGACACGACCCGGCGCCCGTGCTGCAAGCCCTCAACACCACCGGAGTGCTCGCATGACCGACGCCGATCTCGACCGCAGCTACAGCGCCCTGTGCGAAGCCCTCACCCGGGTGGGTGAAGACAAGGCGCCGCTGTTCCTCTCCATGCTGTGCCTGTCGCTCATCAGCCGGCTGCAGCAGGCCGACGAGGTGTTGCCCCTGATGGCACATGCCGAGCGCCAGTGCGCCGACGGAGCCGGCGATGGCTGCTGACACCAACCCGCCTGCGCTGCAGGATTTCCTGACCTGGCGGCTGCACCGGCTGGCTAAACTCACCGACCGTCAGAGCACCGACGCCTACGCCAGCGTTTTCGGACTCGGCGTTGGCGAAGCGCGCTGTCTGGCTGCCATCGGTCAGTTCGCGCCGCTGTCGGTGAAAGACCTCGCGTCGCGGGCCAACCTCGACAAGGCCCAGGCCAGCCGTGCCGCGCAGATGCTGGTGGACCGCGCGCTGGTGCTGAAGTCCGCCAGCGAAACCGACGCGCGGGGCGTGGTGCTCACGCTCACGCGCGTCGGGCGGCCGTTGTGGAAGCGTGTCATGCAGCTGATCGAGCAGCGCAACGCCGATATCTTTGGATGTCTCTCGAAGGCCGAGCGCCGCCAGCTCGAAGCCGTGTTCGACCGGCTGATCGCCCATGCGGAAGCCTGGCCTGAGGGCAGTAGCCCTGCAAGCCCCTGAAATCGGGGGTAACCCGTAAAATCATGGGTTTTCCACCCACCCGCGCTCCGGGTCCGTGTCATCCCATGAACGCTCCCGTCGACGTCTCCTTTTTCGCTCGCGCCGCCAAGCCGATCACCAGCTACCGCCCGTACTGGGCCAAGCGGTTCGGCGTGGCGCCCATGTTGCCCATGAGCCGTGCCGAGATGGAGAAGCTCGGCTGGGACAGCTGCGACATCATTCTGGTGACCGGCGACGCCTACGTGGACCACCCCAGTTTCGGCATGGCGGTGGTTGGGCGTGTGCTGGAGGCGCAGGGTTTTCGGGTGGGCATCATCGCCCAGCCCGACTGGACCAGCGCCGAGGCCTTCAAGGCCCTGGGCAAGCCCAACCTGTTCTGGGGCGTGACCGCCGGGAACATGGATTCCATGA
>LNFM01012063.1_pt1 | contig 11478 bp, 5 predicted proteins | sample 596031 | NCBI WGS metagenome assembly LNFM01 (sample SAMN04254537, study PRJNA301005) | activated carbon metagenome | isolation source: dual media filters at the Ann Arbor, Michigan drinking water treatment plant | place: USA: Ann Arbor | reverse complement strand
GACAGCGGCATCTACCTCATCAAGTCTGGCAAGCCGGTGAACGAACCGGGCGACATGCTGCTCATCAAAAACGACCCGAAGTACCACGAGCAGTGGCCCCGTGCGCTCGTGCCGTACGAGCGCATCCACGGCATCAAGGAGCCAAAGACGATCGCCCCGCTCGCCAACGACGGCACGCTCTCGAAGCACCTGCCGGAAGGCACGCCCTACGGGCTGGTGGGCACGTCGAGCTTCTACAAGCGCGAGAGCTACCCCTACGGCGCGGTGAAGCCGGGCAGCGTCACCGCGACCTTCGCAGGCGAGAAGGACCCGACGGGACACAAGGGGTTCGACTCGTCGCACAACTGGAGCGTGCAAGGCTCCGACGCCGGGCTGTACGACAACTCCGACATCCACGCCGTGCGCATCGTGCTGCTCGAACCGACGAGCGAGACCAACAAGGGCCGCCCGTTCTACAACCACGCCCGCGAGCGGATGCGCATCCTCGGCGAACTGCCGCTGCGCAAGTTCGACACGGACGGGAAAGAGCCGCTCGACCCGGACGGCAACCCGGACACGAGTTTCCTCGCGAAGATCCCGGCGGACGTCGCGTGGACGTTCCAGACGCTGGACCGGCGCGGCATGGTGCTGAACGCGGCGCAGACGTGGCACCAGGTGCGCCCCGGTGAGGTCCGCAACGACTGCGGCGGGTGCCACGCGCACTCGCAGAAGCCCACCGACTTCAAGCTCACGGCCGCCGCGAAGCTGGATTACGCGCCGTTCGACCTGACGCAGAAGACCGTGCTCATCACGACGAAGGCCGCGGACGAATCGAAGGGGAAGTGGGACGCGCGCGGCGAGACCGGCGTTCGCTACGAGAACAGCCCGAAGACGGTCGAGTACCACCGCGACATCAAGCCGATCCTCGCGCGGAGTTGCGTCGCGTGCCACAGCGGCACGGGCGACAAGCCCGCGGGCAACCTCGTGCTCGACGACGACGCGCTGGTGAAGGCGCTGAACCCCGCGAGCCACGGCGGCGAGTACACCGTGCCGGGCACCTACTCCCGGCTCGCGCTCGACCCGCAGGGCAAGTGGGGGCACCCGCCACTGCACCAACACAAGTGGGCGCACTTCCCAAATGCCGCGTCGCGCTACGTCACCATGATGCAGGCGCGGCGCAGCCTGCTCATCTGGAAGGTCTACGGCGAGCGCCTCGACGGCTGGCAGAACGACGACATGCCGTACGAAAAGACCCCCGGCGATCCGACCTCGCTCCACCACCAGGGTAAGCCGGTGCCGAACACGCCGCAGAACCGGAACAACATGCACATCGGTTACACCGGCAGCCAGATGCCGCCACCGGAAGCCGTCGCGAGCGGCAAGGTGAAGCCGCTCTCCGACGAGGACCGGATGACGCTGGTGCGCTGGGTCGACCTGGGCTGCCCCATCGACCTAGCCCCCAACCCGAAGAACTCGGCCGAGCGCGGCAACGGGTGGGCCCTCGACGACGTGCGCCCCACGCTGGCGCTGACCGAGCCCCGCGCCGGTGCGAACCCGCCGCTCACGCGCATCCTGGTCGGGGCGCACGACTACAACACGGGGCTCGACGCAACCAGCTTTGCGGTCGTCGCCGATTTCCCGACCGACGGCGCGAAGCCCGGCGAGAACCTGGCGCCGATGTTCAAGGCTCTGCCCGGCGGCCGCTGGGTGCTGGACCTGGCGCAGCCCCTCAAGGAGTTGCCGCGCGGCAAGCTGACGGTGAGCGTGAAGGACAAGCAGGGCAACGTCACGCGCATCGACCGGACGTTCTCGGTCGGCCCGCCGACGCGGTGACGACGCGTCTGGCACAAGCGGGTGGCGGGGTTCGTTTCCCGAAGGGTGTTGCTCACCCTTCTCGATCGCGCGAGGGTCGCCGATGCGCGGGGCCGGAACCGGTAGCCTGATCCTTCTTGCCGCCGGCCTCGCGCTGTCGTGGGCGCCGGCACCGACACGTGTCGGTGCCGAAGAGAAAGGGCCGGAGAAGGAGGCCTTTGACCGGCAGGTCCGACCGGTGCTCGCGAAGTACTGCTTCGGTTGCCACGGGGAGAAGAAGCAGAGCGCGAAGCTCGATCTCGCGCCCCTGTCGGCGGAAGTCGTGCCACAAACGTGGCAGCACGTCTGGGAGCGGTTGCGGAGCCGGCAGATGCCGCCTGCGGATCAGCCGCAGCCGACGGCCGACGAGCGGGAGCGGCTCCTCGACTGGATCGAAGCGCAGTTCGCGAAGCACACGCGGGCCGGGTGCCCCGACCCCGGCCCGCTGCGCCCGCGGCGGCTGAACGTCCGCGAGCACATGAACACCTTCCGCGACCTCGCGTTCTGGAAGGACGGCGGGCGCCCGCGGCGCACCTCCTACACCAACAAGCCTGACGGGAGCGTCAACCTCTATCAGTCGGTCGTCCCGCCGCCCGAACACCCGTGCGCGTTCGTCACTCGGCAGCTCCCGCAGGACACCACCGACGGCGGCTTCGACACGGTCGGCGACACCCTCTCTATCCCGCCGTTCCTTGTCGAGAAGTACCTGCGCTGCTCCAAGACGCTGCTCGATGACGTGCTGAACGCGAAACCGAACGTCGCGAAGGAGTGGCCGCTGTACTCCAACGTCGCGCGACTCCGCGACGGCCCTCTGCCGAAAGGTCAGACGCAGCGGCAGGTGGCCATTGCGTACCTCAAGGACTTCGCCTCGCGCGCGTTCCGCCACCCGGTCACGGCGGAAGACGTGGAGAAATACGCCAAGCTCTTCGACGCGGCGGTCGAACGCGGCGACGACTTCGACACCGCGATCCGGCTCCCGCTGCAGGCGATCCTCACCTCGCCGCGGTTCGTGGTGCTGTGGGCGGACGCCGGGACCGACACGCGCGGCACAGGCGCGCCGGTGCGCGCGCTGGACGATTACGAACTCGCGGCGCGGCTCTCGTACTTCCTGTGGAGCAGCGTGCCGGATCAGGAACTGCGCGTCGCGGCGCAACAGGGAAAACTGCGCGCCCCGGAGGTGCTTGAGCAGCACGCGCGGCGGATGCTCAAGCACCTCCGGATCACGGACGGCCTGATGGCCGGGTTCCTCTGTCAATGGTTGCAACTGGACAAGCTCGACCGCGCCACGCCGGACGCCGAGCGGTACGCCAGCTACTTCCAGAGCAACCTCGCGGAGTTGATGAAGTCCGAGCTACTGCTGTTCGCGGACGCGATCCTGGTCGAGGACCGCAGCATTCTGGAGTTCGTGGACGCGGACTGGGGGTTCCTCTGCTACCCGCTGGCGCAGCACTACGGCCACGAGCCGTTCCCGGGCAAGAAGCCGCCGAGCAACGCGCAGCCGACGTGGTACCGCGTCAAGTTCGCGGACAAGACCCGTGGCGGCGTGCTGACGATGGGCAAGGTGCTCACCGGCACGTCGCGCCCGCTGCGCACGAGCCCGGTGCATCGCGGCAAGTGGGTGCTCGAAGCGATCCTCGGAACTCCGCCGCCGCCCCCACCGCCGGACGTCGACAACGTCCTCAAAGAGGACAAGGAAGATGGCAAGGCGCTCACCGTACCGCAACTGATGGCGAAGCACCGCAACAGCGCCGCGTGCTCGTCGTGCCACAATATGATCGATCCGCTCGGGCTGGCGTTCGAGAACTTCGACCCGGTCGGCCGGTGGCGCGACCGCGATCAGGATCAGCCGATCGACGCTCGCGGCACGCTCAGCGACGGCAAGAAGTTCAACGGCGCCGCGGAACTGAAAGCGCTCCTGATGGCGCGCAAGGACGAGTTCACGCGCAACTTCGTGGAGCAAATGCTGACATACGCGCTCGGCCGGAAGCTGGAGTTCTACGACGTCGCGACGGTGAAAGAGATCACACGCGCCGTCATCGCGGACGATTACAAATTGTCGCGCGTCGTGGTCGACGTGGTGAAGAGCTACCCGTTCCGCAACCGGCGAATTGAGGCCGGGGAGCCGAAGGAGAACAAGCCGTGACGAAGAGCCGCCACTTCTCGCGACGAACGGTCCTGCGTGGCCTCGGCGGCGCCGTTGCGCTGCCGTGGCTCGAAGCGCTGGCGCCGCTCCGCGGCGCGGACGCGAAGAAACCGCCGGTGCGCGCGGTCTTCCTGTACCACCCGCTCGGCGCGGAGACGACCGCGTGGAAGGGCGTGACCGGCGAAGGCAAGGGCATGAAGCTCACGCCCACGCTCGAACCACTGGAACCGGTCAAGGACCAACTGCTCGTCCTCGACGGGCTGAACGGGCGCCCGCACCCGGCCTCCGGGCACAACCGCTCAGCCTGCCTGTGGCTCAGCGGCGCGCCCGCGGGCAAAGCGGATTCGTGGGGCGCGGAAACCGACGCGACCATCGATCAGGTTCTCGCTCCGAAGCTCGGGCGCGGGGCCGCGCAACCGTCGCTGGAGTTGAGTTGCACCACGGTCGGCAACCTGATGCACGCGATGAACCTCTCGTGGCGCGCGCCCGGCGTGCCGACGGGTGCCGAGACGAACCCGCGCGACGTGTTCGCTCGCATGTTCGGCGACCCGAAGGACGACGCGAAGCGCAAGAGCGTACTCGACGTGGTCGCGGACGACGCGAAGCAGTTGAAGCTGGACCTCGGGCCGACGGATCGCAGACGGCTCGACGAGTACCTCGAATCGGTGCGCGCGCTGGAGCGCCAGATCGCGCGGTTCGAGCAGGACGCGACAGCCCGCCCGGCCCCGCCGAAGATGGCGCTGCCGGACCGACCGCCACAGAGCGTGCGCGAGCACATCAAGCTGATGCTCGACCTGACCGTGCTCGCGCTCCAGACCGACTTCACTCGCGTGCTCACCTGCGCGCTCGGCGACGAGAGCGAGGGCGCGGAAGGAACGACGTACAACCGGCGGCTGGTCGACCTCGGTCTCGACAAGTCCGCGTTGTCGGCCCCGGTGGACGCGAAGTACCTCGGTTGGGGGCACCACCAGTGCAGCCACGACCCCAAGCCGACGCTGCCGATCATTCAGGCCGTGGACCGCTGGTACGTCGCGCAGTTGTCGTACTTCTTGCAGAAGCTGAAGGCGATTCGCGACGGCGACGGCACGCTCCTCGACAGCAGTGTCGTCGTCTACGGCTGCACCAACGCGGGTGGCGGGAAGGTGGGCGGGTGGCCCGGTCACGGGCTGTCGGACGTAGCGTGCCTCGTCGCCGGCAAGGGCGGCGGGATGCTGCCCAAGCCCGGCCGCGTGATCGAGTTCTATGGGAAGGATCGGAAGAATAGCAACGCCGGTGTGCCGCTTTCGAACCTGTGGCTGACGCTGGCGCAGATGGCCGGCGTCGGGCGCAAGGAGTTCGGGCGCAGCACCGGCACACTGGCAAGTTTGGGATGATGACCGCTGACGGAGAGCCACTCTCACGCGGAGACGGAGTGATGCAACCGACGGGCGTTCGCTGCACCCGGATCGCGGCGCTGGTACTCGCGATTGGCTTCGCGAGCGGCACCGCACGCGCCGCCGCACCGGAGGTCGTCGGCAGGGGCGACGTGCGCGCGCTGTCCGTATTCCCCGAGCGCCTGGCGCTTCGCGGTTCCGAGCGCGTTCAGCAACTCGTTGTGACCGCGCACCACACGAACGGCGGGGTCAGCGACACGACCGCCCGCGCGACCTTCCGCGTCGCCGATCCCGCAGTTGCGCGCGTCGAGGCGAATGGGCTGGTGATTCCGCTGAAGAACGGCAGCACGGAAATCACGGCCCAGGCCGGCGGGCAGCAGGTCACGGTCGCGGTGGCGGTCGAAGGGGTCGAGCGCGAGGAGCCGATCAACTTCGCCAACGAGATCGTCCCGATCTTCACCAAACTCGGCTGCAACGCGGGCGCGTGCCACGGGAAGACGTCCGGGCAGAACGGCCTCCGGCTCTCGCTTCTCGGCTTCGAGCCGCAAGTGGACTACGACGCGCTGACGCGTGAGGGCCGCGGCCGGCGCCTCTTCCCGGCGGCGCCGCAATCGAGCCTGTTGTTGCAAAAATCGACCGGCGCGGTGCCGCACGGCGGCGGGAAGCGGCTCCGCACCGATTCGCGCGACTATCAGTTGCTCGTGCGCTGGGTTCGTGCCGGCGCGCCGTTCGGCCGCGATTCGGACCCGACGGTGACGGGCATCGCGGTGATACCCGCCCACCGACTCGTCGCGCCGCGAGCGGGCCAGCAAGTCGCCGTGACCGCTCACTACAGCGACGGTTCGCAACGCGACGTCACCGCGCGGGCCGAGTTCTCCAGCAACGACGAGGAACTCGTTCGCGTCAGCGGAACCGGTCTCGTTGAGACGAACGACCGACCGGGCGAAGGGTCGGTGATGGTGCGGTTCCTCGGTCACGTCGGCGTGTTCCGCGCCACGATCCCGCAGGACGTGCCCGCGGCGAAGATGGTGCTCCCCGAACCGAACGACTTCATCGACACACACGTCTTCGCGAAGCTGAAGCAACTCGGCCTCCCGCCGTCGGCGCTGTGCAGCGACGGCGAGTTCCTGCGCCGCGCGTCACTCGACATCATCGGCACGCTGCCGAGCGTCGCGGAGGCGGAGAAGTTCCTCGCCGACAAGAACCCCAAGAAGCGCGAGAAGCTGATCGACGAGTTACTCGAGCGCCCGGCGTACGCGAGCTACTTCGCGCTCAAGTGGGGCGACATTCTGCGGAACCGGCAGAAGGGGATCGTGGGCGTCGGCGGCGGGGCGGCGCGCACCACCGCCTTGCACGGCTGGATCCGCGAGAGCTTGGCGAAGAACAAGCCCTACGACCAGTTCGTTCGCGAGATCCTCACCGCGAAGGGCGAGTTCACCGGCGCGCGCGCGCAGCCGCCCGTCGGGTGGTACAACGTGCTGCGCACCCCGGAGGCGCTGGTGGACGACACCGCCCAGGTGTTCCTCGGCACCCGCATCCAGTGCGCCCAGTGCCACCACCACCCGTACGAGCAGTGGTCGCAGGACGATTACTGGGGCTTGGCCGCGTTCTACGCGCGCGTCCAACTCGGCAACGCCCCCGCGACGGGCAAGGCGCCGCCGGCGAACCGGAACGGCCTCCCCGTGGCGCTCGCGCGTCAGGGTCATGTCACCAGCCCACAGGGGAAGCAGTACGCGAAGCCGCGACCGCTCGGCGGCGCGGAACTCGACGTACCCGCGGACGACGACCCGCGGCAACTCCTCGTGGACTGGATGGTTAGTCCGAAGAACCCGTTCTTCGCGCGGGCGCTGGTGAACCGGTACTGGGCGCACTTCTTCGGCCGCGGGATCACCGAGATGGCCGACGACCTGCGCGTCACCAACCCGCCGTCGAACCCGGAACTGCTCGACGCGCTCGCGAAGGAGTTCGTCGAGCACAAGTACGACCTCAAGCACCTGATTCGCGCGATCTGCCGGAGCCGGACCTATCAACTGTCGAGCGACCCGAACGAGTACAACGCGAAGGATCGGCAGAACTTCGCTCGCTTTTACCCGCGGCGCCTGCCCGCCGAGGTGCTGCTCGACGCCATCGACCACGCGACCGGCGTGCCGACCAAGTTCGGCAACGGCGCGGCCGGCAACCCGACCCGCGCAATCGAACTGGTGGACGAGGCCGTGAAGTCGCCGCTGCTCGCGGCGTTTGGCAAACCCGACCGCGCGTCCGCGTGCGAGTGCGAGCGCTCCGGCGGCGTCACGCTCACGCAGAGCCTGCTGCTGATCGGTTCGCCGGAGTTGCACAACAAACTGAAGGACCGGGCCTCGCGCGCCGCGAAACTGGCCGCCGACACGCGCCCGGTCGCGGAGAAGGTCAACGAGCTGTACCTGCTGGTGTACAGCCGCCCGCCGACCGCTGAGGAGTTGAACCTCGCGACCGGCTTCCTAGCCAAGCCGCCGCCCGCAGATGCACCGAAGCAGCCGGGCGCGAACACGAAACAGTGGCCGTATGAAGACCTGCTGTGGGCGCTGCTCAACAGCAAGGAGTTCTTGTTCAATCACTGACCCACGCGGCGATGGAGGAGCGCTCATGTTGGAAAGCACGAGCCGGCGGAACGTCCTGAAGTTCGGCGCGCTGGGGCTGGGCGGTCTAACGCTGCCCGACCTGCTGCGCCTGCGGGCCGCCGAAAAGGCGGCGGCCGACACCGCGGTGATTCTGCTGTGGATGGACGGTGGTCCGACGCAGTTCGAGACCTACGACCCGAAGCCGGACGCACCCGAGGAGTACCGGGGGCCGAACAAGGCCATCAAGACGAAGGTGAATGCCGTTCACTTCTGTGAACTGTTCCCCAAGCAGGCCGCACTCGCCGACAAGCTCGCGGTGATCCGCTCGTGCGCGCACAAGGAGAGCGGGCACGGCAGCGCGGTGAAGAACCTCAACACCGGCTACCCGCACCCGCCGAACACCAACGAGGGCACGTTCCTGTACCCCGCGGTCGGCGCGACCGTCGCCAAAGTGCGCGAGACCGCGCGCCGCAAGCTCCCGCACTACGTTTGCGTTCCGACCGTGGGCGTCTTCAAGGGCGAGACCGGCGGCGGCGCGTACCTCGGCACCGCGTACGAGCCGTTCGGCGTGAACCCGGTGGACGGCCCGAAGGCCGTGCAGGTGCCGGGCGAACTCACCGCCGAACGGTTGCTGAACCGCAAGGTGCTGCTGTCGTCCGTCGATACGTTGCGGCGCGACGTGGACGCGAGCGGCGCGCTGGAGGGCATGGACACGTTCACGCGGCAAGCCTTCGAGATGGTGACCGGCAAAGCCGCCCGCGAGGCGCTGGACCTGAGCCTCGAACCGGCCCGAACGCGCGAGGCGTACGGCACCGGCACCGCCGCCGACCGCGGGCACTCGTGGGGGCAAAGTCTGCTGTTGGCCCGGCGGTTGGTCGAAGCCGGCGTGAGCTTCGTCACGGTCGGGTGCGGCGGGTGGGACGACCACGGCGACGGGATCACCAAGAACCTGCCGCGGCGCGCGGCCGCCTTCGATAGCGCCGTTTCCGCGCTGATCGCGGACCTGCACGAGCGCGGGTTGAACAAGAAGGTCGTCGTGCTGGCGTGGGGCGAATTCGGCCGGACGCCGCGGATCAACAAGGGCGGGCGCGACCACTGGCCCGGCAGCATGTCGGTGCTTCTCGCCGGCGGCGACTTCAAGATGGGGCAGGTGGTCGGCAGCACGACCGAAAAGGGCGAGAAACCGAAGGAACGGCCGCTCCATCCCAACGACGTCCTCGCGACGGTCTACAAGCACCTTGGTATCGACCACACAAAGGCGTTCACCAACCCGGCCGGGCGCCCGGTCCCGATCCTTCCTCACGGCGAGCCGATCGCCGAGTTGCTGTAACGGCCTCGGCTCGATCGGACCAGCCCCGGTCGAGCGGAGGCGCTTCGCGCCGCCGCCGACCGCGGCCCTCACCTCCTGCGGGGCGCGGTCATTCGCCGATGCACCACAGCCCCTTCGTGGTGCGCACGTACATCCGCTTGCCCTCGAACACCAGCGAACTGCGGAAGGGTTCGAGCTTGTTGCGCGCGAGTTCCTCGAACACGCGGCCGGGCTTCAGGACGACGGTCGTGCCGTTGTCGCTGCTGGCGTAGACGCGGTCGCCCGCCAGCGAGAGGCTCGGGTAGCAGTCGCCCGCGCCGAGTTCCAGATCCTCCTCGTAAACCAGCTCACCTGTCTTGGCATCGACCACGGAGAGAATGGGCTTGGAACTCATCGCGTAAATGAGCCCGTCGTGCAGCACCGGCGAGGGGAACCAGTATCCCTGCCCCTTGATGGTCCTCGGCTTCCACAGCGGCTCCCACTTCTCGGGCACCTTCTCCGAGGTCGGCAGCGCGTAGCCGCGCACCTGTCCGGCAGCGAAGAACACCTTGCCGTCCTGCACCAGCGGCGAGTTGGGGCCGGTCGCGCCGAGGTTCTTCGCCAGGACGGTGCCGTCGCTGACCCGGATCACCGGCCCCTGCGGGTGGACGATGACATCCACCGCGCCGAGGCGCGTGTGCATCGCGGTGCCGTGGTTGGGCGCCAACTTCAGCCGCCACTCCTCGCTCCCGTCCTTCGTGCTCAGCGCCACCAAGTCCGAGAAGTGGACGAGCAGTTTGTCGCCCACCAGCACCGGCGAGGCCCCGTGCCCGTAGGCCGCCGTCGGGTGCTCGACGAGCTTCAGCCACTGCCGCTTGCCGTCGAGGTCGTAGCACGCGGCCAGACCGTTGCCGAAGATCACGTACACGTGTTTGCCGTCGGTGACAGGAGTGGCCGAGGAGTACCCGCCGGTGGGGTGGTACCCGCCCGCGTCCTTGCCCGGCTCGCGGTAGCGATTAAAAGTGGTTAACGCTTTGCGCTGTGTGCGCACCTTGTCGAGTCTGGCCTCGACCACGGCGAGTTTCACTTCGCTCTCGGCCTTCGTGGCGGGGTTCTCCCGGATCGCCTTGCGGAGGGCGGAGCCCTCCTTCTCCAGGTCCGACTGTTCCTTCTTCAGCACGTCGTCTTGTTTGCGCTCGATCTCGATCAGCCCTTTCTCTTGCTCGGTCGGGACGATCTCCTTCCAGCTCGATTCGTGCTGCCAGAGGATCTTACCGTCCTCTTTGTTCACGCAGAGCAACACGCACGGCTCGGCGCAGGTGAAGAGGCGCTTGCCCAGAATCACCGGGACGGCGTTGCTTTGCTTCAAATCGATGTGCCAGACGACGTTCTTGTCCTTCGACCAGTCCAGCGGCGGCTTCGCGGCGGGGTACCGGCCGGTGCCGTCGGTGCGGAACCCGACGGGCGGTTCGCCCCGCGCGGCATCGCCGACGCCACAACCAAGTGCGAGGAGGAGCAGGACGATTACGAGTCGGGTCATGGCTGTCGTTCCGTTTGAAGAAGGGCGGGGCGTTGACCGCCGGCTTGGGTAGGTTGGGGACGCATCGAGACCCGCCGCGCCGGCGCGTGAGCAGGTCGGCGCCTTCATTTGGCCGTCGTGCCGGGCGGGACCGCCTTGTGCCGGTACGCCCACACGCGCTTGTCCTTGAAGCTGAACAGCACGCACACGTTGTGCTCGGGGTCGAAGTCCATCGCGCCGACCCACGGGTTCCCCGGCCCGTTCGCGGCCTTCAGGTCGGTCCACGTGTTGGTCCGCACGTCGTAGCTCCAGGTGATCGCGTCGTCCGGCCCGCCGAACTGCGTCGCCTTCTTCCCGCTGTGCAGCAGCAGCACCTTCTGGAACGGGTCGTACACCAGCCCCGCGCCCGGCACGCCGTGCGGTTGCACCTCGGGCTGCATGTCCTTCCAGGTGTTCTTCTCGGGGTCGTAGGTCCACGTCTGCGGCGGCCGGTTCTCGAACGGCGGGATGTACAGCACGAGCAGCCCGGCGTCCTGATCGACGGCGGCCGTGGTGTACGCGGAGCCGGTGTGACGCGGGTAGTCGCCGTCCGAGTTCGTCAGCTTCTTCCACGCCGAGTCGGAATAAGGGTTCTCGGCGCGAACGTCGAGCGCCCAGAAGTCCTTGGTCTTGAAGGTCGGGTGCGTGAACTTGATCGGGAAGACGAGGCCGCGCGCCCAGTCGCACGC
>LNFM01012062.1_pt1 | contig 11480 bp, 10 predicted proteins | sample 596031 | NCBI WGS metagenome assembly LNFM01 (sample SAMN04254537, study PRJNA301005) | activated carbon metagenome | isolation source: dual media filters at the Ann Arbor, Michigan drinking water treatment plant | place: USA: Ann Arbor | reverse complement strand
GCCGGAACTGCAGCATCGGATTTTCGCCGATGGGATGGTGAGGGGCGAGAAAGGCGCCAAATCCTAGCCGTGCCATTCGGGATACTCCTCGGTGGAAACAGTGGTCAGGCGCCAGAGTTGAGCCTGCTCCATCGCCTGTCCAGGGGTATCGACCGCACCGCGAATTCAGGGCGCCTTCAGGCGACGCGTCAGCTCGCCTGCGATCAGCTCGTAGGTATAGGCGGTGGGGTGCCCGTCGTGCGGAATGAGAAGCAGCGACACATCCATATTGCTCGTCAGCCTGTCGACCGAGACCAGCGGAATCCCGAGCTTGCGCAACCGGTTGAGCACGATGATCAGGAAGTCAGTCGAGGCGCCGTAGCTGTCCCGGGATGTTTCATCGGGCCACGAATAGACGACGATCAGCGGCGCGCCGAACTTTTCACGCGACAGCACTTGGAGGCGAGCCATCAGTGCAACAAACAGGTCGGCCTGCTCTTCCTGGCGCTGGCGCATGCCGATCGCATCGACGAACAGGAACTGCTCGGCGAGCAAGTGCTTCAGGCCGGCCACCGGATGGGTCCAGCGATACTCGTTGAACGTGCCGGTGTGGCGCAGCACGCCGTTCTCGAGCTCGTAGCGCGGCGATGACCCCAGCCACGATCCATCGCCGGTGACGCGGGCGAGCTGCGCCGGGATGATCCAGCTCACCACCGCCTTCACCGCCTCGCCGGCGTAGCGATCGAGCAGGCCCGCCTCGAGAGCGCGCACCAGATGGTTGGGCCCATAGCCCGGCACGCCGAGATTGACGGTGCGCACCTTGTAGTCGTTGGCCTTGGCGAACTGCGCGGCAAGGCTCTGATCGTCGACGAGCCCTTGGCCGAAGATGAAGGAATCGCCCAGGAACAGATAGGTATCGGCGCCGGCCGGTCCGGCCGGCGTGACGCGCGCGGCGCTGCCGTCGAAACGATAGGTGTGGCGATAGATCAGCTCCGGCCCGAAGGTCGCCGTGGCGACGACCTCGCTGTTCGGCAGGGGGCGAAACCCCAGGACCGGATCCGGGGGCGGCCACCATTTCGGATCGGTCGTCTTGACGAGGCCTTGTCCCATCGGCGCGGGCGACAGGAGACCGGCAACGGCATCGAGCAGCCCCAGGCCGACGGCGACAGCGGCGGCGAGCAGCGCACCGGTCCGCCAGCGATTGCCGCGCAGCAGCACGACGCCCGCCAGGCCAAGCAGCGCCGCCAGGCCGCAGGCCAACAGGGCCGACGGCAGCAGCACCGCCCCAACCGCCAGCACGACCAGCAGGCCCGCCACGATCCCGTAGTTCAAACGACTGCCGGCCATTGACCTCAACATGTCTCCCCGGAGTAGGGTGCGATGTACGTGGTCGAAAGGAAAACATCAATGAGCGGGCAGTTGCCGCTGAAGGGCCTCCGGGTCCTCGATCTCGCGAGCTTCATCGCCGGGCCGGTGGCGACCACGGTGCTGGGCGATTACGGCGCCGAGGTCATAAAGATCGAACCGCCCGGCGAGGGCGACCCGCAACGCAAGCTCGGCCAGGCGCATTCGATCCCGCAGCATCCGGTCAACTTCTGCTGGCACATGACCAACCGCAACAAGCGGGCGATCGTGCTCGACCTCAAGACCGCGGGCGGCCGCGGCGCCTTCGACCGGCTGGTCGCGACCGCCGACGTGATGGTGGTGAACTTCCCCTTGAAGGTCCGCGAGCGCCTGAAAATGCGCTACGCCGACGTGGCGCCGCTCAATCCGAAACTGATCTACGCCTCGATGACCGGCTACGGCGAGCTGGGCCCCGACGCCGACCAGCCGGGCTTCGATTCGACCGCCTTCTTCGCCCGCTCCGGCCTGCTCGACGCGCTCACCTACGAGGGCGGACCGCCCGCCTTCTCGCTGCCGGCACAGGGCGACCAGATGGCCGGCATGAACCTGTTTGCCGCCATCGCCATGGCGCTGCTCCACCGCGAGCGCACGGGCGAAGGCAGCGAGGTCGGCACCTCGCTGCACGCGAGCGGCCTGTGGTCGAACGCCATGCTGGCGCAGGGCGCCCTGCTCGGCGCCTATGTGGCGCCCCGGCCGCCGCGTACCCAACCCAGGAGCGCGCTCGCCAACCAGTACCGCACCGCCGACCACCGCTGGATCCAGCTCACCATCGTGCGCGAAGACAAGTTGTGGCCCGAACTCTGCCAGGCGATCGAGCGCCCCGAACTGCTGGACGACCCGCGCTTCGGGACGACCGAGGACCGCCGCGCCCATGCCCCGGCGCTGGCGGCGATCCTCGACCCGGTGTTCGCGTCCCATCCGTGGCTGCACTGGCGCCTAAAACTCCGCCACCACGGCATCACCTTCGGCCTGCTGGGCGTCATGCGCGACGTGCCGCACGACGAACAGGCCGTGGCCAACGGCACCGTGGTGCCGAGCACGCTGGAGGAGATGCCACGCACCCTCTCGGCGCCGATCCGCCTCTCGTTCGCGCCCGAACCGGTGACGCCCGGTCCCGGCCCGGCGCACGGCCAGCACACCGACGAGGTGCTGGGCGAGCTGGGCTACGGCACGGCCGAGATTGCCGACCTGCGCGCCGCGGGAGCGCTGGGCTGAGACCGGTCCGGGGCACAACAATACGCTGACATGCCTCGGAACGAGGTCCGACCTGCGCTTTTCCACCCGCCCTCACCCTTCCGGGATCGAACGGTCGATCTGCCAGGTGGCGGCCGAGACGTTGGGCTCGAGGCTGAGGCGGCCGACGATCTGTTCCAGCGCCGCGTCGGTGCGCCTGGCGGCGACCGCCTGGGCCGTTACCGTCACCTTCGACGTGTCCGGAATGTCCTCGCTGTCGAGACGCCGCAGCCCCAGCCCGGCCTGCGACAGCGCATTGAGCAGTACCGAGCGCATCTGCGCCTCGTCGGCGCCCCGGCAGGCGATCTCCACGGTGTAGTGTGTCTCGCCGTCGCCGGCGGCCGGCAGGCGTTTGTTCACGAGCCGCACCAGGGGCCGCAGCAGGAGGTTGGTGCCGATCACGAAGGCCGCTGCCAGCAAGCTGGGACCGGCGAAGCCCGCGCCGGCGATGGTGCCGACCATGGCCGAGCACCACAGCGTCGCCGCCGTGTTGAGCCCGTGCACGTTGATGCCCTCGCGCAGGATGACGCCGGCGCCAAGAAAGCCGATGCCGGTCACGATCTGGGCGGCGATGCGGGTCGGATCGCCCTCGCCGACCAGCCCGGAGAACACGACGAAGCCGGCGGCACCGAGCGCCACCAGCGCGTTGGTGCGCAGCCCGGCCATCTTCTGCTGCCATTGCCGTTCGATGCCGATGGCCGATCCCAGGACGAGCGCAAGACCTAGCCGCAGCGCCGGCTCGCCGAGGGAGGGGATGTCGAATTGCATGGCCCGTCGTAGTCCGGCGGGCGTTGCGGTTTGATGACGGCGCCGGCAGGCCGGGCCGCACCACACTCGATCAGGCGGCGGCCGCGACGCCGGAGTCGCCGAGCGCGCGGTCAAGGGCATCGGTCGAGGCCGCGCCACCCGCGGCCGATTCCTCGCCGGTGAGCGTCTGCTTCAGCGCCGTGCGGGCGCGCGAGATGCGGCTTTTGACAGTGCCCACCGACACGTCCGACAGCACGGCAATCCGCTGGTAGGACCAGCCTTCGAGCACCGCGAGCAGCAGCGCCTCGCGCTGACCGGCTGCCAGGAGGCCGAAGGCCTTGGTGAATTCGCGCATGATCAGGCCGCTTTCCTGGGCCGGCGCGTGCGACAGCGCGTTGGCGATCACGTCGTCGAGAGGCAGGGTCGGCCGTTGGCGGCGCAGGCCCGAGATGAATTCGTTGCGCTGGATGCGAAACAGCCAAGCCGGAAAGTTCGTGCCCGGCTGGAAAGACCGCTGGCCGGCCAGCGCCTTGACCACGGCGTCCTGGACCAGGTCGTCGGCGCGATCGCGGTCGCGGGTCAGCGACAGGGCATAGATGCGCAGGCGCGGCAGAGCGGCCTTGAGGTCGACGTGGAAGTCGCCCGTAATGGTCTGGGGAATGGACATGTCGTATTCCGATCTCGCGCAAGTGAATGCAGCGTTGGGTGCAGGCTGGGCTGGTCGATCGGGTGCCGGCGACGCTGGAGCGGCGTCAAGCCTCGGCCTCGATCGACATCAACGCTTCCAAATCGAGGAATGGGCGCTGCAGATGCTTGAAGAGATCGATCGGGTCCGCCGCCCTGTGGCGCGGTCGATACCCTGATGTGAACGACGGGGACCTTCAAACCGAAGGTCGCGGGGTCGTTCTGTGTTCCCCCCTGTGGAACAAGTGGTGCCCTCGCGGCCGATTACAAGGGGCTCTTTCTCAAGCCGTCCGGACAGGCTTGCTCATATAGACCGTGAGGCCGAGCGCGGACTCCTCCTCGCGGTCGATGCGGTAGCCCAGCGCGAGATAGAGCCGGACGTTCTCGGCGAAGCGCTGGTTGGTGTAGAGCCGCATCTCGGCAAATCCCCGCGCCGCCGCCAGCCGCTCGGCATGCGCCATCAGGAACCGGCCGAGGCCCTGCCCCTGGAAGGCGGGCGCCCGAGCCGATGCCGACGCTCGTGACCATGGGCGCTGAAGTCGAGGTCAGGTCCCTTCCGGACCGCGCGTTGACTTGCCCTCGGATTGACACCAGTTTCCGAGTTGGAGTTCGACCGCGATCCTTATTCCAACGCTCCGGCAAGGCGGTCGAAGTACCTCATCATCCGCTCATCCGCCCCCGGCCTCAACGACACTGCTGCATGCATTGTAAACCCTCGGCTTCTTGCGGCAGCCGGCAGTGGAGTAACTGGACTTGATTTCACTTCCCCGAAGCGACTGGCACCAACTCCCGTCGCGTCAAGCGGCCGGGGTGCTGGACAGCGACCCGACGACGGGCCTGGCACAAGCAGAGGTCGAGGCGCGTCTGCGGCAGTTTGGTCCGAACCAGATGACTGCAGAAAAGCGAATCAGCGAATGGATGCGTTTCCTTCTGCAGTTCCATCAACCGCTCATATACGTCCTGCTGGTGGCGACGGTCATTACCGGCACCTTGGGCGAATGGGTGGACGCTTCGGTCATTTTCGGTGTGGCCTTTCTCAATGCCCTCATCGGCTATCTCCAGGAAGCGAAGGCGGAGCGGGCCATCGAGGCGCTAGCCAAGTTGGTGATAACCGAAACCACGGTACGACGCGGTGGCCGGAAGCTGCGGATTGCTTCCTCGCAGCTCGTGCCCGGCGACGTGGTGCTACTGCAATCCGGCGACCGGGTTCCGGCCGACTTGCGCCTGTCGCAGCAGCGCAGTTTGCAAATCGAGGAAGCGGCGCTGACCGGCGAATCCGTCCCAGTCTCCAAGCAAACCGAGCCGCTGCCAGCGGAGGCGATCCTCGCCGACCGCACCAACATCGCCTTCACCGGAACGCTGGTCACCTACGGCCAAGGCGAAGGCATGGTCTTCGCCACCGGCAACCAGACCGAAATGGGCCGCATCGCGGGACTGATCGGCCAGGTGGAGAATTTGCAGACACCGCTCACGCGCAAGATCGCGCAGTTCAGCCGATTGCTGCTGTACGTGATCCTCGGGCTGGCGGTATTGATTTTTGTCGCAGGCATCCTGCGGGGCGAGCCGTGGCCGGAGATGTTCATGGCGGCGATTGCACTGGCAGTCGGCGCCATCCCGGAAGGGTTGCCCGCGGTGGTGACCATAACGCTGGCCATCGGCGTGGGGCGCATGGTCCGGCGGCATGCGATCATTCGCAAGCTGCCCGCCGTCGAGACGCTCGGCAGCACCACCGTCATCTGCTCGGACAAGACGGGCACACTCACGCAGAACCAAATGACCGTGCAGGAAATCCATGCCGGTGGGCGTCTCTATCACGTCAGCGGAAGCGGCTACGAGGCTGTCGGAAAGATCCTTTTCGAGCAAGCACCTGTCGTCGTGGGCGAAAACGTCGCGCTGATCGAAACGCTCGGTGCCGGCTTGCTGTGCAACGATTCGCGACTCGTCCGCAACGACGAAGGCAAGACTGTCGTGCAGGGCGACCCGACGGAGGCGGCGCTGATCGTGGCGGCGCAGAAGGCGGGACTTTCAGAAGAGGAATTGAGCGGGCGCCTGCCTCGGATCGAGACCATTCCCTTCGAGTCCGAATACCAATACATGGCCACGCTCCATGGCCCCGGCCAGGCGCCGAAGATGATCTACATCAAAGGTGCGATGGAAGCCCTGCTCGGAAAGTGCTCGCATGCGCTCGACGAGGCGGGCGAAGTCGTGGCGCTGGACAAGGCTCTCGTGCTCCAAAACGCCGAGGCGATGGCCGGCCGCGGCCTGCGAGTGCTCGCTTTCGCCCGGCGTGAAATGCCGCAGGCACATAAAGCGCTGGAGCACGAGCATGTCGCCAGCGGTCTGACTTTCCTCGGCCTTCAGGGCAAACTCGACCCCCCGCGGCCGGAGGTGATTGCCGCCGTCGCAGAGTGCAAGAGTGCGGGCATCCAGGTGAAGATGATCACTGGCGATCATGTTCTCACCGCCAAAGCGGTCGCGGCGCAGATCGGCCTGGACAGCAGCTCGGATTCCATCGCGCTCACCGGGTGCGAACTCGAAGCACTCGACGACGAAGAACTGGCCGCCGCCGCCGAGCGCGCCTCCGTGTTCGCTCGCGTCGCGCCCGAGCAGAAACTGCGACTGGTCAAAGCGCTGCAGGCGGGCGGTCACGTCGTTGCAATGACCGGCGACGGTGTCAACGATGCGCCCGCTCTCAAGCAGGCCGATATCGGCATCGCGATGGGCATCACCGGCACCGACGTTTCGAAGGAAGCCGCCGACATGATGCTGACCGATGACAATTTCGCGTCGATCGCGGCGGCCGTGGAGGAAGGACGCGGCGTCTTTGCCAACCTGACCAAGTTCATCGTGTGGATCCTGCCAACCAACGCCGGCGTCGCTCTGATCCTGCTCGTCGCGATCATCGCCGGGACGACCTTGCCCATGTTGCCCACGCAATTGCTCTGGCTCAATCTCGTCACCGCCCTGCTCCTCGGAATAACGCTGGTCTTCGAGCCGAAGGAAAGCGACATCATGCGGCGCCCGCCGCGCGACCCCAAGAAGCCGCTGCTCACGCGCTCGCTGCTCGTGCGCACCGTTCTGGTGACGCTCATCTCGCTCGCCGGTGCGTTCGGCCTCTTCGCGTGGGAACGCGGGATCGAGGGCACGAACCTCGACGAAGCCCGCGCGGCGGTCGTCAACGTGATCGTCATGGTCCAGTCCTTCTACCTGCTCAACTGCCGCAGCCGGACCCTCTCGGTGTTTTCCATTGGTATATTCTCCAATCCCTGGCTGATCGCCGGCATTCTCGCGACCTGGCTGGCGCAGATCGCCTTCACTTATCTGCCCTTGATGAACCAGATCTTTCACACCGCTCCGGTGCGGGCCGAAGCCTGGCTTTACATCGTCGCCATCGGAGTCTTCACCTTCGCCGTGGTCGAGTTGGAGAAATGGCTGCTCTTCCGTGCGCCACTTTTGTCAAAAAAGCCCCGTCCATGATCGAAGTCGCGGTCTACGACACCAAGCCCTACGATCGCCAGTATCTCTCGCAGGCTCCGGGCGGCGAGCGGATCGCGTGGCGCTTTCATGATTTCCGACTGAGCGCCGAAACCGCTCCGGCAGCCAAGGGTGCGCAAGCCGTGTGTGTCTTCGTCAACGATCAGGTCGACCGCGCGTGCCTGGAAGTGCTCGCCGCGCTCGGGGTGAGGCTGTTGGCACTGCGATGCGCCGGCTACAACAACGTGGACGTGATCGCCGCCCGCGGGCTCGGCCTCGCCGTCGTGCGTGTGCCGGCCTACTCGCCGCACGCAGTGGCGGAGCACACTGTCGCGCTGCTCCTCACGCTCAACCGGAAAATCCATCGCGCCTTCAACCGCGTCCGCGAGCTCAACTTTTCGCTCAGCGGCCTCGTCGGCTTCGACCTTCATGGAAAAACGATCGGCATCGTTGGTACCGGCAAGATCGGACGTATCGTCGCGCAGATCTTCCACGGCTTCGGGACCGAGGTGCTGGCTCATGATCCGGTGCCGACCCCGGACTGGGCGGTCATCTGCGGGGTCCGCTATGTGGATTTCGATACGCTGCTGGCGGCAAGCGACGTCATCTCTCTGCACACGCCGCTCCTGCCGGAGACCTACCATTTGCTCAACGAGCGGACGCTCGCCCGGATGAAGCCCGGCGTGTTCGTCGTCAACACCAGCCGGGGCAAGCTCATCGACACCGGCGCGCTCATCGCGGCGCTCAAACTCGGTCACGTCGGCGGCGTGGCGCTGGACGTTTACGAGGAAGAGGAAGGAATCTTTTTCGAGGATCTGTCGGGTCAGGTGCTGCACGACGACGAGCTGTCGCTGCTGCTGACTTTTCCAAACGTCTTGATTACCTCGCACCAGGCATTCCTCACCGTCGAAGCGCTCCGGGAGATCGCCCGCGTGACGACCGACAACCTCCTCATCCTTGGAACGGGAAAGCCATTCCTCGCGGGAACCACTCTTTGATGTCGGGTTGTAACAGCCGGACGGCATCGCGACGATCGCCGCGAGCTGCATCGACGCATGTCGTGTCGACGCCGAAGCGCGGCCGAGTGCGATCGCGCAGACGCGCATGGATACCGCGGGCGGATTCGCCTGGCGTTTGCTGGACTTCAATGAAGTTTGGGCTCAGAGAGAGTGCGGGTACGCGCAAGTGTCATAGAAGCGCCGGATCGCGATTCCCGGTTATCCATTCCGACGTCCTGACAAACAGCGATAGGCGGCATTCGACCTTTTTGGGGCTGAATGAACCATTCCTTCGGAGGTAAGCCCGCATGGCTTTCAAGGACCTCTTGCTCCAGGTGGGCACCTATCCGGAGGCAACGCACGTCACCGTGGTAGAGTATGCGATCAAGTTTGCAGAAGTGTTGAACGCACGCATCACGGCGCTTGCGCTCGAGATTGATTTGCATGCGCCGAGCAATGTATTGGTAAACCTCGTCCTCAATATTCCCGGCATGGTGGCCGCTGAGCGGGCAAAGAGCGTTGCCAATGGACGGGATTTGGTGAAGGCCTTCGAGACCGCGGCAACGAAGCGTGGCCTTGTGCACGATCATGTCATCGAAAGATGCTCGACGAATGAGGCGCCGGGTATCGTGACGGACTACGCACGCATGCGCGACTTGACGATCATGCCCGTTGAGAACCCCGCCGATTCCTACATTGCCGAGTGCGTGATTTTCGGCTCCGGAAGGCCAGTTCTGATCCTCCCGGCAAAGCCGAAGACCGCCGCCGAGCTCGAAGTCGTCGGCGTCGCTTGGGATTTCGGTCGGCCAGCGGCAAGAGCTGTCGCCGACGCCCTACCCATCCTGCAACGCGCCAAGACGGTTCGGGTGGTCACTGTCACAAACGAGAAGACCATAGAGACGAGACGCTCCAGCGCTGAACTCGCAAGGCATCTTGCATCGCACGGCGTCGCGGTCATCCTCGACGAGGAGAATGCGGCCGGCGAATCAATCGGCCAGACTCTCGAGGCTTACGCCGCCAAGCACGGCCTCGACCTTCTGGTGATGGGCGCCTACGGGCATTGGCGGATGAGGGACTTCTTCCTCGGGGGCGCCACGAAGAGCATTGTTGCCAATCCACCGCTGCCGGTCTTGCTCTCTCACTGACTCGAAGAACGGCAGGGTTCGAATTCATCGGCACCGGTCTGGTGGTTAAACCACCACGAGAGTCGAATGGATTCCTCGCAGGAACGCTCTTCTCATGGCCTTTCGGACCGCGCGACTCGCTCACGATCGTGAGGCAGGCGGGACGCCCGCGGTCCTCTTCAGCATGAGCACCTTGCTCATATAGACCGTGACGCCGAGCGCGGACTCCTCCTCGCGGTCGATGCGGTAGCCCAGCGCGAGATAGAGCCGGACGTTCGCCGCGAACTGCCTGTTTGTGTAGAGGCGGATTTCGGCGAGGCCCTGCGCCGCCGCAAGACGCGCGGCATGCGCCATCAGCAAGCGGCCGAGGCCACGTCCCTGGAAATCGGGCGCCACGGCGACGTTCTCGACCAGCAGGTGGTCGGGCGCGGGAATCGTCTCGATCAGCGCCGCGAGTTCCTGGCCCAGATAGGCAAGGTCGACGCGATGCTCGACCACCGCCTTCTCGTAGTCCGCGCCCATCGGCTTGGGCTCGCGGCCGATCAGCGGCACCCATTTGGCGTAGGCGGCGCGCACCAGCGCCCGCACGGCGGCGGCATCCGACGCCGCAGCCTGCCGCAGCGTCGGTGTCCCGGAGTCCACCGTCAGGCGACGGCCCTCAAGCTCGCGCGAGGCCCGTCGCCTCGTCGACTCCGGTCTTGAGGTTGATGCACTGCACCGCCGCACCCGACGCGCCCTTGCCGAGATTGTCGAGCGAGGCCACGGCCAGCACGTTGCCCTCGGCATCGTTGCCGTAGACCGCGAGCTCCATCGTGTTGGTGTCGATCAGCCGGTCGGCCCGCAGGAACCGGTCGCGCTCCAGCCACGCCCGATCGGCCAGCGGCCGCACCGGCACGAAGGTCTCGCCGGCGTAGTAGTCTGCCAGGATGCCGTGCACGTCCTTGGCCGTCACCTGCTTCGTCGTGATGTCGCGCGTGATCGGCACGGTGATCAGCATGCCCTGGGCGTAGTGGCCGACGGACGGCACGAACAGCGGCGCGTGCTTGAGGCCGGAGTATTTCTTCATCTCCGGCACGTGCTTGTGCGTGAGTTCGAGCCCATAGAGGCCGAACGGCTCGACACCCTCCTGCTCGTGCACGGCGATCAGCTCCTTGCCGCCGCCGGTGTAGCCCGAGACGCCGAACACGGCCGGTGTCGAATCGGCGCGCACCAGGCCGGCGTCGACCAGCGGCCGGATGAGCGCGATCGCGCCGGTCGGGTAGCAGCCCGGGTTGCTGATGCGGTTGGAGTCGAGCAGCTTCTGCCGCTGGTCCTTGGCCAGTTCCGGAAAACCGTACGTCCAGCCATCGGCCACGCGATGCGCCGTCGAGGCGTCGATCACGACGGTGTCGGAGTCGCCAATTGCCGCCACCAGCTCCTTGGCCGCGGCGTCGGGCAGGCAGAGGACGGTGATGTCGGACGCCTTGGCGATTTCGGCGCGCTTGCCGAGATCCTTGCGGTCGGCCAGCGGCAGCTCGAGCAGCTCGATGTCGGGCCGGTTCTTCAGCCGGTCGAGGATCTGCAGGCCGGTGGTGCCGTGCTGGCCGTCGATGAAAACCTTGGTCTTGTTCGTGGTCATTGGACTTCTTTCTCTCGGATTCAGGGCCTTTTGGAGTTGGCCGACTGGAGAAGAAGGAAAGTGGGAAGCCGCCTGATCCTCTCCAGCGGCCTCACGATACGGCGCGTTTGTTACGCGCGCGCGTGATCGAACCGCTTTTCAAAGCGGCGACGTCGCGACCGGAGGAGGGCGAACGGCTTCATGGTGGGGCGGATATTTCATCGCCGGCCCCCGATGTCA
>LNFM01017042.1_pt1 | contig 11481 bp, 7 predicted proteins | sample 596031 | NCBI WGS metagenome assembly LNFM01 (sample SAMN04254537, study PRJNA301005) | activated carbon metagenome | isolation source: dual media filters at the Ann Arbor, Michigan drinking water treatment plant | place: USA: Ann Arbor | reverse complement strand
CGGCGACGGCAGCTACACGCTCACCGTCAGCTTCGAGGTCGGCTCCAATCCCGACATCAATACCGTCAACGTCAACAACCGCGTCAACCAGGCGATAGCGCTGCTGCCGCCCGAGGTGCAGCGGCTGGGCGTCACCACCAAGAAGCAATCCTCCGCACTCCTGCAGGTGGTCGCGGTCTATTCGCCCAAGGGCAGCCGCGACGAGCTGTTCCTGTCCAACTTCTCCACCATCACGCTGCTCGACACGTTGCGCCGCGTGCCCGGCGTCGGCGACGCCTCCCTGTTCGGCGCGCTCGACTATTCGATGCGCGTCTGGCTCAACCTCGACCGCATGTCGAGCCTCGACATCACGCCCGACGACGTGGTGAAGGCCGTGCAGGCGCAGAATGTCCAGGCCGCCGTCGGCCTCGTCGGCGCGGCACCGCTGATGGAAGACGTCGGCTTCCAGCTCAACATCACCACCCAGGGCCGCCTGACGACGGTCGAGGAATTCGAGAACATCGTCGTGCGCGCCACCTCGGCCGGCGCGCTGGTCCGGGTCAAGGACGTGGCCCGCGTCGAGCTCGGCGCCAAGACCCGCGACCAGATCGGCCGCTATAACGGCAAGCCGGCCTCGGGCATCCAGATCTACCAGCTCCCAGGCGCCAATGCGCTGGCCACCGCCCAGGGCGTGCGCGACGCGATCAAGGCACTGGAGCCGCGCTTTCCCGACGATGTCGCCTACAACGTCATGTACGACACGACGGTGTTCGTGCAGGCCACGATCGAGAGCGTGATCCACACGCTGATCGAGGCCTTCGTGCTGGTGGCCATCGTCGTCTTCGTCTTCCTCGGCAACCTGCGCGCCACGATCATTCCCATCGTCGCCGTGCCGGTGGCCCTGATCGGCACCTTCGCCGTCATGCTGGCGCTGGGCATGTCGGCCAACACCGTCTCGCTGCTGGCGCTGGTGCTGGCGATCGGCATCGTGGTCGACGACGCCATCGTCGTGGTCGAGGCAGTCGAGCACATTCTCGAGCACGAGCCCAACCTCACGGTGGCCGAGGCCACCGAAAAGGCGATGACCCAGGTCACCGGACCGATCATCGCCATCACCCTGGTGCTGTTGTCGGTCTTCATCCCGACCGCCTTCATCCCGGGCATCTCCGGCCAGCTCTATTCGCAGTTTGCCGTGGCCGTTTCGGTCTCCATGGTGATCTCGGCGATCAACGCGCTGTCGCTGTCTCCGGCGCTGTGCTCGCTGATCCTGCGCCACCGCAAGAAGCCGCGCGGGGTCATGGCCTGGTTGCAGAACGGCATCGACAAGAGCCGCGACGGCTACGTCCGCGTGGTGACGCCGATTGCCCGGCGCGGCTTCATCGCCCTGTTGCTGGTCGGTGGCTTCGTCGTGGCGACCGGCGGCATCGGCAGCCTCGTGCCGACCGGCTTCCTGCCCGACGAGGACCAGGGTGCCTTCATGGCCGAGCTGCAGCTGCCCGACGCCGCCTCGACCAACCGCACGCTGGCCTCGCTCGAGGAGGTCGAGAAGACCATCGCCGGCCGGCCATGGATGCAGAGCATGTTCACGGTCAGCGGCTATAGCCTGATCGACGGCCTCGCCCTTCCCAACCGCGCACTGGTCGTGGTCGAGCTAAAACCCTTTGCCGAGCGCAAGGACGCCAACCTATCGGTGTTCCAGGCACTGAAGGAGCTCAATATCGCCTTCAGCCAGATCGCCTCGGCCAACGTCTTCGCCTTCAACCTGCCGCCGATCATGGGGCTGGGCAATTCGTCGGGCTTCGAATTCGTGGTCCAGTCGCTGGCGGGCGCCTCGCCCACCGATCTCGCCGCCGTTTCCCGCGGCCTGATGATCTCGGCGGCGGAAGTGCCGACGCTCGACGGCGTCTACACGACCTTTGGCGCCTCGACGCCGCAGATCAACCTCAAGCTCGACCGCGAGCGCGCCCAGGCGCTGGGCGTCAACATCGCCGACATCTTCTCCTCGATGCAGACGGCGCTGGGCGGCACCTATTCCAACGACTTCAACCTGTTCGGCCGCACCTGGCAGGTGAAGGTCCAGGCCGACGCCGCCGACCGCGGCACGATCAACGACGTGTTCCGTGTCCGCGTCCGCTCCTCGAGCGGCGAGCTCGTGCCGCTGCAGGCGGTGGCCAACATCGAGCTGATCACCGCGCCCAGTTCGATCGTGCGTTACAACAACCTGCGCTCGGTCGTGGTGAATGGCGCGCCCGCACCTGGCTATTCCTCGGGCGAAGCGATCGCCGCCATGGAGACGCTCGCCAAGACGACCCTGCCCGCCGGCTACGGCTATGAATGGACGGGCACGGCGCTGCAGGAAAAGGCCGCCAGCGGCCAGACCGGCTTCATCCTGGGTCTCGCCGTGGTCTTTGCCTACCTCTTCCTGGTCGGTCTCTACGAGAGCACGGCGATTCCGGTCGCCGCCCTGCTCTCGGTGACGGTCGGCCTGTTCGGCGCCATGGCGGCGCTGTTCCTAAGCGGTCTCGACAACAACATCTTCGCCCAGATCGGCATCGTCGTGCTGATCGCTCTGGCCGCGAAGAACGCCATCCTGATCATCGAGTTCGCCATGGCCGAGCGCGCCAGCGGCAAGGACATCGTGACGGCGGCCACCACCGCCGCGGCACTGCGCTTCCGTGCCGTGATGATGACCTCCTTCGCCTTCATCCTGGGCCTCGTGCCGCTGGTGATCGCCTCGGGTGCGGGGGCGGCCACCCAGCGCGCCGTCGGCACCGCGGTGTTCGGCGGCATGATCGCGGCCTCGTTCCTCGGCATCTTCGTCATTCCCGGCCTTTACGTGGCCTTCCAGACGGGACGCGAGAAGATCAAGGGCATGCTGGGCCAGGCACCGGCGCCGGTGTCCAAACCGACGGAATCGACGCACGAATGAACGTCTTCTGACGTTCATTCGCTCCGAAACGCGTTTTTCTCAAAACAGCCCCCTAAAGAAAGGCCCGTAAACCGGGCATTTCGGGCACGCCAGAAAGGACACCAGCTGTTCGGCGCTGTCTGAAGTTGTTCGGATTGTCAGCAGTTGTTCGCCCGAATTTTCAGACACGAGTTGTCCGAAATGTGTCTGTCTGACGATTCTTTTCAACGCAGGCCCGATCGTCGGGACTGTCCATAAATTTCCGGCCGCAGCGTGCGCAGCAGGAACATCAGCAGGCGGTTGTCGCCCTCGTGGGCGCGGGCGATGCCGGTGCGCTCGGCGGCGATGCTCACCGAGCCGCTCTCCTCGAGGTGGCGCAGGAAGTTGCTGAGCTTTTCCGGCGTGGGCGAGGCGGCGGTGATGCGGCGGCGGCGGACGGGCCGGGACATTTGAGACTCCTCGGACATGAAAAAGCCCGCCGAAGCGCCTCGATAAGGAGCGCCGGCGGGCCGGATGGGGGTTCCAGCGGCGGAAACGCACGTCCGCCAGGATAGTTAATTTCCTATCATAATCCTGTCGAACTTGCAAATCGCGGTTTGCATAGCTGGTAGACCAGCTACGACACCGTAGCTAGGCGCTTCATGGAAGTGTCGTTTCGGCTTTGGTTCATCGCCCTCGTCCATGGCCGCCTCAGATCAAGGTGCAGTACCTCCCTTCAGAATGGGCGGCGTTGCGCGCCGGAGCATGAGCTTGCCGAATTTCTATGTGACCGACTGCTATTTGCCTGAATGCTCGATCATTGCGAGAACTGACGTTTGACTCGGATCGTTCATCCGGCCGTGCGATTGCCACCGCGCACTATTCTCCATCCGGCGTCTTCTGCCGGGGATGGATGTAGTCCTTGAAATCGTCGAAGCCTTTCCAGGCCGGTTCCGGCGGATCGTAGCCGGGGCGTGGCGCGTACTTCGACGCGTCCGAGGTTCCCGGCGTCACGACGTAACGCGGACAATTGGGAAAGATCGCCCGCACCTTGACGCGGACCAGAAGCTGGGCCCCGGCGAAGCGCTGCATCAGCGGATCGTCGCGAACCACGCGTGCGGTGCCGTTGACCCGGAGCCGACGGGGCTTCTCGCCCATGTCGATGAACAAAAGCCCGACCGCCGGATTGACCACGACGTTGCCCAGGCTCTTGAACATGCCGTTGCCGTCGTAGTCGGGAAAGGCGAGCTCGTCGGCGCCTATGATCCGCACGAAGCCCGGCGTGCCGCCCTTGAAGGAGCAATCCGGCTGGCCGCGGTCGTCCGACGTCGCCAGGAAAAAGAACATCGCGCCCTCGATGAAGGCGCGATCGCCATCGGTGAATTCAAAGCGGGTGAGCTTCTCCTCCAGCCGATCGGCAATGCGGCGGCTGTCGAACTGGTCCTGCAGTTGGCGATTGCCGTCGTGGAACATCACGCTGGTAGGCATGGGTCTCTCCCCGTTCGAGACGAATGATAGCCGGATTTAGCCAGCACTCTCTCTCCGCTGCGACTATCGATTGAACAGCCTAGAATGCGGATAACTTGGCCTGCCATCGGTCGGTAGCTCGAAAAGAGTACCCAATCGTCAAATGTCGAATCTAAACAACGAGAATATTGTTTACTATCAGTGTATTAGTCCTTAATTTCAATTAAGATCAAACTATTGCTCTTAGCAAGATTCGAATTTAAGATCGGTCAATTGATCTTAATTGAGGGCTTTGCAATCAGATGCTTCGAATTAGCGACGTTGAAGTGCAGAGGCGATTGGACATCGACAATCCTTGGTGGAGCGATCCTCAGCCTCCTGATCGGGTGACGTCTTGGAAGGAAAGACTTTATCTCCCGCTGCTATTCGACCTCGTTAGGCAATCGACCCCCAATAGAGCCGCCGTAGTGATGGGACCGCGTCGAGTCGGCAAGACCGTCATGTTGTTTCAGACCGTCTATAAGCTCATCGCATCCGGTGTCGACCCAAAGACCATTTGCTACGCAGCCGTCGACAATCCCGTTTACACGGGACGATCGCTAGATAGCCTGCTAGCCCTTTTCATGACCGCACATAAACACAAGCGAGGCGCTCGCTTGTATGTCATGTTTGACGAAATTCAGTATGTGCCTGAATGGGAGCGACACTTGAAGTCGCTCGTAGATACTTATCCCGATATGCGCTTTATCGCGTCTGGATCGGCGGCGGCTGCGCTGAAAAGAAAAAGCGACGAATCGGGGGCGGGACGCTTCACGGATTTCCTCGTTCCTCCACTGAACTTCCTAGAATTTCTCCTGTTCCGTCGCCTCGACCCGGATCTCCTAGGCGACAAGTCGATGGATGATGAACTCCTTGCATACCTGAACTATGGGGGATTTCCGGAAGCGACCGTCGATGAATCCATTCAGCACTCGATGAACCAGTTCGTTGCAAATGACATTATCGACAAAGTCCTATTGCGAGATATTCCCAGCCTCTACGGGATCGCCGATCCACAGGAATTGAAGCGCTTCTTTTCTTTCGTTGCCTACAACACCGGCCAGGAGGTGAATGTCGATGGATTGGCACAAGAAACCGGAGTCACGAAGAACACCCTCCGAAAATACATCGAGTATTTGGAGGCGGCATTTCTGATTCGAATACTTCACCGCGTTGACTTCTCAGACAAACTGTTCAGTCGTCATTCTAGATTCAAGATTTACCTCACGAATCCTTCTATTCGAGTCGCGCTATATGGCGAGCCATCGCAAGACGCGACCGGACCTCTGATCGAAACTGCAGTCGCTTGCCATCTACTTAATGGCCAGCGCCCAAATTATCGTTTCAATTATGTGCGAAGTAGTAGCGGCAGCATGGGCGAAATTGATTTCGTAGCGTTTAGATCCGGGAAGGACGGCGCTGTGGATGCGTTTGAGGTCAAATGGACCTCGCGCCCTCTCAGTTCTCTTGCTCGAGAGTTCTCTGGTCTGACCTACTACGCAAAGCGTTCAAAATTGAAGCGAGGGTATGTTCTCAAGCGCGGAAGCTACGAGGCCATAGAAGTCGATGGAATGAAGATCCAAGCGATACCCATTCCAGACTTTCTGATTACAGAAGGTTCATTTTCGTTGACCCAAGAATCAACACGGCGTCGCCAACGAGCAGAAGGTCCGGGCGATTTGGCAAAGCGAATCGTTCCGTGGACGTTTGCAACATTCCGCAGAAAACCTGGCATCCCTTGGCCCTTATCTAGTTGATACAGTGGTGGGTATGCCGCGCCCAATTCACGTCCCGTTGGGCATTTTCTGCCGATATTGAAGCAGCGACCGCGAACGGGCCGAAAAGACGCACTAGCCGTCTGGCCTACGGCCGGTCGGTTCCCGCTTCGAGGCGCGCGCGCAACGCCGCGTCCTGCAGGGTGGTGTCCTGGCCCGGCGGCGCGTGGCGCACGGCATCTTCCAGGCTCATGGTCTGGCGCCATTCGTCCCACGGCCTAGAGCGGTCGTCGGCGCCGATCTGGTCGACGCCCCAATAGAGTTCGAGGTGGTGGCCGTCGGGGTCGAGGAATTCGACGGCGACCTGGCAGCCCGCACGGCGGCGGCCTTCGTAGGTGAGCCTGGCGCCGTGCGCCTTCAGGTGATCGCGGGCGCGGAAAACCTCGTCGAGCGTGGCGAGCTCGAACGCCAGATGATGCAGGCTCTTGTCCTGGCCGGCCTCCGGCGCGCGATCGCCGACCAGGGCCAGGCAATGATGGTCGCCGTTGCAGCGCAGGAACACCATGCCGCCCGGCATCATCGTGCCGGGGTAGACGTCCGAGACCTTGAAGCCCAGCACCTCGGTATAAAAGCGCTTGGAACGCTCGAGGTCGCTGACGTAGACCACGGCGTGGCCGATCTTCTGGACGGCGAAGGGTGTGCTCATGGGCTTCAGTCTCCGTCTTGGATTGTCGTTACGGCCCTAATGTCATCCCGAGGCCTTAAGGCCGAGGGATCTTTGAGGCTACGCGAAAGATCCCTCACTGCGTTCAAGGGCGAAGGTTACTTCGCCCGAGATGACACCAATCCTGTGCTCGGCCATCATGGACCCAAGCGAGCACACGGGGGAAGATGCGCATGGCGAAATCGCCCAACAAACTGTCGGCCAGCGAGGCCGTCCTGCGCATGTCGCAGAAGCGGCTGAAGGCGCGCGATCTCGTCGAAGCCTGCCTCGACCGTATCGAGCACCGCGAGGGCCAGGTCCATGCCTGGGAGGCGCTCGATGCCGAGGGGGCGCGGAAGCGCGCCGACATGCTCGACAAGCGCGCCAAGCCGGTGGGACCGCTGCACGGCATTCCGCTGGCCGTAAAGGACATCATCTCGACCAAAACCATGCCCACCACCTGCGGCTCGCCGATCTACCGCGACCATGTCGCGGGCAAGGACGCCGCCTGCGTGACACAGCTCGTGAAGGCCGGTGCCATCGTGCTGGGCAAGTCGGTGACCACCGAGTTCGCCGGCGCCCATGCCGGCAAGACGCATAATCCGCACAATCTCCGTCATACGCCGGCCGGCTCCTCGTCGGGCTCGGCGGCGGCGGTTGCCGACTGCATGGTGCCCATCGGTTACGGCACGCAGACCTCGGGCTCGGTGATCCGCCCCGGCGCCTTCAACGGCATCGTGGCCTACAAGGGCACCTACGGCTGGGCCGACACCACCGGCATCAAGACCTATTCGAGAAGCCTCGACACGCTGGGCTTCTTCACCCGCACCGCCAATGACCTGGCGCTGATCCGCGCCGCCTACGGCCATGCCCCGGCCGATCCGCCGAGCCGCGCGCCGCGCATCGGCTTCTGCCGCACCCTGTGGTGGGACCAGTCCGAACCCTACAACAGCAAGAACATCGAGCTCGCCGCCCGCACGCTCCGCGCCAAGGGCGCCAAGGTGCGCGAGTGGGAAATGCCCGAGAGCTGGGGGGCGCTGATCAACGCGCACAACCGGGTGATGACCAAGGAGGCGACGCAGCATTACGCGCCGGAACGCGCCCGCTTCCCGCAGCTCCTGTCGCCCAGCCTGACGGCGTCCCTGGAGGTCGGCGACAGCGTCACGCGCGCACAACTCGCCGATGCGAAGAAGCGCAAGCGCCGGGCTCTGGCCGATCTCGGCGCCGTCTGGGAGCGTTTCGACTTCCTCCTCGCCCCCACCGCTCGTGGCGAAGCGCCGGCCGGCCTCGGCTACACCGGCGATCCGATTTTCAACCGTCTCTGGACCCTGCTCGGCACGCCCTGCGTGGCGCTCCCCTTCAACGCCGGTCCGTTCGGCCTGCCGCTGTCGGTGCAGCTGATCGCGCCCCTGCGCAGCGACGACCAGCTCATCGCCTGGGCGCGCTGGGTGGAGGCTCGGCTCTCGTGAAACTCGGCCTGATCGGATACGGCGCGATCGGCAAGCATGTCGAAGCGGCCGGCCTGGAGAACATCGAGCTGGTGTCCGTGTTGGTGCGCCGGCCGCGCAAAGAAGGCGTGCTGACGCACGAGCCCGACCGCTTCTTCGCGCACAAGTTCGATGCCGTCGCCGAATGCGCCGGCCACGAGGCGGTGCGCACGCATGGCCAGCGCGTGCTGGAAGGCGGCGCGGATTTTCTCGTGACCTCGGTTGGTGCCTTCACCGATACGGGCCTGTTCGACCGGCTGCTGGCGGCGGCGAAGGCTAGCGGCAGGCGCTTGATCCTGCCCTCGGCCGGCATCGGGGCGCTCGACATTCTGAGCAGCGCCGCGGTCGGCGGCCTGGAAAGCGTCACGGTTACCGTGCGGAAAGATCCATCGGCCTGGAAGGGCACGATCGCGGAGACGCTGGTCGATCTCGATTCGTTGAAAGTGCCGCACACCGTCTTCGACGGTCCCGTGCGCGAGGGCGCAAAGCTCTATCCGCAGAACGTCAACATTTCCGCCGCCGCCGCCATCGCCGGCATCGGCCTCGACCGGACACGCGTGGTGATCGTGGCCGATCCCGGCATCACGACGCACATCGTCGAGCTGGAGGCCAAGGGCACCTTCGGCCGCTTCACTTTCATGGAGGACGTGGCCGTCAGCGAAGAAAACAGAAAGACCGGCAAGCTGGTCGCCATGGCGATGGTGAAGTCGGTGCGACAGTTGGCGTCGACCCTGGTGGTCGCGGCTTAAGTCTTCATGTCATCCTGAGCGCAGCGAAGGATCTCGCGCCAGCCCGGGAATCGGCATTCGATCGTTCGGCAAGGTCCTTCGCTACGCTCAGGACGACAAGAGGGGAAACAAAAATGGAAGAATTCGACTATGTCATCGTCGGCGCGGGCGCCGCGGGCTGCGTGCTGGCCAATCGCCTCTCGGAGTCGGGCAAGAACAGCGTCGCTGTGATCGAAGCCGGCGGCAAAGACAATCACATCTGGATCAAGGTGCCGGCCGGCTTCAACAAGACGGTTTACAACGAAAGCCTCAACTGGGGCTACGAGACGGCGCCGGGCCCGCATATCGACGGCCGCAAGATAAAATTCCCGCGCGGAAAAGTGCTGGGTGGCTCGGGCTCGATCAACGGTCATCTCTACGTGCGTGGCCAGGCGGCCGACTACGACACCTGGGCGCAGCTCGGCTGCCGCGGCTGGTCGTGGGACGATCTAGTGCCCTACTTCAAGCGCGCCGAGAGCCGCGACGGCGGCGACGACGCCGTGCGCGGCCGTTCGGGTCCGCTCGTCATCGAGGACCAGCGCGATCCGCATGTGTTGAGCGACGCCTACATGGCCGCCAACGAAGCTCTCGGACTGAAGCGCACGCCCGACTACAATTGCGGCGATCAGGAAGGCACGCTCCTCTACCAGAACATGATGCGGAACGGCCGCCGCTGGAGCCCGGTCGACGCCTATCTGAAGCCGGCGATGAAGCGTTCCAACGTGCGCGTGATCACGCGGGCGTTGGTCGAGCGCGTCGATCTCGAGGGCAAACGCGCGACCGGCATCACCTACCGCCACAACGGCCAATCGCATTCGATCAAGGCGCGGCGCGACGTCATCCTGGCCGGCGGCGCCATCAATACACCGCAGCTCCTGCAGATCTCCGGCATCGGCCATCCCGACGATCTCGCCGCAATCGGCGTGGCGGTGAAGCATGCGCTGCCCGGCGTCGGCCACAACTTCCGCGACCACTACGCCATCCGCGTCTCGGCCCTGGTGAAGGGCGCGGGCTCCCTCAACGAGAAAAGCCGCGGCCTCCGCCTCGTGGGCGAAGTGCTGCGCTACGCGATCAGCCGCAAGGGCCTGCTGACCACCGCCCCCAGCCACGCCGGCGGCTACTTCAAGACACGGCCCGGCCTCGCTACGCCCGACATGCAGCTTTATTTTGCACCGGCGAGCTATGGCGGCGGACGCTACGGCACCACGGCGCTCGACACCGTGCCGGGCATGACGCTCGGCGCCGCGCAGCTTCGGCCCGAGAGCACCGGCCATGTGAAGGCGCTCTCCGCCGATCCCACGGCCAAGCCCGAGATCCAGCCCAACTATCTCGCCGACCAGATCGACCGCGACGCGCTGCTGGCGGCGATGAAGTACCTGCGCAAGCTGCTCGCGACACCGCCGCTGGCTGATTACGTGATCCGCGAGAATTTCCCCGGTCCCGACGTGCAGACCGACGAGCAGTGGATGGCGCATGCCCGCGCCACCGGCTCGACGACCTATCACCCGGTGGGCACCGCCAAGCTCGGCACCGATCCCCGGGCCGTGGTCGATCCGTCGAGCATGCGCGTGATCGGCCTAAAAGGCCTGCGGGTCGCCGATGCTTCGTGCATGCCCACGATGGTGTCGGGCAACACCTACGCCGCGACCAACGTGATCGCCGAGAGGGGCGCCGACCTGATTGCGGCTAGTTAATTCTAAGATGGCCCAGCATAAACCTCATCCTGAGAGCTTGTGAATCTATTGGCATTCTCTTTGGCGTTGCGCCAACAACGACCTCATCCTGAGGAGCGAGCGCAGCGAGCGTCTCGAAGGATGGGAAGCACACCTAATCTATGTGCGCCTCTTCGCCAAAGACTGAAGCGCCCCATAGTCTCCCTTGATCAGTGCTTCTTTCTTGGCACGTGACCAGCCCTTTATTTGCCGTTCGACAGCAATGGCATCGGTGATGTTCAGAAAGTGCTCGTAGTCGCTTCGACGTGTAGCCGCCAAAGCTTCCGCTGTTGTGCTCTGAGACACGCCGGTCCAAGCCACGGCGCGCCGATCCGACGTAGTAACTCCCGTCAGCGCATTTCAGCATATAGACGTGAGCACTCGCCTCTTCGGACACGAGACAAACTACCTCGACTCTTGCCCATCCTTCGAGACGGCGCTTCGCGCCTCCTCAGAGTCTGACTCGAAATGAATGTCGCCGGAACAATGAGTTACAAACGGGCTCAAAGCGCAGCGACGATTGTTCAACGATCGCCTCACCCTGAGGAGCATCGCGCAGCGATGCGTCTCGAAGGGTGGGAACACGCACCCCGCCTGTTGCCCATCCTTCGAGACGCGCGCTATGCGCGCTCCTCAGAGGCTGGCCGATAAAGAGGTGAGTGATTTCAGTCACTTGTGATTCAGTCGTGGTTGCGAGCTACGACGGAGGGTCACATGGCTTGGAC
>LNFM01012061.1_pt1 | contig 11481 bp, 10 predicted proteins | sample 596031 | NCBI WGS metagenome assembly LNFM01 (sample SAMN04254537, study PRJNA301005) | activated carbon metagenome | isolation source: dual media filters at the Ann Arbor, Michigan drinking water treatment plant | place: USA: Ann Arbor | reverse complement strand
TCGCTGGCCCCCATCCCAGCCTTCCCCCATCTTCGACGGGGGAAGGAGTGCCTGCGCTATACGGCATCGTGGGCGTTCGCTTCTTTCCCTTTTTTGACGGAGGAAGGGGTGCCTGCGCTTCACGGTGTCGTGGCCGTACGCTTCTTTCCCTCTTTCGATCGCGGAAGGAGTGCCTGCACTTCACGGCGTCGTGGTCGTACGCTTCTTTCCCTTTTCGACGGAGGAAGGAGTTCCTGCGGTCTACGGCGTCGAGGCCGTACGCTCCTTCCCCCAGCTTTGCTGGGGGAAGGCTGGGATGGGGGCGGCAGCGAACAGCCGCAGCCGCGCCTACTGCTTGTACTTCGCGATCAGCTGATCCAGTCCCGATTTCGACCCGTTGCGGAAATCGTAGATGCTGGTGAGGTCCTTCAGCAGCGGCTCGTACAGGTCCTTCTGGCTGGTGTTGCCGGCGGACAGCGCCACCGCACGCGCGTAGTAGTCGATGACCTGATCGAGCTTCGCGAAAGCCTTGGCGGTGGCGTCGGTCTTCGCCTGGCCCTGCATGGTCTTCGAGTCGGCGTTCAGCTTCTCGTATTCGTTGAAGTGGTTCTGCCCCAGCAGGTACCACGCATAGGCGTCCTTCGCGTTCAACTGGGTGACGCGCTCCAGCTTCTTGCGCGCTTCGTCGAGGTTGCCGGTCTTGGTGGCGAGCGCCGCGAGCTGCAGATAGAGCTGCGGCAGCCACTTGTTGCGGTACTCGGCCCATTCGGTATCGGAGACGCGCTCGGGCTTCTTGTTGGCCTCGATCAGTTCGATGGCCTTCTCGCCGTACTTCTTCGCGACCGGGGTGTACTTGGTCGGATTGGTGCGCGCTTCGTTGGCAGCAGCGAAGCCGAGCACCGTCAGCAATTGCACGTCATCGGGCCGCTTCGCGAGCCACGTGTCGGCAAGCTCGAACGCGCGATCGGGCTGGCCCTTCTTCACGTACTCGTCGATGGCGATGGACGTGTACCCCTGGCCCAACTCGGCCGACTTCTTGAACAGAGCGAGCGCCTCGGCATCGTTGCGCTCGACGCCCTTGCCGTCGCGCATCAGCGTGGCGAGGTGATAGATCGCCTCGCCGTTGTTCTTCTCCGCCGCTTTGCGGTACCACTTCACCGCTTCCGCATAGTCGGGAACGGTGCCGACACCGGTCTCGTTGTTGTAGCCCAGCAGGTAGGCCGCGTCGACGTTGCCCTGCTCGGCGGCCTTCTTGAACCACTGGTTGGCCTCGGCCTCGTCCTTGGCGGCACCCTTGCCGTACGCGAGCCCCAGGCCCAGCGCGTACTGCGCATCGGGCAGGCCTTGATCGGCGGCCTTGCGATACCACGAGAGGCCCTCGGCCTCGTTCTTCGGTACCCCTTCGCCGGCGCTCAGCATGTAGCCGAGGATGTATTGCGCGCCGGCCTTGTTCTGCTCCGCAGCCTTGCGAAACCACTTCACAGCCTCGGCGTCGTCGCGCTTCACACCGCCGCCGGCGGCATACAGTGACCCGAGCGCGTACTGCGCGTCGGCATTGCCCTTCTCGGCGGCCTTCTGGTACCACTTCGCGGCTTCGGCGAGATCCTGCTTGACCCCGTCGCCGTTCTGGTAGATCCAGCCCAGGATGTATTGCGCCGTCGCCTGGCCCTGCTCGGCGAACGGCCGGAATTCCTTCGCGGCCGTGGCGTAGTCGCCCTTGTTGTAGGCGCCGACCGCGTCTTCCCAACCGGCGTGGGCCGGTATGGCGGCGAGCGTAGCGACGAGGCAAAGAAGAACTCGGGTCTTCATGGGGAGATTTCCGTGGTCAGCTATTTTTCGCTGTAGTACTCGTACGGCTTCTTCGGGACCCTGGATTCCTCGAACGCCTTGCGCTGCTCGGCATCGAAGGGCTTGTCCCACCAGGTGGCCCGCGCCAGTTTCTGTTTTTCGACGACTTCCGGGTTTTTCTGAAGGAAATCGCGGATGAACTTCGTGGTGTCGGATTCGTAGGGTTGCGGCATCGTACGGCCCTGATCGAGCGGGGAAACTTCGAGGATTCTAGCGCGGGACGACGGGTGGCGTCATGGGCTTCGGCTATGCTGCGCAGGTTTCGTTCCCGTTTGCCCGTCTTGAGACCCCTCGGGCTCGCTTGCGCCTTCCTGCTGCTACTGTCGCCGGCCGCCTACGCGGCCCGGCCCTTCGTGGTGGACGACGCCCGCGTCGTGGACCGCGGCGCCTGCCAGCTCGAGGCCTGGCGGCGCAACAACGCCGACGACAGCCACGAGTATTGGGCGATCCCTGCCTGCAACTTGAAGGGGCTCGAACTGACGTTGGGCGGCGGGTATCTGTCGCCCAACGCGCCCGCCACGGACCAGACCGACTACCAGTTCCAGGCCAAGACCCTGTTCAAGGAGTTGGAGGTGAACGGCTGGGGCTGGGGCATCGCCGCCGGCGTGTTGCGGCATGCCGACATCAACCTCCAGCAGAATCTCATCGGCAACTACTACTTCTACGTGCCGGTCTCGCGTTCGCTGTTCGACGACCGCATCGTGGTGCTCGGCAACGTGGGTGCTATCGACAATCGCGATGCGGACCGCCGTGGCATGACCTGGGGGCTGGGCGGAGAGTTCTACATCAATCGGCGCTTCATGCTGGCCGCCGAAGCCTACGGCGCCACCGGCTTCGAGCGCTTCGCGCAGGTGGGTGTGCGCCTGTGGCTCGTGCCCGATCACGTGCAACTCGACGGCAGCTACGGCGGGAGTCTGGAGCGCTTCGGCGACGTACACTGGAACTCCATCGGCATCCGCCTCATCTCGAAACCCTTCTTCTGATTCCCTATGCCCTCGAGAAAGATCCCCGCCCCACCGGTCGCCCCGCGCAAGCCGCAGACCTTCGAGAACCACGGCGACGTGCGCGTCGACGATTACCACTGGCTGCGCGACAAGGAAAGCCCGGAAGTCATCGCGCACCTCAAAGCCGAGAACGCGTACACCAAGGCGATGATGCAGCCGAGCGAAGGATTCCAGCGTGCGCTCTACAAGGAGATGCTGGCGCGCATCAAGGAAACCGACATGGGCGTGCCGGCGCGCGAAGGCGAGTACTGGTACTACTCGCGCACGCAGAAGGGCAAGCAGTACACCATCTACTGCCGCAAGCACGGGAGCCTCGAGGCGAAGGAAGCGGTGATCCTCGATCTCAACTTGCTCGCCAAGGGCAAGAAGTACCTCGGCCTGGGCGCGCTGGACGTGAGCCCGGATGCGAAGCTGCTCGCGTTTTCCACCGACTACACCGGCTTTCGCGAGTACACGCTGCGGGTGAAGAACCTTGTGAGCGGTGAGATGTTGCCCATCGAAGTGGAAAAGGCGCGCTCCATCGCCTGGTGCGCCGACAGCGCGACGCTGTTCTACGTCACCGAAGACGAGGCCAAGCGGTCGAATCGCGTCTGGCGGCACAAACTCGGCACCGAGGAGCATACCCTCGTCTACGAGGAGACCGATACGCGCTTCGGCGTCGGCGTCGATCTGTCGCGCAGCCGCGGCTACGTGTTCATCACTTCGCACAGTGCGACCACCTCCGAAGTGCGCTACGTGCCGGCTGATCGCCCGCTCGAGCCGCCGGCACTCATGGTGCCGCGACGACAGGATCACGAGTACTACGCCGATCACCACGACGGGCATTTCTTCATCGTGACGAACGATCGCGGGCGCAATTTCCGACTGGTGCGTGCGCCCGTCGACGACGCGCGCGAAGCACGCTGGGAGGAGCTCGTTCCGCATCGCGACGAGGCGATGCTGGAAGGCGTCGACCTTTTCGCGCGCCACTACGTGTTGCACGAACGGCGCGGCGGGTTCCCCAAGCTGGTGGTGGTGCGCTTTGCTGACGGTGAGAAGCACGAAATCGAGTTTCCCGAACCGGTCTACAGCGCGTTCGCCGGCTCCAATCCGGAGTTCGACACCGACATGTTCCGCTTCGGCTATGAATCGTTCGTCACGCCCGACTCGGTCTACGACTACGACATGAACGTGCGCAGCCGTAAGCTGCTGAAGCAGGTGGAAGTGCTGGGCGGCTACGATGCGTCACGTTATCGCAGCGCGCTCACGTATGCGAAGGCGCCGGACGGGACGGAGATTCCGGTGTCCATGGTGTGGCGTGAAGACAAGCGACCCAGGGGGCCAGCGTCGATGCTGCTGTCGGGCTATGGGGCGTACGGCTATCCGGAGATGGTGACTTTCAGTTCGTCGCGCCTCTCATTGCTGGACCGCGGCGTGGTCTTCGCGCTCGCGCATGTCCGCGGCGGCGGCGAGATGGGCAAACGCTGGCACGACGAAGGCCGGATGATGCAGAAGAAGAACACCTTCACTGACTTCGTCGCGTGCGCCGAACAGGTGATCGCGGAAAAGATCACCGCGCCGGATCGTCTCGTGATCGAAGGCGGCAGCGCCGGCGGCCTGCTGATGGGCGCGGTGACCAACTTGCGCCCGGACCTTTTCCGTGCCGTGGTATCCGAAGTGCCGTTCGTCGATGTGATCAACACCATGCTCGACGACACGCTGCCGCTCACCACGGGCGAGTACGAAGAGTGGGGCAATCCGAACGAGCCCGAGGCCTATGCCTACATGAAATCGTATTCGCCCTACGACAACCTGGAGGCGAAGAACTATCCGCTGATGCTGGTGGAAACCTCGCTCAACGACAGCCAGGTGATGTACTGGGAGCCGGCCAAGTACGTCGCGAAGCTGCGCACGGTGAAGACCGACCACAACCCGCTGCTGATCAAGACCAACATGGACGCAGGACATGCCGGCGCGTCGGGTCGGTACGACTATCTCAAGGAGATCGCTTTCACCTACGCATTCATTCTGGGGGCGGTCGGCATCACGCGCTGAGTTGCAGGGGAGTCTGCGTTCTGCAGAGTATCCCACCGCCGTGCCGCACTCCCTTCCCCAGCTTTGCTGGGGGAGGGCTGGGGTGGGGGCAGCTCCGGTTTGGTATTGACGCACTGCAGCGTCGAATGTCTCCCGTTCCGTGCCCAGCGGGACTGTCGGCCCTGCACGATTCACTGTATACAGATGACATGTGCTGCAAGCACGCATGGCTTCCGATCCCATACGGCGCCTCGAGACAGCAATTTCGCTCTCGCTTGAACACAGCCCCGTGACAGGGGTACGCCCACAACGATAGAGGGAGGAGCCACAAGTGACGACGGTCATCACCCGGCAGTTCGAGGAGGCCACGTACAAGAAGGCCGCCGCGCGCCTGATCCCCTTCCTGTTCCTGTGCTACATCGTCGCGTTCCTGGACCGCGTCAATGTCGGCTTCGCCAAGCTGCAGATGGCGAGCGACCTGCATTTCAGCGACGCCATCTACGGGTTCGGCGCCGGGATCTTTTTCATCGGCTACTTCATCTTCGAAGTGCCGAGCAACGTGATCCTCGAGAAAGTCGGGGCGCGCGTCTGGATCGCCCGGATCATGATCACATGGGGCCTCATTTCGTCGGCCTTCATGTTCTGCGACGACATCCACTGGGGGGCGATCGCGACCTTCTTCCACACCACGGATGCGCAGTTCACGTTCTACTTCCTGCGCTTCTGGCTCGGCGTGGCGGAGGCGGGCTTCTTCCCCGGCGTGATTCTCTACCTCACGTACTGGTTTCCCGGTGCCCGGCGCGCCAAGATGGTCGCCCTGTTCATGACGGCCATCGGCATGGCCCAGTTGATCGGCTCGCCGGTGTCCGGCGCCATCATGCAGTTCATGGATGGTGTCAACGGCTGGCGCGGCTGGCAGTGGCTGTTCCTGCTCGAAGGCCTGCCGTCGGTGATCATCGGCGCACTGGTGCTCGTCATCCTCCCCAACGGACCGAAGACCAGCAAGTGGCTCACGGCGGACGAGCGCGATCTGCTGGTGCAGCGGATCGAGCAGGACAACGCCGGGAAGAGCAGCCTTGGCGGGAAGCACAACTTTTCCGGCGCTTTCAAGGACGGCCGCGTATGGGCCTTGGCCTGGGTGTACTTCGCCCTGGCCACGTGTTTCTACGCGGTGGGGTTCTGGATGCCGACCATCATCCAGGAGCTGGGCATCGACAAGAAGGATCTGCTCAAGGTCGGTCTCATCAGCATGATTCCGTGGGGCGCGAGCGTGGCGTCGATGATCTATTGGGGCAGTCACTCGGATCGCACCGGGGAGCGGCGATGGCACTGCGCCAGTGGCATGCTCCTGGTGATGGCCGGCCTGCTCGTGCTGGCGGTCGCGCACAAGTCGCCCATCGTGTCGATCGTCGCGCTGACCATGGTCACGGCGGGGTGGGCCGGTTGCGTCGTGACCTTCTGGTCGTTACCGACGGCGTTCCTGTCCGGCACCGCCGCCGCTGCGGGCATCGCCTGGATCAATTCGGTCGGCAATCTCGGCGGGTACTTCGGTCCGGACCTGATCGGCACCATTCGAACCGCCGCCGGTGGCGCGAGCGAGGCGGCATTCTTTGCGCTGGCGGCGTTGGCGCTGGTCGGTGCACTGACCATCGTTCTTCTGCCCAAGACGCAGAGCAAGCCGGCCGCGGCAGTGCCATCCGATTCTTCCTGAGCGGCTGCCTGATCCCCTGGTCCTTGCCAGGACGAAGGTGCATCCATCGCAGGAAGTGGGCTTACTTCTCCATGAAGTATTGCAGCACGGTCTTGACGATGAAGCCCAGCATGCCGAATGAGAGCACGAAGAACAGGATGAACGTGCCCAGCCGGCCGGCCTTGGACTCCTTCGCCAGGCTCCAGATGACGAAGAGCATGAAGAGGATGAAGCCGGCGAGGCCGAAGGTGAGGCCGAACTCGGAGACCTGCTCCTCGGTGAACGCCATCGGAGCCTAGCGTCGCAGCGGCAACGCGCTCGAATCGACCAGATCGCCGTAGGCATGCCAGGTGGCGTGGCCGATGATGGGCACGACGAAGATGAAGCCGAGCATCGCCGTGGCGAGCGACAGCGCGGTCGCCAGCATGATGACGATGGCCCATACGGTCATCGCGACCGGGTTGTCGCCGACCGCGCGGATGCTGGTGAGGATGGCCGAGCGCAGGTCCGTTTCGCGGTCGAGCAGCAGCGGCACCGAAACCGCGGTTGCCGCGAACACGACAGCGCCCCCGAGCGCGCCCGCCAGCAACCAGAGGCCGAACAGGAGATCGCCCTGCTGTTGCACGGCGTAGCGCACGAACGCATACAGGCTCTCGATGGGTGCCTTCACGAACAGGCCGAAGAGCACCACCGAGACCAGCACCCAGAGCGTGCCCGCGATCATGAGCAGCACGCCGAGCCAGATGAGCGGCCGCGTGCCCTTCTTCCATGCACCGAAGACATGGTCGAGGCGCGGCGTCTGACCGGTGGCGAGGCGGCGGCTGATGTCGTAGAGGCCCGTGGCGAGGATCGGCCCGACGAGAACGAAGCCGGACACCGCGCCGGGCAGCAAGGCGGTGAACTGAAACGCCAGCGCGAGGATCAGCACGCCGCCGGTGGCGACGACCAGTCCGTGAAAGCCGCTGGGCCAAGCCGCGCGCCGGAAATCTCGCCAGCCGAGTGCCAGCCAGTGCAGCGGGCGGGTGGGCGCAACCTGGCGGATCGGAACAACCTGCGTCGTCATGGGTGGTCCTCTGTGCGGGACCGTTCCATCGTAACGCCGCTCAGGCGGCAGCCGGTACTCGATCCAGACGACTCGCGGCCGCGTGCGCGAGACGGCACACGAACGGATGCAGCACGATCGAGGCGAGCGCACCGCCCAGGATGAGGCCTTGGCCTTCCACATCCAACAGCCCGAGCGAAACGCCCATGGCTCCGAGGATGAACGAAAACTCTCCGATCTGAGCGAGCGACGCTGCGATCTTCAAGCCGAGGGCTAAAGGCTGGCGCAGCGCAAGCACGATGAGAATGGCCGCGATGGACTTGCCGAGGATGATGATGCCGAGGGTGGCCAGCATATGCACCGGGCTTTCCAGCAGGATCTTCGGATCGAACGCCATGCCCACCGCCACGAAGAAGAGCACCGCGAAAGCACCGCGAAACGCCTCGAGCTCTTCGCCCACCCACTGCCCGTTGTGGGAACCGTGCAGGACCATGCCGGCGAGGAAGGCGCCGAGCGCAAACGAAACGCCGAACAGCACCGACGCCGCATAGGCGATACCGAGCGCGATCGTCAGGCCGACCAGGATGCACAGTTCGCGCGACTTCTGCTTCTCGAAGAGATCGATCACGATGGGCACCATGCGGCTGCCCACCACGAACATCAGAACCGCGAATGCACCGACCTTGGCGAGCGCGATGGCGAGATCGGGCAGGGCGGTGAGCAAGGTCACGTCGGAAGCGCCGCTGCGAATGGCCGCAAACGGCGGCAGCAGCACCAGCACGATCACCATCACGAGGTCTTCCATCACCAGCCAGCCGACGGCGATCTGGCCGTACCGTGTTCCGAGTGTGCCGGCACCTTCCAGGGCCCGCAGCAGTACCACCGTGCTCGCGACCGACAACGCGAGTCCGAACACGAGCCCCGCTTCGAACGGCCAGCCCCAGAAATGCGTCACGAAGATCGCCAGCGCGGTGGCCGCGATGATCTGCACGACCGCCCCCGGCACGGCGACCTTCCACACTCGCCCAAGATCGGTCAACGAGAAATGCAGGCCGACGCCGAACATGAGGAAGATCACTCCGATCTCGGCAAGCTCGGGTGCGAGCACTGTATCGCCGACGAAACCCGGGGTGAACGGGCCGACCAGAATGCCCGCGAGCAGATACCCGACGATGGGTGGCAGACGCAGGCGCGAGGCGATGTACCCGAGGACGGCTGCAGCAGAAAGGCCGACGGCGAGCAGGGCGATCAGCGGGGTGGACGGATGCATGTTGAACAAGGATTGCGGCTAACCGTTCAGGTTATACCCGACTTGCTGTGGTGCCGCATCCATCAATGAAAACGGCCCGCCGAGGCGGGCCGTTCGTTCTGCGCGATGCCGCCGATCAGGTGATCGTGCCGCCCTTGGTCTCGACATAGACCGCATACAGCGACGTCGAGCCCGTCATGAACAGACGGTTGCGATGCGTACCGCCGAAGCACACGTTGGAGATGATTTCCGGCATGCGGATCATCCCGATGCGGGTGCCGTCGGGCGAGAAGCAATGCACACCGTCGTAGCCGTCGCCCACCCAGCCCATGCCGGCCCAGACGTTGCCGTCTTCGTCGCAGCGGATGCCGTCGGCGAAGCCGATCTTGCCGTCCATCTCCATGCTCGCGAACGTCTTCGGGTTCTTGAGCTTCTTGCCGTCCACGTCGTACACCCAGATCACGCTCTTCGCGTTGGGGTAGTGCGACAGGCCGGTGTCGGCGATGTAGCACTTCTTGTAGTCGGGCGAGAAGCACAGGCCGTTCGGCTTGAACGGTTCGTCCGCCACCTTTTCCACTTTGCCCGGGGCGTCGATGCGGTACACGGCTTCCTTCTGGATCGGTTGCGGGCTGCCGGTGTTGAGGCGCACGCCTTCGTAGTTCATCAGGCCGCCGTAGCCGGGGTCGGTGAAGAACATCCAGCCATCGGGGTGGCAGGCACCGTCGTTCGGCGCGTTGAAGCCTTTGCCGTCGGAACTCTTGTCGGCCAGGATGGTGACCGAGCCGTCGTACTCGTAGCGGGACACGCGGCGCGTGCCGTGCTCGAATGCGATCTGGCGGCCTTGATGGTCGAACGTGTTGCCGTTCGAGTTGCCGGACGGATAGCGGAACCGGCGCGACACGTGGCCGTCTTCCTCGATCCAGCGCAGCTGCTCGTTGTTGGGAATGTCGGACCAGATCAGGTAGCGGCCGACACCGTTCCACGCCGGGCCCTCAGCCCACATCGTGCCGCGGTACAGGCGCAGGATCGGCGTGTTGCCGAGCTTGTACTTGAAGCGCTTGTCCAGAACCATCACGTCCGGGTTCGGATAGCGCGCGAGCGGGCCATCCTCGTCGTACTTGTCGATGAAGTTGCGGGCGAACGCCTGCGGTGCCATCGCCGTCAGTGCGGCAACGCCGGTGGCCTTGGCCAGAAAGCTGCGACGGGTTTCGGGATCAGGTTGCGATTTGCCTTCGACCGGTTTGGACAGGTCGACGAAGCGGTGTTCCTGTGATCGTTCCATCGGGACTACTCCTCCAATATTGGTTCTTGATGGCGCTGGGGGCCCCGGTTCTCACCCAAGCACCGGTACGACAGCCCCTGCGCGACTCGCTCGCATTTTTTCGCGGCACGGGGTTTGTACAACAGAGCCGCTGGAGTAGCAACGGCGGATTTCCCGCGTCGGCTACACTCCGGCTTCAATGGAGACGGAAACGCCGGTTCGATGAAATCCGCCGCAGCGCAGCATCACCATGTGAACCCGCGCGCCATCGTCATGATGCTGGGCATGGCGATGTGCTTCGCCGTCCTCGAGACCACGGCGAAATGGCTCTCGCACAGCTATCCGGTGCCCATGGTGGTGTGGTTCCGCTATGCGGTACACGTGGGCCTGATGCTGGTGCTGTTCGGCCCCATCATGCGCACGAAACTGGTGCGCACGACCCAGCCGGCGGGCCAGCTCGCACGGGCAACGCTGATGCTCGGCTCGACGCTGTGCAACTTCGGCGCCATCTCGTTCCTGCCGCTGGCCGAGGTGAAGGCCATCAGCTTCGTCTCGCCGCTGCTGGTGTCCATCCTGGCGGTGTGGTTGCTGCACGAGCACGTGTCCCTATCGCGCTGGATCGCGATCCTCGTAGGCTTCGGCGGCACGCTCTTCATCGTGCGGCCGGGGAGTGCAATGCTGAATCCGGCAGTGCTGCTCGCCCTCGGCGCGGCCGCCTGCTACAGCCTCTACCAGATCCTCACCCGCAAGATCAGCGGCGAAGACGACCAGCGCACCTCACTGTTCTATACGGCCTTCGTTGGCTTCATGCTCATGACGTTCATGCTGCCGCATGTGTGGGTGCGACCGCAGTGGGAGCATGCGCCGTTCTTCCTGCTGCTCGGGACGGCGGGGATGACGGGGCACTATCTGCTGATCAAGGCGCTGGAGATCGAGAAGGCTTCGGCGTTGTCGCCGTTTGGGTATTCGCAGCTACTGTGGATTGGACTGGCGGGGTGGTTCGTGTTCGGGGATTTTCCGGATGGGCATTCGCTGATCGGGATGGCGATCATCGTGGCCAGCGGGTTGTATGTGGCTTGGGGGCACAAGGTGATGAAGAAGGATGAGGAGCCGGATAGTGCTATTGAGTAGGCCTAGTTTTCGCAGCACCGAGAAGCGCGTTTCGACACGGGAGTACCGTCCGAGAGTGAGATGTCCCCATCTGATCTCATTGTCCTGTCCGAACTCACAATGACATTCGTGTCTCCACAGTACAGTCGAAATCAGGTCAATCGTGCTGGCGACGTTCTTGCGGGTCGGACGGAATTCGACCTTGATCAGTGGGTATGGGCATCCGCAGTACTAGCGAATTGGCGAGCGTCGCATGCGTATCCCATCAATACGTTTCAGGCACTG
>LNFM01014135.1_pt1 | contig 11482 bp, 8 predicted proteins | sample 596031 | NCBI WGS metagenome assembly LNFM01 (sample SAMN04254537, study PRJNA301005) | activated carbon metagenome | isolation source: dual media filters at the Ann Arbor, Michigan drinking water treatment plant | place: USA: Ann Arbor | reverse complement strand
ACTGGACGATCAATGGCTGGTTGCAGCTCGCGCTGGCCACGCCCGTTCAATTCTGGCTGGGCGCGCGCTTCTACCGCGCGGGCTGGAAGGCCGTACGTGCAGGCGCCGGCAACATGGACCTGTTGGTTGCCCTGGGTACCAGCGCCGGATACGGCTTGAGTGTGTATCTGCTGTTCAAGCACGCCGGGCACGGCATGCCGCACCTGTACTTTGAAGCCTCGGCCGTGATCATCACGCTGGTGCTGCTGGGCAAATGGCTGGAGTCGCGCGCCAAACGCCAGACCACAGCCGCCATCGCCGCCCTCAATGCGCTCAAGCCCGAGGTGGCTCGCGTGCGCATGCCCTATGGCGATGTGGACGTCGCCATCGCGCAGGTGAAGGTTGGGGACACCGTGGTGATTCGCCCGGGCGAACGCTTACCCGTCGATGGTGTCGTCATCACGGGATCCAGCCAGGTGGACGAGTCACTGATCACGGGCGAGAGCCTTCCAGTGGCCAAACACGCGGGCGACAAGGTCACCGGCGGTGCTGTGAATGCCGAGGGATTGCTGCTGGTGGAAACCACGGCGGTGGGTGCCGAGTCCACGCTCTCGCGCATCGTTCGCATGGTCGAATCGGCGCAGGCGAAGAAGGCCCCGATTCAGCGCATCGTGGACCGCGTGAGCGCCGTCTTTGTGCCGGTGGTGCTGCTTATTGCCGCGCTGACCCTGCTGGGCTGGGGCCTGGCCACTGGCAACTGGGAACAGGCCATCCTGAACGCGGTGGCGGTGCTGGTGATCGCCTGCCCGTGCGCCCTGGGCCTGGCGACACCCACCGCCATCATGGCCGGCACCGGGGTGGCCGCTCGCCAGGGCATCCTGATCAAGGATGCCGAAGCGCTGGAGGTCGCGCACCGCATCGATACCGTCGCGTTCGACAAGACGGGAACGCTCACCGAAGGCAAACCGACGCTGGTCGCGGCGGTGGCGGCCCACGGCCACGACGATGAGTTGCTGCGCTGGAGTGCCGCGATCCAGGCGGGTAGCGAACACCCGCTGGCACGCGCCGTGATGAACGCCGCTGAAGAGGCCGGCATTGCGCTGCTCTCCGCCGCCAAGGTGAGCGCCGTGCCGGGACGCGGCATGTCGGCCGAGGTGCAGGGTCGTGCATTGCGTCTGGGCAGTCAGCGATACATGCAGGAACTGGGCGTGGACACTTCGGCACTGGCCGAGCCTGCGCGCCGGCTTGAGGACGAGGGACGCACGGTGTCCTGGCTCGCCGATGTGACGGACGCCCCCACTCTGGTGGGCATGCTGGCCTTTGGCGATGCCGCCAAGGCCAGCGCCATCACCGCCATCCGGAGCCTGCAGGCTCTGGGTATTCGCACCGTGATGGTCACCGGCGACAACTGGGGCAGCGCGCGGGCGGTGGGGAGTGTGCTGGGCATCGACCACATCGAAGCCGAGGTGCTGCCGGCCGACAAGGCGGCCATCGTGAACCGGCTCAAGGCAGGTGGCCGTTCGGTGGCCATGGTGGGCGACGGCATCGCCATGTCCACTGGCACCGATGTGGCCATGCACGCCGCCGGCATCACCCTGATGCGGGGTGACCCTGCGCTGGTGGCCGATGCGATCGACATCTCGCGCCGGACCTACCGCAAGATCCGCCAGAACCTGTTCTGGGCCTTTGCCTACAACGTGATCGGCATTCCGCTGGCGGTGGCTGGTTTGCTCAACCCGGTGGTGGCCGGTGCGGCCATGGCGCTAAGCAGCGTGAGCGTGGTGAGCAACGCGCTGCTGCTACGTAGTTGGAAGCGTAGAGGTTGAAGACGCTGGTGCATATGCGAACTGGGCGCGACTACAAGAGCGTTCGCGCCCAACCTCAGTTTCAATTTCGCGAAGCCCAGCGTTTGCCATGATTTGCACCGTGAGTGAGACGCGTGAGGGTGAGTTTGCGATGCAAATATTGGCCCGCAGCCCTCCACTGACTGGTGTTCGGATGGCACCAGTCACTGGCACAAAAAACTGACGGACTGCTTTGAAACAGCGCCTCCATTTCGCAACTCAACCCCGAGTGACTCAGATCAGTCTGAAGCTGTACGTGACCGGGAATCTGGGCCAACAGGTCAGCAGCTTGCAGGCCACCGCTGGCACTTTGGCCGTGCTAGTCCGCCGCTTCCCTCAGATGCGAACCCGAGGCTGAGACCACTTGAGCTGGCGATATCCGGAGACCTCGGAGTTCTCGTTGCTCTGCCCGTTCCCGTATGAGAGAATCTACTGATTTTCTAGTTGCCAACAACGCAAATGCCGGGTTTCACTGTCATCCAATTCACCCAGGATCAGATGCGATCCCTGACAGGGGTTTCAGCTGAGACGGTGCGGCATTGGCGAAAAACCGTTCCCTACTTGGCGACCAAGACGGGGAAAGCTGCCCGCTTCAGCTTCGCTGAATTATTGGGCTTGGCCGTCACCCACGAGCTCGTCAACTGTTTGGGCGTTCACATCGGAACGGTCAGCATTGGCGTAGACGCACTGTTCCGATTGCTGGAAGATTCCGCAGCGCCTGTTCTTGAAGGCGGTATTGCGATCATCACGCCCACTGCGGCAAGCGTACGCGATTCGGGAAGCTGGAGCATTGAGCCATCGGCGTCGCCGACCTTGGCGATTCCCCTCAACCCGCTGATCTCTCGGCTGCAGCAGCACGTGCTGCCCGTTGCGCCGTCCCCCAGCCAGGCCAGTTTGCCGTTTCCACCTGAAGCAGTACGGAGCAAGGCGTGAGCGCTGCGAGCCTCGAACACGTGCTTTCCGCTACGGGCTATCTGCCCGACGGTCAGCCTGCAGATGGTCTTCGACTCGGCGCCGATGCGCAGGCTGCGCGCCGCGGCCGCACCTTCACGCCGGATGCACTGTGGCGAAGCACATCTTCGCTAACCGTCTATTTCAAGTTCGAACAGCACACACCCTCGGACGACGTCGTCAGCCAGTGGCGACGCGAGGTGTGGAATGAGGGCTTCGCTCCGCTGCTATGGGTCATCTCTCCGGAACGCATCGACCTGTACAACGGATTCGGAGCGCCCGTCAAAGAAGGTGACGCGCAGAAGCACTTGATCAGGCGATTCGAGAATATCGAAGCTTCACTGAGCGAGTTGGACGAGCTCGCTGGTCGCCTAGCTATCGAGACCGGTCAGTTCTGGGATCAAGTGCCTAAGATCGATCGCAAAACGAGCGTCGATCAGAAGCTGCTCTCAGATTTGGCATTTCTCGAGTACGACTTGGTCGCCGGTAACTTGGCGCGCGCCGCTGCGCAGGCACTCATCGGCCGCGTAATCTTTACCCAGTACCTGATCGACCGCGAAATTGTGAGCGCCGCGCGCTTGAAGCGCGTATGTGGACATACAACACTTCCTTCGGCGTTGCGAGATCGTCAGGCAACGGCCCAGCTGTTCGCCTGGCTTGCCGAAACCTTCAACGGCGACATGTTCCCGCCGTCTTCGGTGAAGACCACGCCCGCTGGCCATCATCTGAAGCGCGTTGCGGAGTTCCTCGAAGCGGTTGATCCACAAAGTGGACAACTTAGCTTCTTCCCCTATCAATTCGACGTGATCCCAGTTGAGTTGATCAGCTCGATCTACGAACAGTTCGCGCACGCTGAGCCGCACGTCGAAGGGCATCGAAACGAGGCGCTGCGCAACGGGGTCCACTACACACGCTTGTCTGTCGTCTCATTGGTCCTTGACGAGGTCATGGACGGTCTGATCGGCGATGAATCTGTGCTCGATCTGACATGCGGTTCGGGTGTCTTTCTCGTCGAAGCACTTCGACGCTTGGTGCACTTGCGAGCGAAGGGCCAGCCGCTGTCAAGGGATTTGATCCGTTCAACCCTATACAAGCAGATCTACGGCGTGGACATCAGCGATGCTGCCATTCGTGTCGCCGCCTTTAGCCTTTACCTCGCCGCGCTTGAACTCGATCCGGACCCGCAGCCTCCGCATTCGTTGAAGTTCCAGCCGCTGATCGGCAAGACCTTGCTCGTGGGCGATGCGCGTAGCGTTGAGCGTCAAGCCGAGGGCGAGGCAGCGTTGACGACGCCCAACGGATTGAGGACGTTCGACCTGATCGTCGGCAACCCTCCGTGGAGCTTCAAGGGACAAGCAGGTACCGAGGTCAGGCGACAAACAAGGGCCGCCGGGGTGCCCGCTCAGCCGCGCGGTGAGGGACTGGACTTTGTTCTTAGAGCGTCAGAGTTCGCCCATGAGAAGACCCGATTCGGTGTCATCCTTAGTGCAATGCCGTTCTTCAGCCGAAGTGGAACGGGGATGGCAGCGGCGCAGCATGTCATGCATGCGCTTGCTCCCGTAACACTGGTCAATCTCTCAAACCTGAGCAGCTGGCTGTTCGAAACTGCGGCCATGCCTGCGGTAGTGCTCCTCGCGCGCCACAGGCCCAAGCAGCGGCAGGATCAGGTGACCGTTGTTCAAATCCCCTGGACTTCCAGTGGAGCCCGGACACACGCTTTCGAGGTCGCGCCCAGCGACATCATTCAACTGACGCTGGGGGAGATTGAGAAGCAGCCGCTCAAGCTGAAAGCTGCGGCAGTCGGACGCCGTCGTGATCTCATGTTGCTGCAAGAACTGACTTGTTCACATAAGAGTTTGGCGACACGGCTCACCTCACTGGACACTAAGTTCAGCGATGGGCTGACGCAAGGCAAGCTGGTAAATCAGACTCTGGACGCGCGGGAGATGAGAGGCTTGAAGTTGCTGCAGGCCAAAGATATGCGGCATTTCAATATTCCTGAAAGTCTGCCGACGTTCGATCAGGCAAAAGCCCAGCGGCCGCGTTCGCGCGATATCTATCGCGCGCCGCTGCTGATCGTGAAAGAGATGGTAGTTAGCCATCCGCGTGCAATGGCTGCGGTTGCAGACCATGATCTAGTCTTTACAGATTCGTACTTCGGCGTATCTCTACCAACAAAGCATAAGCACTCTGCTCATCTTCTGGCAGCGATTCTAAGTTCTGCCGTGGCATCTTGGTTCTTCGGTCTGACGGCCTCTGAGTTTGGCATTTACAAGCGAAAGTTGTTGATCCGCGATGTAGGGGCTCTTCCGGTGCCCGACTTCAATGACGCAGTTGGTTCGGATGCAGGCCAGCGTTTGCTAGCGATCGAAAAGGTAATGCGGAGCCAACCCGAAGCGCCCCCTGACTGGGTTGCGCTGGATGAAGCTGTATTCGACCTCTATGGGCTGACTGACAGCGACCGTGTCGTGGTTCGAGACGGTCATTTGCGAGCCGGTTGGCAGTGGGAGGATGGCCGAGCTTTTTCAGCGGTGCCTTCCGACAGTAGCGTAGAAGTCGCCGAATACGCCAAGACGTTCCTATCTGTAATGAACGGATGGTTCTCTGCTCGCAGGAAGCGTCATATGCGGGCCGAGGTGATCAACTTGCCTAGAGGCGCAGCGCTTCGCGTGGTCCGATTCGTTATCGAGGAGAGTCCGGGCGAATCTACGGTGAAAACCGTCACACCACAGGGACCATTATCCGACGTACTCGCGCGCATAGGCACGCGTTTGAAGATCCCGATCGCGTCCGCGCTGAACGCGCAACGAGAGCTTCGCGTATACGGGCGTGACGAAGTCGTGATCATCAAGCCAGCAGCACGGCGGCATTGGATGGGCATAGCGGCTCTTGAAGATGCAGATGCAGTCGTCGCGGAGAGCTTCTCTGGAGGCGGCGTTTGAGGATTCCCTACGAGCCAGCGCAACCGGTTGGAAGGGAGTTCATTCAACTCGGGCCGGAAGTCGTGGCCGCCATTCTGCTGACGCTCATCGATGGGTGGCAGCTGGCGGCCGCATCATCGGACGTGAACGCGAACGCTGGCGAGGTGCTAATGACCGAACGCTTGCGCGATGGGATGCGCAGTGCGTTGAAGGGCGGGGCTTGGAAGTTGATCGTCTTGCCAGGCACAGAGTCCCGCTCCAAAGCAAATGTGCTGCTGCCTGACGGGAGAACCGACATCCCGCTGATGATGATTGAGGTTTTCCTGCGGACGCAGGAGCACGATCCACACGCGATCATCGAATGCAAGCGGATCTCCGGCTCGGATACTCACCTGTGCCGCGAGTACGTCGTTGAGGGTGTAGACCGCTTCGCCAGCGGCAAGTATGGAGAGAACCACGCGGTTGGCTTCATGGTCGGCTATGTTCTCTCAGGTACGTCCATTGAGGCCGCTGCCGGAGTCAATGCGTATCTTGGACGGGTCTCACGCACGGCAGAACAGCTCCTGGCGGCGACCGTCATCAGCGAATCAACTTGGAGCAGCGAGCATAGCCGTACGCATCCTTCCGGACCTGTTGGACTTCATCACGCGTTCTTGACCTTGAGAGACGGCGGTGCGGCCTGAACGGCGCCCGAGATTTCTGCTGATTAACAACGGGAGTCGCCATGTTCGGCTTGACGTTGAACGAAGAATTTTCGCTACAACCTCAAGCAATTCCTTGAGACGCTGGGGGCAGGTTTCGGACAGCCTCGCAAGGCAGATCGCCCCGCAGCAACAGCCCGGAACGACAGCTTTTATGCTGCGAGTGCCGCGCAACGGATGTCCGCTCATGTCGATCTGAAACGGTCGAGTGCCCACGCGCGCCAATCCACCCAATGCTTGAGGGTGCGGGATACACATCCGGTAGTGGACGGGCGCACCCTCATCGCATTGGACACGCTCAACTGCTATCCAGTGAAAAACCAAGGTTCTTATCGATGCCAAAGAGCAAAAGAATGCCTCCACTCCCCTTCGCTGCAGAGCAAGCGATTGCTTTTGCGTTCGACGGAAACCCGGGCTCGCTTTCGGGCAAGTTGCGAGCGATATTCGAAGCGGCCACGGCTTTAATATCTCGCTCGGAGCAAGAGCATGAGGTGGCGATCAAAAAGGCATGGGGGCGCGATGCTGTAGTGATGGAGAATCATTCGCTGGATCAGCGAGTTGGTCGGAGAAAGACGTTTAACAATGCCACAAAGGCAGGTGTGCTGTCGGAGTACGAGGCGACGCTAGTCTGCCTAGGCGAGATCACGGACGCCTTCAAAACCCTTAACGCACTAAAGCATTCCGTGTCGGACTTCACGAGCCTGGCGCACGAGTTGCATGGATTCTGGAGCGGCCGTAGCGCTGTGTCTGTGCAAGAGCTCGATAAACTGGTCCCGTTGTTTTTTTCGTTGCAGCTCCACTGCTGGCACCTGTACGCCTATCTGGAAAGACCGGGGCCCACCTTTCAGGCGAGGCAGGCACGCGCTCAAGCAGGAGGCTCGGCCAACAATGACGGAGAAGAAATCCTCAGGGAGCAGATGCTGGAATATCTGGTCAAGCTGCCATCGGATCAACAGTGGAAAAGCCTTGCCAAGTTTTTAAACGAGCATAGGACGCAGTTGGAGATCATCCTTGAAAGGTATCAAGTGTCACGGCCGATGACACCGAGTGGCCGCCCAGCCTCCGCCTGCATGGCTCTAAAGATTGACAACATCAACCGCAAGCTGGGCGAATGGGCCGAAGATAGTTCGGAATTTTTGAATGCGCTTCAACGGTTGATCCCCACATATCGCCGGCAGTGACTATCTCCTGTCGGCCTTCAGTAAGCCCAGCGAGGGGGAGTGAGGTGGATCTTCCGAGTCTTCCCTGTGTACTCACTCGAAATCCATGAGCGTTGCTCCATGTAGTACAGGGTAGCCTCCAGATATTCTTTCTTTCGGACCGGCGCAGGCCCCAGCCTCTCCACCATCCCCTGCGTGACGTTTCCGTTGGGCTGTGAGTGCAGCCACTGCATCAGAATGGCCGCATGATGCGCCAACAGAACTTCGGGCGGCGCGCGACCGAGTGTGCGCTTGGTTTCGTGCAGGTACCACCAAACCACCGTAGCAGCCTGATACATGGTCCACCCGCTGATCACCAACTGGCCGGTTTGGACATATTCGAAAACACCAGCCATACGAAGGAGGTTTTCCACCGCTTTGGCTGCAAAACCAGCGATGTCGTGAAACTCCCCGCCTGGGGCCAGTCGAGCCTCGATGTCGCGATCAAAGTCACGCCAGCAGTTCATTGCCTCGGGGGCAAGTCTTACGATTTTTCTTTTGAACGTCGCCCCTTGCCCAAGCGCTATGCTGTACTCGATCATCAGGTCACGAAGACGGTGATGGAGGGCATGGCCAGCGGTCGAGAAACGCTCCAGTCCGTTGCCGATGAAGGAGTCACGGGAGCCCTGGAGGGATGGAGGCATGGAAAACAGCGTCCTCGGCAAAAAGCCAGACCCCAGAAGCTCTTCACCTTTTCGCTGCAGTATGCCTTTCAGTATCGGCGCTTGAACCGAGAGGCACAATGAGATGCGCTTGTCTCTCAGAACAATGGCCCCGGTCTTGCGGGTGTTAATCCGTATTGGATCTGCGTCCCAGTTCTTGCACCAATCGGCACTGCTGAAGGTCTTGAAGTTTCGGCTGCCTTCGTCTGATGCCGCGAAGAGCGAGTTGGCGTTGGCGAGTTGGAGGTCGACGATGCCTTGGTACGTGGCGACGTCCGTGAAAAACTGGTGAAAGGGAAGGGGTGGCTCCGCTGCGATGCCGCTGTTTGTCAATGCTGCCGCGAGGCTTCCCATCTCAAAGTCCGTGAATGCCGGCCTCACGCTTCGAGTCACGGCACTCATACGGTCGCCGGTACGTGGCGAGACAAGAAAGAAGAGGCTGGCAGGCACCGCTGCCCCATAAGGTGTTTCAACGTCGATGAGGCCTTGCACTGCGGCAGCAGCAGCGCTGATGACAACAGGCGCTGCGAGTGCGGGAGACACCTGCGTATGTTGCGAGACCCGTTCTGTGAAATCGCGAAGCAAGGGTGGTAGCGATCCCACGGGATAGGGGGTGCTGGGTGAGAAATAGTCGTCGTTGATCATGCTGTTCTGCTCAGCGCTGCTTTTTGCCGCCTTGCGGGCCACGTACGGCATGTACGTCGTAGGTGGAAATTTCGTAGCGGCGGGCTGGCCCGGTTTTGTTCTTACTTGGCTTTTTGAGCTTGGTGCAACCGAAGGCATGCCGTCCTTTAGGCAGACGCAGTCGCATCGAATAGTCGACCTTGCTCAGGTAGTCGGCGTGATGTCCAAAGTAATAGCCGGCATCTGGGTCGGCGTAGTGCACCACCTTCAGACCAACAGCCTCCCTCGTGGGTAAAGCATTGACATTGTGCGTGTGGCTTGTGTTGTTAAATATATTCTTGTCCCAGTCCTTTGCAATGTGAAACCCGACATTGATTCGATCCCAGTACTTGGCGCCATTCAACCCGATGAGCCAGTGAATGTGAAATCCTTTGATTGGGCCGAATTCTATTTTCCACACATAGAAAAACAGATCTTCCTTGAAGGTCTTCCGAAGGCGTTTCGTCATTAACTTTCGTGCATTTGCAATATAGTTGAAAGCTGCCAAAAACTCATCCTCACTCATTTTCTCGACCGGCGTTAAAGGATCCTTCTTGCGTGGAGACCAATCAAGCCTCTTCAGCAAAACTTGCTTGTGCCGCTCTTGCGCCTGCTTCATGCATGCCATTGCCTGCTTGTAATTTCGAGTGCCATTGCGACGAAATGATTTGACTTTTTCATACATTCCATTGGAGAGCGCGGCTTGCCGCATCTGGATCGCCCAATCGCTGTACTCCTTAACGACGGCATCAATCTCTTGGCCACAGGCATGCCGCAAGTCATCTAGCGACACAGCTGGACTGAACTCCTCGGCTAGCCTTATTGCCTCTGTCATCATTGGCTGAAGTTCGTGATGTGGAAAACGGGCTTTCAACTCCGGAATATTCCCTAGGAAACGAAGTAGTGACTTGCCAAGGGGAGTGATTTGCAGCCGGGGTTTTCCATAGTGGCTACCCTTTTTGAAAGGAGGTTCGAATTTGTGATGGCACAAACCAAAAATCAGATGATGGACTTCAGTCAGTTCACGGATCGCGTTGGATTCGTCAGTGAGAAATCCTATGTTTGGAAAGTGTTCAGAATAGCTGGCAAAATAAGTGGGGTTGATTTGACTTGGGTTGTATTTCTGGGAGGAATGTTCAACATCCCTTGGGTGATGATTCTTCATGGTAGAGGTTGATAAGTTAGTTGTTTAACATAAGTACCCAATTTCAGTTGTTTGTTGGTTTCTTGGGTATGGTGAGTTAGGTTCTGCGACGCCATCGGCTTTTTGGATTTATCTGTAGTGTTGTTTCATGTGAATATTTATGCCGCCTTGGTAGCTTGCAGGGATTCGATGTAACTCAACACATCGCCGAGTCGCCAGCCCACCGAGTTAGCTCCAATTTTTAGTGACTTCGGGAACTTGGGATCAAAATATTTCGATTTAGGATCTTCGCGCAGATACGTTGCAGCGCGTGATATTCCGATGAGGTCACAGAGGCGGGGGCGACGAATTATTTTCAATAATTCGACTGGATCTATTGTTGACGTTGCGTTCTTTGAAATGATGTGAGGCATGAAGGCTCCAGAGCTGCCTTGAATGGCATTGCCTCCATCATTTCGGATCTCGACCAAGATTGCACCGTATGCGCCTTGCCGTTTAAATGCGTCGAAGCGCCTTCATTGACAAATATCATCCGGTGTGGTCGAGGCTGTTGCTGATTTCCACCGGGGTGCATAGGCTCGGGGGCATGAATGCACTAGAGCAATCGGCAAGCGTTGTCGGTCATGCGGGCGCGCGTGGTTGACCAGGGCCCTTACACACGCGCAGGCGGTCCTCAAAGGTGCCTGGTGATCTAGTAATGGAGGTGGTTGGGGCACCGTTTCGCTGACCCCGCCTCGCGCCGTGCCGCAAGTCGGCGACTGGCACTGCGAGGAGTCATCGGCGTGCCTGCGGCGCCACAGCCAGCAGGAGCGGATGGCAGCTTGCTACCTGGTGTTGTTCACCAGCGAGAAAGCCGTGAAATTTACGTCCCTCACCTATGAAATGGGCCTGCGATTCCGGTGTTCGCAGCTTGTGTGTGGTGGGGAGTAGATCAACTGCCTTCCCATGCGCTCGAGAGGAGGGCGGTAGTTCGAAGGCCGCCCACGCTGGATCTCGTGCGATCTTCTTCCTGGAGCTGGACGATGATCTTGGTTGCGGCTAGGTGGTCCAAACTGGCATCACCCGTTCGTATTGGTGACCCCAACATGCTTGAAAGGTCGGACAGGCTGAGGCTGCGTAAGCTTCTGCCGATCTTCGCAGCGCTGTCGGCAAGTCAAGATATCAATCGATACCAGTGACGCTGATTGGACGGAGAGTTGTTCAGCTGACACAGTTCAGTGAACGCTTCTCACCACCCCCACGGCGTCGCCAAGCGCTATGCCAATTGGTAGAAGGATTGGTGGAGGGAAACAAAAAAGCGGCCCGGAGGCCGCATATTTTCTTGATGTCTGGCGGAGAGGGTGGGATTCGAACCCACGGTACCTTGCGGTACGCCTGATTTCGAGTCAGGTACATTCGACCACTCTGCCACCTCTCCG
>LNFM01012060.1_pt1 | contig 11483 bp, 10 predicted proteins | sample 596031 | NCBI WGS metagenome assembly LNFM01 (sample SAMN04254537, study PRJNA301005) | activated carbon metagenome | isolation source: dual media filters at the Ann Arbor, Michigan drinking water treatment plant | place: USA: Ann Arbor | reverse complement strand
CTTCGCGCCAGTCGACATGATCTCGCCCCAGTAGCCCGCTTCATAAACGCCGCTGACATAGGCGACCAACACGTCGCCCGGTTTGGCCGCGAGCATCGCCCGGTGCAGCCATAGATTGTCCGTGCCTGGTCCATGCACGGTGAAGGCCGGCCCGCAGACGCGAAAGCCCGGCCCCATCGGCTTGATAGCCGGCGGCAAGACGCCGATCTTGCCCGCCGCCTCATGCAATGTAGCGCTGCCGAATTTCGCCGCTTTGGCGACGAGATCTGGTGCCACGCGCTCGAAATCGAGCGTTTCAGTCGGTCCGACAGTCTTCAACGTCATGGCTCAGGCCTTCTCGCGCGTTTGCAGGGAATGGTACTTATTGACCTTGCGCGCCTCGTCGAGGCGCATCCCGCCGCGGATCGCGGCGCGGATCTTCTCCTCGGCCGCCTCGATCTCCTCGGCCGCCGCCAGCACCTTCTCTTCATGCTCCTTGGGAATCACCAGCACGCCATCGGCATCGCCGCGCAGCAGATCGCCCGGAGCGACGCGGGCGCGACCGATGGTCACCGTCACATTGACGCCCTCGACCTGAACGCGGTCCTTGCCGGTGCGCATCCAGTGGTCCTTGGCATAGACCGGATAGCCGAGCTTCATGCAGAGCGCGACATCGCGGCAAATGCCGTCAATCACCGTGCCGGCGATTTTGCGCCGATGCGCGATCTCGGTGAGGATATCCCCCCACACCGTCACATCGTCGCGACCGCCGTTGTCGAGCACGATCACGCTGCCTTCCGGCACATCGTCGATGAAATCGCCGACCGTGCCGGACGGCATTTGCGACGGGCCATATTTGATGGTGAAAGCGCGGCCAGCCAGGCGAAAGCCGGAATCACGCGGCTTGATCTGATAGCATTGACCGACGATGCCGAGGCGATCAAGCGCGTCGGAGATCGTGGCGGTATCGAGCTTGGTGGCCCGTTCAACATTCTTATCCATGAATCCCTGTCCCTTAACGCAACATATGTTCGTAATCGGCGCCCATCACTTCGGTGATCGGCTTGCCCTCCATCAGCGCTTTGGCCATCACCGCCTCGCGGCGCGCGATCATCTCGGCCTCACCAACGACCTTTTCCGCGTCGGCAGCGCGGATAAAGACCACGGCGCTGCCGTCGGCCAGCACATAGTCGCCGGGCGCCACGGTCACTCCGCCGATGTTGACCGGCACGTCGGTCGCCACCTCGGCGACGCGATTGCGCGCTGTCTTGGCGGTGCAACGAGGGGCGTAAACCGCGAAGTCCATCTGCTTGGCCTCGTCGATGTCGCGCACCGGGCCGCTGGCGATCACGCCGGCGATGCCGCGGACCTTGGCGCCCATCGAGAGGATGCCGCCCCATGAGCCCGCGTCGAGGCCGGTGTTCTGCTCGACGACGATGATCTCGCCGGCCGCGCAGGCCATGATGGCGTTCGAGCCTAGATGCACCGGCTTGCCCGAAGACGGCGGCGCATCCTCTTTCTTCACCAGCTTGACGGTGTGGACGCGCCCGAAAATCTTGCGCGCCACCGACAGCGGCGGCAAGCCCGTCACACAGGCGGTAAGGCCGAGTTTGTCGGACGCATCTGACAGGGCACAGGCGTCGAGACGGGACAGCCGGACGGTGATTGAATCGCTCATGGCACTCACGCTCCCACTTTATCCGGCTGCCGATTTCGCGTTGAAACGGTCTTTGCCGAAAAGATTCTTAACATATTCGCTGTTATCTTGCCGCCCATCAACCACCGCATTGACGATAATGAGATTCGGATAGCTCTTGTCGGCGGCGCCGCGCGTACAGTTGGGCGGCAGCTTGCCCTGGGCGACGTCGTCGATGGCCTGACGCAGCAAGCGGCGCACGCCGGCAATGATCACATCGCCGGTGCCGAGATGCTCCCGCGAGCGATCCTGGATCGCACCCTGCGTTTCGGCCGCGAAAGCATCATGCACCATGAAAAGATTGCCCATACCGGTAAAGGTCTCCGTCTTCATCGATTCGCGGTCCTGCAGGTAGCGATTGGCCATGGTGCGGACCGGCATGTAATCGGGGCCGATCTCCTTCTTGTTCTGTTCGTCGTAGAACTTGCGGTCGACCGGGGCCGAACGCTGGAACTGGAAGCCGAAGCGCCAATGGTGGGTATCGTCAATCGGGATGCGCCATACGGCGCTATAGCCGTCGCCCGCTTGACGGCCGGCGATGCAGGCCAGGGACGGCAACAAGAAGTTGGTCACGCGCAGATATTTTTTACCCTTCTCCATTTCGCGTTCGGAGAAGATGCGCACGCCGTAATCGGCTTTCTCGAAGCTCAGCTTGGGGCGAATGTTGTCCTTGAAATAAGAGCCGGAATCACGCCCTGCCTCGCCGCCGGGCACGGCGTTGGCGGTCGGCGCGTCACTCATGCGGCGATGCAGATAGGACACGTGCGAAGGGTCGAAATCGCCCTCGCAGGCCTGCAGGTAATTGCAATCGAGGTGAATCTTGTAGATTGAGCGGTGCGAGTCGTGGATCTCGAGAAATTCATATTCCGGAAAGTCGGGCGGCTCGCCCTCGCCCATATAGGCGAAGACGGCGCCGGCCTTCTCACGCACCGGATAGGCCGGATGCTTGACCTCGTCCTTGTAGATGCTGCCATCGGGCTCGGCTGGCTGCTCGATACATTTTCCGGTCTTGTCGAACAGCCAACCGTGATAGAGGCAACGGAGGCCGCCGTTTTCGATGCGACCGTAGGACAGGTCGGTGCAACGGTGCGGGCAGAACCGCCCCATCAGGCCGAGTTGGCCATCTTCGCCGCGGTACAGCACCAGGTCCTCGCCGAGAATGCGCAGCGGCAGCGGCGCACCGCCCTGCGGCACTTGCTCGCATAGCGCAACCGGCAGCCAGTATTGACGGAACAGCTTGCCGCCCGGCGTACCCGGGCCGGTCTGCGTCAACAGGTCGTTCTGCTCTTTGGTCAACATGGCATGCCTCGTTGTCGGAATAGGAAACAGTCAGATGCGCAGGCCCAGCCGCTTGCCGAGCCAGAACACGGCGCCGGCGACGCCGCAGGTGATGAGGACGGTGATGACGCCGACGATCGACGCCGCCTCGAAGATGCCGTCGGCCATATAGTCGATCTGCAGCATGGCGAGCGGCTTGTTCTGGTTGGTCACCAGCATGGCGATATTGGCGACGTTGCGGGTCGCCGAAGCGAAAATAAGCACCGCCACCGACACCAGCGCGCCGCCCACCAGCGGCAACACGATGCGCCGGAAGGTGTAGAGCCAGGAGGCGCCGGCCAGCGTCGAAGCCTCCTCGAGGTCGGCTCCGAGCTGAATCAGGTTGCTCTTGATGAGCTGCGTCCCCGTCGTCAGGCTGGCGAACAGCACGGCGACGATCAGCACGCCGATAGTGCCGTAGAACGGCGAGAACAACGGCAGGCGCAGGAACATCGCCAAAAGCCCGAGGCCAAGGATGACGCCGGGGATGCTGGCCGGCAGCCAAGTCAGCGTGTCGATGGCGCCGCGCCAGCGAAATTTGCTGCGCACCGAGACGTAGGCGATCACGGCGGCCAGCAAGGTGCCGATACCCGACGCCCACAGGCCGAGCTCGAGGGTGTTGGCGACGGCGCCGAGGAATTGCGAATCGTTCAGCACCCGCTGCCAATGCCGCAGGGTGTAGGGCTCGGCCAATTCGAAATAGCCAAAGGCTTTCATGAAGGTGCCGACCATGAGGAAGACCAACGGCACCACCGTCAGGCAGAGCGAGAACAGTCCGACGCCGCCGAAGATCGTCCAGCGCCATTGCCGCAGGCGCAGTGGATCGGACTTGAAGGCGCTATTGAAGGTCACGTAATTGCGCTTCAGGCTGATGGCGCGCTGCAGCACGATGAGCGGCAACATGCCGGCGAGAATGCTGACGCCGAGCACCGTCGCCTGGCCCAGCGCCGGCGGGTCGTCGTGGATCAGCTGATAGATCTTAGTGCTGAAGACGTGGAAGTTCCATGGCGTGCCAAGGATCAGCTCGATCTCGAAAGATTCGAGCGAGCTGATCAGCGAGATCACCAGGGTGATCAAGATCGCCGGCAGCAGCACCGGCACCACGATCTTGCGCAACGTGTAAAACGTGCCGGCGCCGGAGATGCGCGAGGCCTCTTCCAACGACGAGGAGATGTTGCGGAAGGCCGGAATCAGGAAAATGAACTTGATGGCGACGGCCTTCGTCATCAGATGGGCGAAGATGATGCCCCAGAAGGAATAGATGTTGAAGGGCGCGGCGGCGATGCCGAACCAGCTCTTCAACAGCTTGTTGAGCAGGCCATACTGCGGGTCGAGCAAGAGGATCCAGCCGAGCAGCACGGGCAGGGTCGGCATGAAGTAGGCGACCCAGGCGCAGCCGATGATGAAGCCCTTACCCGGCATGTCGGTGCGCGCCACCAGCCAAGCCAGCAGGATGGCGAGCGGCAGGGAAATGCCGATGGTGACCACGGCGCGGTAGACGGTGTTCACCACTGCCTGGACGAGCCCCGGCTCCGACCAGACCTTGAGCCAGTTGTCGAAGGCGAAGGCTTCACCGCCGCCCGGCCGGACGACGGTGAAGGAATCGTGGATCAGCAGATAAATCGGGTAGATGACGAACAGGGCCAGCAGCCCGAGCAGGACGTAGAAAGCCGCCGTCCGGCCCGACAGCTGCGGCCGCCACGCCGGCGCCGCAACGAACGCCAGCGAGGGGTCCTGGGCCATGTCCCGACTCATATGCTCGCGCCGTTCCGACCCGTGGCTCGCCCTATTCCGCCGCCTTCAGGCCGCGCGCGAACTTGCGCCATTCCTCGTAGGCCGGCAGCATCTCCTCCGACTGCGTGTTGACGTAATCATCGATGCGGGCCATGTCGACGACGGTGGCCGGCTCGCCCGGCTTCACGTCAGTGCGGCGGCTGTTGTAATTCGCGGCCTCGGCAATGGCGGTCTGCGCCTTCTGGGTCAGCACCCAATTGGCATAGACCTTGGCGGCGTTCGGGTTGGGCGGGTACTGGAAGGCGATCAGGCCGCCGAAGCTGCTGGAATATTTCTGCGGCCCCTGCAGCGGCACGACGTTCTGCGCCAAGCCCGTCTCCTTCATGTTGAAGAGGATATTGGAGGTGACGGAAATGGCGATGGGATAGTTGCCGCGGATCAGCCAGTCGATCTGCTGGCGATTGTTGCCGGTGACGACGATCCCGTTCTTGACCAGACCGTTGATATAATCGGCCCCGTATTTCTTGTCGTTGAGCAGCAAGGCGAAGTTGTTCGAGGCCGAGCCGCCGCGCCAATCGAGCGTCGTCACCTTGCCCTTGAACTTCGGATCGGTCAGCTGCTCCATGCTGGTGAGTTCCGATTCCTTAATGAAGTCGCGGTTGACCCAGGCGACAGGCCCCCCGACCAAGCCGAAGCCAATGAAATATTTGCGCGCCTTGTCGGAAAAGATCGCGTCATAGCCGCCGGCCCAATTCTTGTCTCCGATCACATCGGGCAGTACGACCATGCTGCGCAAATCGGCGATGCGGTTGCCGCGCGCCAGCAGCTCGTAGGAATTGGCGTCGGGCGCGCTGATACGCAGGTCCCACAACGATTTTCCAAGTTTTTGCTCCTGTTCGTAGCGCGGCCAGAAGTCGGCGCCGTTGGCCGAGGTGAACTCGACCTTAATGCCATAGTCCTTCTCGAACGACGTCAGCGCCTCGCGCCAGCCGTTGCCGACCGGGCCCGAGAGCACGACCTTGCCTTCCTTTTTCGCCGCCGCGACGGTCTTGTCCCAATCGGCCTTCCCGGCCCATTCCTGCGCCTGCGCCGTCACGGCCGACAGCGCGACCAGCCCGGCCGCCAAAGCGAAACGGCGCACGGCGTTCCAGCTGTGCTTCATCATCTTCATCCCTTTCATCTGCATCGTGACCTGTCGCCGCGCCAATCGCCCGAGGTCGCCCGCCTGGATTGACGTCCGCGCGGCGTGCCGGGGCGATCGCGCCCCGCCTGTGCCAAAACAGCGAAACGACCCGCGACGGCCGGTCAGCCGCCGCGGGCCGTCGGTGTTACTGCGCCGCGACGGCGGCTTTGCCGACCTTCGCAGTATCGATCTTGAAGAACTTCGCCGCGTTGTTGCAGAAGATGTCCTGACGCTGCTGCTCGGTCAGCCAGTCGATACCGCGCACGTAATCCTCGACGTTGTCGTAGGAACGGCCGTCCGGCCGCTTGGCCATGCCCATGCCGGGACATTCGGTGCCGAACAGAACCTGGCTCGGGCCGACGACCTTGATCAGGCATTCGATGCCTTCCTGCGAGTACATGCAGGTGTCGAAGTACATCTTGCGCAGGTTGCTGATGAAGTCGCCTTCGATCGGAATGCGCGGCCCCTTGTTGCCCTTGAGGTCCGGGCAGGTCGAGGCCTGAAAGCGTCCGACCTGATAGGGGATCGCGCCGCCGCCGTGCGAGACGAGAATCTTCAGGTTCGGGAACTTCTCGAACACCTTGCCGTAGATGAAGCCGGCGATGAACTCGGTTTCGCCGAACAGGAAGCCGAGATGCAGGGCGAGGCTGTACTTTGAATGCCGCGGCATCGCCGAAGAGCCTGGATGGACGAACAGCGGAATGTCGTGTTTGCTGGCCGCCTCGTATATCGGATACCAATATTCCTCATCCGGCATCGGACCAGTGCCGCGGCGCGAGATATCGACATTGAGCATGCTGCCGACGGCGCCGAGGCTCTTGGCGCGCTCCATCTCCTTCACCGAGGCGGGAATGTCCTGCAGCGGCATGGAGCCGACGAAGCGGAAGCGGCCGTTGCTGTCGGCGACGCCCTTGGCCATCGAATCGTTGAATGCCTTGGCTTGGCCGATGCCGATATGCGGGGTCTGATCGTGCGCCTGGGTGAAGGGGGGCTGCGAGATGATCTGCATATCGTAACCGCGCTCTTCCATCAGCCGGAAATGCGCGTCATCGTCACCCTTCGCCGTTTTGAATTCGCCGTAGGTGTGGCCGTAGAGATGGCCGAACACGCTCGCGAGCACGCCGGAGGCGTGGTAGTGGGTATGCGCGTCGATAATCATGGTCGTCTCCCTTTTTAGAACGTGATTTTCGTTATTCCCAGATGGCAAAGCCCATGGCGCAGCCGACGCCGTCGGCGTTGCGGTAACAGGGCACGTAGTCGATGACGCGGCCGCCGCGGTTCATGATGCCGGCGGCGATGATCCAGTTGCGGATTTCCGACGTGCCTTCGATCAACACTTCCGCCTTCATCCGCGACATGTAGTCGAGATCGTTGCCTTCCAGCGCCGACAAGAACTCGCCGTCGAGCCGCTCGTCGATCTTGGTATGGCTCAACCCCCCCGAGGCGAGGACCGCCACGGTCTGCCCGCTCGGCAGAGCATCGACGACCGCGCGGATGGCGTGGCCGAGTTGCAGGCAGCGCTTGGCGCTCGGCGCCGGCGGGAAGTAGGTGTTCACCATCAGCGGCAGGATCGCCGACTGTTTCTCCGGCATGACGAATTTCAGCGCCCGCCCGAAGGCGTGGCCGAGGCCCTGCTCGTCCCGCGTCGAGCGCGACCAGGCGACGTCGAACCCGGCCTCCATCAAGCCGTCGAGCAGGTCGGACGAGAGCCCGTCGGCGACGCGATAGTCGTCCATCTGGTCCTTGCCCGATTCGCCGAGATAGGTGAAATGGCGTGTCGCCGCCACTTTGGCGCTGGTGTACAGCACGAAGGGCGGCATGTTGTCGTCGAGAATGTTCTCGTGCTGATCATCGCCCATCACCAGGACCGCGTCGGGATTCCAGGCTTTGAGCTTGTCGCGCATCTCGGCGATAGCGGCGTGGCAGCGCCGCGATTTGGCGATCATCGCCTCGACCGTCAACTCGGCTTCTATGCCGGCCTTGGGGTGAAACGGCCCCTTGGTGCGGCTCGGCAGATTGGGCCACATTTCCGGCGGCATCAGTAGCTGCGGCGCGTGCGACATCGCCAGTCCGCCGATCACTTTGGCCATGATTCTGTTCCTTCTGCTTGAGGTCTATTCGGTTGGCAGAACGGCGATAAATTCCAGCTGGATGATCAGGTTGCTCGGGAGCTCGGCTTCGACCGTATGGCGCACGGGACGGCTTTCCGGATCCGGGAATACCTTGACCCACTCCTGATTGACCAAGTCCCGATGTCCCTTGTCGCGCAGATGGACCGTCACTTTGCCGATATCGGTGGGCGCGCCGCCGGCCAGCCGCATGACGGTTTGAAGATGCTCAAAGGCATTCTTGATCTGCGCTTCGGGCGCATCGGGCGCCTTGCCGGTGGTGGAGTCCTGGCCGCCGATGGCGGAGGTAAAGACCATATTTCCGACTTTTGTCGCCGTCGGAAACGGCTGCGGATGTTTGGGCAGACCCTCGCCCGAAATGCTCTTGCGGCGTTGCATGTTCAGTTCTCCTTTTTCCCTAATGCAGTCAATCCAAGACGCCCTCCGACCCAGCGGGCGACAATCGACATGCTCAACGTCAGCAGCACGATCAGCACGCCGACCACCGCGCCGGCCTCGAACGAACCATCGATCATGTAGTCGGCCTGAAGCATGGCGAGCGGCCGGTTGTCGCTCGATACCAGCATGGCGATATCGGCCACATTGCGCGCGGCCGACGCAAACGTCAGCAAGGCCACGACGATCAAAACCGGGCCGACAAGCGGCAAAACGACGCGACGAAAAGTATAAAACCAGGAGCCGCCCAGCATGTAAGACGCCTCCTCCATCTCACTGCCCAGCTGCACCATGTTGCTCTTGATGAGCTGGACGCCAGTGGCGATGCTCGAAAGCACGCAGGCAACGACCAGCACAACGATCGTGCCGTAAAACGGCTGCAGAACAGGCACGGTCAGGAACAACCACAGCAATGCGAGACCGAGGATGATGCCGGGTATGCTCGCCGGAAGCCAAGACAGGAAGTCCACTGCGCCGCGCGCGGAATAGCGCGTGCGCACCGCGATATAGGCGACCAACGTGTACCACAAGGTGCCGATCACCGCTGCGGACAGGCCCATAATCAGCGTGTTCGACAACGCCCTGATCAATTCCGAATCCGTCAGGATTTGCCGCCAGTGCTTGAGTGTCCATGGATCGGCGACATGGAAGTAGCCGTAGAGGTTCATGAACGTGCCCGTCACGAGGCACAGGACAGGCACGATGGTGATGAATCCGGCAAACAGCGCGATCAACGAGAAAACCGGCCAGCGCCAGCGATAAAGCCTCAACGGCACTTGCGTAGATTTGCTGCCCACCGTGACGAAGTTGCGGCTATGGGACAGATACTGCTGCCATAAAATAACCGGCAGCAGGCTGATCAAGATGGCCAGGCCAAGAACTGTTGCGATCGCGAATTGAGGCGGGTCTTCCCGCACGACTTGGAAAATCTTGGTGCTAAAAACATAGAAGTTTGTCGGCGGGCCGAGGATCAACTCGATCTCGAACGACTCCAGGGAGTTAATCAGGGAAATTGCGACAGTGATCAGGAACGCCGGCATCAGCACGGGAACGACGATACGCACCAACGTGCCGAGCGCGCTCGCGCCGGCGATGCGCGAGGCCTCTTCCATGCTGCTGTCCATATTGCGAAAGGCTGGCGCCAGAAAAATGAATTTCGCCGCGATCGAACGAGCGGCGATATGCGCAAATATGATGCCTGAAAAGGTGTAGATATCGAACGGTCCCTTGGCGGTGCCGAAGACCCATTTCCAGAGATTGTTCATCACGCCATGCGCTGGATCGAATAGCAGTATCCACCCCATAAGGACCGGCAGCGCGGGGAGGAAGAAAGCGACCCAGAAGAAGTTTTCGATCCATTTCTTGCCCGGCATATCCGTCCGCGTCATCAGCCAGGCGATGACGATGGCCGCCGGAAAGGCGATCATTTCAGTGATGATGACCCGCTTGAACGTATTGAAAATCGACTGAGCCAGGCCTGTCTGGTTCCAGGCATCGATCCAGATGTCGAAGCCGAACCCCTTGCTCCCATCCGGCGCCTCGACGAGCAAGCTGGCGAACAGCAACAAGCCGACCGGATAGGCGACCAATAAAGCCATGCCCAGCAAAACGAGCGTGCACAGGGCGGAGCTCAACTTAATGCGGAATGGCATTCGTCGAACGAAGCTAGGCACGCCCAGAGCTGCGGACTTTAATTGTGCCATAGGCCGAAGACCTCTTTTGGAAAGGCCAGAGGCACACGCTCGTTTTCTTTAAGTCGTTCGCTTGGCGGCGCATATGCAACGATCTCCATGCCGCCAATTTTCAACACGCACTCATAGTGGTCGCCGAGGAATAGCATTGTCTCGACGACCCCCTCGATCTTGTTCTCAGTGGCGCTCTGCGCCGCACGCCCAACCGCGATCTGTTCGGGCCGGATACAGGCGACCACTTTCTCGCCGATTGCGCGTGACTTCAGGGATCCGCCGACTCCGAGCATCAAGGGCATGCCCTCGCCTATGGAGAAGCGGATATGGTCGCCATCGGCCGCGACGATCTCGGCTGGCAGCTTGGTCGTCTGCCCGACGAAATCGCGTACAAAAGCGGTAGCCGGCGACTCGTAGAGGTCAAGCGGCGCCCCGATCTGCTCTATGCGTCCCTGATTCATGATGGCGATGCGGTCCGACAAACTGAGCGCTTCGACCTGGTCATGCGTGACGAGAATGACGCTGACGCCGACCCGGCGCTGCAAGAGCTTGAGTTCGACGCGCATTTGTTCGCGCAGCTTGACGTCGAGATTGCTGAAGGGCTCATCGAGCAGCAACACGTCCGGCTTGTAGACCAGAGCTCGGGCTAATGCGACGCGCTGTTGCTGACCGCCCGACAGGGTCGGAGCTGCACGGTTCTCCATCCCGTCCAAGCCGACCTGACGCAGGATATGCCGCACCGCCTGATCGGCCTCGGCTTTCGGTACCCGGCGCAGGCGCAGCGGATAAGCGACGGTCTCGTATACGGTCAAATGCGGCCAGATCGCATAGGACTGGAATACCATGCCCATGTTGCGCTTCTGCGGCGGCACGAACAGGTTCTTGGCAGATGAGAATAGCGGCTGCCCCTTCAGCGCGATCTCCCCGCTGTCGGCTTGGTCGAGACCGGCAATTTGGCGCAACGTCGTCGATTTTCCGCAGCCGGAGGGGCCGAGCAGCGAGAAAATCTCCCCCTGCTCGATCTCAAGCGACAAATCATCGACGGCGACGAAGGCACCGAACGTTTTGCGGACGTGGTCGAGCTTTAAGACAGCTCCGGCCCTAGCTTGCGACGAGATCGCTTCCTCCCTGGACGATGCCCCGCCGCTTACTTTACGGGTGGGCCGAATTTTGACAGGGATTATCGTTTTATAAAACTCAGTGTCAAGCGAGGCGAACCCTGCGCGCCACTTTCGCAACCGCAGTATTTTCTCGATTCAGCAGACATCCTGTTGACCGGCGGCTGCGCTTGCCCGTAATTTATTTTTTAAAGATAGATTGCGTTT
>LNFM01012059.1_pt1 | contig 11483 bp, 7 predicted proteins | sample 596031 | NCBI WGS metagenome assembly LNFM01 (sample SAMN04254537, study PRJNA301005) | activated carbon metagenome | isolation source: dual media filters at the Ann Arbor, Michigan drinking water treatment plant | place: USA: Ann Arbor | reverse complement strand
CCAGCACCGGGGTGCCGTAGCCGGCGTTGCGGAAGGCGATGGCGGCGCGGATCACGCGTTCCTCCTCGCCCTCGGCGAAGACCACGCGGCGCGGATTGGCCTGCACCCGCTCCGCAATCGCCTCCATCGCATGGGCGGTGGAATCCAGCCGCCCGGCCAGGTCGCGGGCGTAGCGGTGCAGGTCCATGATCGGCTTGCGCGCCACGCCACTATCCATCGCCGCCTTGGCGACGGCGGGCGGGATGCGGCTGATCAGGCGCGGGTCGAAGGCGTTGGGGATGATGTATTCCGGCCCGAAGCGCAGCGACTTGCCCGCCCCGGCGCCGGCCACTTCCTCCGGCACATGCTCGCGCGCCAGCAGCGCCAGCGCATTCGCCGCGGCGACCTTCATCTGGTCGTTGATCGTGCTGGCCCGCACATCCAGCGCGCCCCGAAAAATGAAGGGGAAGCCGAGGACGTTGTTGACCTGGTTCGGGTAGTCGCTGCGCCCGGTGGCGATGATGCAATCCGGCCGCACGGCGCGCGCTTCATCCGGCGTGATCTCGGGGTCCGGGTTCGCCATGGCGAAGATGATGGGATGCGCGGCCATGGACCGCACCATCTCCGGCGTCACGGCGCCCTTCACGGACAGGCCCATGAAGCAATCGGCCCCCTCCATCGCCTGCGCCAGGGTGCGGCAGTTGGTGTCGGCGGCATGCGCCGACTTCCACTGGTTCATGCCCTCCGTCCGGCCGCGATAGATCACGCCCTTGGTGTCGGCCAGGATCACGTGCTGCGGGTGGATGCCCATGGCCTTCACCAGCTCGGCACAGGCCACCGCCGCCGCACCCGCGCCATTGATCACCAGTTTTACGGACTTCAGATCACGCCCGGTCAGGTGGCAGGCATTGATCAGGCCGGCGGCGGCGACGATGGCGGTGCCGTGCTGGTCATCGTGGAAGACCGGAATATCCATCAGCTCGCGCAGCCGCTGCTCGATGACGAAGCATTCGGGCGCCTTGATGTCTTCCAGGTTGATGCCGCCGAAGGACGGGCCGAGGTAGCGGACGCAATTGACGAAGGCGTCCACATCCTCCGTATCCAGGCACAGATCGACGCCATCCACATCGGCGAAGCGCTTGAACAGCGCGACCTTGCCCTCCATCACCGGCTTGCTGGCCAGCGCGCCGAGATTGCCCAAGCCCAGCACCGCCGTGCCGTTGCTGATGACGGCGACGAAATTGCCCTTGCTGGTGTAGTCGTAGGCCAGCGCCGGGTCCTTGTGGATGCGCAGGCAGGGCGCCGCCACGCCGGGGCTGTAGGCCAGCGAGAGGTCGCGCGCCGTGGTCAGCGGCTTGGTCAGCCGGATCTCCAGCTTGCCCGGCCGGCCTTCCGCATGCATCGCCAGCGCTTCCTGGTCGGTGATGCGGGCGGTGCGGGTATCGACCACCGCCTCACCCGGTTCCTTGCGCGCGTCATCCATGGTTTCGTGTCTTCCCCAGCTCGACTTGCCCCTTCATCGCAGCCCGCGGCGAGCCTGGGAAGACGGCCGCTTCGCAACTGCGTTGGACCGCTTCGGTGGGTTAAGCGGCAGGCCCTTCGCACCGGCGAGCGGGCGGTCTATCGAGGGAGGGTGAGCGATCCCGCCCCTCTCCCGCCCGCCGAGGGCGCGACACCTGCCCTGGCGCAGTGGTTCGTCGCGAAAGCCGCGCATCCGGATGCGCTGGTCTTCTTCCGCATGGGCGATTTCTTCGAGATGTTCTTCGGCGATGCCGAAACCGCCTCCGCCGCCCTCGACATCGCGCTGTCCTTCCGCGGCGAGCATCGCGGCCAGCCTGTGCCGATGTGCGGCGTCCCGGTGCATGCCTGGGAGGCCTATCTCGCCCGGCTGATCCGCCAGGGCCATCGCGTTGCCATCTGCGACCAGATGGAAACGCCGGAGGAAGCCAAGCGCCGCAAGGCCCCCACCCTGCGGCGGGAGGTGGTGCGCGTGGTGACGCCGGCCACCGTCACCGAGGACGGGCTGCTGGACGCCGCCCGCCCCGCCTGGCTGCTCGCTTTGGCCGAGGTGGAGGAAAACTTCGCCGCAGCCTGGGTCGATGTCTCGACCGGCGGCTTCGAGACCATGGTTTTGGCCCGCAGCGATCTCGGCGCCCTTCTGGCGCGGATCGAGCCGGTGGAGGCCTGCGCCCCGCGCGAACTGGCCGAACTGCCCGACCTGGCCCAGCGCCTGCCCGGCCGCATCGCCGAACGCGCCCCGCCGCGCGACCCCGGCCGGTTGTTGCGGGAGGCCTTCGGCGTCGCGACGCTGGACGGTTTCGGCCGATTTTCGCCCGCCGAACTGGCCGCGGCCGCATTGGCGCTGTCCTATATACGGGAAACCCAGGCCGGCGCCCTGCCGCGGCTGGACCCGCCCCGCCCGCAGGCCGGCGCCGCCGGCACGCTGGCGCTGGATGCCGCGACGCGGCGCAGCCTCGAAATCCTGCGCGACCAGCGCGGCGGCACGGAGGCCACGCTGTTTGCCGCCGTCGATCGCACCCTGACGGCCGCCGGCGCCCGCGAATTGGCCGCGCGGCTTTCGGCGCCGCTGGCCGAGGCCGAGGCGGTCGCCGCCCGACATGATGCGGTTTCCTTCCTGCTGGGGGCGGAGGCCACGCGCATGGCGCTGCGTGGCACGCTGAAGGGCGCCCCCGACATGGCCCGCGCGCTGGGCCGCCTGGCGCTCGACCGCTTCTTCCCGCGCGATCTTTCGGCGCTGGCCAGCGGTTTTGGCCGGGCCGAGCTGGCGGCGGATGCGCTGGCAGCAGCCTCCCTCCCGCCGCCGCCGCTGATCGCCGCCGCCCAGGCCGCGCTCCGCCTCGACCCGAGCCTGTCCGCCGAATACGCCCGCGCGCTGAACATGGAAAAAATGCCGGCGCGGCTGGAGGATGGCGGGGTGATCGCCACCGGCTATGACGGCGAGCTCGACGCGCTGCGCCGCCTGCGCGACGGGGCGCGGGACGCGGTGGCCGCCTTGCAGATGGACCTGGCGCAGGCCTGGGGCGTCGCCAGCCTGAAGATCCGCCACCACCAGCAATTCGGCTTCCTGGCGGAACTGCCCGCCGCCGCCGGCCAGAAGCTGGTGCAATCCCCGCCGATGGCCGCCGGCCAGCCGCTATCCCCCATCCTGCGCCAGACCATGGCAAACGCCATGCGCTTCACCTGCACCGCGCTGGCCGAGCTGGACCGCAAGGTGGCCGAGGCCGGCGAACGCGCCGCCGCCCGCGAACGCGCCTGCATCGCCCATCTGAAACGCCTGGCGCTGGCCGCCGGCAGCGCCATTTCGGAGGCCGCCCGCGCGCTCGCGGAACTCGACCTGCACGCCGCCAGCGCGCAGCTCGCCACCGAAGGCGGCTGGTGCCGGCCGGAGCTGACGGAACGTGCGGAGTTCTGCATCACCGCCGGCCGCCACCCGGTGGTGGAAGCCGTCCAGAAGCGCGCCCGCGGCCCTGCTTTCGTCCCCAATGACTGCGACCTGTCGCCCGGACGGCGCCTGTGTCTGCTGACCGGCCCCAACATGGCCGGCAAATCCACCTGGCTGCGGCAGAATGCGCTGATGGTGGTGCTGGCCCAGGCCGGGCTGTTCGTGCCTGCCACCGCGGCCCGGATGGGGCTGGTGGACCGGCTGTTCAGCCGGGTGGGCGGCGGCGACGACATTGCCGGCGGGCGATCAACCTTCATGGTGGAAATGGCCGAGACCGCCGCCATCCTGAACCAGGCCACCGCCCGGTCGCTCGTGGTGCTGGATGAGGTCGGCCGCGGCACCGCCACCTGGGACGGGTTGGCCATCGCCTGGGCGGTGCTGGAGGCGCTGCACGACCGCATCCGCTGCCGCGCCATCTTTGCCAGCCATTTCCATGAACTCACCGCCCTCGCCGGGCGCCTGCCCGAAGTGCAGCTGGCCCGCATGCAGGTGCGGGAATGGCGGGGGGAGGTGGTGTTCCAGCACCTGGTTGGCCCCGGCGCCTCCGAGCGGAGCTGGGGCGTGCATGTCGCCCGCCTGGCCGGCGTGCCGCGCCCGGTGCTGAAACGTGCGGCGGAGGTGCTGGCGGCGCTGGAGACCCGCGCCCGCGCCGGCGGCCAGGATGCGCTGGCCGAGGAGCTGCCGCTATTCGCCACCACCACCACACCTCCCGCCCCAGCTGCACGCGCCAGCCCACTGCACGCGATGCTGGCAGAACTTGACCTGGATGCCCTATCCCCGCGTGAGGCGCAGGATGCGCTCTACCGATTGAAATCGCTGGCGGATCAGAAAACTGATCCGGATGCGGAAGTTACCGCAGCGCAACACGAGAACACTGTTGCTGCGACAAGTGACACGGTAGTGTGACATCAATGATCGCCAGCCTCGGCCAACCGCCCTCCCCGGCGGCCGCTCTCGCGCTACCCGCCGAACCGCCCGAGGTCCTGCCGGACCTGATCGCAGGGCTGGTCGAACACGGTCGCCCCGTCGCCCGCGACATCGCCCTCGGCCTGCTGCGCCGGCAGCTCGGCCGGGTCCAGGGCCGCGTTCAGCGCGCCTTCGAGGCGCATGACCTGTCCGGCCTCGGCGCCGCGCGCTGGCTGGCCGCGCTGACGGATGGCATCGTCGCGGCCATCCACAGCTACACCCTGGCGGTCTGCGCCGACCCTGCGGAGGGCGCGCCGGAACCCCCTTTCGCCCTGATCGCCACCGGCGGCTATGGCCGCGGCGTGCTGGCGCCCTATTCGGATATCGACCTGCTGTTCCTGTCCGAGCAGCCGCTCGGCCCGCAGGGGCGGCGTTCCGTCGAGTTCCTGCTGTACCTGCTGTGGGATCTCGGCCTGAAGGTCGGCCACGCAACGCGGACCCTGTCCGAATGCATCGAGGATGCGCGCGGCGACGTCACCATCCAGACCGCGCTGATCGATGCGCGGTACCTGGCCGGCGAACGCCCGGTGTTCGAGCGTTTCGACACCGCCTTCCTCGCCGCCCGCAAGGCCAGCGGCCTGGCGCCCTTCCTGGCCGCCAAGCGCGCCGAACGCCAGGCGCGCCATGCCCGCTACGGCGAAAGCCCCTTCCTGGTGGAACCGCATGTGAAGGAAGGCCGCGGTGGGCTGCGCGACCTGCAAACCCTGTACTGGCTGGCCCGCCATGCCTTCGGCGTGCAGCGCATGCCCGAACTGGTGGGCGCGGACAGCCCCGGCGGCGGGCTGCTGACCCCACAGGAAGCCCGCGCCATCCGTCGCGCCTGGAACTTCCTCTGGACCGTGCGGTTTCACCTGCACTACGTGACCGGCCGCGCCGAGGAACGCCTGACCTTCGACCTGCAACCCGTCGTCGGCGCCCGCATGGGCTACACGCGGCACGGCGTGCAGGACGGCGTCGAGCGTTTCATGAAGCACCTGTTCCTGACGGCGCGGGACGTGGTGCGGCTGACCCGCCTGCTGGAGCCGGCGCTGGAACGCGCCGCCCTCGGCCCGCCCGCCGTGCTGCCCGCCGGCGATGCGGCGCTGTCCCAGGCCGGCATGGCGCTGGCGGATGGCAAAGTGCTGTTCGCGCCGGACCGCAACATCGCCACCGACCCCGCCATCATGCTGCGCCTGGTGCGCGCCGCGCGGGACCGGAACCTGGAGATCCACCCGCTCGCCCATCGCGCGCTGATCCGCAATGCGCGCTTCGCCCAGCAATTGCGGGATGACCCGCCCGCCAACGCCCTGTTCCTGGATCTGCTGACCGGCCGCGACCCGGCGCGCTTCATGCGCGTGCTGAACGAGGTGGGCTTCCTGTCCCGCTTCATGCCCGACTGGGCCCGCATCGTCGGCCTGATGCAGTTCGACACCTATCATGTGTTCACGGTGGAGGAGCACACGATCGAGGCGATCGGCGTGCTGGCCGCGCTGGAACGTGGCGAGCTGGGGGAGGTGGCGCCGGTCGCCTCCGAACTCATCGGCCAGATCCAGTCACGCCGCGCGCTCTATGTCTCCGTCCTGCTGCACGACATCGCCAAGGGCCGCGGCGGCGACCATTCGGAACTCGGCGCACAGATCGCCCTTGAGATCTGTCCCAAGCTCGGACTGTCCCCGGAGGAGACGGAAACCGTCTCCTGGCTCGTGCTGAACCACCTGCTGATCAGCCAGACCGCCTTCAAGCGCGACATCGACGACCCCAAGACGATTTTGGACATCGCCGAAACCGTACAGTCGCCGGAGCGGCTGCGGCTGCTGCTGGTGCTGACAGTGGCCGACATGCGCGCCGTCGGGCCCAAGGTGTGGAATGGCTGGAAGGCGACGCTGCTGCGGGAGCTGTATTGGCGCGTGGCGGAAGTGCTGGCCGGCGGGCTTTCCGTGCCGGAACGCGACACCCGCGTGGCCCGCGCGCGCGCCGCCGCCGCGGCCCTGCTGACGCACCAGACCAAGGCCGAGACGGATCTGTTCCTCAGCCTGGGCTATCCCGGCTACTGGCTGTCCTTCGACCCCGAGACACATGCCCGCCACGCCGAGATGATCCGCGAGGCCGAGGCGGCCAATGCGCCGCTGACCGTCCGCACCCGTGTGATCGAGGCGCGCTCCGTCACCGAGGTCACCGTCTACTGCTCCGACCACCCCGGCCTGTTCAGCCGCATCGCCGGCGCGCTGGCCGTGGCGGGGGCCAGCATCGTGGATGCGCGCATCCACACCATGACCAATGGCATGGCGCTCGACACCTTCTGGGTGCAGGACGCCGCCGGCGGCGCCTTCGATGCGCCGCACCGCCTGGCCCGGCTTGCCGTGCTGATCGAACAATCCCTCTCCGGCCGCCTGCGGCTTGAAGAAGAAATCGCCAAGGTCCGCCGCGAACCGGCGCGGCTGCGCGCCGTGACCATCCCGCCGCGGGTGGTGCTGGACAACCACGCCTCCAACACCCACACGGTGATCGAGGTGAATGGCCGCGACCGGCCCGGCCTGCTGCATGCGGTGACGACGGCGATCAGCGAACAGGGCCTGCAGATCGCCAGCGCGCATATCACCACCTATGGCGTGCGGGCGGTGGACGTCTTCTATGTGAAGGACGTCTTTGGCCTGAAGGTGGAGAATGACCGCAAGCTGGCCACGCTGCGCAGCGCGCTGCTGGTGGCACTCGGCGCGCCGGACATGCCGGGCGATGGGTCCGTGCGGATCGTCTGAACGCTTTCTGAACCGCTTGCGGTACATCTTGGCCGTTCTTCGAAGGAACGTCCCATGACCCGTCGCATTTCCGCCCTGTTCGGCCTGCTGCTGCTCGGCGCCTGCGCCCAGGCGAATGTCGCCCCGCTGGCCCCCGCCACGCCCGGCCAGCCCGCCGCGGAACGCCTGCCGGCGCCGGCGCAGATCGTGGTGGAGCGTTTTGCGCTGGACCCCAGCCAGGTCACGCTGGATGGCGCGCCGCTGCTGCGGGCGCAGCGGGCGATGGGCGGCAACGATGCCGCCGCCCGCCGCACGGCGGCGGAGGAAGCGGTGGCCAGCTTCCAGACAGCCCTGGTCAGCGCCTTGCGCGAACGCGGCTTCACGGCAGTACCCGCCAGCGCGGCCACGGCCGCGACGCCGCGCCTGGTGGTGCGCGGCCGCTTCTCCGCGCTGGAGGAAGGCAACCGCGCCCGCCGCACCGTGGTCGGCTTCGGCATGGGCGCCAGCCGGGTGGCAGGCACCGCGGAACTCGCCTTCCAGGACAATGCGGCGGCGGCGCCGCGCGCGGTGGACAGCTTCGCGCTGGATGCCGATAGCGGCCGCATGCCCGGCGGCGTGCTCGGCGCCGGGCGGGGCGCCGGCATGGTGGTGGCCGGCACCGCGATCCGCGGCGCGATGGGCGAGGCGCGCGGCCCGCAGGAAATCGGCGCCCTGGCGCGGGGCACGGCGGACCGGATTCTTGCTTACGCGACGGCGCAGGGGTGGCGCTGAGGCCGCATCGCCTTCTGTCTGTTCCAGCCGGGTGGCGCCACCTGGCTGGAACAGGCCCTATCCCTTCACCATCCCGATCGGCGCCACATCCTCCGTCACGCCCGCCAGCACCTCCGCCACATGCCGCACCTGCACGGGTGAACCCTCCCGCCCCAGCTTCCCCGCCATGTTCAGCAGGCAGCCGAGGTCGCCGGCCAGCAGCGTGTCGGCCCCCGTCGCCGTCACATCCTTGGTCTTGTCGCCCACCATGCGGGTCGAGATGTCCGGGTATTTCACGCAGAAGGTGCCGCCGAAGCCGCAGCACAGCTCGCTGTCGGCCATCTCCCGCAGCGCCAGGCCGGCGACGCTGCCCAGCAGCTTGCGCGGCTGCGCCTTCACGCCAAGCTCGCGCAGGCCGGAGCAGCTGTCGTGGTAGGTGGCGATGCCGTCGAACTTCGCCTCCACCCCGGTCATGCCGCGCACATCGACCAGGAAGGAGATCAGCTCATGCGTCCTGGCGGCCAGCGCCTCCGCCTTGCCGCGGTAATGCGGGTCGTCGGCGAAAAGCCCGGGGAAATGGTGGCTGATCATCCCGGCGCAGGAGCCTGACGGCGCCACCACATAATCGAAGCGCAGGAAGTCATCGACCATGGCGCGGGCGAGTTCCGTGGCCGTGGCGCGGTCGCCGGAATTATAGGCCGGCTGGCCGCAGCAGGTCTGGCTGTCCGGCACCACCACCTCGCACCCCGCCGCCTCCAGCAGTTTCAGCGCGGCGAAGCCGACGGAGGGCCGGTACAGATCCACCAGGCAGGTGACGAACAGCGCGACGCGGGGGCGGGTCGGGGTCATCGGGGCACCTTATGACAGGGACGGCGGCGCGGCGAGGCTGGTCCAGAGCGGGTCCTTCAGCTTCTTGGCGATGAAGGCGGCATGGGCGGCCAGCTCCGCCTCGCTGGCCTGCATCGGGCGCGGCGTGCGTTCCACCGGCGCCACCACAAGGCTGCCCGGGGCCGCCGGGCGGGCGGCGCGGGCGGCCAGTTCCAGGCCCGGCTGCTTGCCGCCCATCAGCTCCAGGTAGACTTCGGCCAGCAGCTTCACGTCGAGCAGCGCGTTATGCGCCGTCCGCATGGAGTTATCGACGCCGAGGCGCCGGCACAGGCTGTCCAGGCTGTTCGGCAGGCCGGGATAGCGCCGCTTGGCCACTGCCAGGCTGTCCACCATCCGCGCGCGGTCCAGCTTCTGGCGGCCGGCGCGCACCAGCTCCGCATCCAGGAAGCCGAAATCGAAGGGCGCGTTATGGGCGATGATCTCGCTATCGCCCAGGAAATCCAGCATCCGGGGGGCGATGTCGCGGAACAGCGGCTTGCCGCGCAGCATCTCCGCCGTCATGCCATGCACGCGGGTGGCTTCCTCCGGCACGTCGCGCTCCGGGTCCACCAATTCGTGGAAGGTCGCGCCGGTCGGCATGAAATTGAAGATCTCGATCGCCGCCACCTCGATCACCCGGTCGCCGGAGGCGGGGTCGAGGCCGGTGGTCTCGGTATCCAGCACGATCTGGCGCATGGGCTAGCGCATCCTTCGAACCAGCGCGCGGATCTGGCGCTGGGCATTGTGGCGGGATTGGCCGGTGTGGATGACGGCATCGGCCAGGCGGCGCTTCTTCGCATCCGGCATCTGGCGCGCCAGGATGGCGGCCAGGCGGTCCGGCGTCATCCCCCGCCGCCGCAGCACCCGGGCGCGCTGCACCGCGGCGGGGGCGGAGACGACCAGCACGAAATCCACGCGCGCCTGGCCGCCGGTTTCCAGCAGCAGCGGAATATCGAGCACCGCGAGCGCCTCGCCGCGCCGGCGGCAGCTGGCGAGGAAGCGGTTCTCCGCCCGGCGCACCAGCGGGTGCATGATGCCTTCCAACCGCCGCAGCGCCGCCGGGTCGCCCAGCACGCGGCTGCGCAGTGCCTCCCGGTTCACGCGGCCTGCGGTGGTGGTGCCGGGGAAGGCGGCCTCCACCGGCGCCACGGCCGCGCCGCCCGGGCCTTGCAGCGCATGCACGGCCGCATCCGCATCGAAGACCGGCACGCGCAGGCGGCGAAAGGTGTTGGCGGCGGTCGACTTGCCCATCCCGATACTGCCGGTCAGGCCGATAATCCTCACGCCAGCAGATCCGCCGCGACGAAGGCGCGCAGCTTCGCATCCACGCTGGGCGCCACGCCGAACCATTGGTGAAATCCGGGCCGCGCCTGGTGCAGCAGCATGCCCAGCCCATCCACCGCCCGCAGGCCCCGCGCCCGCGCCTGGGCCAGCAGGGGGGTTTCCAGCGGCACATAGACGATATCCGCCACCACCGCGCTCGCCGGCAGCGGCGCCAGGTCGATCTCCAGCGGTGGCTCTCCGGCCATGCCGAGGGAGGTGCCGTTGACCAGCAGGGCCGCCCCATCAAGAAGCGGCTGGTCCGTCACCTCCACGGCGCCGCCCAGATCGCGCGCCAGCGCCTCGGCCCGCGCCACGGTGCGGTTGGCCAGCACCAGGCGGGGGCAGCCGGCATCCAGCAGCGCCGCGGCGATGGACCGCACCGCGCCGCCGGCGCCCAGGATCACCGCCGGCCCATCGCCCGCCTGCCAGCCCGGCGCCTGTTCATGGATGGATTCCAGGAAGCCATAGCCATCCGTGCTGGTGCCCTCGATCCGCCCATCCTCCCGGAAGAACAGCGTGTTGACGGACCCGGCCCGCTGCCCCACCGCATCCACGGCATCGCACAGGGCGAAGGCCGCTTCCTTGTGCGGGATGGTGACATTGGCGCCGGCGAAGCCCAGCCGGGACAGCGACCGCACGGCGTCGGCGAAGAATTCCGGCCGCACCGGCAGGGGCAGGTAGGCGCCATCGATGCCGTGCTGCGCCAGCCAATAGCCATGCAGCCGCGGTGAACGGGAATGCGCCACGGGCCAGCCGAGCACGCCGGCCTTGCGGGCCTTGCCGGAGAGGATGTTCATCCCCGTCAAGTGCCCCGCCGCCGCCGCGCCGGTCAATGGCCGCGATCTTCCTCTGTCGCCCCCCTCTTTCAACCGGGCCTCGGCAATGCCACAGGAAGGGTCGAAACGGAGAACACCCCCATGGCGCGCAGCCTCAAGGTCGCGGTCCAGATGGACCCCATCGCCTCCATCAACATCGATGGCGACAGCACCTTCGCGATGATGCTGGAAGCCCAGTCCCGCGGCCATGCGCTGTGGCACTACCATGTGCGCGACCTGGCGCTGCTCGGCGGCCGGGTGCTGGCGCAGGCGCAGAAGGTCGAGGTGCGGCGGGAGAAGGGCAACCACTTCACCCTGGGTGCTGCGGAGGAGCTGGATCTGGGCGAGGTGGATGTGGTGCTGATGCGCCAGGATCCGCCCTTCGACATGGCCTACATCACGGCCACCCACATCCTGGAGCATATCCACCCCAAGACCCTGGTGGTGAACGACCCGGCCAGCGTGCGCAACGCGCCGGAGAAGCTGTATGTCACCCACTTCCCGGACCTGATGCCGCTGACGCTGGTGACCGCCGATATCGGCCAGATCCGCAAATTCCGCGACAAGCACGGCGACATCATCATCAAGCCGCTGTTCGGCAATGGC
>LNFM01000429.1_pt1 | contig 11487 bp, 9 predicted proteins | sample 596031 | NCBI WGS metagenome assembly LNFM01 (sample SAMN04254537, study PRJNA301005) | activated carbon metagenome | isolation source: dual media filters at the Ann Arbor, Michigan drinking water treatment plant | place: USA: Ann Arbor | reverse complement strand
GTTCCGGTCGAAGCGCTTCCACGGCATCCACCGCTTTCGGGGCCATGGGCCCCTCCTACAAGGGCGGTGGATGCGCCACCTGCCTTGGGAATGACCACGCTGTTGTAGGAGCGGGCCATGCCCGCGAAAGCGATCGTTCCGGTCGAAGCGCTTCCACGGCATCCACCGCTTTCGGGGCCATGGGCCCCTCCTACAACGGCCGCGGATGCGCCACCTGCCGTGAGATCGGGCTACGCTTTCGTAGGAGCGGGCCATGCCCGCGAAAGCGATCGTTCCGGTCGAAGCGTTTCCTTTCATCCACCGCTTTCGGCTCCTACAACGGCCGCGGATGCGCCACCGGCCGCGAGATTGGCCTCCGCTCTTGTAGGAGCGGGCCATGCCCGCGAAAGCGATTGTTCCGGTCGAAGCGTTTCCTTTCATCCACCGCTTTCGGGGCCATGGGCCCCTCCTACAAGGTCCGTGGATGCGCCGCCTGCCGTGAGATCGGGCTCCGCTTTTGTAGGCGCGGGCCATGCGTTCCGGTCGAAGCGCTTCCACGGCATCCACCGCTTTCGGGGCCATGGGCCCCTCCTACAAGGGCGGTGGATGCGCCACCTGCCTTGGGAATGAACCACGCTGTTGTAGGAGCGGGCCATGCCCGCGAAAGCGATCGTTCCGGTCGAAGCTTTCCCGCGGTCCGTCCGCTACTTCGCGCCGAGCCGCCAGAGCGACGTGACCTCGGACGCGCGCGCTGCGTGCAGCGGATCGAACGCATCCCCCACGCGCTTGTGCGTCGGTCGGACATCGTGCCGGCCCAGCACCGTGAGCCCTGCCGCATCGAACATCGCCAGCAGGTCCGCGCGTTTGCGCAGGCCGAGGTGTTCCGCGAAATCCGACAGGATCAGCCAGCCCTCGCCACCGGGTTCGAGATGCGCGGCGAGCCCGGCGGTGAAGGCGCGCAGCATTCGGCTGTCCGGATCGAAGATCGCGTGTTCCAGCGGCGACGCCGGTCGCGCCGGCACCCACGGGGGATTGCAGACCACCAGCGGCGCGCGGCCCTCGGGGAAGAGATCCGCCTCCACCACGTCCACGCGTCCGTCGAGTCCCATCCGGGTGATGTTCTCGCGGGCACACGTGAGGGCGCGCGGATCGGAATCCGTGGCGATCACCTTCGCCACGCCGCGCTTGGCCAGCACGGCGGCCAGCACACCGGTGCCGGTGCCGATGTCGAACGCGAGCGACTGGGTGGGTAGCGGCGTGTTGGCCACGAGCCCGATGTATTCCCCGCGGACGGGGGAGAACACGCCGTAGTGCGGATGGATGCGGTCCGCGATCGCGGGGATCTCGACGCCACGCCGGCGCCACTCGTGCGCACCGATCAGGCCCAGCAGCTCGCGCAGCGAGGCGACCGAGTTGCCCTCCCCGGCCGGTCCCCAGACCTCCGTGCACACCTCGTGCACGTCCGGGGCACGACGCAGCGGGATGCGATAGTCGGCATCGAACGGCAGCAGGAGCATGCCGAGCGTGCGCGACCGCTGCGACTGTGCCTGCCGATGCAGGTGGAACGCCTCGGTGGCCGAGGCCAGCATCGCGCCCTTCTTCGCGGGCTTGCGCTCCACGCGGCGCGCCATGGCCTGCAGCAACTGCCGCGCGTTCTGGAAGTCGCCGCGCCACAGGATCGCGGTGCCCTCGCAGGCGAGCCGCCAGGCGGCATCGGCGTTCATGCGGTCATCGGCGACGGTGACCCGGCGGGGCGGCGGGACACCGTTCTCGGACCGCCAGCGGGCGGTGCGCTCGGCACCCTTCTCCTTCCAGGTGATGACGGAGGCTTCGGCCGGCGGCGCGATGGCACCGGTGGCTTCGCCGGAAACGGCTTCGTTGGACATGACGGCATTCACCCTGCGGAGACTGGAGGACGGGGTCGGCGGATCGCTCCGCCCCCCGTGGGAGACGCGGATGATAGGCGCCTCCGCCGCGGGTGTCTCGACGCGGCGATCCCGCTTCGCCGGCAAGCGTGGCGCTCTGCCGAAGCTCTCTCGTCGCGACAGCTGCTCCGCGCACGCCGTCGATGCCACAATGCGCGACCGATCCCGGCCCACGGGACGTTCGATTTCTCCGGAGGACACCGATGCAGGAAACCCGTGATGCCCTGATCCTGCGGCTGGAGAACGCCGCCCGTCAGGTGCGACGCGACGTCTGGCGCGCCCTGCGGGCCGGTGGCAGCGGTCACGCCGGTGGCTCCAGCTCCGCGGCCGATATCCTCGCAGCCCTTTACTTCCATCGCATGCAGGTGCGACCGACCGAACCCGCGTGGTCCGATCGCGACCGCTTCGTCCTCTCGAAAGGCCACGCCAATGCGGCGCTCGGGGCGGTGCTCGCGCAGGCCGGGTTCATCGACGACGCGATGCTCGACCGCTTCTACGGCTTCGAGTCGCCCTTCGCGATGCACCCCGACATGAAGCTCCCCGGGGTCGAGATGAACACCGGCGCTCTCGGTCACGGCCTCGCGATCGCGATGGGCATGGCGCTCGGCGCGCGCATCCGCGGACAGGACTTCCACACGTTCGTGATGGTGGGCGACGGCGAGCTGCACGAGGGGTCCAACTGGGAGGCCGCGATGGCGGCGTCGCACCAACGCCTCGGCAATCTCACGCTCATCGTCGACAGCAACCGCATCGCGCAGAGCGGGCCGCTCCCGGAACTCGTGAACGTCGAGCCGCTCGCAGACAAGTGGCGCGCCTTCGGCTGGGCCGTGCGCGAGATCGACGGGCACGACATGGGCGCCATCGTCGACGCGCTCGCCGCACTGCCGCTGGAAGCGGACCGCCCTTCGGCGATCATCGCGCACACGGTGAAGGGCAAGGGGGTGAGCTTCGCGGAAGACACCTACCTCTGGCACAGCAACAACGTGGACGACGCCATCCTCGCCCGCGCCCTCGCCGAACTGGAGGCGCCATGAGCACCACCCCCGCCGACTGGCGCGAGAAGTCCGCGAACCAGACGCGGCTCGCGTTCGGCCAGGCCCTGCTCGAATTGGGCGAGATCGACATCGACACCGTGGTCGTCTCGGCCGACACGCAGGATCTCCTCGGCATCCGCCCGTACATCGCGCGCTTCCCGAAGCGCTTCCTCGAGATGGGCATCGCGGAGCAGAACGCCATCGGCGTCGCGTCGGGTCTCGCCACCACCGGCCTGCACCCGTTCGTCTGCGCATACGCCCCGTTCATCACGGCCCGCAGCATGGAGCAGGTCCGCAACGACCTCGCCTATGCGCGGCAGCGCGTCGTGATCGGTGCGGCGGCAAGCGGCGTGTCGCTCGGTGTCGCAGGCGGTACGCACCACGCCGTCGAGGACCTCGCCCTGATGCGCAGCCTGCCGAACATGACCGTCATCGTCCCCGCGGATGCCGAGAGCGCCTACCGCGCGACCCTCGCCACGCGCGACATCGATGGCCCGGTGTACCTGCGGCTCGGCGGTCGCGTCGAGGAACCGCCGGTGGCGGAGTCGTCGGTGCCCTTCGTTCCCGGCCGCGCCCGCACACTGCGCACCGGCAACGACCTCGCGATCATCGCGTGCGGGGCACTCGTCCACATGGCGCTCGTCGCCGCGGACACTCTCGCGTCGGAGGGCGTCCACGCCCGCGTGATCGACATGCACACGATCAAGCCGCTCGACCGCGACGCGATCCTCTCGGCAGCCGCCGAGACGGGTGGCATCGTGACGGCGGAGGAGCATCACCTCACCGGTGGTCTCGGCGGCGCCGTCGCCGAGCTGCTGGCCCTGGAACACCCCACGCACATGCGGATGGTGGGCCTGCCGGACGTCTTCGCGACGGTCGGCCCCACGCCGCGGGTGCGCGCGAAGTACGGCATGAGCGTCGAGGGCATCCTCAGCGCGTGCCGCGAACTGCTCGGAGCAAGACGATGATGAAGGTGTACGGCATCACGAACTGCGATTCAGTGAAGAAGGCCCGTGCCTGGCTCGACGAGCGGGGCATCGCCTACGAGTTCGTGGACTTCAAGAAGACGCCGCCGACGCGGCCCCAGGTGACGGCGTGGTGCCAGGCGTGCGGCGCGCAGTCGGTGCTGAATCGCCGCGGGACCACGTGGCGCAAGCTGGACCCGGCTGCGCAGTACGCCGCCGACGCGCTGCCGGGCACCATCTCGCTGCTGCTGGAACACCCGTCGGCGATCCGGCGGCCGGTGGTCGAAGTGGACGGCGAGGTGATCATCGGCTTCGACGACATCACCTGGGAGGTACGGTTCGGATAGGGGGCCTCCCTATCCGGTCGGCGCCGCGCGCTACTTCGCCGCCATCCCCTGCACGATCTCCAGCATCATCTGCGTGCCGCGGATCATGTTCTCTTCCGAGAGCCGCTCGTCGTTGCCGTGCACGCCACCGAGTTCCTTGCCGGACAGGCGGAACGGCATGAAGCCGTAGCAGGGGATGCCCTTCTCGCGGAAGAAGTGGCAGTCGGTGAAGCCCGAGAGCATCTGGGACGTGATGATCGCGCCGGGATCGTGACGCGCCGCCACGGCGGTCAGCACGCGATGGAACTCGGAGTCCATCGGAGACGCGCTCGGCGGGAAGCTCATCGTGCGCTCGAGGGTGATCGAATCGTCGGCAATGACCGACTTCAGCTCGGCGATGAAGCGGTCGGGATCCTCGCTCGGCAGGAGTCGCACGTCGAGCTGCGCGGTCACCTGGGGCGGGATCACGTTCACCTTGTTCGACCCTTCCAGCATCGTGATCGAGATCGTGTTGCGCACGGCTGCGTTGCGCCACCGGTCGGCCGTGAAGTCGGCCGCGAACACCGGATCTTCCAAAGCCTTCGTGACGTCTTCCATGATCGAGCGCAGCGCGGGCGTCGGCGCGAACTGCGCGGTGTCCGCGAAGAACTTCTGCACCACAGGCTCGACCTTGAGCGCGGTCTGGTGCTTCGCGATACGGTGCAGGGCTTCGATGAGCCGCGTGACGGACGTATCGGGCCGCGGCGTCGAGCCGTGCCCGGGGACGCCAGTGGCCGTCATCTTGAGCCAGAGCGGCGCCTTCTCGGTGGCCGAGGCGCCGTAGTAGCGCACCTTGCCGGCTTCGTCGGTCGAGATCGCGCCGAACTCGCTCAGCACGACGCCGGCGTCCTTCACGAGATCGAAGTGGTTCGCGACCATGAAGCCGGCGCCCATGAAGCCGCCCGCCTCCTCGTCGGCCGTGCCGAGGAACACGATGTCGGCCGCGAGCGGTGTGCCGGCGCGCTTCAGCGCGATCATCGACATCACCTGCGTGATCGCGAGCCCCTTCATGTCGATGGCGCCCCGGCCCCAGACGTAGCCGTCCTTCTGGACGCCGCCGAACGGATCGACCGTCCAGTAGCGCATATCCGCGGGCACGACATCCATGTGGTTGAGTAGCACCACGGCAGGCTTCGATCCGTCGCCCTTCAGCCGGGCGAGGATGTTCGCTCGACCCGGCGCGGACTCGTGGATCTCGGACGCGATGCCTTCCTTCGCGAGCAGCTTCTGGAAGAACTCCGCGGCGCGGATCTCGTTGCCGGGCGGGTTGGTCGTGTCGACGCGCAGGTACTCGACGAACACGCCAAGCGCCTCGCGTCCGAGGGCATCGGGTTCGGTGGCCTGCGCACCGACGGCGAACAGACTGGTCAGGAGGGCGGCGCCGAGGCGGCTGCGGATGGTCATGGTTACGGTGTCCTCAGGAGGGCTGGCGGATGGGTCGGTTCGACGAACTCTCTCACAAGGCCGCGTCGCATGCGACTGCCCGCCCCACGATCGGGCGCGCCGGGCGGTGTCGGTGCAGTCATGGCCGGCGGCGAAACATCGCAGCCCGCCGCGAGGGCGCGGCTCACCACGTGTCGATCCAACGGGCTGGCGACCGGGCCTCCTGCGCAGGCAGCGCACGCAGGGCCGAGACGATGCGCTCGCGCGTGTCGGCCGGATCGATGACGTCGTCGATCTCGAAGAGCGACGCCGCCGACAGCGCCTTGCCGCGTTCGTAGGCTTCCGCGACGAGGCGCTCGAATTCCGCGGCCCGCTCCGCCGGGTCGGCCAGGGCTTCCAGCTCCTTGCGGAACCCGAGCTTCACGGCACCCTCCAGATTCATCGGTCCGAACTCGCCCGTGGGCCACGCCACCGACAACACGGGCCGGTGGAAGCTGCCGCCCACCATGCCCTGCGCGCCGAGTCCGTAGGCCTTCCGCAGCACCACCGAGATCATCGGCACGCGGACGTTCGCCCCGATCACGTAGAGCCGGCAGCAGTGCCGCACCAGCGCCGTCTTCTCGGCCTCGGGCCCGACCATGTTGCCCGGCGTGTCGCACAGGGAAAGCACCGGCAGGCCGTGCGCATCGCAGAGCTGGAGGAACCGCGCCGCCTTGTCCGCCGCCCCCGCGTCGATGGCGCCGCCGAGATGCATGGCGTTGTTCGCGAGGAGCCCCATCGGGCGCCCCTCGATGCGCACGAGCGCGGTCACCATGTTCGGTGCGAATCGCGGGCGCAGCTCCAGCACGCTGCCGTCGTCGGCGAGGACATCGATCGCGCGGTGCACGTCGTACGCGCGAAGCCGGTTCTCGGGCACCACATCGCGCAGGCGGCGCTGGTCGGCACAGGTCCAGCCGGTGACCGGCCCTTGGAAGTAGGCGAGATAGCGCTTCGCCACGGCCGTCGCCTCGGTCTCGTCGCGCACCACGATGTCCGCCGCGCCGCTGCGCGCATGCATCGCCGCGGGCCCCACGGCATCGGGATGGAAGACGCCGAGCCCGCCGCCCTCGATCATCGCCGGGCCACCCATGCCGAGCGAGGCGTTCTCCGTCGCGATGATCACGTCGCAGCAGCCGGCCAGCACGGCGTTGCCCGCGAAGCACCGACCGGAGACGATCCCGACGAGCGGCACCTTCCCCGACAACTGCGCGAACAGCGTGAAGCCCGGGATGTGCAACGTGCCGGCACCGATGGTGTCGGTGTCGCCGGGGCGCCCGCCGCCGCCTTCCGCGTACACGACGAGCGGCAGACGCTGGCGCGCGACGAGTTCGAGCAGGCGGTCCATCTTCTGGTGGTTCTTCGAGCCCTGCGTGCCCGCGAGCACGGTGTAGTCGTACGCCATCACGGCGCAGCGCGACGCGTGATCCGGGAAACGCTCGCCGTTCACGCGGCCGACACCCATCACCAGACCGTCGGCCGGCGTCCGCGCGATGAGATCGTCGAGCGTGCGACGACTGCGCTGCGCCGCGATGACCAGGCCACCCATCTCCTGGAAGGATCCTGGATCGCAGAGATCGTCGATGTTCTCGCGCGCAGTGCGGCTGCCCGTGCCGCGACGGCGCGCCACGGCCTCGGGTCGGGCCCCGTCGCGCAGATTCCACTGACGTGCGTGCACCTCGGCGAGGTCGGGGCGGATGCGATCGGAGTCGGCGTCCGTCCCGCTCGCGACGACACCGCCGGCCTGCGCCTCCGGCGCGAGCACGATCACCACATCGCCCTCGGCCACCGTCGCGCCGTTCGTCGTCCGGACCGCGAGGACCCGACCCGTGACGGGCGCCTCGATCACGTGCTGCATCTTCATAGCCTCGACCACGAGCAGTGTCCAGCCGGCCTCGACGACATCGCCCTCTGCGGTCTCGACCACGACAACGGTCCCGTGCATCGGCACGGTGACGCGCAGGGCGTCGGGATCGTCGTGCAGATCGTCCTCGCCATCGGGCGTAAGTGCCGGCCCGGTGCGCAGGATCGCCAGCGGGTCCACCACGGGCTTCGCGTACGCGAGCAGTCCAGCGAGATGCGTTTCGACGTAGGTGGTGTCGACCTCGCCCGCGACGAAGCGCGGATCGGCGAGCACGGCGGCGAGCAGGTCCATGTTCGTGTCGACGCCCTCGATGCGGCATTCGCGCAGCGCCCGGGCAGACTTCGCGACGGCGTCTGCGAACGTGCCCGATGGCGCGTGGACGATCAACTTCGCGAGCAGGGAATCGAAACGCGGCGACACCGTTCCGCCGGGGAATCCGTGCGTGTCCCATCGCACGCCTGGACCACCAGCGAGATCGAAGACCCGCAGCGCACCGGCGCCGGGACGCACCGTACCGTCGGCCGCGATGCGTTCGGCGTTGATGCGCAACTGGATGGCGGTGCCGCGCGGTTGCGGCGCTTCGATGCCGGTCTGCGCGAGCGTCGCACCGCCTGCCAGCAGCAACTGCGCGCGGACGAGATCGATGCCCAGCACGGCCTCGGTCACCGTGTGCTCCACCTGGATGCGCGGATTCGCCTCGACGAACGCGAAGCGGATCTCGCCGGTGGGCGCATTGAACAGCAGGAACTCGAAGGTCGCCACGCCGTGAAGCTTCGCTGCGCCGGCCATCGCGAGCGATGCGGCGGCGAGATCCGCGCGAACCTCGTCGGTGAGTCCAGGTGCCGGTGCGATCTCGATGAACTTCTGGCGGCTGCGCTGCACGGTGCAGTCGCGATCGCCGAGCGCGGCGTGGCGCACGCCATCGCCCACGATCTGCACCTCCACGTGCCGGCACGCGGGCAGCAGTTCCTCCACGTAGAGATCGGCGCTGCCGAACGCGAGGCGCGCTTCGGTGGCGCAACGGGCAAACGCTTCCGCGATCCCCGGGGCACGCGTCACCGGCCGCATCCCGCGACCACCGCCCCCGGCGATCGCCTTGATCATCACGCCGGCCGCGCCATCGGCCACGACTGCCTCGAAGAAGTCGGTGGCCTCGTCGACGGTGACTGGGCGATCGATGCCGCGCGGCACCGGCACGCCGAGCGACGCGGCCAACGCCCGTGCCGCGCCTTTGTCGCCGAAGAGGCGGAGCGTGTCGGACGACGGCCCGACGAAGACGAGTCCGGCGGCCGTACACGCGTCTGCGAACGCAGCACTCTCGCTGAGGAATCCGTAGCCGGGATGCACCGCGTCGCAGCCGCTGTCGCGCGCAACCCGCACGATGGCGTCGATGTCGAGATACGCCGCCGGCCCCGCAGCACCGAGCGCAATCGCCTCGTCGACGCGGACCACGTGGAGGGTCTGCGCATCATCTTGCGCGTACACGCCGACGGTGCGAATGCCGAGATCCGCAGCGCTCCGCGCGATGCGGATCGCGATCTCGCCGCGGTTGGCGATCAGGAGGCGGCGGATTGCCATGGGGCCGCGGTCAGTAGTGCGTGCGCGTCACGCCGAGGGCTTCCGCCACCCGCAGGACATCGCGCTGTTCCTCGTCGTTCAAGCGGTTCACCGGCGGGATCGGTCGCCCGCAATCCATGCCGAGCCGCGCCGACAGCACGACCTTGCACACGTGCGCCGGGGCACCGTACATCCACACGAGGTCCACGAAGGGCCGCACCTCATCCTGCAGCGCCTGCGCGCGCGCCATGTCGCCACGCTTCCACGCGTCGTAGAGCGCGACGTAGTGCCAGGGCGCCAGCGAGAGCGGCGCATCGATGCTGCCGACAGCGCCCATCGTCAGCGCGGGCAGCGGCAACTGCCCCCAGCCGGAGAAGACCTGCAGGCCCATGTCGGCGAATACGCGGATGTCGGCGAAGTTGGGCGCCGAGTGCTTCAGCCCGACGAGCGTGGGGATGGCGCGCTGGAACTTCTCCATCATCGCCGGAACGGTCTCGACCTGCGTGAGCTGCGGCAGGTTGTAGACGAAGAACGGGAGGTCCCCCGCGGCATCGGCCACGGCGCGGTAGTGGTCGATGCGTCCACGCTCGGTGCTCGGGAAGAAGAGCGGCGGCAGGCAGCACACCGCATCGCAACCCGCGGCAAGCGCGGCCTTCGCACCCTTCACCGCACTCGCGGTACTCATCGCACCCACATGCATGATGACCTTCGCGCGGCCCTTGCACGTCTCCGCCGCCACTCGCGCGGCGACCGCACGCTGCTCGTCATCGAGGATCGGCCCCTCGCCCGTGCTCCCGGCGATCCAGAAGCCGTGCACGCCATGGCGGATGTTGTCCTCGAGCACGGCGCGCAGCGCAGCCTCGTTCACGCGGCCGTCGTCGGTGGTGGGCGTGGGGTTCGCGGGGTAGACGCCAGCAAATTCGATCGCCATGGTGAACCGCACCTCCGTCGCGTGGGGAAGGGTCGGATGCTAACCGATGGGCGTGGCGGCGGATCGGCGCATTGGTGGGCGATCGTGGCTCGGCGCTGCGAGGGCTCGGGCGCAGCGACGAATCCAGGAACGCGGGCGTCGGGCAGAGCCCGACCCACGGGGGCTCTTCTCGACGTCTCGGAATCCGTTCGCGAGGATGTTCGTGGGTCGAGCAACAGCTCGACGCTGCGTGGGCTTGGGTACAGGGGCGAAACCTGGAACGCGGGCGTCGGGCAAAGCCCGACCCACGGGGGTTCTTCTCAGCGTTGCGGAACCCGTTCGCGAGGACGTTCGTGGGTCGAGCAATGGCTCGACGCTTCGTTGGCCCGGGCGACCACTCTCAGTGGTGGCGGCACGCCGAATACTCGCAGAATTTCACTTTTGGACGTTCGGAAACACCTCCAGATCCAGGTCGATCGGCGCGGCCACGGCCAGACTGATGAGACTTGTCTCGCCGAAAACGCGCTGACTCGCCGACCACAAGTACTTTCTCCGCGCTACCACCTCGCAGGCTGCCGACGCGACGTCCGGAACACCCGCAGAATCTCCACCATATCGCCGCGTACCCGATAAGGCACGAGGTATGGCGTATCCGGCACGACGAGTTCACGGGTACCCGGCACCCGCCCTGGCCGACCGATGCCGGGCTGCTCCTGCAGGATGGCGACGGCCATCAGCACACGCTCGACAATCAACTGGGCCGCCCTGGGATTGTCGGCAGCGATGTAAGTCGCTTCGTCGTCGAGATTGCGCAGCGCAGTCCGCAGCCACCTAACGCGCATTCACCTTCCACTTCCTGGCGAGCGCGATGACTTCCTTGTCGGCGGCAAAGTCGCCGGCATCCGCCTCGGAGAGTGCCGCCTGGGTCTCGGTGATCTGCCACTCGTTGTTCTCGACGTACTCGCGAATCGCCTCGGCAGCCAGGAACGACTTGCTTCGTTGGGTGGATTCGGCCAGCCGCTCGAGCCGATCCTTGACCTCGTCCTCGAGGCGGACTGTCATCGTGGTGGACATGTTCGAACCCGAAAGTGTGCAGTTGTGTACATCGTAGCACTGCACCGGTGTCCGTGGGTCGAGCAACAGCTCGACACTGCGTGGGCTTGGGCTCAGCGACGAATCCAGGAACGCGGGCGTCGGGCGAAGCCCGACCCACGGGGGTTCTTCTCAGCGTTGCGGAATCCGTTCGCGCGGACGTTCGTGGGTCGAGCAACAGCTCGACGCTGCGTGGGCTTGGGTACAGCGACGAATCCAGGAACGCGGGCGTCGGGCGGAGCCCGACCCACGGGGGTTCTTCTCGACGTCGCGGAATCCGTTCGTGAACCGCCCCGAGTTTTGAGGAGGCTCCAATCTTTGAGAGGATGGAGCCATGAAGAAGACGATCAGGTTTTCCCCCGAGGTCCAGGAGCGCG
>LNFM01014865.1_pt1 | contig 11488 bp, 9 predicted proteins | sample 596031 | NCBI WGS metagenome assembly LNFM01 (sample SAMN04254537, study PRJNA301005) | activated carbon metagenome | isolation source: dual media filters at the Ann Arbor, Michigan drinking water treatment plant | place: USA: Ann Arbor | reverse complement strand
GTAGAAGGCTTCGCCCTTCGTGTCGGCGATGAGCTTGAGCGTGCGCGCGGCTTCGGGGAAGCTGAAGCGCTCGCCGACGTTCGGCTGCCGGCCCTGGGGCAGGAAGGCCTGTGCGAAACCGGGCTGTTCGGTGAGTTCGGGCAGCGAGGCGGCATTGGCCCACTTCTGCTGGATGATGACCGGCACGGCATAGCCGCGCTCCGCGATCTCGATGGCCGGCGCCATCAGCTCGGCGAAGGGCAGCTTGCCGAAGCGGCTGCTCAGTGCCATCCAGGCCGACACGGCGCCGGGCACGGTCACCGAGTCCCAGCCGCGCTTGGGCGGCGCCTTGGCGTCGGCGCCGTACTTGCGGCGGAAGTACTCGGGCGTCCAGCCGGCCGGGGCGTTGCCCGAGGCGTTGAGGCCGTGCAGTTCCTTGCCGTCCCACAGGATGCAGAAGGCGTCGCTGCCCAGGCCATTGCTGCAGGGCTCGACGATGGTCATCACGGCGGCGGTGGCCACCGCGGCGTCGACGGCGTTGCCGCCCTTCTGCAGCATGCGCAGGCCGGCCTGCGCGGCCAGCGGGTGCGAAGTGGACACGACGTTGCGCGCGAACACGGGCGAGCGCTGGCTGGCGTAGCCGGCGCTCCAGTCGAAGGGGTTGCTCATGGGATGACGGTGACCGCTGACGGTGAAGACGCCAGTATCGCCGCTGCCCGAGGGGCGGGCAGAATCCGATTCGATCCCTGGAGTGCAACACAGCCATGACCTTCGACGAGTACGTGCGCTTCGACGCGCTGGGCCTGGCCGATCTGGTGCGGCGGGGCGAGGTGAGCGCCGCCGAGCTGCTGGACACCGCCATCGCGCAGGTCGAAGCGCTGGATCCGGCGCTGGGCGCCGTCGTCTCCAGGCGCTACGAGGCCGCACGCGCCGAAGCGCAGCATGTCGACCGCACGCGCCCGTTCTGCGGCGTGCCCTTCCTGGCCAAGGACCTGCTGGTGGCCATCGCCGGCGAGCCCACCGGCAGCGGCTCGCGCGTGCTGCGCGACCTGCCCATGCCGGTGGACAGCGAGATGCTGCGGCGCTTCCGCCAGGCCGGCCTGGTCACCTTCGGCCGCACGGCCACGCCCGAGTTCGGCCTCACGCCCTACACCGAGCCGGCGTCCACCGGCGCCACGCGCAACCCCTGGTCGCGCGCACATTCGCCCGGCGGCTCCAGCGGGGGCTCGGCCGCCGCGGTGGCGGCAGGCCTGGTGCCGATGGCCAGCGGCGGCGACGGCGGCGGGTCGATCCGCATCCCGGCGTCGTGCTGCGGCCTGTTCGGGCTGAAACCCAGCCGCGGACGCAACCCGACCGGGCCGCTGGTCGGCGAGCTCTGGCACGGCATGGTGGTCGAGCATGTGCTCAGCCGCTCGGTGCGCGACAGCGCCGCAGCGCTCGACGCCACGGCCGGCGCAGACGCCGGGGCGCCCTACGCGGCACCGGGCCAGTCGCGGCCCTTCCTCGAAGAGAGCACGCTGGACCCTGGCCGCCTGCGCATCGCCTTCACGCGCCGGCCGCTGTTCGGCCGCCAGGTGCATGCCGACTGCCTGCAGGGGCTGGACGCCACGGTGCGGCTGCTTCAGTCGCTGGGCCACGAGGTCGAAGAAGCCCACCCGGTCTTCGACAAGGACGCCATCGAGCTGGCCTTCGTCACCGTGGTGGCGGCCGAGGTGGCGGCCGACCTCGACGCGCTGCCGCGCTTCATCGGCCGGCCCCTGCGCAGTGGCGACGTGGAAGCGGCCACGGCCAGCCTGGGGCTGCTGGGGCGGGCGCTGTCGGCGGGGCAGCTGGCCACGGCCACGCGCACGCTGCAGCTCGCGGCGCGCGCGCTGGCGCCCTTCTTCGCCCGACACGACCTGCTGCTCACCCCCACGCTGGGCGCGCCGCCGGCACTCATCGGCTCACTGCAGCCCAGCGCGGCCGAACTGCGGCTGCTGCGCGTGGTCAATGCCCTGGGCGCCGGCTGGGTGCTCAAGCAGCTCGACAAGACCTTCGACTACATCCCCTTCACGCCGCTGTTCAACATCACCGGCCAGCCGGCGATGTCGGTGCCGCTGCACTGGAACGCCGCCGGTCTGCCCATCGGCATGCAGTTCGCCGCGCGCTTCGGCGAAGAGGCCCTGCTGTTCCGGCTGGCCGGGCAGCTGGAGAAGGCGCAGCCGTGGTTCGAGCGGCGGCCGCCGGGGGCGTGAGGGCGGGTGCGGCGAACAGCGCCGCTACAGGTGGATGTCCGGCGGATCGAGCGCCGAATCCGCCACGTAGCGGCGCAGCACGGGCGGCGTGGCGCCGACGTGGAAGGCCAGCCGCTCCTTGCGCAGCTCGGCGTCGAAGGCGGTGAAGCGCTCCAGGCGCCGCTGGTGCTCGACCCAGTCCTCGTCGACGAAATACTCGACGTAGCGGCCGGGCACCGAGGTGTCGCGGAACAGCCCCCAGGACAGCGCGCCCTGGCGCAGGCGGGCGCGCCGCGTGCGGTCCATCACGCGGGCGAATGCGAGGGCGCGCGCGGGGTCGATCTGGTATTCCAGCGTCACCATCACCGGGCCTTCGTCGGGCCGCACCGGGAAGGCCGGCTCGTCGACAGTGACCACCTTGGTGGGCGTGAAGTCGGGGTCGGCACCCCAGTCGACGGAGCGGCGGCGCATCAGGAAGGTGACCACCAGCCCGAAGGCCGCCGCGCACAGGACGGCGCTGCGCACGTCGGTGAACGACGCCACCTGGCCCCAGGCGAGGGACCCCGCCGCGGCGCCGCCCATCAGGGCCATCTGGTAGATCGACATGCCGCGTGCGCGCACCCAGTCGGGCATGGCCTGCTGCGCCGCCACGGTGAGCGAGTTGGCCACCGAGATCCAGGCCATGCCGATGAGGGCCATGCAGGGCAGTGCCACCCAGACCTCGGGCACCAGCACGATGACCGTCGAGACGCCGGCGTGCACCAGGGTGCCGTAGCGCACGAACTGGTCGCGCGTGAAGCGGGCGCGCCAGCGCGGAAAGTACAGCGCCGCGACGATGGCACCCGCGCCCACGCAGGACAGCATCACCGTGAAGGTGCCGGGCCCGCCGCCGTGCAGCTGCAGCGCCACCAGCGGCAGCAGCGCCATCAGCCCGGTGGCCTGCAGGAAGAACAGGAAGATGCGCAGCAGCACGTCCTTCAGGCGCGGCGACTGCGCGGCGAAGTTCAGTCCGGCGCGCATGGCGCCGACGAAGCGTTCGCCGGGCAGCGCGCTCGAACGCGGCACCGACTTCCAGCGCAGGATGAGCACGAAGGCCACACCGGCCAGCAGCGCGTTGAGCACGAACACCGCCGCCGGGCTCCAGGCGGCCAGCACGGCGCCGGCCAGCGCCGGCCCCACCACGCGCGACAGGTTCATCGCGATGCCGTTGAGCGCCAGCGCCGCCGGCAGCTCGGCACGCGGCACGATCTGCGGCACGATCGCGGCGAACACCGGCCACCGCATGGCCAGCCCGATGCCGTTGGAGAAGGTCAGCAGCAGCAGCAGCGGCGCGGTGAGCTGCCCCGTCAGGGCCAGCCCGGCCAGCAGCAAGGCGTTGAGCGACACCCACAGCTGCGTGGCCGCGAAGTAGCGCCGGCGGTCGAGGATGTCGGCCATCGCCCCGCTGGGCAGGCCGAGCAGGAACACCGGCAGCGTGCTGGCCGTCTGCACCAGGGCCACCATCACCGGCGAGGTGGTCAACGAAGTCATCAGCCACGCCGCTGCGACATCGTTCATCCACATCGTCAGGTTGGCCGCCAGCCAGGCCAGCCACAGGCCGCGGAAGACCGGCGCTTCGAGCGGTTTCAGAGCAAGGGGAAGCGCCATCACCCGAATTTAGCCCCAGAAACGACAAAGGCCCCCGAAGGAGCCCTTGTCGTCGACCAGCCAGCAGCCGCAGGCTGCGAAGCGCCTTTCAAGCAGACGCCATGGCCCGGCTTTGCCGGGCCATCGGGGTCGCCCCCTGGGGGGGAGCGCCGAAGGCGCTACGGGGGGGGCCTTGATCAGCCAGCAGCCGCAGGCTGCGAAGCGCCCCTCAAGCGTACGCCATGGCCCGGCTTTGCCGGGCCATCGGGGTCGCCCCCCTGGGGGGGAGCGCCGAAGGCGCTACGGGGGGGGCCCTTAGTCCGCGTCCTGGAAAGCTTCCTGTCGCTTGTTCTTGATGGCCGGCAGCATCACCACGACGATCATCAGCACCGCCGCGATCAGCAGGCCCGCCGACAAGGGTCGGGTCATGAAGGTGGTCCAGTCGCCGCGGCTGAGCAGCAGCGCGCGCCGCAGGTTCTCTTCCATCATGGGCCCCAGGATGAAGCCCAGCAGCAGGGGTGCGGGCTCGCAGCCCAGTTTGTAGAACACCACGCCGATGACGCCGAAGGCGGCCGCCATGAACACGTCGAAGTTGTTGTTGTTCAGCGTGTACAGGCCGATGCAGCAGAAGCTCAGGATGGCCGGGTAGAGGAAGCGGTACGGCACCGTCAGCAGCTTGATCCAGATGCCGATCAGCGGCAGGTTCAGCACGATCAGCATCAGGTTGCCGACCCACATGCTGGCGATCAGGCCCCAGAAGAGTTCCGGGTTGCTGGTCATCACCTGCGGGCCGGGCTGGATGCCCTTGATGGTCATCGCACCCACCATCAGCGCCATGACCGCGTTGGGCGGGATGCCCAGCGTGAGCATCGGGATGAAGGACGTCTGCGCGCCGGCATTGTTGGCCGACTCGGGGCCCGCCACGCCGCGGATGTTGCCCTTGCCGAAGGGCACTTCGTCGGGGCGGCCCTTGGACTTCTTCTCCACGGTGTAGGCCGCAAAGGAGGCCAGCAAGGCGCCGCCGCCGGGCAGGATGCCCAGCAGCGAGCCCAGCGCGGTGCCGCGCAGCACGGCGGGCGCCATGTCCTTGAAGTCCTGCTTGGTCGGCCACAGGTCCTTGACGTCCTTGGTGAAGACTTCTCGCTGCTCGGCCGGGCGACCGAGGTTGGAGATGATCTCGCCGAAGCCGAACACCCCCATCGCGATGGCCACGAAGCCGATGCCGTCGGTGAGTTCAGGAATGTCGAAGCTGAAGCGCGGCACGCCCGAGATCACGTCGGTGTTGATCTGGCCGAGCAGCAGGCCCAGCAGGATCATGCAGATCGCCTTGATCAGCGAGCCCGAGGCCAGCACCACCGCGCCAATGAGGCCCAGCACCATCAGGCTGAAGTACTCGGCCGGACCGAACTTGAAGGCCACCTCGGTCAGTGGCGGCGCAAAGGCCGCCACGATCAGCGTGGCCACCGAGCCGGCGAAGAACGAACCCAGGCCGGCGGCCGCCAGCGCAGCACCCGCACGGCCGCGGCGCGCCATGGCATAACCGTCGATGGCGGTCACCACCGAGGCCGACTCGCCCGGCACGTTGATCAGGATGGCGGTGGTGGAGCCGCCGTACTGCGAGCCGTAGTAGATGCCGGCCAGCATGATCAGCGCGGGCGTGGGCTCGAGCGCGTAGATGCTGGGCAGCAGCATCGCGATGGTCGCCACCGGGCCCAGGCCGGGGAGAACGCCGATCAGGGTGCCCAGCAGGGCGCCGAAGAAGGCATAGGCCAGGTTCTGCAGCGTGAAGGCGACGCTGAAGCCTAGCGCGAGATTGTCTAGAAGTTCCAATTGATGCTCCAGCTCAGCCGGTGAACATGGCGGGCCACACGGGGATGGTCAGCCCCAGGCCCTTGATGAAGACGAACCACGAGAACACCGTGAGCGCGATGCTGTTGACCAGCACCTCCTTCCAGCGGAACTCGCCACTGGCCAGGCTGCCGACGGCGATCAGCACCGGCAGCGCGACCACCATGCCGATCTTGGGGATCAGCGCGCCAAACAGCACGACGGCGCCCAGCACCCAGGCGCCCTGCTTGAGGGGCCAGGGCCCGATGGGGTCGCCGCCCTCGGTCTCGACGATGAGCGACTTCAACAGCACGAAAGCGCCGAGCACCGCCGTGAGCACACCCAGGCCGAACGGGAAGTAGGCCGGGCCGGGCCGCGCCGACGAGCCGAAGTTGTAGTTCAGCGCCCCCCACGCGAATGCCGCGCCGACGACGAGGAACATCAGCCCCGACCAGAAGTCCTTCTCGCTCTTGATCTTCAATCTTGTCTCCTCGGAAACGGTGTTGCGGCGGATTCTAGGGACGCGCCTCCAGAAGACCGCTGTGGTTTCCACGTAAGGAAGGGGTCCGCGCCACACAGGCGCCACCCTGGTGCCTGCAGGCCCCGAAACCGTGCCGGCTTCAGGCCCGCTTCAGGAAGACAGCCCCGGCGTGCTGCGCAGCACTTCCTCGATGGTGGTGAGGCCCTCGGCCACCTTCATCGCGCCAGCCAGGCGCAGCGGCCGCATGCCGTCCTTGACGGCCTGGCGACGCAGCGCGGGGGCGTCGGTGACGGGATGCACGGCCTGACGAGCTGCATCCGTCATCACCAGCAATTCGTACAGACCCGCACGTCCCCGGTAGCCGGTGTGCCGGCATTCCAGGCAGCCTACGGGTTTGTACGGGCGCACACCGCCCGACAGTCGCCAGGGTGCGGCCAGCTCGTCGAGCGTCTCGCGCGTGATGCCGTCGTCTCGCACCTTGCAGCTCGGGCACAGCGTGCGCGCCAGGCGCTGCGCCAGCACGCCGTTGACCGTGGCGGCCACCAGGTAAGGCGGCACGCCCAGGTCGGCCAGCCGCGTGATGGCCGAAGCGGCGTCGTTGGTGTGCAGCGTGCTGAAGACCAGGTGGCCCGTGAGCGCGGCCTGGATCGCCATCTCGGCCGTGGCCAGGTCGCGGATCTCGCCGACCATGATGATGTCCGGGTCCTGCCGCATCAGTGCCCGCAGGCCTTCGGCGAAACCCATGTCGATGGCCGCGTGCACCTGCGTCTGGTTGAAGGCCGGCTCGATCATCTCGATGGGGTCTTCGATGGTGCAGACGTTGACCTCGTCGGTGGCCAGGGCCTTCAGCGTGGAGTACAGCGTCGTCGTCTTGCCGCTGCCGGTGGGGCCGGTCACGAGGATGATGCCGTGCGGCCGCGCGATGAGCTCGGTCCAGCGGGTTGCATCGTGGTTGCCGAAGCCCAGCGCCTCGAGACTCTTCACCGCGTTCTCGGGGTCGAAGATGCGCATCACCATCTTCTCGCCGAAGGCCGTGGGCAGCGTGGACAGCCGCATCTCGACCTCGGCGCCGGGGCCGTCGACGCTCTCGGGCCGGCGTGTCTTGATGCGGCCGTCCAGCGGGCGGCGCTTTTCCACCACGTCCATGCGGCCCAGCAGCTTGATGCGCGCCGTCATCGCGTTCATCACGCCCAGCGGCACCTGGTAGACGGTGTGCAGCACGCCGTCGATGCGGAAGCGGATGACGCCGATCTCGCGGCGCGGCTCGAGATGGATGTCGCTGGCACGCTGGTCGAAGGCGTACTGCCAGAGCCAGTCGACGACCTGCACCACGCCCTGGTCGTTGGCGTCGAGCTGGCGGTTGCTGCGGCCCAGCTCGACGAGCTGCTCGAAGCTGGCGCTGCCCGAGCCTTCGCCGGTCTTGGCCGCGGCGCGCACCGAGCGCGCCAGTGCGTAGAACTCGGTGGTGTAGCGGCGCACGTCCTCCGGGTTGGCCACCACCAGGCGCACGCTGCGCCGGGTATGGGCCTCGATCTCGCTGACCCAGGCGGCATCGAAAGGCTCGGCGGTGGCGATCACGATCTCGCTGGCGCCCACCGTCACCGGCAAGGCTCGCCGCATCTCGGCATAGCCCACCGACATGACGTCGGCCACGCGGCCGACGTCGGCCTTCAGCGGGTCGATGCGCAAGTAACCCAGACCGCTGCGGCGGGCCAGCCACTCGGTCAGCGCTTCGGTGTCCAGGGCCTTGCCGCTGGCCTGGTGCTTCAGGCCGGCGCCGCCCAGGCGCACCAGGGCATGCAGGCTGCTGTGGCCGGCGGCAAAGCGCCTGCCGACCCGTTCGACGTCCTCGGCCCCGATGCAGGCGTCGTCGCGCAACCACTCCAGGAGCAGGCGCCAGTCCAGCGGGCCGGCCTGGACCGGCGTGGGTCGCGGTCGGGCCGCCGAGCCGGCTGCCGCGATGGCTGGAGCGGACGCGGCCGGGGCGGTCGGGGTCTTGCCGTCTCGCTTCGGGGGAAGGCTCATCGGGTGGTCTCTGCTGCAGTGTAGGGCCGCACCATGCGCAGCCACTTGCGCGCCGGCAGGCCCAGCGCGCCGAAGCGCTTCTCGAGCGCCGCAGCGCGCGCCTCCAGCGTCTGGCGGTCGGGCACCGTCACGCCGCGTCCGGCTACCACGGCGGTGTTGCCCTCGCGCGTGGGGCGCAGGCTCCAGACCTGATCGGCACCGAAGACGCCGGCGATGCGCGCGGCACTGCGCTCGAAGCTGGCGTCGCGGCCGAACAGGTTCACGCTCATCAGGCCGCCTTCGGCCAGCAGGGCGCGGCATCCGGCGTAGAAGTCTTCGCTGTCGAGCACCGGCGCTGCGGCTTCCTGGTCGTACAGATCGACGTGCAGCAGTTGTGTGCTGTGCGGCGGCGCTTCTTCACGCAGCCAGCGGCCGGCGTCCAGGCACTCCACGCTCAGCCTCGGGTCGCCCAGCGGCAGGTGGAACCAGCGCTTGCCGACCTCGACCACGAAGGGATTGATCTCGACCACCGTGGTGGGCATGCGCAGCTGCGTGTGCGTGAAGCGCGTGATGGCGCCGGCGCCCAGGCCGAGCTGCACGGCGCGGCCCTGGCCCAGCGCCTCGGTCGGCAGCCACAGCAGGCTGGCCATCATGCGCTGGATGTAGTCAAGCTCGATCTTCTGCGGCGAGCGGATGCGCATCGCGCCCTGCACCCAGATCGATCCCAGGTGCAGGTAGCGCACGCCGTCGAACTCCGACAGGGTGACGGGGGGAAGGTCTTCGCTCACCGCGCGACGATATCGCAGGCCCTGAACAGGTCGCGCCAGGCGGCCAGCTTGCGCTCGAAGGACCAGCTGGCGTTGGCCGGGCTGGTGCTGGGCAGGCGCGCCACCTCGAAGCCCAGCGCCGCCAGGTGGCGCATGGCGCGCGCCGACTCCCCCCCGTTGTGCGCCACGGTGCGCAGCAGCGGCGCGCGGCGCTTCAGTTCGGCGAAGTCGTTGTACTCGGCGTCCTCGATGGCCTGGTCCAGGCTGCCCTCGCGGCGGCAGGCCCGGTAGACGTCCCACAGGCCCAGGCCGCGTCGGCGCAGTTCGGCCAGGCGCTGCGCATAAGGCATGGCGACGAGGTCGATGCCCCAGACCGCGGACAGGATGGGCCAGAAGTGATTGCGTGGGTGGCCGTAGTACTGCTGCGCTCGCAGCGAAGCCACCCCGGGGAAGCTGCCCAGCACCACCAGCCGGGTCTGCCGCGACACCACCGGCGGCAGGCCCTGCAGCAGGGGCGTCGGCGAGCAAGGCGGCAAGGTCGCCTTCATGAGCTCAGGGTGCGCGGCAGCACGCGCTGCACGTTGGCGCTGGTGCAGCGTGCCGTCTCCTCCAGCGTCCAGCCGCGCAGCGCGGCCAGTGTGGCGGCGATGCGCGGCAGTTCGGCCGGCGTGTTGCGCGACACCTGCCCGGCCGCGCGCTGGACCGCCGTGCGGTAGAGCCAGTGCGGCGGGATGTCGGGGGCGTCGGTCTCCAGCACCAGCGCCTGGGCCGGCAGTCCGGCGGCCAGGGCACGGATCTGCAGCGCCCGGTCGAAGGTCATGGCGCCGCCGAAACCCAGCGCGAAGCCGCGCTCGATGAAGTGCGCCGCCTGCACGCCGCTGCCGTTGAAGGCATGTGCGATGCCGCCCGCCACTTCGACACGGCGCAGGCCCTTCATCAGTGCGTCGGCCGAACGCCGCACGTGCAGGATGACGGGCAGCCCCGCGGCGCGCGCCAGCCGCAGCTGCGCCAGGTAGAAGTGCTCCTGGCGGGCGCGGTCCAGCCCGGGCACGAAGTGGTCCAGGCCGATCTCGCCCACCGCCACCAGGCGCGGGTCGTCGGCGTGTCGCTCCAGGGCCTGCTGCAGACGGTCGAGGTCCTCGTCGGCCGCGCGGTCGACGAACAGCGGGTGGATGCCCAGCGCATAGTGCAGCCGGTGGCGGTGCGCCAGCGCGCGCAACGTGTCGAAGTTGGCCACCTGCACGGCCGGCAGCACCATGCCGTGCACGCCGGCTGCCACGGCCTCGGCCACCACGCGCTCGCGGTCGTGGTCGAACTCGGAGGCGTCGAGATGACAGTGCGAATCGATCCACATGCCCGGGATGATGCGTCACGCCCGCCGCCCCTTTCCAGGGCATGGGCCCGTGAATGGGAACGGGCCCGGCCCCGGGCATGGGCCCGCGCATGCGCCCAGCGGCGCAACGTGATACCGTTGAACCGACGTTGGCCCAAGCCTGCAGGACGCCGATGAAGAAGTCCCCGCTCTACAGCCGTTCGCGACGATCCGCCCCTGCCGGGGCCGCGGTGCCCAACGCGTCCGCCGCGGTGGACTCTGCGGCCCCGTCGGCGCCAGCCCCCGACGAAGTGTCGGCCGCCACGCCCGACTCCCGCCGCACGCGACTGCTCAAACGCTACCCGGTGGCCATCGGCGCCTTTCTGGGCGCGCTCCTGGCGCCGCTGCTGCTGGTGGCCTTCACCACGCTGCAGCCGGGCCAGCGCCCGATCACCCAGGACGACATCGACTCCGCCGTGCGCGCCTCGCTCGAGAAGGAGCCGCTGCCTTCCGCCGCCGCCCGCGCCTACGAGACCATCCTGCCCTCGGTGGTGCGCGTCATCGGCCTGATGGATGACAAGGACGAGAAGGAGGTCGACGAGAACGCCGAGCAGAAGGCCATGGAGCGCAGCTTGGGCACGGGTGTCGTCATCATCGACAACGGCACCATCCTGACCAACCTGCACGTCGTCAGCGGCGCCAAGCGCGTGCGCGTGCGCTTCGCCAACGGGCACGAGTCCGAGGCCACGGTGGTCGGCGCCCAGCCCGAGAACGACCTGGCCGTGCTGCGCGCCAGCAACCTGCCCGACGACCTCGAGGCCGCCACCATGCGCAGCACGGCCGACCTGCGTTCGGGCGACCACGTCATTGCCGTCGGCCACCCCTTCGGCATCGGCCCCTCGGTCAGCTACGGCGTGGTGTCGGGCCTGAAGCGCGAGTTCCGCTCCTCCGAAGGCGAGAAGGTGCTGACCAACCTCATCCAGTTCGACGCCGCGGCCAACCCGGGCAACTCCGGCGGGCCGCTGGTCACCATGGACGGCCACGTGGTGGGCATCGTCACCGCCATCCTCAATCCCAACGAACAGCGCACCTTCATCGGCATCGGCTTCGCCGTGCCCATCGAAAACGCCGCGGCCGCCGCCGGCATGCCGCCGTTCTGAACCCCCGTCCACCCCAGCCGAAGCCCACACCATGCAAGACAACGCCCCCTCGACCGCCACGCTCATGGAGCAGATCCTCTACGAGGTCAAGCGCGTGGTCGTCGGGCAGGACCGCTTCC
>LNFM01012054.1_pt1 | contig 11488 bp, 12 predicted proteins | sample 596031 | NCBI WGS metagenome assembly LNFM01 (sample SAMN04254537, study PRJNA301005) | activated carbon metagenome | isolation source: dual media filters at the Ann Arbor, Michigan drinking water treatment plant | place: USA: Ann Arbor | reverse complement strand
CTGGGCAATCCGCTGACGGCGGTCTCGCCGCGTTTTGCGGATCGGCCGCGCGATGTGGGGGAGGGTGGTTCGATCAACACCTTCCCGTTCTTCCGGGGTGAGCAGGCGGCGGTCTTTGGCGGGCTGGAATATTCGCTGCCGGAGCTCTGGACGCCGTTTGGTGGCGTCGAGGGGTTGCGCGCCAAGCTCGAGTATTCCGGCGATGCGCTGCGCGATGAGCGGGGCGGCTGGCCGGCGCGGACCACCGGGTTGCGGGGGCAGGCGCTCAGCCGTGTGAATTACGGGCTGCACTGGTCGAATGGCTGGCTGGATGCCGGGCTGGACTGGGTGCATGGCACGGATCTGCTGTTCCGGGTCTCCGCCCGCCTTGACCCGGACCGGGTGCCGGAGCGGGCGGCGCTGCCCGCCCTCGGCGCGCGTCCCGTCGGGTCCACGGCACCGGAGGACGCGATGCGGGAGGCGTTGCGCCAGGCCGGTTTCCGGCCCGTGGCGGTGGAGATCGCCGGGGCGGAGGCGCGGATTGCCGTGGCGGGCGGAAGGCAGCGCCGGCTGGCGGGTGCGGCCGGCCGGGTGCTGCGCGCGGTGCAGCCGCATCTGCCGCGGCAGGTGGAGACGCTGCGCCTGTCCTGGCGCCAGGCGGGGGTGGAGGTGGCGCGGCTGACCGTGGCGCGCCGCGCGATGGAGGCGGCGAGCCGTGGCGATGGCAGTGCGGAGGAGGTGTTCTTCGCCAGCACGCTGGACCCCGCCGGCGCCGATGCCTTCGGGCTGATGGGTGGCGGGACGGGCTTCGCCTGGGGTGCGGAGCCGCGACTATCCGTGCTGCTCGGCGATCCGTCCCGCACGCTGCGCTGGCAGGCCGCGGCGGTGGCCGGCGGGCGGTGGGAGATGGGGCAGGGTTTCGCGCTGGCCGGCAGCGTCGCCCGCGCCATGGCCGGCAACCTGGCCGGCGCGCCGCCCTCCGACAGCGTGCTGCCGCGGGTGCGCAGCGAAGCCGCGCGCTATGCGCGGGAGGGGGAGACGGCGATCCCGGCGCTGTATGGCGAGCGCATCTGGGGGCTGGGGCCGGATGTCTTCGGCCGCGTCACCGCGGGCTATCTGGAGCCGATGTTCGCGGGCGTTTCGGCGGAGGTTCTGTGGCGGCCGCAGGACCGGCCCTGGGCGCTCGGCGTCGATGTCGCGCAGGTGGCGCAGCGGGATTACGACCAGCAGCTCGGCGTGCTCGGCTATCATGTGACCACCGGGCATGTCTCGGCCTATGCCGACCTGCCCTGGTTCAACCTGTATGGCATCGTGCGCGCCGGGCGGTATCTGGCGGGGGATTGGGGCGGCACGATCGAGGTCGGCCGTCGCTTCGCCAGCGGCATCGAGATCGGCGGCTTCGCCACGCTGACCGACGTGCCCTTCAGCCAGTTCGGTGAGGGCAGCTTCGACCGCGGCATCTTCATCCGCATTCCGCTCGACCTGTTCGGGATCGAGACCCGCAGCGTGGCGCCGGTGGTGGTGCGCGGCGTCACGCGCGATGGCGGCGCCCGCCTCGCCGTCGACAACCCGCTCTGGGATGTGACGCGGGAGGGGCGGCGCCGGGCGCTGGAGGATGGCTACCGGGATTTCCTGCGCTGAGTTTCAGCGCACCCGGTTCTCCACCAGGTCCTGCACCACGCCGGGGTCCGCCAGGGTGGAGGTATCGCCCAGCGCATCCGTCTCATTGGCGGCGATCTTGCGCAGGATGCGGCGCATGATCTTGCCGGAGCGGGTCTTGGGCAGGCCGGGCGCCCATTGGATGGCGTCCGGGCTGGCGATCGGGCCGATTTCCTTGCGGACCCAGGCGATCAGCTCCTTGCGCAGCGCCTCGGACGGTTCCTCGCCGGTCTTCAGCGTGACATAGGCGTAGATGCCCTGGCCCTTGATCTCATGCGGCATGCCGACCACCGCGGCCTCCGCCACCTTGGGATGCGCAACCAGCGCGCTTTCCACTTCTGCCGTGCCCATCCGGTGGCCGGCGACGTTGATCACGTCATCCACCCGGCCGGTGATCCACCAGTAGCCGTCCGCGTCCCGTCGCGCGCCGTCGCCGGTGAAGTAGGTGCCCTTGAAGGTCGAAAAATAGGTCTGCACGAAGCGCTCATGGTCGCCATAGACCGTGCGCATCTGGCCCGGCCAGCTATCCAGCAGCACCAGGTTCCCTTCGGTCGCGCCTTCGAGAAAATTGCCGTCATTATCCACCAGCGCCGGCCGCACGCCGGGCAGCGGCAGGGTGGCGGATCCGGGCTTCTGGGCAATGGCGCCGGGCAGCGGGCTGATCAGGATGCCGCCGGTTTCCGTCTGCCACCAGGTATCGACGATCGGGCAGCGCTCATCGCCGACATTGCGGTAGTACCAGAGCCAGGCTTCCGGGTTGATCGGCTCCCCCACGGAACCCAGGATGCGCAGGCTGGCGCGGCTGGTTTTTTTCACCGGCGCCTCGCCGTCCCGCATCAGGGCGCGGATGGCGGTGGGGGCTGTGTAGAAGATGTTGACCTGGTGCTTGTCCACCACCTCCCAGAACCGCGACACGGTGGGGTAGTTGGGCACGCCCTCGAACATCAGCGTGGTCGCGCCATTCGCGAGCGGGCCATAGACGATATAGGTGTGGCCGGTGACCCAGCCGACATCGGCGGTGCACCAGTAGATCTCGCCGTCGCGGTAGTCGAAGACGTTTTCGTGCGTGAAGCTGGCCCAGACCATGTAGCCGCCGGTGGTGTGCAGCACGCCCTTCGGCTTGCCGGTGCTGCCGCTGGTGTACAGGATGAACAGCGGATCTTCCGCGTTCATCCGCTCCGGCTCCGCCGTTTCCGGCTGGGTGTCGCAGGCATCCGACCACCAATGGTCGCGCTCGGGCGTCATCTCCACCGCGCCGCCGGTGTTCTGCGCCACGATGACGTTGCGGATGGAGGGGCAGGTCTTCAGCGCCTCATCCGCATTGGCCTTCAGTGGCACGCGGCGTCCCCCGCGGCGGCCCTCATCGGCCGTGATCAGCAGCACGCAGTCCGAATCCTGGATGCGCGACGCCAGGCTGTCCGGCGAGAAGCCGCCGAAGACGATGGAATGCACCGCGCCGATCCGGGCGCAGGCCAGCATGGCGACCGCGGCTTCGACGATCATCGGCAGATAGATGCAGACCCGGTCGCCCTTGGCCACGCCCATGCCGCGCATGGCATTGGCCAATTGGCAGACCCGGCCATGCAGCTCCCGGTACGTCACCTTGGCGTCGCTGGCGGGGTCATCCCCTTCCCAGATGATCGCCACCTGGTCGCCACGCGTCGCCAAATGCCGGTCGAGGCAGGAGACGGAGGCGTTGAGCACCCCATCCTCGAACCACTTGATCGAGACTTTTCCCGATTCGCCTCCGAAATCGACATTCTTGATGACGGTGGGCGCCTGCATCCAGGCGATGCGCTTCGCCTCCTTCGCCCAGAAGGCGTCGGGGTGGTCGGCGGCCTCCGCATACATCGCCTGGTAGCCGGCGGCATCCACATGGGCCCGCGCGGCGATCTCGGGCTTCACGGCGATCAGCGTGGTCTCGGTCATTTGGCGTCCCCGGAATTCTTTTCGGCGCAGCTCGTCCGGCCTGCTCTGGCCGGTTATTAGAGCGTGAATGGGGCATGCGGCAATGCGCTGCGTCAACCGTTTGACAGCACCGCCCCTCGGCGCTTCCTGCTTCCGGCAGATCAGGAGGCGAGAGCATGGATGGCTGGGCAGAATCCGCGACGGCCTGGATCGCGGCGATGGCGGAGGAGGGCGATTTCGGCCGCCGCGTCGTGCTGGATGCGCCGATGCTGGCGCGGGTGGATGCAGCGCCGGCGCGGCTGGCGCTGGATGTCGGCTGCGGCGAGGGTCGCTTCTGCCGCATGCTGCGCGCCCGTGGCATCGCCGCCATCGGCATCGACCCGACCGCGGCGCTGCTGGATGAGGCCCGAAAGCGCGACCCGGCGGGTGACTACCGTGCAGGCCGGGCGGAGGCACTGCCCCTGCCCGATGGCGCCTGCGACCTGGTGGTGAGCTATCTGAGCCTGATCGACATCCCGGATTCGGCCGCCGGCATCGCCGAGATGGCCCGCATTCTGGCCCCGGGCGGCCGGCTGCTGATTGCCAACCTGAACAGCTTCGTCACCGCCGGCATGCCGAATGGCTGGGTGCGCAACGGCGAGGCGGCGCATTTCGCCATCGACCATTATCTGACGGAGCGCGCCGACTGGGTTGGCTGGCGCGGCGTCCGCATCCGCAACTGGCACCGGCCGCTGAGCCACTACATGGGGCTGCTGCTGGGCCAGGGCCTGGTGCTGACGCATTTCGCGGAACCCGCCCCCGCGCCGGGTGGCGACCCGCACGCGGCGGCGCGCTACCGCCGCGTGCCCTATTTCCACATCATGGAGTGGCAGAAGCCGCTCGGGCTCAGCCCTCCGCCCTGATCCCCCGCTCCTGCGCGATGCCGGCGAAGGTGGTGACGGTGCGGTCGAACTGCCCCGCGAAGGCCGCCGGGCCGAGGCCGGAGGGATAGAAGCCCAGCCCGGCCAGCCGGTCCCGCACCGCTGCGTTGCCCAGGATGGCCTGCACCGCCTGGTACAGCCGGTCCGTCACCGCCAGTGGCGTGCCGGTGGGGGCGAACAGCCCGATCCAGGTATCCTGCACGAAGCCCGGCGCGATGGTCTCGCCCGCCGTCACCACCTCCGGCACCGCCGCCGGGCGGGCGGCGCTGGTGACAAACAGCGGCACCAACGAACGGTCGCGCGCATGCGGCACGCCGGCGGAGAAGGTCACCACGCCGACATCGATATTCCCGGCCAACAAATCCTGCAGCACCGGCCCGCCGCCGCGATAGGGCACATGCTCCACACGCAGCCCGCCGGCCGCGCGCAGCAGCAGCTCGCTGGTCAGGTGCTGGGAGGCACCGATGCCCGGCACGCCGACATTCAGCGCCCCCGGCCGCGCCCGGGCGGCGGCCGCGAAATCCTGGATGGTCTTCAGGCCGGAGCGCGGATGGGTGAAGAAGCCATGTTCCGCCGTGACGATCTGCGCCACAGGCCGCAGCGCCTGGCGGAGGGAAGGCGCGCCCGCCACCGGCAGCGCCTCCGTCGCCGCGAAGGTGTCGTTGGCCAGCAGCAGCGTGTGGCCATCCGCCGCCGCCCGCGCCGCCGCCTGGCCGCCGACGCGCCCCGAGGCGCCGCCGATATTCTCGATGAGGATGGGCTGGCCGAGCTCGGCGCCCAGCGCCTGCTGCACGGCGCGCGCCAGCACATCCACCGCGCCGCCGGGCGGCCAGGGGACGATCAGGCGGATGGGGCGATCGGGAAAGGCCGGATTCGCGTGGGCGATGGCCGGCGCGCTGGCGAAGGCCAGCGTCTGCAACAGAAGGCGCCGGCGCAGGGCGCCGGAGGGGATGGGATGCATGGGATTTCCGCGGTCAGGGGCAGGAAGGTCGAGGGCCGATCGGGGGAACCGATGGGCGGCGACATCGCGGACCGCGCGGGGACAATACGTCGTTCATGGAAGTTTTTTCCATGAACATGGCCATATGAGTCAATCAAGAGAAAAATAATCTACAATCACGGATAGAAAAGCCGATGGGTTTCGCTACAACCCAGCACCGGCTGGCACGATCACGCGCCCTTCCGCATCCACCCGCGCCGGCACCGATTCCAGGCTCTCGCCATAGCAGGGGCCGGAGGTGCATTCGCCATCCTCGATCCGGAACCGCGCGCCATGGGCGGCACAGACGATGGCGCTGCGCTTGGCATCCAGGAAGCGGTGCGGCGCCGGGTCCAGCGGCAGGCCGATATGCGGGCAGGAATTCACATAGACGAAGACCTGCCCGCCGCGGCGAATCGCGAACAGCCCGGTGAAGGCGCCCGGCGCCGGGGTGAAGCCGCGGCTTTCGCCATCGGGGATCTCCTCCAGCCGGCACAGCACCCGTTCATCCCCCGTCACCTCGCTCATCGGTCCTTCCAGCCCCCCATGGCGCACAGCTTCTTCCAATGCTCCGCCGAGACCGGCATGACCGACAGGCGGGACATCCGCACCAAGGCGAGTTCGGCGAAATCCGGGTCCGCCTTGATCTCGGCCAGCGTCACCGGCTTCGGCATCGGCCCCACCGCCTTCATGTCGACGCACGCCCATTCGCCCTTGGTCCCCGGCTCCACCGATGGGTCCGGATAGGCCTCCCGCGCCACCTCCACCACGCCGACGATCTCCTTGCCGATGTTGGAGTGGTAGAAGAAGGCGCGGTCGCCCTGGCGCATGGCCTTGAGGTTGGCCTTGGCCATGTGGTTCCGCACGCCGGTCCAGGGCTCGATGCCATTCGCCACCTGCTGGTCCCAGGAAAATGCGTCCGGCTCCGACTTCACGAGCCAGTACTGGCGTGCGGGCGGCATCAGACCATCGCCCCGTCCTTGAAGACCATGCGGAAGGGCCGCACCTGCACCGTCTCGAACAACCCGGCCTTGGCGTAGGGGTCGCCGGCCAGGAAGGCCTCGGCGGCGGCCTGGTCCTCGGCTTCCACCACGAACAGGCTGCCGCAGGGCTTGCCCTCGGCGTCCAGCACCGGGCCGACGACGATGAAGCCGGCCATCTTGGATTTCAGATATTCCAGATGCGTCGGCCGCGTCGCCAGGCGCAGTTCCAGCGAATTCGGCTTGTCGGTGCAGGTGATGGCGAACAGCATGGGCGTCTCCCGGAGGCGTTGTTTCCAGAATCAGACGTAACCCCCCCAGGCGATGGCTTCAATCCGGCGCAAAGCGCCCTTACTCTAGTGGTGTGGACGCCAGACCCCTCATGCCCCGAGAACCGGGCCAGCCCCTCGCCGCGCCGCCCACGGCTTCGCGGTCCCTGCACCGCTTTGCCAATCCGGGGCGCTTCCTGCGGCTGACCGGGCGGATGATGCCCTGGCTCTGGGCGCTTGCGCTCGGCATCACCGGCTGGGGCGCCATCTGGGCGCTGGGCTTCGCCCCGGCCGATTGGCAGCAGGGCGAGACCGTCCGCATCATGTATGTGCATGTGCCGATGGCCTGGCTGGCCATGGGGGGCTATCTCGGCCTCGGCATCCTGTCGCTGATGTCGCTGGTCTGGCGGCATCCGCTGGCGGATCTCACGGCGCGGGAGCTGTCGCCGGTGGGCGCGGCCGTCACCGCGCTGTGCCTGGCCACCGGCAGCCTGTGGGGCAAGCCGATGTGGGGCACGTGGTGGGTCTGGGATGCAAGGCTGACCAGCGTGCTGGTGCTGTTCTTCCTCTGGCTCGGCCATGCCGCGCTGGTGCGCGCCTTCGACGAGACGGATCGCGGCGCGCGGGCCGGCGCCATCCTGGCCCTGGTCGGGCTGGTGAACCTGCCGATCGTGAAATTCTCCGTCGATTGGTGGAACACGCTCCACCAACCGGCCAGCGTGACGCGGCTGGATGCGCCGGGGATGCATGTGGACATGCTGTACCCGCTGCTGGTCTGCGCCCTCGGCTTTTCCTTCCTCATGGCCGTGGTGGTCCTGGCCCGCACCCGCGCCGCGGTGATGGAACGCCGCATCCGGGCGCTGGAGACGGCCCGCGCCCGCCGTGCCGACATGAACGGGGCTTCGGGTTGATCCATGACAAGCCATTGGATTCACGTCACGCTATCCTGGGCCGGCACCCTGGCCGTCTTCGGCAGCCTGGCCATCGCCGCCCTGCTGCGGCAGCGCCGGGCCGTCGCGAAACTGAAGCGCCTCGACCCCCGGGGTGAGAGAGAGACATGACCCGCAAGCGCCGGCGCCTTTGGATCGTGCTGCTCTGTGCCATTGGCGTGGGCAGCGCCACCGCGCTGACCCTCACCGCTTTCCAGGACAATATCGTCTTCTTCCGATCCCCCTCGGACATTCTGGCGGAGCGTCCGGCACCTGAACGGTCCTTCCGCCTCGGCGGGCTGGTCGAGGCCGGCAGCGTGGAGCGGGAGCAGGCCGGGGCGGGCGAACGGCCGACCATCCGCTTCCGCGTGACGGATGGCGCCAACACCATCCCCGTGACCTACCAGGGGGTGCTGCCGGACCTGTTCCGGGAAGGCCAGGGCGTGGTCACCGCCGGCCGCTTCGGCACGGATGGCATGTTCCGCGCCACGGAAGTGCTGGCCCGGCACGATGAAACCTATATGCCGCCGGAGGTCGCGGATGCGCTGAAGCGCGCCGGCCACTGGCAGCCCGAACAGGGCACGCCGCCACCGGCGGCCACCTGGAATACGATGCAACCAACCCGAACGGGAGGCAGCGGATCATGATCGCGGAGCTCGGCCATTTCGCGCTGGCGCTGGCGATGATCCTGGCGCTGGCGCAGGCGATCCTGCCCATGCTGGGGGCGGAGATGCGCAATGGCCGCATGATGGCCACCGGCGCGCCGCTGGCGCTGGGCCAATGCCTGGCCATCGCCACGGCCTTCGGCTGCCTGATGTATTCCTACGCGATCAACGACACGACGGTGGTGAACGTCGTGCAGAACAGCCATTCGGCCAAGCCGATGCTGTACAAGATCACCGGCACCTGGGGAAACCATGAGGGTTCCCTGGTGCTGTGGATCATGATCCTGGCGCTTTGCGGCGCTGCCGTCTCCGCCTTCGGCCGGGAACTGCCGACGGCGCTGCGGGCGCGGGTGCTGGGCGTGCTGGGGCTGATCTCGGTGGGCTTCCTGGCCTTCACCATCAAGACCTCGAACCCCTTCGAGCGGGTCTGGCCGCCGGCCCCGGATGGGGAGGGGCTGAACCCGATCCTCCAGGATATCGGCCTCGCCCTGCATCCGCCGCTGCTCTACGTCGGCTATGTCGGCTACGCGGTGACCTTCGCCTTCGCCGTCGCCGCGCTGATCGAGGGCCGCGTCGATGCCGCCTGGGGCCGCTGGGTGCGGCCCTGGTCGCTGGCCGCCTGGTCCTTCCTGACGCTCGGCATCGCGCTCGGCTCCTGGTGGGCCTATTACGAGCTGGGCTGGGGCGGCTACTGGTTCTGGGATCCGGTCGAGAACGCCTCCCTGCTGCCCTGGCTGATCGGCACCGCCCTGCTGCATTCCGCCATCGTGGTGGAGAAGCGGGAGGCACTGAAAACCTGGACCATCCTGCTGGCGATCATCGCCTTCGGCATGTCCCTGCTCGGCACCTTCCTGGTGCGGTCGGGCGTGCTGAATTCGGTGCACTCCTTCGCCAATGATCCGGAGCGCGGGCTGTTCATCCTCGGCCTGCTGATGTTCTACCTGGCCGGCGCCTTCCTGCTGTTTGCCTTCCGCGCGCGGGCGATGATCCCGACCGGGGTCTTCGCGCCGGTGTCCCGCGAAGGCGCGATCGTGCTGAACAACCTGCTGGTCTGCTCCATCACCGCGGTGGTCTTCGTCGGCACGCTGTGGCCGCTATTCGCGGATGCATTGTTCGGCAGCAAGGTCTCCGTCGGCCCGCCCTTCTTCAATGCGGCCAGCTTCCCGCTGGTGGTGCCGCTGCTGCTGGCGATGGCGGCGGGGCCGCTGATGCCGTGGAAGCGGGCGCAGCTTGTGCCGGTGGTGATGCGGCTGTGGTGGGTCGCCGTCATCGGTTTCGCCGCGTTCTTCGTGGCCTTGCTCGCCTCCGGCCAGCAGGTGCTGCCGGCGGTGGGCTTTGCCTTCGCCGCCTGGGTGGTAGGTGCCGCCTTCGCCGATATCGCGGACCGCACGGCCTTGTTCCGGACCAACCTGGGCAATGCCTGGAACCGCGCGAAGGGCCTGCCGCGCGCGGCCTGGGGGGCGGCCATCGCCCATGCCGGCGTCGGCATCACCGCGGCCGGCATTGCCGGCATGGGGCTGGCGCAGGAGCGCCTGGTGTCGCTGGCCGCCGGGGAATCCACCACGCTGGCCGGCTATGAATGGCGCCTGGACGGCGTGCGGGACGAGGTCGGGCCGAACTGGACCGCGCGCCGCGCCCACATCACCCTGCTGCGCGACGGCCAGGAATGGCGCGTGATGCAGCCGGCCCGCCGCTACTTCCCGGTGGCACGCATGCACACCACGGAAGTCGCCATCCGCACCAACCTGATGGCCGACCTCTATGCGGTGGTGGGGGAGGAAGATGCCGCGACCGGCCGCGCCGTGATCCGCGTGCACTACAACCTGCTGGCGCCCTGGATCTGGATCGGGTCCGCCATCATGGCCCTGGGCGGTGCGCTGTCGCTGGCCGATCGGCGGGTGCGGGTTTCCGCGCCCAACCGGGCCGCACTCCGTGCCGGGGTGCGCCCGGGGGCGGCGCGCGCATGACACCAACATCCCGCCGCCTGCTGCTGACTGCGCCCTTCGTCCTTGCGGCGGCCGGCGGCGTGGGCTTCTACACCGCGCTGGATCGCCAGCGCACCGGGGCCTACAACCCGCGCGGCGTGCCGTCCGCGCTGATCGGCCAGGCGCCGCCGGACTTCACCCTGCCGGCGGTGCCCGATGCCGGCGTGGCGCCCTTCGGCGCGGCGGATCTGCGCGGCATCGGCCGGCCGGTGCTGGTGAATTTCTGGGCCAGCTGGTGCGTGCCCTGCATCATCGAACACCCGCAGCTGATGCGCCTGTCGCGCGAGGGCGTGCCGGTCTTCGGCATCGCCTACAAGGACAAGCCGGCCGACAGCCTCCAGTTCATCCGGCGCCACGGCAATCCGTTCAACCGGCTGGCGCAGGATGCGCCCGGCCGCGTCGCGATCGATTGGGGCGTCTTCGGCGTGCCGGAGACCTATCTGCTGGATGCGCAGGGCATCATCCGCTGGCGCTATGCCGGGCCGATCACCGACGAGGTCCTGGAACAGGATCTTCGCATACTGCTTCGTCGTCATGCTTAAATCATGCCCTCAAGTGGCGGGCGGCGGCTTCGCCGCCTTGCCTGCGCGCCCTGGACGGAGGCGCCCGGCCGCGTTGTCGGTCTGGGCGCGGCGCGCCTTCGCGCGCTCGGCCCGCTTTGCGGGCCGCATGTTACTCCTTTCGATTTTGGCGCTGCTGCCGCTTCCGGCTGCCGCCGTCAGCAGCCCCGGCGACATGCTGCCGGACCAGGCGCTGGAAGACCGCGCCCGCACGCTGGGCCGCGAAATCCGCTGCATGGTCTGCCAGAACCAGTCGATCGAGGACAGCGAAGTGGGCCTGGCCCGCGACCTGCGGCTGCTGGTGCGCGAACGCATCGCCGGTGGCGACACCGATGCGGAGGTGAAAAGCTTCCTGCACGCCCGCTACGGTGATTTCGTTCTGCTGCGGCCGCCCTTCGCCTGGAACACGTTGATCCTGTGGGCGACCCCCGTGGTGGCGCTGCTGGTCGGCTTCTGGCTGATCCTGCTGGCCCGCCGCGGCACGGCCGCCACGCCCCCCCCCGCGCCCTTGAGCGCGGAGGAACAGCGCCGCCTCGACGAGATCGAGGCCGTGCTCAAGCTGAAGGACGGAACCAAGGCGTGATCTGGCTTTTGCTCGGCGGCCTGACGGTGCTCGCCTTGGCGCCGCTTGCCTGGATGCTGATCCGCCCCGCGC